>OBLU010002858.1_pt1 | contig 15740 bp, 9 predicted proteins | sample 1518681 | NCBI WGS metagenome assembly OBLU01 (sample SAMEA3539304, study PRJEB22396) | soil metagenome | biome: tundra; feature: field; material: soil | place: USA | collected 2010-05 | depth 0.15 m
CCCGCCGATGGCGTCCACGCGCGGTAGGTGTACGGCGGCTTTTTTCAACCCGCGATTGATATGGTCATAGTGGTACTGCGCATCCGTCTGGTCTCTTGGGTTCCAAGGAAGCTCTTCGCTATAGACAACGGTTCCCTCTTGCACGGCAGCCACCTTGTAATCGCTCGCACCCAGATCAAACCCGATGCGGCAGCCATCCAGATGGCCGCCCAGTGCGGTATTCATTTCTCGCGCCGCAGGAACTTCCGCCGCCTCCAGCACCACGATTTCAAATGGACGCTCGTATACCCGGCTCATTAATTCGGCGTCAAATGGTCGCACCTGGACACGCTTCAAGAGAGTCGCCGGGCCGCCGAGGTATAGTTTCCAGCCGCCACGCGCCCAGACGAAAATCTTCACGAGGCGTTCGACATACTGCAAGGCTTCCGGTTCGTCGGGGTTTACAACTGTCTCGTAACGCGAGACAAGGCCCGACTCTCGTTCGAGGGCGATGACCAATGGAACTGTAGCCATCTCCCGATGGGCGCGATTAACGAGTGCCGCAGGCCGGAAGGCTGGATCGAGCGAGGCAATAATGAAAGGTGTTGCTCGCATCATTTCTCCACGGGAACGACGATGCCACGGATGATGAAGTTTTGGCACAGGGTGAATACCACGAACGTCGGGACCGCCGCGATCACAAGGGAGGCATAGACGACCGCCAGGTGTGATTGCGTCTGCAATTGATAAATCCATACCATCAACGTCCACATCTTTGAATCGGGAATGATGATCAGCGCCATCATGAAGGCGCTATACGCCTGGGTAAAGGCGGTCAGCGCGATCACTGCCAGAATCGGTTTGGAGAGACTCATCGTGATGTGCCAGAATTTGATCCACTCATTGGCGCCGTCGATTTCAGCGGACTCGTAAAGTTCCGGGGGCAAACTGTCAAAAAATCCCTTCAACAGGAAGATGAAGAAGCCGTTGGCCACGTTCGGCAGCACGAGGGCCGCGAAGGTGTTGAGCAGGCTGACGGTCGGTTTGTAAACCAAGGTGGGGATCAACCAGCCGCCGACGAGCAACGCGACGCCCAGGGCCAAAGTTATCTGGATTGTTTCCACCAGGCGCGGCCACAATTTTTTCACGAGCCAGAACATCGCGAAGAAGGCGGTAATCCCGCCCGCCAGCGGCCAGAGCGGGAAGCGTTTCAGCAGGAGAAAGACGGGGATCATGGTGACCTCGGCTGGAAACGCCATGGTTGCCATGCAGAACAAGAGGATCTTGTAGCTATGCGGCAGTTTGTAGCGACTGAGCGCATAGGCCGCCAGCGGATTCACCAGCACGGCCGAACCGATCGCCAGCAGGCAGTAGATTAGCGTGTTGAGGATCCCGCGACCGTGCAGCACCACGTACTCGAACACATCTTTGTAATTTCGGGTAGTGAACTCCCACCGTAGCGCGCGCGAGTGCATCAGCATATCGTGGTAGTCCGCCTGCGGGATCGGCAACCGGAGCGGCGCGACCTTCTCAGGGGTAGTACCGCGACGATGAGCGACAAATTCCTCGAAGGCCTGCCGTGGCCCATGAATTTCGATCGCCTCGAGAGGACAGGCGTTGATACCACGAATGAATCTCTCCCAATCCACCTGGGTGGTACGGTCAGTGGGTACCGTGGTCGGGAAGGGTATTTCGCCGAATGACCGAAAGCTCGTTTGATAGCGGCGGTTTAATTCATCGATATCACGATAAACACCTTGAGAGAGGAACTGGCGATAGGGACCGGCCAGGCTTGGATCGAGACGGATGAATTCCAATTTCAGGTCCTTGCGGACAAATTCCTCCCAATCCTTGCGCGGCAAGCCAGCGGCAGGTGCGCGATTCGGCAGAAATATCTCCTGATAGCTGGCGTAGTGCGTGTCATGGCCGCGGTTGTACTGCTCGATTTCCGAGGTGTAGCGCGGCGTCAGGAAGTTGCGCCAGTATTCGCCGTCAAGGTTCGGGATAATGCGATCCTGCACGGGTCGGGTATTCGCGAAGTCATTGAACGCCCCGACGTAGCCATCGTGTTGGGCCGGATAACGCCCGGCTGGATACGGTGGTGGAATGACCGCGCTCCAAGATTTAACGGGCAATTCCATCTTGCGACAAAACGAATCCAGATCGCCATGAAAACGCTCGTACATCACATGACGAAACAAACGCGCATTGATCGGCAGCAGCCGCGCGCCGCCAGTGTGTCCCAATGTCCACCACGGACAAGTGTCCCGCCAGACTAGGTACTCGTCGAGAAATTCAGTCCCATCTGTCTTTGGTGGCTGGATGGAGCGCCAGCCGGCTGACGGCTGCCACCAGGCCGCCTCAGCGGTTTGCACGCGGACGTTGTATTTGGATTCAATGTACTTTTGAAACAGGACAGTATCATCAAACCAAAAACGCGGGTACGGCGCGATATCCGCCGAGTCGGCTTCACTCTTTACGGAACCGGCGAGCATCAACAAGAAGGGGTAGACCATCGTCACTGCGCCAAGAATCAGCACGGCAAAGATAGCAGCATAGAGGGCGCGCACCTGCCAGCTCCGCGTTCCAACTTTGCTGATGATCGGCATTGGCTATTTATCTCCGGCGCTGGCGGTCCGGAATTCCATCCGGCTCAGTCGCTGCAATTGCAGCACGGTAAAACCAATGAGAAACGAGGCCAGCACCCACCCCATTGCCACGGCGGCGCCGAATCGCAAAAACCCAAACGCCTGCCAGAAAATATGCAAGCCAACGACCTCGGTTTCTCCATACGGCGTGTATGGGCCACCCCCGGTCATTGCCAGGATGAATTCACCCCCACCTTTGATCGTGGCAATAATCACTCCGATGAAATTAATCATCACCAGGCTCTTGATGCTGGGTAACGCGATGAGGAACACCTTCGAGAGCACGCCTGCGCCATCAATGTCCGCGGCCTCGTACAGATCGTCGGGCACGGTCTTCAGCGCTGCCAGGTAGATCAAGCAACCGGGTCCCATACCCGCCCAAATAATGGGCAACAAGCAGAAGAACAGCGCAAACTGGGGCGACTCCAGCCACGAGGTGTGCACTTCAGCCAGATGGATGTGCGGCAAATGGTTGAACAGGCCGACAAAGAAGTTAAGCACCTGGTTGATCATTCCTTGTGAGCCATAGAAACCCTTCCACAAGAAGATCACGACAACGCCTGAAAGCACCGCCGGCAGATAATAAAGGCTGCGGAATAGCAATTTGCCGCGTGGCACTTCAGTTAGCAGGAACGCCAAGACAATCGGAGCGACAAAACCGAATACCATGAACAAGCTGGCGTACTTCAACGACACCCACATCGCATACCAAAACTCGTCGTCGAATAACACGGTGGCGATATTCTCCATGCCAATCCAGTGCACGAATCCGCGAACATTATAGTCCTGAAAAGCCATGACGCTGCCACGCGCCAGGGGGTAGTACGCCCACAACGCAATCGTACCGACTGCCAGCAACATGATTAAATACGCCCATTTGTAACGACTGAACTGCCAGCCGCGACGGCTGGGATCAACATGGGTCTGATCGGGCGTAAAGACCCGCCACACCCGTCGAAAAACCACTGCGAAGATGGTGATAATGATGACGGCCACAACGGTGGCTACCGTCTGGCGCAGACGCCGCTCCTCCGGGGTCAGAATGTGGAGCATCCGCTCGTCGCTGCTGCGGACACGCGCCCGCAATATTTCACGAATGCGAGTTTTGGCCTGCGCGGCATCGCCTTGTTCGATGGCGTGCACCACTGTCGCATCGGTACGGATCTGGTTGATGGCTTGGGATGCGTAGCGGTAGACCGCCTCGCAGTTCTTACCGTATGGCTCGGGCACGCCATTCTGCATGGCGAGTCGAAAGGTCTCTTCCCAACCCTTGGGAATGCGGCGGATGTATTCGGGATAGCCCGCCGCCTCGAGCGTTGCGGGACGGATATATTCCCCATAGCCGTTTTCCACAAAGACTCGCGCGCGAATCTTGCGGGCCTCAGGGCCATCGTAGAAACGAATATAATCCCAGGCAGCGTCACGCTTGGGCACGTCGTTTTCCAAGCCCGCATAAATACCCGTCATCATGGAATTGAATTCGCTGCCCCGGATACCGGTGGCGCCCTTCGGCACGGCTCCGAAACCCCATTGCGACGGGTCGTATTGCGCGAAGAACCGTTCGTCCAGATAACCGAAAAACATCGCGTACTTGTCGTCGCTGCCAATCGGACTGGAGAGCAGGTAAACGATGTTATTATACTTGCCGTACTTGTTTTGATAGGGTTCCAGGAACAGTCGGGCCACAAAATAATACGCCTCGACCGCGGCTTCGCTGTCAAAGCTGCAGCGCCATTGCCCTGCGGCATCCTGTTGGACCAATCGCCCGCCGTTGGAGTACAGGAAACTCAGCGTGGCCCAACTCAACGAATTGATGTCCATCATCAACCCGTAACGGTCAGCCTTCGGATTGGTGAGGATTCTCGACCATTCCAACAGTTCCTCCATCGTTTCCGGCGGACGATCCGGAAGGCCGGCTTCATGGAAGTAATCGCGCCGATAAAACAGCGCGATGACCAAAGGCCCCTGGGGAAAACACCATGTATGATAATGCTTCGCCGAGGCCGGTTCTCCCCAAGCCCGCAGATACGGACACTTGTCGCCATACGGACAGGGACGCCGCATCACTTCCCAGCATTGGTCCGGCACGCGGTCAGCAAGTTCCTCCTGATAATGCGGGGCCGCGCGCAGCCGCGCTAGGTATTCCGGCAGCGACAGCAATTGTCCCCCGGGAATATCGGTACCCGCCAGATGCTCGATATACTTGTCCAAGGGATAGAGAAACTTGTTGCTGATGTAGGTGTCCGACTTTCGGAAATTGACGTACATCACCTCGGGGGCGATATCGCCCGCGATCTGCATCAAGGGCACCATATCCAGCGTCCGACCCGGAATCTCCAGCCCGGCGGTTGTGACCGGCCTGATATTGGGAAATCGCTTCTGAAACGCATCGAGGATTTGCAACTGGGCCAGGGTATTGACATCGGTCTTCGTGTAATCCGGCACGCCCCAAGCCCGCAGTTCCATGGGGGCATTCGTCTCCCCCGATGTCCCGCCAACCAGGAAGAGCGGCAAGGACAACAGCAGCATTATCCTCCACCGGTTCACCCGCGTGTTACCTCGGGAACAGTTTCGATTGCAGCGGTGCCGGAAAACACGACCTCGGAAGAAGATTTGATCAGTACATGGATATCTTCGCGCTCTGTATGAATCCTCAAAAAAACACTCGCGGCGTCCGTCGTTTGTTGCATCTCGATCATCGGAAAGCCCCGGGTGTCGACCGGCAGCAAAAGAAATGCCGCAGTCACATCCGCTGCCCGGGCCGTGAATCGGCTAACAGGCGCGGGAACATTCCGGCTGTTCTGATTAATATGCCTTTGGGTGATCTCTACTGACGCAAATGCCTGCGGCTGGAAAGGCGCCACCAACAGGTTGCGATCATCAAATCCCGTCAGCAGCCGATTGCACAAGCGATCTACCCTTATGGTCGTTGGCGCAAAATGAAACAACCACGAGTACTCATGCGCGGCGGCACTACGCAACTGATCGACCAAAATGACAAATCGACGTTTGAGCAGGAGAATCTTCCGCGTCCAGCGAACCGGAGATTCCAGGGACTCAAACGCCGTAGTGCTCATCGTGGCGATGTCATAGGCGGAGGTGGATTGCCAGCCACGGAGGCAACTCCCAACCTCCGTGGTTTTTCCCGAATGTCCTTTTGCAACGTCGGCATCGCCGAGCCCATCCACGAGGATTGTGTTATGCGCCGGCGCGCCGAGATACCAGGCGGTGCGCAATGCCTCATCGTAGTTGCAGACGCCGCTATCGACGAGATACGGGCGTCCACCGTACCAGTAGTGAAAACCCAACTTGCCCGCATGCCAATGATAGGGCCACGCCCCACCCGCGCCCGCATCCAGGAATACATACGAGGCCGAAAGATCAGTCCCGTCGCGCATGATGGCCTGATCCGAATCGGTAAACCGTACTGAGCCATTGGGTAGCATGCCATTGTGGATTCCGAGGATCTCAGCAAGAATGGACAAGGATGGCCCCACAGTTACCTCGGTCGAGTCATTGATGGGCGGCATGGTCCCGTCTGGTTGCTGGACCTGATGTATAAAATCGTGGAATTGCGCGAGACGCTCCTTCCAGCGATGCGACAGCGTAATGCCGTTCGCCTGACATAGTAAATATGCGTCGCGGAAATTCGCGCTGATAAACGGATAATAACCCGGCGATAATTCAACCGAGTTACCATCCGCGAAAAAAGCCGCTTCCAAATGATGTTGAAGAATCTCGAGGGCTTTGTCCCGCAACACGGCAGCATCTGCCAGATCGGGAAAGAGAAGACCGGCATGCAACATCGCCAGGGCGCCGTGAGACTGATGATTGCCTGCGGAAAGGAGCTGCTTTCCGAAATACGCCAGCAAGACTCGCGCATGGGTTTCGATGGAGTCCAGCAGTTCCGCTTGTTCTGTTTCCGTGAAACCATCCTGCCCGAGGAAATAACACCAAATCAGGTTTTGCGCGCGCCAGGCCACCTGCATGTCCCGCCAAGTGTATTTTCTACTTTGGAAATACAGCGGCAAGCCGCCCGGTGCAGGATTATCAATGACCCAGCGCCGAAAGAGTTTCAGGAGATCATCGAGTAGGGAGTGGTCCTGAGTGAGCCAGTACCGTCGGGCAAAGCTTGGAAGATAATACCAGCGATTGAGCCAGACGCTTTTCTCCAATTCGGAGAGTTCCAGGCGGTCCCATTGAATCGGCTCACCCCAAGGCGCGAAGAAGTCCGGTCGCCGCAGCGCCGCGACGATGTCCGCGTCCTTTTCCGAACCCACCAATTGAAGTTGCACGAGCCGTCCGCCCTGGTCCAACGGGTGAAAATCCCAGACGTTGTATTGCTTGAGGAACCGCTCGAATGGGAAGACGCCGGTTCTCATCAGCCTCACCAACGCGCGGCGCTGGCGGTGGCCACGCGCGAATAGGTGGCCCGTGGCAAATTGCCAGCCGCCGTGTGGTAAATTTTCTCCAACTTCACCTCGAATTCGGGAATCGAGTAGCTGTCGCCGTCCAGATATTGGTGAAGTCGCTCCGACAAACTCTGCAGACGCGCCCTCAAGCCACCGTACCGTTCCTCGATCACTTCCCACCCAAACGGCTGATAGGCATCGAGCCACATTTCGCGGTGGTATTTCCACAATTGATCAACCTCGGCCCGCAGGTTTTTCAAGTCGCCCTCCATCAGGGTCTTTACCCGCTTCTTGTCACCCGCCTTGTAGGCGGCAACCAGATCACGCCGCAGTTCACACTTCAAACTGAGAACTTTGGCCAACTGCGCAGGGAAGAGCAGTCGATGGTTCGCCGGAAGTTTCCGCGCGCTCGCCAGTAATGAGACGGACAGTTTCTCGTAGTGTCGCCGCAGCGAAACGCCGGCCAACTGCGGCTCCATCAAGCCCAATAGCGGATCCTGCCACAACAGCCATTTGCCGACATTGGTGTTACTTTTCTCCGGGGCAGACAGACACGGGACGGAGTCGATCTCGCTGGCCTTGACCCATGCATGAAAGTCGGCGTCACAAGAGCCGCGAAAATTGGCGCGCAGCAATTCCGGGTTCACCGAGTCCGCATAGGCGTGTTCCGCAAAAAACTGGAGGCCAGGCAACGCCGAAAAGATGTCGCATTCCATGCCGTCATCGCCCCAGAGCGTGGCGAAGACCTCGCGGATCTTTTGCGCCTTGCAGGCCCGCAGGCACGCGTCGGTAGTGGTGAACGAAAACGGCAACGCGGCCCAGAAATGGCTCCACGTCCACACCCCACCCGCCACGAGCGGTTCGAAGCCGAGCGCGCGATGGCGCTTGATCCATTCGGTGTAGAACTCGAACTCGGTGTGGTAATAATCCCAGTAGGCCAACTGCACGTCCTTGGGAATACTGGCCGCGACATCCGCGGGAATCGCGCTTTCCTTGTCGTAGTAGTTGTTCGTCTGTGAGCCCAACCGAAAATACATGTCGCTCCAAATGATCGAGCGAATGCCTTTCTCCCGGCAAATATCCCGCACGCGATCCAGATGGCCATTGAAAATGTCGAACGCCCTCTGGTACCCGTGAAGATTGAGGTAACGACCGGTGCCAAGCCCATGCGCTTCATCCATGCCCACGATCAAGCGCTTCGAGCGAAATGGCGCGGTGGCCGCGCTGATCATCTTCTCGATTAATTCGTAGGTTTTCTTTTCCCCGGCAATCAGCACCTCCTCGACATCGCCATACCCGGCATAGGCGGGCCATTGCAGGATCTGTCCCAAATGTCCCAGCGTCTGGATGGAAAGAAACATCTCCATTCCCAGCGTGTCCGCATATGCGTCCAAGTCCCGCAATTCCTCCGGCGTGTACCGACCGCGCAGGTAACCGAAGAATGGTTCACCGGGCACTTCGTAGGTGTCCTCGGTGTACAGGATAAAGGTGTTGAGGCCCATCAGCGCGCACCGGCGCATCAATGCCTTGACCGTCTCCGTCTTCAACACGCCATTGCGCGAGCAGTCGACCATTACGCCGAGCAAATCGAAGCGGGCCGTTTCCGAAAACTCCCGCGCAAGCGCCTTTGGGCCACTCTCACCCAGCAGACGACCCAATGCGCGAAAGGCATCGGTCTTGCGGGCGTAGTGGATAACGACATCCCTTCCCTTCTTCTCGACAGCGAGGCCAGTGGGAGCATCGCGCAGGAACGTCACACGACGCGCGGACTTGTGGTTCGTGAAACGGTGGGGGTATTGCAATTGGATCGCCTGAATGCCGGATCGAAGTTCCTGCGGACACGCCCGCAGGTCGACGACCATGGGCCGTAATTCGCTATTCGTCATATGAACTCCGAAGCAAAATAGGCCCAAGGTACAATGGGGAGCGCGCGATCGAGAGTTTCGAGCGCAGTCGGGATTTGTTCCAGCGGGTATATCGTCAGCAGTCCGTGTTGATGCTCCAGGCTGGCGGTGGAACGCCCCAGGACCATCCGCGTCGCGGCGTCGTTCTCGATCTCCACGTGGCAGTTATTCATGTGAATATCAACTCGTTGTCCTGCGTTACTTGTGCATTCAACTCGAAGTTGTTCGCTCAGCTTCTTCGCCGGATCGAACACCTTTCCCAAAACGCACAGGCTGCGTGGCTTTTCGGCAAAACCCAAGGTGATCATTTGCTGCGTTAGTGCGTGATCGGGCACCGCCCACCAATCAAGTTGACCAATGCCTTTGCGGGCAGCAACGCAGGCTGGTTGCAGGAGGTGGCGCAACGAAACGAGGTCGCAATCCCTGGCACAGGCCACTTCCCAAAGCTCCACCATGCCCTTCTTCCAACCGACCTTTTCAATCGGCCCTGCCCAGATGGCATAGGCAATCCATTGCCCTGTTTTAAAGTCCTCCACCCAGGAAATTTGCGGCTGGCAACCCACAGTAGCTGGATCGTAAAAAAATGAGATGTCGGCCCAACGGTCAAGCGACTCCGGCCGATCAGCCATGTATCCGCCATAACCATGGTAACAGTTCGCGAAAACGACATCGCGGCGCCTCGAAAAAACCCGTGATTTCGCAAAGGACATCGTCCGCACCTCCTGCGGCTGTGGGGGCGATTCACCAGCAACCGTCAGCCGTAGCGGACGTGGATAAAGTAGAGGCAAATAGCCCATGGTGCGATAAAAAAAGTATCCTTTGCCACCTTCACCAGTGTAAATCAGCACCGCATCGACTTCACGGGCAAGGGATTGTTCCGCGGCGCGCCAGACTTTTCTCGCAAGTCCCTGCCGCTGGCAGTCGGGTAGTGTCCCAATGGCGCAAGCCATGGCGACTTTCACGGCCGGTGTGTTTTCCCGACTCACGGTAAGCTGCCGCAGAAAAAAACTACCCCACGAAACAACTTTCGATTCATCGCGACCGATGAACGTCCGCACTGGAAACGAAGAAGCCGTGTTCTCGATACGATCACAATAGGCCGCGTCGATAGTGGTAAATAGCGAATTGCGGCTGGCCAAAAACGCGTCCCGCCATGCGGGAGCCAGCTTTTCCACGGTGATCATGCTGGTTCATTCTACGGCGCCCAGCGGGAATGGCACCTGCGGAGGTTCTTTGATGACCCTTTTCGTTCTCGCTACCCAGTTCCAACGACGTCCGGTGCGAGCAGATGGAAGATGATGAACTTTGGCGGACTTTCGACCGGCCCGGGTCAAGCAATCGTAAAGCTTGCGCAGCTTCTTCGTGCGGACCGCAGTATCCTCCACCAGTGCCTTCTCATATAGAAACCCCTTGTTGACCCGGAGGAAGCGTTGGTCGAGGAGCTGCGACTCCTTGATAAGTCTCCCCAGCACGCGGGCTTTGGATAGGATTTGGGCGGACGAGAATTGGGGTGACTGGATCTCGTTTTCGAGTTTTTTAAAGCGAGCGTGAAACTCCCGCAGGTCAGCCATCAGACGGAGGTGCTCAAACTCATTCGCATGCCGAAGCGGGGAAAGAGAGGCCAGCGTTTGTCTAACCTTGAGCGCCTTGGCGTGAAGCGCCGGCACGTCCACTCCGTGCTGGATGGGCATGGCGTCCAGAGTGAGGGCTCCCCAAAGCTTCGCCCCATCCGTCGCAGAGAAGCCGAAGCGTTCTGTCGCATACCGCTTAACGAATTCTTCGGGGACGATGGGCTCTTCCTGTTTCAGCGACTCGGCGTAGGCCGCTTCCAGAATGCGAAAGCCCGCCAGCGGATAGGCGCGCCGTACCGGATACATTTCCACCACCTCGCTGCCATGGTCCCATTCGATCCCGTAGACACCAGAGGTTGACCACGAGGTTAAGAACATCCCCGTATAGCCATGCAACCGTGCGTACGGGATGAAATCCCTGATATTGTCAAAATGCCTTCCCCAACGGGTTACCGAGTGATTGTCTGGATGGCAGCGCAGCGCCGCCGCGCCCCACAGTTCAAACCCCTTGTGTTCCACTTGCGAAATGTCGCCAAAATGGTTCGGTTTCCATCCGTAATTCCAGTCGATGAAAATCGATTCCCGCGGCATCTCTCCCACAGCTTCCGGATGTTTGAGCAGCATGTCGGCCCAAAGCACAGGCCGACGGCCGAGCTTCACAACGCAGCGGGCAATTCCCTTCAAATAGTCGACATACAACTTCGATTTCCCATCACGCAGCGCCTTGGCGCGGCAATATTCGCAGTGCCCGAGCAGGTAGGTTTCATCACCCCCGATGTGAATGTACTTTGAAGGATGCAGTGCGGCCATGTCCGCCAGCAATTCCCCGAAAACCTCGTACGCCTCATTCTCCTTGAGTGGGCACAACTGGCAAATATCCTTGTTGCTCTCCCGCAAGTGAGCATAGCGTTCGTGTCGCAAAATGTATTCCACGTGGCCAAAGCACTGTTGCAACGGGATCACTTCGATGCCTAGCCGCGCACAATACGAGACGAACGATTCCACTTCCTGCCGCGTGTACGCGTACTCATTGGAAATGATGGCGTGTTTCTGGTACGGGTAGCTGGCTTCCCATTCGATGAGTAGCGTATTCAGCCCGAATTCAGCTAGTTCGGCCGCGAATTTCCGCAACGCGGCCATCGGCATTACCTGGATCCGCAGGTCGATATGGAAGCCTTTGATTGGAAAATCAGTCTTCATCTCAAGTATCTCTCATGTGTCGGTGAGCATGTCTTCCCATAGCATAATTGGCGCATTCGCGTCTAGGAACTCCGTCGTCCTGATGTCATTTCTGTGTACTCACATAAAAGCGTTGCCACACGGGCAGAGATGGACTGTTAAGTTGCTGCGGTGTTACCGCCCGTACGCTACCATCCGCATACCCGATGTTCGCAACGCCCAAATGGCGCGCATGCAAGGCGATCGTCTCGGACGAGCTGATCTCAGCGGCAAAGAAATTATACCATTGAGAAATCGTCGGCGCGGTGCCAACAGTCGTACAAATCGTATCGCCCACCAATGGATAGTCGGTTGTCAAACCATATAAATTCAACTCGGCTTGTTCATCCTGACCGTACCAAGATGGCCTTTGGCCGACAACCGGAATCGTTGTCGAACCAGGTTGTGAATAGGGAATCCGCAAACCGTACGTGCGACTCCATCGGTCACCATCCCCAGTGTTATAGACCTTCGGTGTGTAACTGGGACAGATAAACACGTTGTAGGTTGTATTTCGTATGTAACCTGCGCTGACCAGCGTGCCCCCCCAGGAATTCGACGACGAAGTCCCGGTTCCCAATGGGCCCAGAATAACACCGTTATAGTCGTCGGCGTAAGCGATAAGCATCAGCATGATTTGATGAATATTGCTCACACACAGCGCCGACCGGCCCCGCTCTCGCGCTTTATTGAGGGCGGGCAAGAGCATTGCTGCAAGGATACCGATGATGGCAATTACGACCAGCAATTCGATCAGTGTGAACCCGCTACAAAGCCTAAAGAGACCAAACGAATGCTCGGTGTCCCGGTCACGCTTCTTTCGCATCATGTTCATGTCCTGCATTGCCTCCCTCAACAAGGCATCACCATACTACTCCGATCAGACGGATGTCAAAGAGATAATTTCTATGAATGAATCTTTGTTGTATTATGGGCAAGTTAAACGATATTACAGTATTCATATATGTTTAAGTCATAAAGTATTACAAATGTTACCAAGAAGAAATAATCGTTGTGTCAATTATTGTTTATTATTGACTTGGCCGTAATGGGGATGTACAGATTTAACAGTTATGGCATCATACGTGTTTCTGATACCCCGTCCAACCCATCTCGCCATGAGTATGAGCGGAGAACCATAGGTTGGCTTGAAAACGTTATCTTCTTTGTTGGGCAGTGGACTACTGGAAACCTCACCGAGGCAAACGAACGTCGTCAAGATGAACCGCGTGACCGCGGCGCTCCACAATCGTGAAACAGTTGTTTACCTGATTACCACCATGGGAGCACTGTCGCAGCTCCAAATCGCCCGACTCACGCAACTTCAACCATCGACTGTTTCCTATATCATTCGCGAATTGAAAGGACGGGGTCTCGTTCGCGAAGGCAAAACCATTCCGTCCGACCGTGTCGGGCCGAAAGAAACATTGATTGAAATGAATCCGACGTCTGTCTGGTCGTTCGGCCTCACATTGGACGCCCTGGGCAACAAGTTGTGCCTGATGAATGCTGCTGGTCATATCATTTGCCAACGCACCTTTTCACCAGAATCGAACATACCGGCGTTCCTTGATTCGATCCCGTTGCACTTGCAGGAATTGATCGGCCAGCACCACCTTGAAATGGACGACACGACGGTGACCACCGTCAGCGTTCCCGGTGTGGTCAATACTACGACAGGCTGTGTCTTGAATTCGATTTCACTGCATTTGGAGAACTACCCACTGGCTGAACAGCTATCCAAAGGTCTGCGGCACCCCGTGATCGTCGAACGCAATACGGTTTGCGGAGCGTACGCCGAACGGTACCTTGGCTGCGCCCGCGGTCGCGATCACTTCTTGTATTTTCTGGCTCGACCGCAAATGAGTGCGGATTCCAGAGGACGACAGTACTCTTTTGGGTTGGCCATGGTGATGAATGGTGAAGTCTACCATGGCTTCAATTCGGCGGCGGGAGAGTTGCACGGCGGACTTGTACAGCCTTTCAATAATGAACCGGCACCGTTCCCCGCAGGCCCGTTTGCTGAGCCAAAGGATATTGCGGCTGCCATGCTACCAATCGGAAAGGCGCTGGCAACTTTGGTTGACTTGCTCGACCCGGAAACCTTGGTGGTGTGCTCGGACGAACAGTTGCTGACCAATGACAACCTATTGGTACTGCGGCAAACGATCTTGGAATCGCTAATTCCCGTACCGGGACGCAAGCTCGAGATCGTCAGGTCCCCGTTGGGAATCGACGGGACGCTCTATGGCGCCGCCTTGATGGGACTCCACCGTGGCTTAAAGCGCAGCTTGGAGCTCTCGGCGTCTGTGACATGAGTCGACTGCCGTTGAAACAAAAACCGCGCGTCGGCGAAGAGCCCGCGCATTCGAAATAACCACTGGGTCGGCATGGTGGATCTCCAAGTCAACGGATACGGTGGCATCGACTTCAACCAGGATTCCCTGGACGCGGAAGAACTTCACCGGGCTTGCACCCGACTCGCGGCGGATGGAGTCTCAGCGATCCTCGCCACCGTCATTACCGACAAGATCGAGGTCATGGTCCGCCGGTTAAGCAACCTAGCCAGGTTGCGCGAGCAAAACCCACAGGCCCGGCAAATCATCGCCGGTTTCCACATTGAAGGACCATTTCTCAGCGCGGAACCCGGCTACCGCGGCGCCCACCTGGCCGAAGTCATCCACCCGGCGGACGTGGACGAGATGCGGCAATTGTTGGAGGCCGCCCAGGGCCTGACCCGTCTGGTAACGCTCGCTCCCGAGTCGGACAACGGTTTCAAAGTCATACGGATGTTGGCGAAGCAAAACATCACCGTCTCCGCCGGCCATTGCAATCCGACCCTGGATCAACTTCGCTCCGCAATCGATGCCGGCTTGCGCATGTTCACACACTTGGGCAACGGCTGCCCGTTGCAGCTTCCCCGTCATGATAACATTATCCAACGCGCCCTCAGCCAGGCGGACAAATTGTGGTTATGTTTCATCGCGGACGGCGTGCACGTTCCGTTTCTTGCGCTTCGAAACTACCTCAAGTGCGCCGGCCTTAATCGCTGCATTATCGTCAGTGACGCCATGGCTGCGGCGGGTCTGGAGCCGGGTCAATACAAGCTCAGCCGCTGGGAGGTTACGGTTGGCCCGGACCTTGCCGCATGGGCGCCGGATCGTTCCCATCTGGTTGGGTCCGCCATCATACTGCGCCAAAGCTTTGCCAATTTGATTGAGCGCGTGGGATTATCTCGTGACGACGCGTTCCGGCTGACGACGACAAATCCCCAACTGGCGATAGATTTTAGCGCGCCTTAACCGGTGCGGCTGTTACTGTGGGAAGTCGGAACCGCCAGATCGGCTCGTCCATGCCGCCGCCGAATCGAGCCTGTAAACCGCGGATTTGTGAGACGCGCGGCGCATCGTCCCAAATACCCATCTTCCAAGGACTTTCCTTGAGAACCAGCATCAGCCCCTTTCCCAAACCCCATTCTTCCGAGTCTTCGCGAGAAACCGGCTGGCCTGAAACTCCCAATGCCTCTTTCCAACTGGCAAAAGTCGTCCCGTCAATCTGCTGCGTGAACGAATTTGTGCCGCTCAACACCAGAACGCCACCGCCTTTCACCCAACGAGCCAATTGATCCCGCACACCCGCCGGGACGTATTTCGCATTGGCAACGTAGAGGAGTTTTACGTCGCCAAATTCAGACGCGCCTTTCCGCTCCACCCCCCAGTCGGATACGTAACGGAAAGGCACGCCAATGGTTTCCCCCAGCAGGACATAGGCGATGTAGGGGTCATTGTCCCGCACGCGTGGCCCCGTAGTCGCGAGTGTTTCCTGGCTGACCCAGACACCTGTCGTGGAACGGCTCGGCAATTTCAGCCGCGGCAATGTGTGAAGTTGATCGGCAATTTCCATCATCGTGGCCCAGCGTACCGGGTCGGTGTAGCGGATGTATTTGTACTGCGGCATGTCGATCGCATAATAGATCACTCCCTGTCCACCGGCGCGCAATACCTGGGA
>OBLU010002860.1_pt1 | contig 15736 bp, 10 predicted proteins | sample 1518681 | NCBI WGS metagenome assembly OBLU01 (sample SAMEA3539304, study PRJEB22396) | soil metagenome | biome: tundra; feature: field; material: soil | place: USA | collected 2010-05 | depth 0.15 m
AGAAAACCGTCCCGATCGAACACTTGCACTGGACGGACCGGTCCACATCCGCCGCTTGAGCGGTAGATAAAGATCCTGATTAATCATGGCTCCGGAGTGCCTCAAGCCGCTGCGCCCGCCGGAGCCAGCCAGACGATCAGGCGTTTCCAATGCGGCCGCAAGGCGGCGGGGAGCTGGCCGCCAACCGAAAGGATCCGGCTGGCGTCTTCCGGTTTCAACGCCCCGCTGACGCGAAGCGCGATCAGCCAGATGGCGGCACCGATCGCGATCGAGCCGAACATGCCCACGTAACCCGGCACTGCACGGATGAACGCGAGCACACACAGCGCCATGGTCGCGCCGCAGACCACAATCCGGCCGAAGTCGCGCAGCTTGAGATCGAGGCCAGTGGTTCTCCAGACGTAGGTCCAAATCCCCAGTCCGGCCACCAATTGAGCGGTGCCGTTGGCGATCGCCGCACCATTGGCTCCATGCTGCGGGATCAGAAGAATGTCCAGCCCTACGTCGACCACCCCGCAGAGGCAACCCCACCAGATCAGAAACCCTTGTCTCTCCGTGGCCTGCAGAAACATGATGGGCGCTGCCACCAATGCCTTTGGAATGGCCATTAGGGCAACGATGGTCAGGGTAGGGATCATGAGCCGAAATTTCTCGCCGTACAACGGGGGCACCAACGGGCTGAGGCATGCCATGCCCAGCAGCAGCGGCAGGGTCACCAGTAAGGCGTAGCGGGCGCCGTCCACTGTCATTTCTTTCAAGCGCGCCTGGCCGCGGCCGTACTGAGCCATCATGGTGGCCGCCAGCGATGTGCCGAACGAAACGGGAATCATAAAGATGCGTTCCGTCAGATTGAAGGCGATTGTAAAGAACGTAATTTGGCGCGGGTCGTTGTTCATGGCCTTCAGAATCACTATGTCGGAGCGGTCCCAAACCACCACGTTGAGCAGCAGGAGAGCCAGGCCCTGACCGGAGTAAGCGAACATACGCTTCTTCAACTCCGGGGAGACCGTTCCCCGAGCGACGCCGCCCAGCCAGCGCTCCACCGAACGCAGCTTCAAGCCGCATTCCAGAAAGGAGCCCACCACAACCGCCGCCGCCACCCCTATGAGGTCCCATTTCACCAGCAGGCCGAAGATCGTGAGGGCGGTTGAAGTTATCACACCAGCCAGCGCCGGACCAGTGTTCCGCCGCATCACTTCGGCGGCGTTATTGGCCTGGGACGGAATGGTTCCGACGATGCGTGGCGCCATGGCCGAAACCAGCAACACCGAGAACGCCAGTTGCCGCGAGTCTCCCAGCCAGAGCACCAACGCCAGCGCCACCGCGGAAACTCCCAGGGCGATATAGGCTTGGATCTTGAGGGTGGCCAGATAGGTGGCGCGCGCCACGCCGGGCTCCCCGCGGTTCAGATACTCGGCCATGTATTTGCGTGTGGTAACCGGCAGGCCGAAAGCGCCCACCGAGACCGTGATGTTGGTTAGCCACACTATGTATTGGTAGGGGGCGAGCCTTTCCGGCCCCAGGACGCGCGCCACTGCCACCGATGTCAAAAAGGTGGCAACCAGGCTGAAGAACAATTCGAGACCGTACCAGAACGAGTTGCGCGCGATGGTCTGGGTGTTGTCCGCGGAGCCGGAAGGCCCGGTATTCTCAGTTTTCATCGGGTGCTCCCGGGACAAGCTCCACCAGAATAAGGTGCTGCCGATCTGGGTTGCGACGGATGGTAGCCGGCAAACCAAGAGTGTGGCTGGTTGCCGGGCAAACTGTCAAGCTAGCTGCCCACGCTTTACCATCCAGGAAGGCTGGGCGCTTACTTTCCCGGGCTGGTAGGTATGTCGCGATACGCCCGGGCGTAAAGCCGCACCGCAACCCTACACAAGCCGCAGCCGCAGCATCGCGTATATCAAAGTTAGTATACCCACGCAAAGTCCGAACGACCACACCGGCCAAAACCTGCCCCGCAGCGGTATGGCATCGTCGCCCCCGGCGGCCGTGATGATGGCGCCGGACATGCCAATCAGCAGGAACAGAGGCAGCTCGTAGGTGCGCGAGAGGAAAAAGCCGGTAAACAGGTACACGCCCAGCGATATCCTGAGCGCCACGGCCCACTGTGCCAGGGCCGGGTTCGATGCACCCACTACCTTAGGGACGCGGCCCAGTTGCATCATGGTCACCACCACGATGCTCATCCACAGGAAATATCCCAACATTCCCAGTTCAGCCGCGCACAGCAAATAGGAATTGTGGGCCGTCATGCCTTGGCTCTCCTGAAAGTTGCCGAAGCCGATCCCCCACAAGGGCGAGTGCTTGAGGTAAGACATCCCGTCGGACCAGAGCGCCAAGCGATCTTTCCCCCCCGACATCGATATCGTCCGGCTGCTGGTCGCATTGATTGCTACCAGCAATAGCGCTCCGACAGCCGCCGAGAGCAGGGCGCCGGTCTTCTTGAACCGCCTGGTCAGGAACAGCCCGATGAGCGCCGCCACCCCCATCTCCGCCCCCCGCGAGCCGGTGAAGTACACTCCAACCAAGAACAGCACCGCGATGAGGGCGGCGAGCATGTATCCAACGCTGAGACCGGTGCCTTTCTTGCTGACGAACAACATCGGCAGGATCATCAACAGGTACTGTCCAAAGACGTTCGGGTCGTGCAACATACCCAGGCCTTGAATCCGCACCGCCTCCTTGCTGATTGGGTCACGGACCGCCAGCACATAGGGCGTCGATTCGCCGGTGGCGCGGACATAGGGGATCTCCCGAAACCCATTAGCCATCACGAAGATCGCAACCAGCACCAGCGTGGCACGCATGAGCCCCAATCGGAACGGGCTGCGTAACAGCACCATCCCCACGAAGTATACGATGACATTCGGCGCCAGATCGAGGAGCGTCCTCACGTTGGCGCCGTATGCGCCATGTGGAAGCCAGGAGCCACATGCGTACCCGAAGAACAGAATCACCAGGATCAACTGGGTGCGAAGTTTGCCGATCTCGGGCGACTGCAAGCGGGCCAACAGCGCCACTGGCAGGCTCGCCAGCGCCAGAATCAGGCTTGGGCGATACGGCGCCAGACCCGGGAGCATGTCCACCGGCGACAGCAGGTTAAGCGCGATGTATGTCAAAACCAACGCTAAGCCCATATTCGTCTCGCCGCCTCACGCCAGACCCAGAGTCGCCGGTTCCAGGCGGTGAATGCGGCAACGACTGAGTTTACCATGCGTTTGCTCCTCGCCGGCCATTCCAAAGGGGCGCTTCCGAGGCCGCGTCTCGTAGCCGAAAGCCGATTTCGACGCAGCTTTGCGGACCCAGCTCAACGCGGGCCCAATGCCGATGGCTGATATACCGCGCAAACCTGAGCCGAAGATCACGAGGAGCAGCACAAGCTGCAAGCATTGACTACCCGCGGCTCGTCTACCCACACATCGAAAAAGAAATGATCCCGGCGGCGCCTATTCCGCTGGAACGGCTGTGCCGGCTGGCTCACGTGAGCCGGGCTGGGTACTACCGCCGGCAAGATGCGGCGCCAATGGTGGACCCGCCTGGACCTCGTCGGTCTGGGTGTATACTCCTAGAGATGTGGGATCCAAAATGGAGATTCCAGACTATAGATAGAACAGGCCGGAAACGATCTACAAACGGAGCCACCCGGCACTTCTTACAGAGAGGGATAGTGTTCTCACGATGACGCCAACCGCGATTACTGCAAGTCTTACGCCGCGAAAGCGTTTCACGCTGTCTGGATGGCAATTTGCCATGCTACTATTCGTGCTCGCTTTCGTTATTCGCCTGGCAGTCACGGCTACGGTGCGCAATCTTCATCACTTTCCCAACCCCTCCTGCTGCGGTGCGGACGCCATCGAATTCAACGACCTTGCACTGAACCTGGCAAGCGGTAGAGGCTATACCCTTAACAATCGTGTCACAGCATTTCGCGCGCCGGGATTTCCCGCATTCCTTTCACTTGTGTATCGGGTGTCGTATGAAGACTATTTTCTGGCTTATATGACGTTCTGCGTGGTTGGAGCTCTCACCTGCGTTGCAACATACTATTTAGCTCGCTCGCTCATGAATGAGGGGGCAGCTCGTCTAGCGGGTGCGCTCTTGGCCATATATTTTCCGCATGTGTACTTCTCCAGTGTGTTCCTGGCGGAAGCCCTTACAGCATTCCTGTTAACGCTGGGGCCCTTGCTCCTGATTCGATTCTTCAAGTCCGGCGCGGTATGGTTGTCGATTGCCGCGGCAGCCGCCTTCGGTTATGCATCGCTAACACGGCCCTTCGCTTTCTTATGTATTCCTCTGGGCGCCACACTTATTTGGTGGGATAGCTTCCGGTCCGGCAAAGGCCGCGTGCGCCCGCTGCTGTATTTTGTGATTGCGTCAACCATAGTTCTCACGCCGTGGGCCTATCGAAACTACCAGATCTATCGTCACGTAGTCGTATTCACAACAAACGGAGGGTCCACTTTTTATGGAAGCAATAACGATGTGACGCTCCACGATGCCGCCCACATGGGCGGATGGGTCTCCACGGTGGAATTGCCGCACCGCGATTGGATCGATCGAACGCCGGATGAGGTGAGCCATGATCGGATGGAGTGGTCTCTCGGCTGGGCGTGGGTTCGTAGCCATTGGCGATGGCTGCCCCTGCTGGTCCTCTATAAGATGGGCCGCTTTATTTTACCCGAGCTCTGGTCGGGAAACCGAATGTTTGTCTTGGCGCAGTGCGTAACCTATCTTCCGTTGGCTGCCCTGATTGCATGGGGATTGTTCCGCAACGCCAGGACGGCCGCATTCCGAACCCCTTCATGGCTCGTCGTACATTCTGTCATTGTCGCTAACCTCATCGCCACTGTGGTCTTTTACGGGTCGGCACGTTTTCGGGACTGCACAGCATCAGTGCTCGTGCTCTATGCTGCGACGTCTGTTAAGAGCAGTCTGGTCGAACCGGCGAAGAAAGTATAATTCTTCGCATCTGTGAATGGGCACGGTCGCTTCCCCGGTCCGCAACTACCTCGGCGCTGGCTGTCGATAGTGTCCTCGATGTGGCTGAGGATATCCGGATTGAGGTTAGCCAACGGCTCCGGCGGGACCTACTTCCAGGCGGAGTGAAACTTCGTCGCTGGGGGGCCGGTGATGTCCTCCGGAGCTTTGGGATCGCCCGAAGCCGGTTGCTCCCGCGCCATTTTCATAGAATCACGTGAAGCCCATCAGCAAGTGCCAGCGCACCGGTTCCGCGTGCGCCGGGTCAGACGAATTTAAGCCGCCTCAACCCCAAAAACACCATACGGATCAGCAGCCAGCCGATCCGCCAACGCTGCATCTTGGTTTCTCCGTATGTCCGTTCGCGGTATCGGATCGGAAGGTCGACAATCCTGAGATTGAACTTAGCTGCACCAAAAAGCAGGTCAAAATCTCCAAAGCGGTCATAATCGCCAAAATAGGCGCGATTCGCAAGGATCGGCTCATAGTGCGCACGGCTCAGAACTTTGGTGCCACACGCCGTATCCTTGACGTTCTGGCCCAACAGGAAGCTAAAGGCAAGGCTGAAAAACTTATTGCCCAGCAAATTGAAGAACCGCATCGCACCTTCTTCCATTGGGTATATCAGGCGAACGCCGTTAACGAAGTCACCTTTACCCGAAACCCACGCGTCATAGAAGCGGGGCAAGTCTTCAGGTGCAACAGTCAAATCCGCATCCAGAATCATCAGGACTTCGCCGCTGGCATGGGCGAATCCGAGGCGCACGGCATCCCCTTTTCCCTTACCACTCTGCCGCAGAAGGCTGGTCATAGGGCGTTGCCGCAACTCCATCTCGCGTTTGATTGTATCGTAGGTTGGATCCGTGGACCCGCCCTCAACAAATATCAATTCCGTGCCGCGCCCCATATTCGGGACACGATCGAAAATTGCCGGAATATTTCCAGCCTCGTTGCGCGCGGGTACGACTACAGATACTATTGGCGTCGGCAGCGGTTCGGTCGGTCTAGGCCTTGCGATCACCACGTTTGTTAAACCGAAATAGCAGAACGGCCAACACTTCACCAGTACACGATTACAGAACCCTGCAACCAAGGGAGTGTAGATCGGCCATAGGATCTCGTTCGATGTCCGAATTACCTCAAAGCCCGCAAGATAGAGCAAATTCGAAATATCTTCCGGCGTAAGCCAATTCTGAATCATCTGGGGCCGTGCCAAGCCCACTCGCGCCGCAAGATGTCGGGGTCCCTGCCATAGATTACTGTGCAAGTTCAGAATAAACCGCGTGGCCGGGAAACAGTGCAATTTCACCATCTCCAGGATCCTCTGAACATCCCAGACCTCGTTTACTAAATCCGAACAAATGACGTAGTCGAACTTCTCATGAAGATCCAATTCATGCGCGTCCACAGTGAAAAACCGGATCTCAGGATGCCGAAGCCTTGCGCTATCGATCATTACGGGCGACAAATCGATCCCCACACCATATGATGGGTGCAGGGACGCCAGAAGGTCCCCCTGACCACAGCCTAACTCCAAGACGCGCATGCCGGGCGGTATGAAAAAGCGATAAAGCTCAGCCAGCCTCCGCCGATAGTACCGGCGAGATCGCTCGTACCGCGGCGAGGCGGTGGCGTATTCGTTCCAGTACTGGATTCGCGCTGCTCTATAAGCAACTGCGCTGTATTGCCCAGCAACGGTTTTTGTCGAAACGATCTCACCCGGAATTTCCATTTTGGACTTGCAGATCCCATTCAGTATAAACCAAACCGCCATCTCTTGATTCTGCGAGCATTTACGCCTACGCCCCCTTCGGGCGCTCGTTTCAATGGGCTTGGACCTGGACGCCGAAGCCGACCGAATCGTGGTTCAGGGCGCGCCAGTTTGCGAAGGGCAGATTCCTTTGGTCATCGCTTCTTGTCGTCGCAGAATGGCGTAAGCGGCTCTCGCCCGTTGTGAAGAGGCCGCGGCCGCCGTCGGTCGAGCAGGGCCGACCCGAGAACTAAAATGATCCCTTCGACCGGAAAGCGATACCTGGGGGACGTTTGAATAATGATGTACACCAGCGAGTAGCCCACGGCCGCCGCCGTGAGGGGCCAGACAAACGGGTTCCGTCTCCTGAACATGACAATAGCCCCCGCGAGCGCCAACAGCGTCATCGCCGCTTCCAGGCAGGTCTGCCAAAGCCGCAGCATATGTGGAAACCAAAAAAGGGCAACTCGCTGCGTGGAGAGAGCCAGGAACCGCTCCTTGTGTTGCTCGATCCACGCGAGCGCCTGCCGCTTCCTGCCCTCCGAGTAGGCCACCTCGCCCAAGGTCCGCACCCTGGCCAACTCAACGCCGCTGTCGGACGGGTGTAAGACGTGAAAAGCCTGCGACTTTACGTTGACGCTCTCTTCGGCGGTCATGTAGTCGTTGTTCGACATGTAGAGTTCCAGACCGAAATTTGTGCGAGTGAAAATTGGCGAACCAAGTGCGATGTAGTTTCGTATCGCCCAGGGCGTCATTACGCATGCCGCGACCAGACCCGCAATACCGAAAAACGGTACAACGCGCCTCAGGGGACACCGCAGCGCGGCCACAGCCGCCCACGCCACGAATATCTGGAGAATCCCCGCGTTCATCAGACAGGCTAGCCCCATCACAAGGCCGGTCTTCAAGGCTTGGCGGGGCGGGAAGGCACCCCACGCGCGGCACATCACAATGCTAAGAACGTTCACGAAGAAGAAAGCATAGCAAGCATCGGCGACGCCGCTGGTCTGCGCCATGAAGTTGATCGGGATCAGCTCACCGGCAAGCCCCGCCACGATGCCGGGAACGATTCCCAGCCCGCTCGCAGCGGCGAGGGTTGGCAGCAGGGCATATCCCAGGGCCGAAGAGGCCGAACCCATAATATTGATGGCGAGCGTGGCGCGAGGGGTCGGGCCGAACATCCTTATAGGGATGGCCTGCAGCAGGGGCAGGAGAGGCGCACAGTGAGCCGACGGTCCGCTGTCGCCGAAGGCGCCAGCATAAGAGCCTTTGGTAGCAAGGGACTGGGCGATTCGGAATGTCTCCCAGTGAGGGACGTCCCCCGGAGTGCGCAGCATAACAAGCGCGACCCTCAGGAGCAGGCCCATACAAAACAGAATCACGCCCCATCGGATCCCGCTCTTTCCCATCCACATTCTCGTGAGAAACGCGGCCCCCCACGGCGTCGTGGCATCCTGTGGTCTCATCGTAGAAGCTTCAGTTTATCCCAGTTCAGCGCTAAAACTCCGTGCAGCCAGGCGACAAGTCCTACTTCCCGGCGGACTGAAACATCATCGATGGGGGGCCGATGATATCCTCAACCGCTTTGGGATCGCCCGCAGCCGGCCCGTGCCAGACGCTGTTACCAAAAGTGGCGATGTAGATTTTGTTGATATCGGTGGGGTCGGGTATCACGCGGTGGCCAAGCCTGAAGTTGAACCCCCCGATGCGGCTCCAGGTCTTGCCACGGTCGGTCGAGCGCCAGGCCGAAGGTTCGAACCCCGCGGCATACACCAAATCGGAATTGCGCGGATCCACGGTCACGTCATAAATGCGCCGGCTGCCGTTCACCACATTCTGCCAGTGCTGGCCGCCGTCGGTCGACATGTAGACGCCTCCATCGGGAGGCGGTTCGGTAGCGTAGAGCTTGTATCGGGCCCACGTCGAGAGGTACAGGCGCGAAGGATCCCGCGGATCCACGGTGATTCCGGTGGGGCCATTCACCCCTTCCGGCAACGGCACCCGCTCCCAGCTTTCCGCCCCATTGCGCGAGCGGAACAACCAGCCGTCCTGGTCGTTGCCGTACTTTCCATCAAAGGACCGGCGGATTGTTACCACGTACAAGGTCCCCTCGCTATCGATGGCCATACGCCACGTCAATGGAGCCTTCGCCGGCAGGCCGTCACTCTTTCGCACCCAACTCTGGCCGCCGTCCGTGGATTTATAGACGCCAATGCCAAAGGCGGTGAGGTAGAGCACGCGGGCTGCCACAGGGCTCTTGGGATCGAGGAGGATGTGTGTCGGCACCATTGCAGACGGCAGACCATGGCTGGCAGGCGTCCAGGAGTGGCCGCCGTCCACGGATAGGGCCACACCGCCGGCCCCGCCGCCATACAGATTCAGCATTCGACCGCGGGGCACATCGTGTTTGCTCGACATTACCGCCCACATCTTGCTTTTCACCGCGGGATCGAACTCCACCCAGTACGTGTTATGCCGCCAGTCGCCCGGCAAGCCCGCAGTGTTGACGCCAAGCCAGCTTTCGCCGCCGTCTTCGCTGCGCATCAATCCAATGTCGGTATAGCTGATGAACATACGTTTGGGATCGAAGGGATCGAAGTGGATGCCATAGCATGTGGTCACGTCCAGGCCGGTAGTTGTGTACCCCTTGCCGGTGCTTTGGGAGAAGACGCCGAACCAGTTCTTCCCGCCATCCACGGTGCGCATGACGCGGCCCAAGTCGCCGGTATAGACGAGGTCGGGGTTGTTGTCATCCACTGCCATGGACACAGGCTCCTCTGCAAAGTCCGGTCCGAAGCGGCTGGAGGTCCAGTCATTGTGCATATTCGCGCCGGTCGCGCCCGCTTCCAGACGGACGCTAGCCCAGGTAGCGCCGCCGTCCGAGCTTTTCAGGACGCCAAGGTAATACTGCGTAAGATCACTGAGGGGGACGAACCGGTTAACGGAAACGTAGACCACCTCGGCGTGTTTCCTGCTTGCCGCAATAATAGTGAAATTCGGGAATTTACGCTTGGCCACTTGTTTCAAGATGCTCTCATTCAGCGACCTCCATGTCTGCCCGCCATCGTTGCTGGCCATGATACCGCCGGTCGGCTGCTGACCCTCCTTGACCACGTAGCCGCCGGCGAGATAGATCACCGGCTTGCCGCCGCCCGAGGGGATCCCGAACGCCGCCCAGGAGACGTCGCCTATACCTTCGACAGCCCGCCTCGCATACTTGGCGCCATCCCATGTGCCAATCACGCTGCCACGGCGTGTGTAGACCGTGCGCCTGTCGCGCGGCGACGTGGGGTCGATCCAGAGTTGTTCCGCGTTGCCATCCGACGCCAGGGCCTTCCAGGTTTTGCCGCCGTCCCGGGACACCCGCAATTGATCGTCAAAGGTAGCGTACAGCGTATTGCCATCGTCGGGGTCGATCTCAAGGGCGGATATCCCCGGCACATACCCCCATGAAGCGTACAGGTAGGGATCCGCTTCGTCGTCCACGTATCGAACCGTGGTCGAGCCGTCGGGATAGATCAGGCTCCACGTGTGGCCCCGGTCGTCGGAGCGCCACAGACCAGATGCCATTGCATAGACCCTATTGGGGAGCTTGGGATCGAAAGCAAACTTGCAGCGACTCCTCAAGTTGAACGTGCGCCACGTGCGGCCTCCGTTCTCCGAGACATAGCATGCGGTCATGTCGGTCGAGGCGAAGACGAGGTTGGGGTCGTGTGGGCTGATCGAGGGATTGTAGAAGGTCCCTCCTCCACCGGGCCCGATGATCTGCCAGGCATCCAGGCGCTGCGGCTGGAGGAAATCCGGAGCGCGCGGGACGACGGTCTGGCTGGTGTCTGGAGCCGCGTGGACCGCGGTAAGTATCGAACGGTGGAGCTCTCGCCTAACGCCACGCACCGACACGACAGCGCACAGAGCAGCCGCCAGCAGCAAGCCCAGCGCGGCAGTCCAGCCGACTGTCCGTTTCGTCATTCGTGGCACCTCGTCCGCCGGCGGAGCGGGCGGATAGGAGCACCAGTCCGTCAAGCGCTACGAGCCATTATACACTCGCATGCTTCGTCACCTTGTAGCAGAGGGGCCCCGGCACCGATTCCAGGTTCTTCATCAAAACTGGAAATAGATGAATTGCGTGCTGCGATCGTCAAAGATCAGGAACAGCAACAGGCCGCACGCGTAAATCGCGGGCCGCAGCAGGTAAGAATGCGCCAGCGGACCGCCGCGGAGGGCAGCGATGGTGTTTTCGGCCCGGGTCCATGAGTCCGCCAGGAAAGGCTCCACCACGCAAAATAGCGCCATCAGCAGCACCAGGAGGTAAAAATCCATGGGGTACGAAAAGCCAAAACGAAAACGTGCGAACATGCCGGCCAGCATGTGCGCGGCATCTGCTCCGGTGGCGGTGCGGAAGGGTACCCACGCCGCGGTAACCGCGGTGAGAGTGAAGATGCGCCAGCCCCACGCGGCCAGGCGCGATTTCGTAACAGCGGCCAGGCGTGTTTCGCCCAGGCTCTCCCACACGCGGTAGAGCACCAGATACGCGCCGTGCAACACGCCCCAGGCGACGAACCCCCAGCCCGCTCCGTGCCAGAGGCCGACCAGCGCCATGACCACCAGCAGGCTGGCATACAGCGCTCCCGGTGAGCCGCGAAAACGGGCAGTCACCGGGAAGAAGAGATAATCGCGGATCCAGCGCGACAGCGTCATGTGCCACCGGTTCCAGAAGTCGGCGGGGCTCTGGGCGTGGTAGGGGAAGCGGAAGTTTTCGGGCAGCACGATGCCGATCAGTTGTGCCACGCCGATGGCCATGTTCGAATAGGCGGCAAAGTCGAAGTAAATCTGCAGCCCGAAGGCTACCGCCAGGGCCCAACTGTCCACGGTGGAATTGTTGCGGACGGCATTGTGGAGGAAGCCCTGGTCCACCCAGCTCCCCAGGGGATTGGCGAACAGGTTCTTCTGCACCAGACCCCAAACCAGGCGGTCCAGGCCCCGCAGGAGCATGCGCAACTCGAACGGCCTGGCGAAGTCCAGTTGCGGGCCCAGTTCGCGGAATCGCACAATCGGCCCGGCCATCAAGTGAGGCCAGAACATGATGAACAGGTACAGGTCGGAGAACCGGCTCTTCTTGATGCGCCCCTGTTTGGCGTCGATCAGGTAGCTGATGGCCTCAAACGAATAAAACGAAATGCCCAGCGGAACCGCAATCTGCCAGGCGACACTCACTGGCCGGGCGCCGAATGCCGCCAGCAGGTGGTTGATGTTGGCCAGCAGGAACAGCCGGTAGCGAAAAAAGCCGAAGATCGCGAGGACCAGCGCCACGCCACTCCAAAACCACCGCCTGCCGCGCTCGGGTTGAGCGATCAAGAGGCGCGCCGCCAAGTGCACCCCCAGGGCCAGGGCCAGAGGCACCGCCACAAACGCGGCATTCCAGGTGGCGTAATAGAGGATGCTCATGGCCAGCACATACCAGCGCCGCCAGGGCACGGGCAGCGCCCAGAAGAGAGCAGTCGCCGGAATCAGCAGCAGGAGATAGGAGTAGGAGTTGAATTGCATGGTTCAGACTCCGTTCTGATCGAGCGCTGCGCACATGAGACCGGCCAGCCGGCGATGGCCTTCACGGCCGAGGTGCAAGGGATCGGGGACGTTGAGTGACATGCCCCACTCGCCGGCGGGGATGCTGTGCTCGAAATCCAGAATCTTCAGTCCGAAGCGGGAAGCCACGGATCGCGTGAACTCGTGGTATTGGCGATCATCGTCCGGGGTGAGGTACAAGGGCACCGCCGGGTTGGTGGGGGCCTCGAAGAGAATCACACGGATCCCCGACTGGCCGCACACCTCCGCAAGATCCGCGAGCGCCGCCCGGCTGGCGGCAATCCGGCTGCCGGTCAACGTGCGCGCCCTGGCCGACTTCAGGTGAAGAAAATAGACGCGGCACTGGGTCATCAGCAGCACGAAGGATGCTTTGATGGCCCCACGGCTGTTGAAACCGGGGATGCGGTCCAATTGCCGGCGGAACCCGGTTTCCATCCGGTACCCGAGGGTCTGTCCGGCGCTGGTCGGGGCTGGGCCGCTGCGATTCTGAAACCGATCGAAGGTGTGCAGCGCTTCGGCAAACGCATCCGCATCGGCGCCGTTGCGCTGCACGATGGCCTCCACCTTGTGGCGGAAATCGCTGTCGGAGAGCAGAGCCAGCATGCCTCCGCGGATCCCCCCGTTGACGAAGTTCTGATAATTTAACTGCACCAGCAAAACATCGGGCTTGATGTCCTGCCTGCCGCTGAGGTACATTGCGTACCACAGCATTTCCTGGTAGCTCATCCCACCCGCCGACAGGCGATAAAAGAGTTTTTGCGAACCGGCTTGGCGATAGCGATCCGCGATGTGGTCGGGATAAGTCTTCTCGGGGCCGGAGGGAGGCGATTCGCCCGGCGCCAGGCTGGTCATCAGGCTCTGGGAGTTCCCCATCAGCATCACGCGGACGGCGCCCGAGTGCGCGGCCCACGATGCCGACAGAGTCCGGAAGCTGTCGATGGGAGAATCGCCGCGGCTCACTTCCTGAGTGGTGGGGTCGCGGAACATATTCGCGACCTGCGTCCACGCCGGCAGGGCGCTGAAAACGCGATCGAGCCCGTCCGACATGCGCGCGAACGGTTGCAGCGCGAATAGCCCGGCCAGGCAGACCAGTGTAGCGGCGACCACCACGATGCTGGATACCGCTCGCTTCATCTGGATCGGGCAACGCGCAGCACGGTATCCGTGATGAAGTCGACGCTCTCGAAGTCGTCGGGCTGCAGGTCCCCGGCCGGGATCGTGACCGAGAGCCGGTTCTCGAGATTGCCGATCAGCTTGAGGATGGAAAGAGAGTCGATCAATCCGGAGGAAATCAGATAATCGGCGTCCCCGACCTTCTTGCCGATCATCTCCGCCACCACTTCCTGCGCGGCCTTGCGTACCTGGTTCGGATTCAGCATAACCTGTGTTCAGCCGGCGGTAACCTGCGGCTGGTTCAGCCGCTCGCGTAGAAACCGCACCCGCGTGTCGCGCCGTGAGATCTTCCCGGCCGTGCTCTTGACGATCCACCGCTCGGGCACCACGGCGGCGTAACGCGGAGCAATCCCGATGGTGGAAAGCACGAGCTGGTGCACGCGCCGCTCCACGGCTTCGGCCTTGCCGGCGTCGAATTCCCCGCGCAACTCGGCTACCACGGCCAGCCTTTCCGTACCGTACTGCTCATCGTTGATTCCGAAGGCCACCACCCGGCCCGGGTAGATGGAGTCAATCGAATTTACCACTAATTCGACGTCTTCCGGGAAGATGTTCTGGCCACCCACGATGATGATGTCCTTCAATCTGCCGATGACGTACAGGTCCTCTCCCGCCAGGAAGCCATAATCTCCGGTGCTGTACCAGCCGTTCACGATCGACTCGGTGATGAACCCGCCGCTGGTCCAGTAACCGCTGAAAAGGCATTCCGTTCGAAGCTGGATATTGCCGGGCTCGGCATCCGCGCATACTTCGCCTTGCGGGTTGACCACGCGCACGCTCATGCCTTCCAGGACGGGGCCGCTCGAGACGTATACGTCATCCAGCAGGTCGAAGGCGGTCTCCTGAAATGCGGCGGCGCGGTGCCGCAGGCGGCTCCGCGGGAACGTCCTGGGCTGCAATCCGAGCGGCGTTTGCGTGACGGCGAATATGTTCTCCGCCATGGCGTACGAGGCTTGCAGCGATTCCACAGTTACGCCCCACGGGGCGAACGCTTCGGCGAACTCCCGGAATGACCGCAGCCGCACCGGTTCCGAACAGTTGATCCACGCGCGCACGTGGCCTAGAGAATACGATTGCTTCATGCGCCCCCGCTGGGCCGCCAGGTAAGAGAACGCGAAATTGGGTAGCCAGCAAAAGGTGGCGCGGTAGCGGTCCAGGCACCGGAACAGTAGCTCGGGGTTGAGCAGCCAGTCGTTGGCGCTGAAGTGGAGCGAGGGCGCGCCGCACCACAGCGGGAACCAGAGGCACGCAATCAGCCCCATGTCATGGTACAGGGGAAGCCACGAAGCCACGCCATCCTCCGCGGTGAACGCCAGGCACCGGCGCAGGCTCTCCAGTTGCGCGGCCAGCAGGGACGCCGTGACAGCCACGGCCTTCTGTGCACCCGTGGTGCCTCCGGAGAATTGCAGAAAAATCGCATCTGCCGGCGTATCGCCGGCGCGTGGCCGCGCGGGTTCGCCTTCCGGAACCTCCAGCGGCAACGGAATCCGGAACGATTCCTCCAGTTGCCGGGCGTTTTCAACGCGGCACTCAGTGACGGGAAAGTGTACGCCTCCCGCCAGGTTTGTGGCCAGCCGGGGCAAAGTGATGAGTTGATCGGCGGGAAGGTGGCGCAACTGGTGCAGCAGATTGCGCTGGTATTTTTCAGGGTCGATCCGGTTGGTGGGCCACGCCAGAATAGCCGGCAGCCGCCCTTCCAGAATCAGCCCGAAATGCAGCAGGAAAAGCTCCACGGAGTGCGGCAGGAGCAACAACACCACGGACGATTCCGCCGCTGCCTGGTAACGGCGCGCTAACTCCGGCGCCCGGGACAGAATATCCGCCCCGGTAAGTTCCACGGGCTCAGCCCCAGGAGAAAGCAGGATGCGCAGCAGCACGCGGTCCCGGTTCTGCTGCAAACGGGAAAGCAGTAGTTCACGGAAACTCTGTGCGTCCACCTTCAATCCTATGGTTGTCAACGCGCCGGTTTGGCGCCTGGCCGGGAGGACCCGACGTCAGGGCGACATGCACCGGAGCAAATATGATGATGCGGATGTGAACCCACTCCATTATCACACACTCTTGTCCAAATCGGGTTTGCGAGTCTTGTCTCGGGTGTGCGACACGGAAGTGGGAGATCTACGCAAATACCGGCCAATTGAGAGAATCCTAGCGTAGGGAGTACTCTAATCGGAGCCGCGACCGTAAGGGAGCGTTAGGTCGGTACACGAGGCCGGCAAGCGCTCCCTTACGGTCGCGGCTCCGATTGGG
>OBLU010002862.1_pt1 | contig 15730 bp, 25 predicted proteins | sample 1518681 | NCBI WGS metagenome assembly OBLU01 (sample SAMEA3539304, study PRJEB22396) | soil metagenome | biome: tundra; feature: field; material: soil | place: USA | collected 2010-05 | depth 0.15 m
CCAGAGGGACTTTCACCCTCGGAGCAGCAAGACTTCACCTTGGCGCTCAGGAATTCGCCATCAGTTGCTCGAAAAGACTGCCCAGCAGGAAAAAAAGGAATTGCTCTTCATTCTGAACAGCATGAAGAAAGAGTGGACTCGCAACTTCGAAATCTGCCTTCTGTATGAGGCATGGCTGTCTGGCCAGGACCCCGGCAGCGATCTAGATTCCTACCCCTTGATAGATGTTTTTCCAATCGAAACCCTGTACACGCGGCTTGTCTCGTACCCATGGGCAGCACTTTCTGAGGAAAACATCAGCGCTTTCGCCGGCATGTTAATGAATTTTCGGCATGCGGCCCTGCTGCTAGATCGACAATTGGTCCTCGTTGAGACGAGAGGCCAGGCGGACGATAGTTCTCTCGGCCTTATCAGAGATCTATCTGCCACAGTGAAAGGGCACAAAGAAGGACTAGATACATGCTGGGAAGAAATCGTGTCCGGAATAAAAGCGATTAAGGTCATAGCGTCGACGAAGACCCCGGCGCCATAAGCTCGCGGGCGTTCGCCTATGTTGACGCCTCCGCCGCTCACTCAATCTCCGAATACCGGAAGCAATTGATCACGTGGTCGTTGACCATCCCCACGGCTTGCATGAAGGCGTAACAGATCGTCGGGCCGACGAATTTGAACCCGCGCGCGAGCAAATCTTTGCTCATGGCGTCGGAGTGCGGCGTCCGCGAGGGAAGCTGCTTTAGTGTCTTCCAGGCATTCCGAACTGGCTGCCCGCCCACGAAGCGCCAAATATAGGCGTCGAAGCTGCCGAATTCCTCCTGGACGGCGAGGAAGGCCTTCGCGTTCCGGATGGCCGCAGCAATCTTGAGCCGGTTGCGCACGATGCCGGCGTCGGCGAGCAGCTTCTGGACTTTGCGGGCATCGTAGCGCGCGACCTTGCGGGCGTCGAAGTTGTCGAACGCCCGGCGGTAGTTGACGCGCTTCTCCAGGATGGTGGACCAACTCAACCCCGCCTGGGCGCCTTCCAGAATGAGGAACTCAAAGAGGACCCGGTCGTCATGCTGCGGCACGCCCCATTGGCGGTCGTGGTATTGGATGCCCAGAGGGGTCGTGGCCCACGAGCAGCGCGGCATCGGGGTCGAAGTGCGGGTCGGGTTCATACGGATTTGATTCTAGCCTTGCGAGTTGGCAACCGCAACTTGACATACGCCAACGCTATTTCGGAGTATGGAGGACAATGCAAGTATCGTCGGATACCGGGGGCTCGGCCCAACGGGCGGCTCTCCTCGTCGCACAACCGGACGCTGCGGCTGAATCCATCACCCTCTATCACTGGCTCGTGGTCTTTTTCGCCTCGTGCGGGTGGCTGTTTGATTGCATGGGGCAGCGAATCTTTGTCCTCTCGCGCGAGCCGGCGCTGAGGGAATTGCTGGGGGCCACCGCTTCGGACCATAAAGTCTATGTCTGGGGGACTCTAGCGACGACCTTTATGATGGTCGGCTGGGCCACTGGGGGGATCCTTTTCGGAATGATGAGCGATCACTATGGCCGAGTGAAGGCCATGGTCAGCACGCTGCTCGCCTACACCATATTCTCCTGCCTGTCGGGCTTTGCGCGGACGGGAGTCGAGTTCCTGGCGTTCCGTTTGCTGTTTGGGCTCGGGGTGGGCGGTATGTTCGGCGCGGCGACGACCTTGGTGGCGGAAAGCGTGCCGCGGCGTTTCCGCACCACGGCGCTCGGCTCGATGCAGGCCGTGTCGGCGTGCGGCAATATGATGGCATCCGGGCTCAGCCTTCAAATTATCCCTGGCCTGGAGAACTTTTGGGGCCATTACAGCGGCTGGCAGGTTCTGTCCTTCGTGAGCGTGTTTCCGGCTATCCTCGCGGTCCCGATGCTCCTCATCCTGAAGGAGCCCCAGCCCTGGATAAAGGCCAAGGCGGAAGCAGCCACCGGCGGCTCCGGCAAAGCCGTCGGCTCGATCGCGGACCTGTTCCGCCAACCACGCTGGCGCCGCAGCACGCTGGTCGGCATCTGCCTGGGCGTGTCTGGCATGGTCGGCTTGTGGGGGATCGCGTTCTTCTCGCCGGAGTTGATTTCCACGGCGTTCAAGAACCGTCCGCTGCAACCCGAGGAGGTCCTCAAGCCGGCAGAACTTTGCGCCGCGCTAAAGTCCCCCGCCAACCCCGCAATTGCCCATTTAAAGGCCAGACTCTCACCCGAGGTGGTCAAACAGTTGGAAGCGGTCGAGCGCGGCAAGGAAGCTTCCGCCGCAGCCGTGGATGCGCTAGTGGCAGACCTCAACCGCCTGATCCAGCAAGACAATCTACATGACGAAGAAGCCTTCCAAGCCGTGGACCTGAAGAAGCGCACCCGGAACCTGATCCAACTTGTCCAGAAGAAAGGCGAAAAGCAGAATATCATCTCGCTCAATCGGCAACTGGTGGAACAGCTCTTCCCGGGGACGATCCGCGAGCTGCAGAAGACCATCGACCAGACGCGCAGCCGAGGCACGCTGTTCCAGGACGTGGGATCGCTGCTGGGGATGTTCGCGTTCACCTTCGCAGCCGCGTACTTCAACCGTCGCACGGCATTCCTGGGGGCGTTCATCCTCTGTCTGGTGACGGTGTCGTATGTGTTCTATTCGCTCGAGACCGCGACGGACGTTTACTGGATGCTTCCGCTGCTGGGCTTTGCGACGTTATCCTGTTTTGCGGGCTACTCGATCTACTTCCCGGAAATCTTCCCCACGCGCCTGCGCGGCACCGGTGTCGGATTCTGCTACAACACCGTCCGCTACCTGGCGGCGCCCTTCCCCCTCCTGTTGGGCTGGCTGATCACTCTGATGCCCTTCCGCACCGTGGCCGTCATCATGTCCTCGATCTACCTCGTCGGCATTGCCGCACTGATTTGGGCGCCGGAGACCAAGGGACAACCATTGCCGGAGGATTGACGGGACGAAAAAGCCCGTCCTCGGAAGAGGACGGGCGGTAAGTGAATTCGATTCGGCGTCCGGCTACTTGACCGCTTCGGCTTTTGCTTCCGCTTTGGCGTCTTTGGCTTCGGTTGGCTTGGATTCCTTAGCCGTCTTATCCTCAACCGGCGCTTCGGGAGGGATGCCGAGGTCCACCCATTCGAGGATAGCCCTTTGGGCGGCATCACCCTGGCGCTGGTTGAGCTGGAGGATCCGAGTGTAACCGCCGTGGCGCTCTTTTTGTGAGGGCGCGATTTCATCGAACAGGATTTTCACCGCGTCCTCCTGGTGGAGGCGCGCGGCGGCCAGGCGACGATCGTGAAGGGTACCGCTCTTTCCGAGTGTGACCATCTTCTCGGCCACGGAGCGCGCCGCTTTGGCTTTGGCCAGGGTGGTAGTGACGCGTTTGTGTATGATCAGACTGCAGACCATATTGGCGAGCATCGCATTCCGGTGTGTGCCGGTGCGGCCCAACTTGGCAGTTCGCTTAAGGTGTCGCATAAATAGTGACTGGTAATCGGTAATTTTTCATTAAAACAAGGCAAGGCTCTCGAGGAACCACCCTGGCCCTTATAATACAGCCGGCGCGGGAGCCCCCTCTTCTTTCGGCGTCTCTAACAGCTCCGCCTCGAAGGTCATCCCCAACGTCAAGCCCAGCGCGGCCAGTTTGTCTTTGATCTCGTTGAGCGACTTCTTGCCGAAGTTGCGATACTTGAGCATCTCCTGCTCGGACTTCATCGCGAGTTGGCCGACGGTCGTGATATTCGCATTGTTCAGACAGTTGGCCGCGCGGACGCTCAGTTCGATTTCGTTGACGCTCATGTTGAGCAGCTTCTTGAGCTTGGTCTTCTCCTCGTCCTGCTTGTCCACGACTTCCTCGAACTCGACTGCATTCTTGTCGTAGCCGACGAACACATCAAGGTGGTGCTGCAGGATCGCGGAGGCTTGGGTCAGAGCATCATCGGGCGAGATGCGACCGTCGGTCCAAAGCTCGAGGAGCAGGCGATCGTAATCGGTGCGCTGGCCGACGCGGGCGGCTTCGACGGCGTAGCGAACGCGGGTCACCGGAGAGAACAGCGAGTCGATGGCAATAACGGCAATGGCTTGATTCGGCTTCTTGTTCTCGTCGCCCGGCATGAACCCACGGCCGACTTTGACCTCCAACTCCATCTCGAACTTCTTCTTCTTGTCGAGCGTGCAGATGTGCTGGGTGGGATTAACCAGCTCGATATTTTGATTGAGCTGGATGTCGGCAGCGGTGACTTCGCCCTCTTTGTTGACCGAGAGCAAGAGAGTTTGCGGATCACGCGAGTGGGCCTTGAGAAGAACCTTCTTGAGATTCAACACAATATCCGTGACATCTTCCACCACGCCATCAACAGTGGCGAACTCGTGCATCGCCCCGTCGATTTTGATCGAGGTGATGGCGGCGCCTTCCAGGGAGGAAAGCAGCACGCGGCGGAGGGAGTTGCCAATGGTATGGCCGTAGCCGGTTTCAAACGGCTCGGCAACAAACTTGGCGTAGGTATCGGTGGCGGTTGAATCCTCTTTGGTCAACCGTTTGGGCATTTCGAAGCGTCCTAGACGTACTGGCATATGTTCCTCTCAACAATTTTAATCTGACCCCTTCGGCCATTATTCCCGTTGGTCGAAGGAGCCCGTGTAATTGTTACGGATTGACGAATCGGCAGACTGATCGGTTGGGCGCCGAGCGCCTTTGGATCAACCCATTAATCCGGCAATCCTGTTTCATTGGTTTATCGGGAATAAAATTCGACTACGGCCTGCTCGTTGGCAATCGGCTGGATCTCATCGCGCGTGGGAATGCGCATCATCACGCCTTTGAGAGCCTCTTTGTCCAAAGAGATCCAATCGGGCACTGCCCGGCTGGCGGCGCTTTCCAGATTCTTCGTCGCCAATTGCCGCGCCGCGTTGGAATTCTTGATCTCAATAATGTCGTTCACCTTGAGGCCATACGAAGGAATATTAACCTTGCGCCCGTTGACCTTCACGTGCCCATGCGCCACCAACTGCCGGGCGGCTGCGCGCGTATTGGCAAAGCCGAGATGAAAAGTGACATTGTCGAGCCGGGTTTCCAGAATCTGCAGCATCTGCTCACCGGTAACACCACGGCGCCGCAATGCGCGTTCGTAAACGCCTCGGAACTGGCGCTCGAGCAGCCCGTAATAATACCGCAGCTTTTGTTTCTCAATCAGCCCCAAACCATAATCGGTGTGCTTGCGGCGCGACTTCGGGCCATGCATGCCAGGGCCGTAATTGCGGCGCTCAAGATATTTCGACGGGCCGAAGATCGGAACACCAAAGCGGCGGCTAATGCGAACGCGGGGACCAGTATAACGAGCCATTTGCTAAAGAAGTAGATGGTTGATATGGAAATGTGGATAGGAAGAGTTAGACGCGGCGCTTCTTGCGCGGGCGACAACCGTTGTGCGGCACGGGGGTAACGTCCTTAATGGTGGTGATTTCCAACCCGATCGCCTGAAAGGCACGGATCGCCGACTCACGTCCTGACCCAGGACCTTTAACCCGCACCTCGACTTCGCGCATGCCGTGCGACATCGCCTGCCGGGCAGCATCCTGCGCCACCTGCTGGGCAGCGTAGGCTGTGCTCTTGCGCGAGCCTTTGAACCCAACGCGCCCGGCGCTCGACCAGCCGATGACATGCCCCTGCATGTCCGTGATGCTGACCAGGGTGTTGTTGAAGGTCGCCAGAATGTTAGCGATACCGCTGACGATATTCTTCGCGCCTTTGGCCTTGACGATCTTTTTGCCAGCGAGATCGTCCGCCAGCAATTCCGCTGCAGTCGGGGCGGCTACCGCGGCGACTGGTGCGGCGCCCTCGGCAGGCTTGGCTGCTTCGGCAGTCGGGGCGGCGCCTTCGGCCACCGGAGCGCCCGCTTTCTTCGGCGTCTTGGCCGGGGGGGCGTCACCAACCGGTTTGGAGTGGGCCTTTTCCCCAGGCTTGTCAGTTGACTTGTCAGCAGCAACTTCCGGCTTTGTGCCGGGCTTACCTTCCTTTTTGGGAGCGGGCTTCTTCTTAGTTTCGTCGGCCATGGGCTAGTAACAATGTTAATGGTTGGCGGAAAATAGTAGCTAGATCAATGGATGCCGGTCTTGGCGGTTGGGCTGCGAACGACGCCAACGGTCTTGCGCGGGCCTTTGCGGGTGCGCGCGTTGGTCTGGGTACGCTGACCGCGTACCGGCAGACCGCGCAGGTGGCGGATGCCGCGATAACACTTGATGCCCTGCAAACGCTTGAGATTCATCCCGATCTCGCGGCGCAGATCGCCTTCAATAACGTACTTACCGTCCTGAATGGCGTGCACAATCTGTGAGAGCTGCTGTTCAGTCAGATCCTTGGCACGGACGCTGGGATCGATGTTCGCCTTGGCCAGAATTACCTTCGCGTTGCTGGGGCCAAGGCCATAAATGTAGCGTAGCGCGATGTCGATACGCTTATTCGGCGGAACTTCCACGCCAATGATACGAGCCATATATTCGTTAGAACGTTAGAGAGTTATACAGTTAAAATGGTTACCTCTCGGCGACGGCTCAGCCTTGCCGCTGCTTGTGCCGAGGGTTAGTACAGATCACACGGATGATGCCTTTGCGGCGAATAATTTTGCAATTCTCGCAAAGCTTCTTTACTGATGCGCGGACTTTCATATCTATATCGTTTGCTTTTCCACAACAATGCGCCCCTCCGACAAATCGTAGGGCGACATTTCCAACCAGACCCTGTCTCCAGTCGCCAAGCGGGCAAAGCTTAATCGCGCTTTGCCGGCTACATGCGCCAAGACACGGTGCCCATTAGCAAGTTCTATTCGATACATCGTGTTCGGTAGAACTTCAACTATTGCACCTTCAACTTCGATGGCACCTTCTCGGGCCATGTTAAAATCTCCGGTTCGGCTTCGGTGATCAACACCGTATGCTCGAAATGAGCGGACAGTGAACCATCCCGCGTGACCACTGTCCAGCCATCATTCAATATTTTTACGTCCGGCGAGCCGGCGTTGACCATTGGCTCGATCGCCAGCGTCATCCCAGGACGCAACTTGGGGGATGATTTCCCATCCACAAAGTTCGGCACTTGCGGCTCTTCGTGCATCGACCGCCCGACTCCGTGGCCCACAAATTCCCGAACGACACTGAACCCGTTGCCTTCCACATGATCCTGTATTGCGCGCGAAATATCAGCCACTCTTCCCCCCGATAGCGCCTGGGCAATGCCCAGATGAAGGCCTTTTTCCGTAACGTCCATCAGCTTTTGAGCCAGCACGCTGCATCCGCCCACGATGACCGTCCGCGCGGTATCGCCGATAAACCCGTTAAAAGCCACCCCGACATCCAAACTAACGATGTCCCCGAACTGCAGCGCCCGGGAGCCGGCCAAGCCGTGCACGACTTGGTCATTGGTCGAAATACAAATGTGGCACGGGTATTTGCGATAGCCCAAAAAGGCACTCTTGGCGCCAAAATGCTTGATCCGCGACGCGGCATATTCATCCACGTCCCTCGTCGTCACACCGGGTTGGATGAACGCAGCCACCTCGTCCAGCACGGTCCCAGCCACCACGCAGGCAGGCCGCATCGCTTCCAAGTCCCGCTCACTCTTGAGAAGGATCATCAGAACCGGCCCCGGAGCCGCCCCTTCTTCAGGAAGCCGTCGTAGTGACGCATCAGCAGGTGCGTTTCCATCTGGCGCATGGTGTCAAGCAGCACACCGACCAGAATTAGCATGCTTGTCCCACCAAAGAATGTCGCCACGGAATACGGAATTTGGAGCTCCCGGTATAACCAGATCGGGATCAAGGCAATTACAGTTAGAAAGACAGCGCCCGCCAAGGTAATCCGGCTCATGGCATTGTGCAGATAATCGCTCGTCGCCTGCCCGGGCCGCACGCCCGGAATGTAACCGCCGTTCTTCTTAAGATCGTCTGCAATCTGCAGCTCGTTGAATTGGGTCGCCACCCAGAAATACGAGAAGAAGAGGATCATCAGCCCGTAGAGCGTCATATACAGAATAGCCCCTTCTCCCAATGCGCGCGCGATCTCCCCAAAGAACTTCACATTGAAGCTTTGGCCGAGGAACAAGAAAATCTTCTGAGGAAACATCAGGATCGCCTGGGCGAAAATGATGGGCATGACGCCCGAGTAGTTCACCCGCAACGGCATAAACGATGTGCCGCCCGAATAGACCTTGCGGCCTACCGCCCGCTGCGCGTATTGGACCGGAACTTTTCGTTGCGCCTGGGTAATAGCAATCACACCAGCGATCACCCCCGCCAGCAACATCACCAGCGCGATTGCATGCCCGAAATTGAATTTAGCCTCCACTCCGCCGTCCGGGAAAAACATATCCTTTAGGGCCACCGCCGCTTGCGGGAGACGCGCCAGAATCCCGATGGTGATCACCAGTGAAACACCGTTGCCGATGCCTCGTTCTGTAATCTGTTCACCGAGCCACATCAGCAGCATTGTCCCCGTTGTCAGCATCAGCAGCGTTTGCAGGCGATAAAACCAAATGTGAGCGTCGGTGTAGAGCACCAACCGTTCGGCCGGGTTCCAACCCGGGAATAGCTTTTCCGGGTTCTCCCAGCCAATCGCCATCACCATACCTTGCCCCAGGCAAAGAATTACGGTCAGATAGCGGCCATATTGGATGATCTTGGTGCGGCCCCCCTCTTCGCGGGCCAGCTTGCTCAACGTGGGAATCACCGCCGTCAATAGCTGAATGATAATCGTCGCGCTAATATAGGGCATGATGCCCAAGGCACCGACCGCGCAATGCTCCAATGCGCCACCGGTAAAGAGACTGTACATTCCCAGCACCGAGGAACCACCTGCCGAGCCGGCCTTACTGGCAAAGTAATTCGCCAGCACGGTGCCATTTAGCCCCGGGATGCGCACCACCGCTTCCAGGCGGCAAATGGCCAGCACCACCAAGGTGAACAAAAGTCGGGACTTGAGTTCCGGAATCTTGAAGCAATTGCAGAAGGTATTGTAGATGGCAGCAAACATGGTTGTATTAGAGTCCGAAACCCGCGGTCCGAAGTCCGAAGTTCAAAGTCCAAACTGCAAAGTACGATACTGCTGTTCGGGAACGCATGTGGTCTTATGCCTTGGCAGGCTCAGCCTTTCGGACTGTAACCAGCTCACATGCTCCGCCCTTGGCCTCAATTTTGGCCCGCGCTGCCGAACTGAACGCATGCACGCTCACCGTGAGTTTCCGGGTCAGCTCTCCGCCACCCAGGATCTTGATGCCGGCACTGCGGCCATTCGCGAGCCCCGCGCTCCGCAAGGCCGCTTCATCCACGTGCGCGCCGTCCTCGAAACTATTCAGTGCCTCCAGATTCACAGGCAAATACCGAATGGTATGGCGGGCGTTGTTAAAACCGCGCTTGGGAATGCGCCGGATTAAGGGCATCTGGCCACCCTCGAAACCAATTCGAATCGAGCTGCCCGATCGAGCTGTTTGGCCTTTGCCGCCGCGCCCGCTGGTCTTTCCGTGACCACTGGCTTCGCCTTGGCCTAATCGTTTACGACGATGCCGGGCGCCAGGACGAGGTTTGAGATCGTGTAATCGCATAAGAAATTAGACTGTCGGTGGCACGGCAGGCGGGACTGAAGCTGGCGCCGAGGTGGCTTCCGTGGCTTTGGGTCGTTCTGCCTTCTTGAATTCCAAACCGCGCCCAAGGTAAATGTCCTCGCGCAGCCGAAGGCTCAACAGCCCCTGGAGCGTAGCCTTAACCACGTTGGCCGCATTCTTGGAACCGAGCGACTTGGTGAGCACGTCTTTGACGCCGGCCAATTCGAGCACAGCCCGCACGGTCTTGCCCGCAATGATCCCTGTCCCCGGCGAGGCTGGCCGCAGCAGAACTTTGGCGCCGCCATAGTGAGAAAACACCTCGTGCGGAATAGTGGCGTCCCTCAACGAGACCCCGACCATTTGCGAGCGGGCCATTTCCCCGCCCTTGCGAATGGCATCCGCCACTTCCCCGGCCTTGCCCAGACCAACGCCCACACGGCCGTGCTTGTCGCCGACAACAATCAGCGCGCTGAAATTAAAACGCCGTCCACCTTTGACGACCTTGGCAGAGCGATTGATGAACACGACCTTCTCGGTCAGTTCCTGCCCGGACTGCGCGTCAAAAGTGGGTTCAGGCTCCGGCCGAGTACGCCGACCGCGACCTGGCCCACGTGGGGGGCGATGGTCGCTGCTTTCGACTTTGGTTGGTTCAGCCACAGTATTCGTTTCCATTTATGCGTTAGAATTGCAGACCCGCTTCGCGCGCTGCATCGGCCAGGGCTTTCACCTTCCCATGGTAACGCGCGCCGCCGCGGTCGAAAATCACCTGTTTAATCCCTTTGCCCAGGGCGGCCTGTGCCGCCAAGGTGCCGAGAGTCTTGGCGCTGACCGCATTGGCCGCCAGCTTCTCTCTATCCGGGGTCGCCTTGCTGGTCGTCGAAGCGGCCACCAGCGTCACCTTCGCGACATCGTCGATAAATTGGATATGGATGTTCTTGTTTGTAAAGCAAATACTCATCCGCGGACGGTCCTTCGTCCCACTGATCTTCCGGCGAACCCGCCAGTGGCGCCGTTGCGCCAGCTTATGTTTCTGTTCTGTTCTCATCTCATTTTGTCACGGATTTGGCCGTGAGCTGTTCTAGTTTCAAATGCCGTCTTTCAGGTATTCCGCATTACGCGTTATTGTACCGTCTTGCCTTCCTTGCGGATGACCCGTTCATCAGAGTAACGCACTCCCTTGCCCTTGTAGGGCTCGGGCGGGTAGAAGCTACGCAGTTCCGCAGCCACCTGCCCCACCGATTGACGATCCGGCCCTTCGATGGTCAGCTTGGTATTCTCTTCCACAGTCACCTTGACCTGCGCAGGTATCGCATAGACAATGGGATGCGAGTATCCCAAACTCATGATCACGTTGGTGCCCACCACTGCGGCTTTAAAGCCGACGCCCTGAATCTCGAGCTTCTTGACGAAACCCTCACTCACGCCTCGGACCATGTTATTCACCAGGGCGCGACTCAGGCCATGTAACGCCTTGGCGTGCGCGTCATCACCCTCACGGCTGACGACCACCTTGCCGTCTTCCACCTTTAGGCTGGTTCGGCGCGGTAGTTCCCAGTTGAGCTTGCCTTTCGGCCCTTCAACCAGGACCTTTTGGCCCTTGACCTCCACTTTCACCTTCGGTGGAATGGCGATCGGTTGCTTTCCAATTCGTGACATAAATTCAAACTCCGATGGAGCGCTAGAGCACCAGCTTGGCTGCATGCCGCCCAAAAGTACGGCTCCAGCTCGCTATCTCTCCGCTTTTCAGTTTCATCTTCTCACCACACGTAACAAATCAACTCACCACCGATCTTCTTCCGCCTCGCCTGCACATCCGTCAGCAGACCTTCCGAGGTCGATACCACGGCCACCCCCAGCCCCCCGCGCACGCGCGGAATCTCTGTTGCGCCGACATACCGGCGCAGACCAGGCGTGCTTACACGGCGCAGACCTTCGATGATACTTTTCTTGCCCTGATATTTCAGTTTCAGTTTAATCGTTTTGGGCAACTTCCCTTCAACGGCGAATTCGGTGATGTACCCTTCCCGCTTTAGGATGCCCGCAATGCTCTCCTTAATCTTGGAGTGCGGCATTTCAACGGTCGGCAGCAGCGCTCGATTGGCGTTGCGAATCCGGGCCAGCATGTCGGAAATCGGATCGTTCATAAGATTACCAACTGGCCTTAGTCACGCCCGGAATCAACCCGTTGAGTGCGCCCTCACGGAATGTCATCCGCGAGCAGCCGAACTTGCGCAAATAGCCGTGACGACGCCCGCTCATAGAGCACCGGTTCACCACCCGCGTCGGCCCCGCATTCCGCGGCAGTTTGGCCAAACCCGCATAGTCGCGCTTAGCCTTCAACTCGGCCCGGATCGCGGCGTATTTCTTAACCGTCTCGGCCTTCTTCTTGTTGCGTTCAATCCACGCTGTCTTAGCCATAATCAATTACTCTGCTTTAACTTCCTTCGGCTCACTAACTGCTTTCGGCTCAAGTGGAGCCGTCTTGGCTCGCTTGACCTCGCTCTGCTTGGCCTCCGCGAACGGCATTCCCATGAGTTTCAAAAATTCCAGCGCCTCTTCGTTGGTGCGCGCACTAGTCACAATTGTGATGTCCATGCCCTGCTGCCGCTTGATCTTGTCCAACTCGATCTCCGGGAAAATCGTTTGGTCCCCAACTCCCAGCGAATAGTTCCCCCGCCCGTCAAATGAGCGCGGCGAGAGCCCGCGAAAGTCGCGAATCCGCGGCAACGCTGTGGCGATGAGACGGTCGAAGAACTCATACATCGCATCCCGGCGCAGGGTCACCCTGCACCCAATTGGGAGGTCTTCGCGCAGCTTAAAGTTGGCTATGTTGTGGCGCGACTTGCTGATCACCGGCTTACGGCCTGTGATAAGCGCCAGGTCTTTGGCCGCGTCGTCCACCGCACTCTTCTCAAGCGAGGCGCTCACGCCCATGTTGACCACGATCTTCTCCATCCGGGGCACCTGATGGACGTTGGTGTACTTGCGCTTTTCCTTAAGCACCGGCACCACTTCTTTGACGTATCTTTCGTAGAGTCTAGCTTTCATTTCGCTTTCTTCCGGATTTTGCCGGAGCGTCTATTCAAATCGTTGTATCACTCCTGATTCTGATCGTAGCCTCATCCTCACGCTTGGGCTGGCGCCGCCGTCCCACGCCGAACCGCCCGGGCATCGAACTGTTCCGCCTTCATCACATTCGAGATATGGATCGAGCCTTCGCGTTCGACGATCTGGCCTTGAGGATATTGCTGGCTCTTGCGCATGTGTTTCTTGATCATATGCACGCCTTCCACAATCACCCGTTGCTTTTTCCCGACCACGGTGATGATCCGACCACGTTTGCCTTTGTCTGCACCGGCGATCACTACTGCTTCGTCGCCCTTCTTTACATGAAAATTGCGCATAACTAGTGATGCCTTTTCAGATTACCTCGGGCGCGAGAGAAACGATCTTCATAAACTTCTTATCCCGGAGCTCGCGCGCCACCGGGCCAAAAATGCGCGTCCCGCGCGGGTTTAACTCTTTGTCGATCAGGACAATCGCATTGCTGTCAAAACGGAGATACGAACCATCGTTGCGCCGAATCACCTGCCGGGTCCGCACGACCACCGCATCCACCACTTCACCCTTCTTGACGGTGCCATCCGGCGCCGCTTCCTTGATATGCGCTTTGATGATATCGCCCACGCGCGCGTAGCGCTGATTGCGGCTCAGCACTCCGATCGCTGCCGCTCGTTTGGCGCCGGTGTTGTCCGCCACGTCTAAAATGGAACGAACCTGTAACATAAATCAAGTGATTGGTGACTGGTGATCGGTTATGCGTTGCATCAGACAGCCACAGGAGTCACCCCGGAACTGCGCTCCACAACTTCCACCAAACGCCAGCGTTTGGTCTTGGACAACGGTCGGGTCTCTTCGAGGCGCACGCGGTCGCCCACTTTGGCTTCGCTCTTCTCGTCGTGCGCGTAAAGTTTCTTATAGCCCGTGACGACTTTCTTGAACTTGGGATGTGTATACCGCCGTTCGATCCGCACAATAATCGTCTTGGCCATCTTGTTGGAGATGACTTCGCCCACCCGCTCCTTACGCTTCGCGCGAGCGGCTTCTAAAGTGGTGGTGGTGGTGGTTTCAGCCATACAATCAGTCTATGCCGCCTTCTTGCGCAGTTGAGAGATCCGCGTTTCGATGCGGGCGATGTCACGGCGCAGTGTGCGCAGACGCGCTGGTTTTTCGAGCTGGGCGCTGGCCTGCTGCAAACGCAAGTTGAAAATCTCCTGGCGCCAGTTCCGTCCGTCGGCTAGCAGCTCGGGCAGCGTCTTTTCCTGTATCTCTTTCCGTTGCGTCTTCTTCATAACCAAAATTCCGGCCTGCTCAGCTTCCCATCCGGTGCCGCGAGATAAACTTCGTCTTAATTGGCAGCTTCGTCGCAGCTAAGCGCAGGGACTCCCGCGCCACCGCTTCCGTCACGCCGTCCACCTCAAACAGCACATTGGCCGGGCGGATTACCGCAACCCAGGACTCCAGCGGTCCTTTGCCCTTCCCCATGCGCGTCTCCAACGGTTTCTTTGTGAAGGACTTCTGCGGGAAAATGCGAATCCACATCTTACCGTGGCGTTTCATATTCCGCGCGATCGCCACGCGGGCTGACTCGATCTGCTTGGTGTCCAACCAGCAGCGTTGCAGCGCCATCAATCCGTACTCGCCGAAGGCTACCGTCTGGCCCCGCGTCGCCAAACCGGCGCGATTCCCCCGGTGCATCTTCCGGTACTTCACTCTCTCAGGCATTAATGGCATAACAAAATCCTTTGTTGCAAAACTCAGTTCGTGGGCCCAACCGGCTGCGGCACGGCCTTTTCAACCTTGGTGTCGCCCTTGCAAATCCAGCACTTGATCCCCAGCTTGCCGTAAACGGTATTGGCCTCCGCGAACCCGTAATCGATATTCGCTCGCAACGTATGCAGCGGCACCCGGCCCCAATGATACTGCTCAACCCGCGCCAACTCTGCGCCACCGAGCCGGCCTGCGCAGCGAATCTTGATTCCTTCTGCCCCGAAATCTTTGGCCGTCTGCAGAGCTTTCTTCATCGCCCGACGGAAAGAAACGCGGCGTTCCAATTGCAGTGCCACATTCTCGGCCACAAGCTGCGCATCAGTCTCCGGCGTTTTAACCTCGATGATGTCCACGTAAATCTCCTTACCCGTCATCAGGCTGAGCTCTTCCTTGAGTTTGTCGATCTCCGCGCCTTTGCGACCGATCACGATCCCCGGCCGCGCGGTGAGGATAGTGATACGGCAACGGCTGGCAGCCCGCTCGATCAGGATCTGGGGTACCGAAGCAGACTCGAGCTTCTTCTTTAGCAGCTCCCGAATCTGGCGGTCTTCGGTCAGCAGTTTGCCGAATTCCTTCTTGCCGGCGTACCACTTTGAACGCCAATCGTGGTTGACCGCTATCCGTAAACCGATTGGATTGGTTTTTTGTCCCATACTTTATTCGTCTGACAAAACAATTTTAATGTGGCAGTTTCGCTTTAAGATCGGGCCGGCTGAGCCCCGCGCCTTGGGCGTGAACCGCCGCAGCGTGGAGGCTGTCTGGGCCAGCGCTTCCTTGACCACCAGCCGGTCGGTCTTCATGCCGCCATACTCTTTCTTGTGTTCCTTGAGGTCCTCGGCATTGGCGATGGCCGACTTCAGTGTTTTGGCGACAAACCGGGCGCCTTTGCGCGGGACCACTGCGAGCACCGCCTGAGCGTGTGCCGCGGGCAATCCCTGGATCTGGCGCACCACCTCGCGCATCTTCTGCGCCGACATACGCACATTCTTGCTTATCGCGTGAACTTCCATATCGTTACTTCGCTTCGGCCTTGGCGGTATGCGCCCCGTGCTTCTTGAACGTGCGCGTCATCGAGAATTCGCCGAGCCGGTGGCCAACCATGTTTTCCGTCACGAACACCGCGTTGAAGATCTTCCCGTTGTGCACGCTGAAGGTCAGGCCGACAAAATCCGGGGTAATCATGGACCGCCGCGACCAGGTCTTGATCGGCGTCTTGGATTGGCTCGCTTTGGCCTTCGTGATCTTCTCCAGCAAATGGCCGTCTATAAACGGGCCTTTTTTAATTGAGCGTCCCATATAGCGTCAAAATTACTTGTTCTTCA
>OBLU010002863.1_pt1 | contig 15730 bp, 15 predicted proteins | sample 1518681 | NCBI WGS metagenome assembly OBLU01 (sample SAMEA3539304, study PRJEB22396) | soil metagenome | biome: tundra; feature: field; material: soil | place: USA | collected 2010-05 | depth 0.15 m
GGAGGGGAACTGCTGGCCTCCGGTTCCGACGATCATACCGTCCGGTTATGGAACTTGAAGACGCAAACCTCCACACTCCTCACCGGGCACCGGGACGCCGTGCGGAGCGTGGCGATTTCGCCGGACGGCAAGCTGCTTGCGTCCGGCTCGGACGACCTGGACATCCGGATCTGGAGCCTGCCTGCGGGGACGCCGCAACGCACCCTTTCGGGACACGCCGGGAGCGTGCGGGCGCTGGCATTCAGCCCGGACGGACGGACGCTGGCGTCCGGCGGCGCGGATTCCTCGATCCGGATTTGGTCGCTCAGCGATGGGGTTGTGCTTCACGAACTGCTAGAACCCTCGCCGCCAGTTAGGGCCTTAACCTACTCCAGTGACGGGCAGAGACTGATGTCGGGGAGCGACGATGGATCGATCGCGACCTGGTTGTTACAGAACATGTCACGCTCCAAAACGGACTTCGGAGAAGGCGTGACGGCTTTATGTGCTTTGCCGGGTGGCCGCCTGGCCGTTGGGGGCGCCAAGGGAGCGGTACGCATTTTTCGGATCGCGCAGCCGCTTTCGCAGATCTCGTGTCTCACGGACCTCCCTGCAAACACCACGGAAGTGAAAGGTATCACTTATGAAGTTGACGGCGTCACCTTCACACTGCCTTGTGGAAGTCCTATCCCACCGGGGGCAGTTTGCATCTGCAACTGCGTTCCAGGTAGCATTACCGTGCCAACATACTATCGCACGTATTACACGGTTCCAACATACTACACGGCGCCGACGTACTACACGGCACCGACGTACTACTCGACCCCGACGTACTATTCGACGCCGACGTACTACACAACATACTACACGACCACGTATACCTACCCGAATTGAGCGTGGCGCCGTGAGGCCAAATGGCAAAGCCGGAACATGGAAGGCGATTGTTTTTCAGTCAGTTCGCGCGCAATCTGCTGGTTGGCGCGGAAGAGATGCGCGGCATCCGTCATGTCACGTATGGCGAACTGATGTCCGCGCCGGATGCCCGCTTGGCAAGAGTGGCGCCGGGCATTCGCGGGGGTGTCCGTATTTTGCCGGGAGAAGGGAAGGTCAGCGCCAAGCTGACGGACGGAAGCGAAGTCTTGCTGTTCGAGAAGAGCGACGCCACGTTGCTGATTTTCAATTCCTTTAACGGACAGCGGACTCTCGATCGGATTGGTGAGGCGGTGGCGGGCGCGATGCACTGGCCGCCGGAGCGGGGTTTTGCGGCGGCGCGCGCTCTGTTCCTGAAACTGCTGTGCGCCGGAGTGGTTGTAGTGTGCAATTCCTGGGAACCATAGCCTCGCCGGAGAAGGTCCACCCGGACTTGCCGGTCTACCGATTGCACTGGGCCGGGAGGTGCGGGTACTATACCCCCGGACACGTTGCGGTTTGCCGTGCCGAATGCTCGCCCCAAGTGGATGCGGCTTTGCGGGATGAACCCGCCGATTTCCGGGCTGTGACCTTGGCAGGCCGGCTGAAACGTGCGGCGCTGGGAGCGGTGCAACGTTGGAGGGATCTGTCGGAAGCCGAATTCCGGCCGGAAGCGCTGACCGTGCATTTGTGGAATGTCTGCAATTGCGCGTGTACCTACTGTTACGCACGCGAGGCCGTGCCGGCGCCATTGGCACGACTGGACCTGGACCTTTTCTGTAGCGCTGTCCGGCTGGTGGCGAAATCTTGCGCCGGCGCCGGCCGCAAATTGACGGTGGCATTCCACGGCGGCGGCGAGCCGGCACTGGACGCGGCGCGTCTGTTGGCCGCGGTGGGTATCGTGCGGCGGGAGGCGGAGAGAGTTGGAGTTCAGTGCGCCGCCGCCGTATCTTCTAACGGGCTTTTTCCGGCGGCAGCCGCGCGCCAACTGGCAATAGCGTTCGACCAGATCGCGATCTCGATCGACGGCCCCCCGGACATTCAGGATGCCCAGCGGCCGTCTGCTGCCGGGGGAGGCTCCTCGCAGGTGGTGGAACGCAACCTGAGACTGCTGGCGGACGCTGGAGCGAACCTTGCGGCTAGGGTTACGATCACCCCGCGAACGGTACACCGGCAGGCCGAGATTGTAAGGTACATCGGCGGTTTCCGGCAACTCCGGCGGATCAACCTGGAACCGGTCTTCGGGGGTCCGGGGAAATCGCGGGTGTGGTCCGGCAGCGATGCGGAACTGTTTGCCGCCAGGTTCGTGGAGGCGGAGGAACTGGGGTTGCGGCTCGGCTGCGCGGTGGCCACGTCATGCGCTCGTTGGGGAGAACTGCACGGCCCGTACTGCGACACGCTTCGCCATACCGTGCTGCTGGGGGCCGGCGGCGTCGTTTATCCCTGCACGTTCCGCGTGGGGCCGGACGCAGCGGGCGGCCACCCGTGCTGTGCGGGGGAGTTGAGGTTGGACGCAGACTGGCTCACCGGATTGCGGCGTGCGGCGGCTGCTATTCCCGATGAGTGCGCGGGCTGCGTCAACGCGTTCCATTGCGCCCGGGCTTGTCCCGACCACTGCTACCTCGAGTCCGGCCAACCGCGCACGCGGGAGTTTCGATGCCGCGCGGCGCTGCTGCTATCGGTACACCGGATTCTGCGTGTGGTAGAGTCAGCGCATCTGGAAGAGGCAGATGGCGCCGTCGCCGGTGACTATTCGCCGCTGGGGAACCTGTCCTTCGGGCCACTCCGCCGTCTGGTTGACGAGGCCGAAATGAAAGTAGAGTGGCCCGGCGGAAGCTGAGGGCGGCCCGTCCTCCGGGAGAGCCGCGTAAACTCCGAAGTTGTCCCAGATGTACGGTAGTCGGCTGATGACAGTCGCTCCCTTGGGTAGGGTGTGGGCCCATGATCGGATGGCATCGTGCTCTTGACGGACGCTGACCCATTGCTCGCTGGTGTGGCTGGCGGCGTGCTGGTACTGCAAGAAGATGGCTGCGCCCACCAACGGCGCCAGGCCAACGGCAGTGCGGAGTGGTAGCCGTGCTAGCAACCCGGATGCCACGATCGAAATGGCGGGCGCGATCAGAAGCAAAAAGCGAGAGCCGCCCGGAGCGTCGTACTGGCCCACCGAATAAAACAGAAGCAGCCCGGATGACGCGGCGGGAAGGAACAGCAAAGCGATCAGTACAGGGCGGCGGGCTGCGATGCCTGGGCGGGCCCGGGATAGGACCGCCGCCACTGCCACGCACAATAGCAAGGCGGTGGATGTCGCGTAGCGCATCGGGAACACGAGGTTGCCCCACAGGTTGGCAGGGAACAGGCGCCACGAAAAGAACGATTCGGGGATGCCGGCCAGGTAGAATCCGCTCAGCGCGAAATAGTGGCGGACGGCGAAAAAGAGCGAGCCGCACAGCAGAACTCCCGCGCCAAGAGTGACAGGGAAGTGGATGGGGCGGCGGGAGCGGCGCAGAAGGAAAAGCACGGGGATGAGCAGAAGCAGGTTTTCCAGGCGGGCATGGACGGCGACGGCCGTGGCGAGCAGGGAAACCGCCGGCCATAGGCCCAAGTCCGGCGCGGCGCGCGCGAACCAGCCGGCAGATAGCGCGGCGATGACAAACACCGTCGAAACCGGTTCGGAGGAGCCGGAACGGAACCAAGCCAGCGCGATGGGTTGACTGGAAAGCGCGGCGGCCGCCCAGAGCGCGGCCCGGCGGGAGCGGTTTATGGAATACGCCAGCGACATCACGCATATGAGCGTGGCGGCGCCGCACAGTTCGTTGAGGACCGCGGGACCGGTTTCGGGCCCAAGCCAGTGTATCCACGGCCACGCCAGTACCGGAAAGGCGATCGGCCATTTGTAGGGCACGGTCTTGGACCCGCTGGGGAACGAACCGAGGGTTAGATGGCCCGGGTGCCCGGAGACCGTGTTGCGCGAGATGCTCACGTAGGCGTCTTCATCGAAGAAGATTCGATGCTGGCGAGGAAAGGCGTAGTGGACAAGAAGCACGAAGGCAACCGGCGCCGGGAGCAAAGGGAGAAAACGACGGATTGTCCCGTTCAGACGAAACTGGGTCCAGGCGCACACCGCCGACAAGACTGCCACGCTGGTTGCCGCCACCACGATAATCAGGCTCGGCATCGTGGTTGCCGCTTGAACATCCGGCGGAGACACTGAAGGGCGAGGTGAGTGGCGGCGGGGATTACCCGCATTTTGGATTTTCCCGCTCGGCGAGGCAGGTACTCCACGGGAATCTCGATGAACGTCAGGCCGGAGTCCGCAGCGCCGAAGATGAGGTCTAAGTCGCCCCACCGGCAACTGCTTTCGGAAATGGCGTTCATCACTTCGCGCGGCAATGCCTTGAGGCCGCAGAGAGTATCCGTAATGGGCCGGCGCAGGAGCAAAGAGACCCATCGCGCGAAGAACCGGTTACCGAGACGATGGCTGATCTGCATGGCTTGAGAGTTTTTCGCGGTGTTCATTCGGGAACCATAAACGAAGGCCTTGGCTTGGACTGCTTTCGTCAACGCGGCTTCAATGGACTCCGGTGGGATCATCAAGTCGCAATCGAGCACGGCAACCATGTCCGTGACGGCAGCCATCGCTCCGATGCGGACGGCGGCATTCTTGCCGGCGTTGCGCGGGAGAATAAGCGCCTGGACCTTCGGGGCATAGCGTCGATGGAGCGCCGCGCAGAGGCGGGAACTGCCGTCGGTCGAGCCATCATCGATGAGGATGATCTTTTGGACCAGGTCCATCCGGATCACCTGGGCGATACACTCCTCCAGAATCCCTGCCTCGTTGTAGCATGGCATCAGTACAGTCAGGGTCAGTTGAGAATGTGGCGCAGGTTGCAACAAGCCCCTCTGTAACATAATTTGCTCGAAGGAACAACCAGCGTAGGCCTCGCCTGGCCTCGCCTTCGGCTGCCGCGGCGAGAGCTTCTGGTCCTGGCGCCGCCTCACCTCCGCCTCCGCCTCTCGGCGGCGCGTACGCGGGATTCATCCATGCCGAAGTAGTGCGCCACCTCGTGCCATACGGTATCCTCTACCAGCCGCGCCAGGTGCTCGGGGTCGCGGGCCAGGCGCTCGTGCGGGCCTTGGAAGATAGTGATGCGGTCGGGCATGGTGAACGAATCGAAGACGCTACGGACGGTCAGGGGCCGGCCTTCGTAGAGACCCAGCAAGGTGCTGCCGTGTGGGACGCCTCCGCGGGCGAGCTGCCGGGGCGCAGGCTCGGGCTCCACCAACAAGGCGATATTCTTCATGCGCTTGCGGAAACGCGCCGGGATGCGGGCGTATGCCGCGCCCACCAGGCGGTCGAATTCTTCCGGGCTCATCGCACTTGTTATTCTACTTACTTGGCGGAAGACAATCGGAAACGCGTGGTGGTGGCCATCGACGGTCCGGCGGGCGCAGGCAAGAGCACCATCGCGCGCCGCCTGGCCGAGCGGCTGGGGTTCACCTACATCGATACCGGCGCGATGTACCGCGCGGTGGCGTGGTGGGCGTTGCGCGAGAAGCTCGACCCGGGCGATATGCATCGCATGGAGCAGCTTGCCATGGCCGCGGAAATCACGCTGGCGCCGGGACGCATCCAGTTGAACGGCGAAGACGTCACGGAAGGCATTCGCGAGCCGGAGGTTTCGAGCGGCGCTTCCAAAGTCGCCGTGATTCCGGGCGTGCGCCGCGCCATGGTGGCCAAGCAGCGCGCCATGGGCGAGCGCGCCAGCGTGGTGATGGAGGGGCGCGACATCGGCACGGTGGTGTTCCCGAACGCGGAGGTGAAGATTTTCCTCGACGCCAACCCGAACGAGCGCGTGCGGCGGCGGTTCGAGGAGGGGCGCGCCAAGGGCGAGACCATCTCCGAGGAATCGCTGGCGGCGCAGATTGCGGAACGCGACCGGCGCGACAGCACGCGGGCCGAGGCGCCGCTGACGCAGGCGCCCGACGCGGTGTACCTGGATTCCACCGGCCTGAGCATCGACGAAGTGGAAGAGGCCATTCTGCGGATCGTACGCGCCCGGGTTACCAACGGAAAGGAGTTTCATTGAAGGACCTGCTGGTGATGAAGTTCGGCGGCACAAGCGTGGGCTCGGCCGCGCGGATGCGTGTGGCCGCGCGCCTGGCGGCGGAAGAGCGCGTCCGGCGGCCGGTGGCGATCGTGGTCTCGGCCATGTCCAAGATCACGGACCTGCTGCTCGACGCCATGCGCCACGCCGAAGCGGGCGATCGCACGGGCATCGAGACGGACTTGGCGGCGTTGCGCTCGCGCCACGAAGACGCCTGCCGCGAATTGCTGCCCGCGCCGCGCCACGCCGCCGTGATGGCGGAAATCCATAAGCTGATTGCGGAATTCGAGCGCATCGCCGGCGGCATGGCCATGCTCAACGTGCGGCCACCGCGGTCGGTGGATGAGGCTGTGGCCACCGGCGAGCGGCTCTCGGCGCTGCTGGTGGCGGAATACCTGAACTCGGAAGGCGTGCCCGCCGCGGCCGTGGATGCGGTCGACGTCATCGTGACGGACGCCGTCTTCGGCAACGCCTCGCCGTTGATGGGGCCCACGCGCGAGAAGGCGCGGCAACGGGTGCTGCCGCTGCTGAAAAAAGGCGTGCTGCCGGTGATCACGGGGTTCAACGCGGCGACGGCCGACGGGCGGCCCACCACGTTGGGGCGCGGCGGCTCGGATTTCTCCGCGTCCATTCTGGCGGCGGCGTTGGACGCTTCCGAACTGTGGATCTGGACCGACGTGGACGGCATCATGAGCGCCGACCCGAAGCTGGCGCCGGACGCCGTGGTGCTCGACGAAATCACCTACGCGGAAGCGGCCGAGCTGGCCTACAACGGCGCCAAGGTGCTGCACGCCAGGACGCTGGCGCCGCTGGTGGAAAAGGGAATCCCGGTGTGGAGCAAGAACAGCTTCGCGCCGGAGAAGCCGGGGACGAAGATCGTGCCGGCGAGCTCGGCGGCCACGGGCGCGCGGGCGGTCACCTCCATGGCCAAGGTGGCGCTGGTGTCGCTCGAACCCGCCAGCCCGGAGCTGAGCGGCGTGCAGATCATGGCGCGGTCGCTCGACGCCCTGGCGCGCGTGAACGTGGAGGTGCTGGAGCTTTCCAGCTCGGGCTACCGCGGGAACTTCTGCTTCCTGGTGCGCGAAGAGGAGTTGGAGCGCGCGGTAGAAGCCCTCGAAGCGGCACTGGCGCTGGAGCTGGCGCACGGCTACGTGCGGCGTCCGCAGGTGGACGTCAACGTAGGCCTCCTGGCGGTGGTGGGCGAAGGCATGCAGGGCAAGCCGGGCCTCGCCGGCCGTGTTTTCACGGCGATTTCGAACGTGCAGGTGAACATCATCGCCATCGCGCAAGGGGCCAGCGAGCTGACCATCGCCATCGTGGTCCGTCGCGACGGCCTGGAAAAAGCCGTGCGCGCCGTTCACGCGGCGTGCGGGTTGGGGAAGGGGTAGGGACGGAGCGGCCCCTACGAATGCCGGTGGCCTTCGTGCCCTTCCGCGCGGACCGGGATGGCGCAGCCGCTCTCCGATATGGCGCAGCCGACGTGCTCGAATTGCACCGTGGTGTGGCCGATGCGGAACCGGCCGGCGAGCATGGCGTTTAACTGGTGCAGGATGCCGTCGCTTTTCGAGGGGGGTACGTCGGCGATCAGCACGTGGCAGCTCAACGCGCGCGTGCTCGATCCGAGGCTCCAGATGTGCAGGTCGTGTACGTCCAGCACGCCCTCGACGGCTCGCATCGAGCTGGTCACGTCCTGCAATTGGAGGCCGCTCGGCAGCCCTTCGAGCAGGATGTTGAGCGCCTCGCGGATGATGCCCCAGGCGGTCCAGACGATCAGAATTCCGATCAGGATGGAGAGTGCGGGATCCACCTGTTCCCATCCGGTGTAGCGGATGACGATGGCGCCGGCGATGATAGCGGCCGAGCCGAGGGCGTCCCCGAACATGTGTATGAACGCGCCGCGGATGTTGATGTCGTGGCGGCTGGCCTGCCGCAAGACCCACGTGATCCCGCCATTGAGGATCAGCCCGAGCGCGGCGATGCCCATCATGATGCCCGCGTGGACGGGTTGCGGGCTGCGCAGCCGGACCACGCTCGCATACAAGATCCATCCCGAAAGAATCACCAGCGTGAGCGCGTTGATGAAAGCGGTAAGCACGCCCGCGCGATGGTAGCCGTAGGTCTTGGTTTCGTCGGCGGGCTTGGATTGCAGGTAAACGCCGATCCAGGCGAGGAGCAACGCCAGGCCATCCGTGAAGTTATGGCCGGCGTCGGAAATCAGGGCCAGCGAGTGTGCCTGGATTCCCGCGAACACTTCCACCGCCACGAACGCGAAAGTTGCCGCCAGGGACCATTTCAGTACCTGCCCCGTGGCTTGGCCATGATCGTGCGAGTGCAACGAGCCCCCTTACTACTAGTTTAACCGGAGGGAGAGAGAGGGCGCCACCCGCTAGTGCGCGTCCACCCAGTACGGCATCAGACGCAGAAAGCCGCCCTTCATCCAGGCGTGGAAGGGCATGCCGCCGAAGACGCCTGCCAGTCTTGCCTCCAGCAAGCTCTCCGAGGAAGACCGCTTCAAGAGCATGTCCAGAATGCTCGTGGGCTCGGGGTACATCTCGACGGTCACCCTTTCACCGGCCGGAATGCCGGCCTTCTTCTTCACCAAGTCCATGGCGGCATCCAGACCACCCAACTGATCGACCAGCCCGCGCGAAACGGCTTGCGATCCCAGCCAGACCCGGCCTTGCGCCAACGGCTCGATGTCGTCGAACCCGCGATGCCGGGCGGTGGCCACTTTGGACACGAAATCGTGGTAGCTTTCGTCGATGCCTTGGCGCAATATGACGCGCTCCTCCTGCGAGAGCGGCGTGTAGTCGGAATCGATGTCGGCGTGCTTGCCGCGCAGAATCGAGTTCTTGGTAATGCCGAGCTTGTCGTACAGGCCGTGCAGGTTGGGTTTGCCGTAAACCACGCCGATCGACCCGGTGAGCGTCCCGGCATACGCCACAATGGGGTCCCCGGTCATGGCCATGTAGTAACCTCCCGATGCCGCCATGTCGGACATGGAGATTACCGTCGGCTTCTTCTTGCTCAGCAGGTTCATCTGGCGCCAGATCTCGTCGGACGCCGTAACCTCGCCGCCCGGCGAATCGATGCGGACGATCGCGCCTTTGATGGTGGAATCGTTCGCCACGCGGCTGAGCACTTTGTCGAATCCGTACGAGGTCAGGGTGGTTTCGCCGGACCCGTTGTCGCCGGAGTCGCCGCGCACGATGTCACCCTCGCCAACCACCAGGGCGATCCGGCTCTTGCCCTGCAGGCCGACGGACGCCGCCGGTACGCTCGCGTAAGCGCCGATGGAGACCTTCTTCGGCGCGCCGCCCAGGGGGAAGGAGATCGCGGTCCATACTTCGTCTTCAAAGCGTAGCTCGTCCACCAGGCCGGCCTTGAGCGCCTGGGTAGCGGTGAACGGCCCGCTGTCGATGATGGCGCGCACTTCCTCCGGCGATTTCTTGCGGGCCGCGGCGATGCGCGCGACCAGGTTGCCGTAGAGGTCGTCCACGACGCTGTTCAGCACCTCGCGCGTCTCCGGACTCATGTCGGCGCGAGTGAACATATCGCCGAAATCCTTGTACTTGCCGGCGTGCTCCACCTCCACGCTGACGCCGATTTTGTCGAGCGTGTTCTTGAATGACATAGACTCGGCGCGCAGGCCCTTGAGCATGAGCGGTTCCGCCGGGCCGAGATAGATGTGGTCCGCCGCCAGCGCTACATAGTATTCGCGCGTGCCTGGGGCGCGCAAATAGGCGAAGACCGGCTTGCCGGACTTGCGAAACTGCTCCACGTCCGCGCGCAGCTCTTCGAGTCTTGCCCACCCGATCGAAAGGTCCTCGGGCTCCAGCACGACTGCCTTAATCCGGGAATCGGCGGCCGCCTTGCGAAGCGCCATCCAGACGTTGGCGATGGTCAGGCCTCCGCCGCCCTGGCCGAAAATGGCGGGCAGCTCGAGGGGAGGCTTTTCCGGGATATCGCCTTGCAGGCGCAGCACCAGCACGGAATTGTCCGCGATGTCTGGCGGCTTGCTCTGAAACCGCAGCAACAGCAAAACGAACAGGCCGATCGCCAGGAACACCAACGCGACGCCCGTAATCAGGCCAATCAGGAACTTCGCCATATGTAATCCGAAAGTAGCACACCAGGGGTGAGGCGCCGTCCGTACACCGCAGCGAGGATCATAGCCGGCCGGAGGGCTTTAAGCTGGAGGAGACGCTATTAGGACAGGTCGTTTCGCGAGGCTCTTTAGTCCCCGCGGTTCGTCAGTACCGCGGCGCGCGCGGCGTGGACTTTCGATTGGTTCCCAGCGGCTGGCCGGCCAGTTGCGTCAGCGCGAGCACGAATCCGTCGGTCGAACCGCCGCCGTATAGCCTGGCGGAACTGCCGGCGGACGGCAGTCCCAGGTTCGTGTAACCGCCCACGTAGACCGTCCCATCGAGCCCCAACGTGAAGCAGGTGGCCACGTGCGTGCCTAGCCCGCCGAGATAGGTCGAGAACTGCAATCCCGCGGTTCCCGATACGCCGGGCTTTAACTTGGCCACGAAGATGTCGATACCGCCGCCCCACTGCAACTGCGGCGCGTCGAACGTCACCGGAAAGTCTGCGGAAAGCGTATACCCCGTGACGTAGACGCTGCCCGACGCGTCGCCCGCGATATCGTAGGCCACCTCTCCCTGCGAGCCGCCCAAATAGGTCGAGTAAACCAGGAACGCCTCCGGGTGGGCGGGATCGACCACCGAGACGAATACATCGCCGTTGCCTCCGGGAGTCTTCTGCACGGCGTCCGGAGTGACTGGGAAATCCGTCGAGAACGTAAAGCCGGTCAAAAGCACCCTGCCGTTGGCGTCGAACGAAAGTTTGCGCACCTCGTCGAGATCCGAGCCGCCGAAATACGTATCGTAAACCAGCGAATTCCCCCCATACTGGGTCGTATCCACAACGCCGACCACGGCGTCTTCCACTCCCTGGAGCGCGGAACGATAGGGGGCGATGGACAGCGGAAACTCCGTGCTGTCCGTGGTGATCGCGAAATAGATCAGGCCGTTCGGCGCCACCGCGATGGCGCGGCCGTCATCGATGCCCTCGCCGCCCAGATACGTGGAGTAGACTGCCGTCGCGGAAGTCGTGTCGATTTCGCACAGGAAGGCGTCCTGTGGTCCCGACAGGACGCCGGCGTAAGCGCCGTCGCTCACCGGAAAGTCGGTCGACGTGGTCGATCCGATGACGTAGATCTTACCCGCATGGTCCACCGCGATGCCGTTGCCGAAATTGTCGAGCGACCCGCCAAGGTACGTAGAGTAGACCAGCGCGCTCAGGCCGGCGGCAAGCGTGGGGTTGAACTCCACCACGAACACGTTGTTTGAAGCGCTTGGGTTCACGTTCTGCAAGGGCGTGCCGCCGACCATGGGGAAGTCGATGGAAGCCGTGGTGCCAACGATGTAAAGGTTGCCGGCCGCATCTATGTCCATGGCGGCCGGGGCGTCCTCGGAAGTGCCTCCCAGATAGCTGAGATACTGGACGGCGAAGTTGCCCGACGCGGTCGTGTCGAGCACCATGATGAAGATATCGTCCGTGCCAACAGCTTGGTTAATACCGGAGTAGGTCCCAGCCGTGGCGACTAAGTCGCTGGTCACGGTGCGCCCGACGACATAGAGCAGGCCCTTGGAGTCGATCTTGACTGCATTGATCTGGTCGGCTGCCGCTCCGCCGAAGTAGCTGGAATAGACCAGAAACGGGTCGATGACCAGCGGCCGTGTACGGTCGTAGCCGTCCACCCGAAGCCCCACCGCGCCATCCGCCAATCGCACGTAGCGCCCCTCGATCTGGCGGCGGGTCCCGGCGCGCGGGTCCCGCTGGTAAATGAACGGCCGCTTTTGAACCAGTTGCCCACCGGCGCATTCCACCAGCAGGTCGCCTTGCGGAGTGATGCCGACCCGGTCCGCGCCTTGGAACCGCAAACGGATGGCGCCCGGGTCCGCGCCGGGTTCGAGCAGAAAATCGTACTCCAACCGGCTGTCGTTGCCGTAGTAGACCACGTCGATCCCGGGGTACACGTCGCGATAACGGACCCGCGAGTAGTTCGGAACGCCGGCGCGCCAGCGTTCCCGGGATCCCACGAAGTAGTTGGTCAGGCCCGCCGTCTGGTCGAGCGCATCGATCTCCGGCGCCCGGTTGGAGCCGTCGAGCGCAAGATCCACTCGGGCGTAGCCGCCAAACGACAACGCCGGCCCCGCCGCGGTCAGCAGCACGGCGTATTGCTGGGCGTGCGCGGCATAGCGCACCGCCGGATTCCACTGGCCCTGGTTCGCTTCGAAACGCAGCGGCAGGCGCGCCATCGCAGCCTGAACTTTCGGCGCCGCGGCGTCGCGCGCCGGCGTCCCGGCCAGCAGGGAAGCCGCGGAAGCAAACAAGGCAATGCCAAACAGACGCATGAATATTCCCAAATCGAGCTGTGAAATATTTATTAGACCATGCCTCGCCGCTCGGTTGAAATGGGCCGATTGTTCACAGGCGTGACAAGTGGGACCGAGGCTTCCCGGCGCAGTACACTGGGATCGAGGTTGCATGAAACTCTTCGCGATCGGAGTCTTGACCGCGCTGGCCGTTGCGCTGGCTGCGGATTTCCCCCAGATCCAGCCCCAGGAACTGGCTGGCCGCCTTCAGGCGAAAGGCGCGCATCCTGCGCTGCTCCACGTCGGATTCGCGGTGATGTATCGCAGCAAGCACATCCCCAACTCGGTCTATACGGGCGCGGCGTCCACCCCCGAGGGCTTGGCCACGCTCAAGGCGGCCGCCGCCAAGCTCCCGCGCGATGGTGAAATCGTGGTCTATTGCGGCTGCTGCCCGTGGGACCACTGCCCCAATATCAAACCTGCCATGGACCTCCTGAAGCAGATGGGGTTCACTCGCGTCAAGGCGCTTTACATCCCCACCAACATGGTCAAGGATTGGTTCGACCCCGGATACCCCGCCGAACTGGGCGAAGCCGCCAAACCGGCCAGGTAGCGCCAGCCGCGGCCCTGCCCTCAGGTTCATGAGAACATCCCGGCTTCGCCGTGGGGCGGGCCTTTTGGCCCGCGATGACGCCTTCCGGCGTCATCAGCCGGGCGTCAGCCCGGCCGGCCTGCCAACCCTCGCCACATTGGTTGCGGCTGGGCCTCGTCGATTCCAACCAGAGCCGGACGGGGCGTCCGGCGCGGTCCAGGGGGACCGCCCCACAAACGCTACCGTTCCCGATACTCGCCAAAAACCGCTCTGAGGCGGTCGGAGATTTCGCCTACGGTCGCGTAGCGATCGGCGGCATCGACGATCGGTGGCATCAGGTTGGCGCCCGAGCGGGCAGTCCGCTCCAGCGCGGAGAGGCTCTCTTCCACGGCCGCCTGGCTGCGCGACGCGCGCACTTCGCGCAGTTTCCCGACCTGCGCGTTCTCCAGCGCGGGGTCCAATCGGAAGGTGGGTGCGGCGCGTTCCGATACCAACTGGAAGCGGTTGACCCCCACCACGATCCGCCGCCCGCCCTCGATGTCGCGCTGGTATTGGTAAGCCGAATTCTGAATCTCGTTCTGCATGTAGCCGCTTTCGATGGCTCGCAGGGCGCCGCCCAACTCGTCGATCCGCTTCAAATAGTCGTTCACGCCCCGCTCGATGGAATCCGTCAGCGCCTCGATGGCCTCGCTTCCGCCCACGGGGTCCGCCGTATTGGTAACGCCGCTTTCGTAAGCGATCACCTGCTGCGTGCGTAGGGCGATGCGCGCCGATTCCTCGGTGGGCAGCGCCAGCGCCTCGTCGCGCGAGTTGGTGTGCAGCGATTGCGCGCCGCCCAGCACGGCGGCCAAAGCCTGGAGCGTGGTGCGCACGATGTTCACATCGGGCTGCTGCGCGGTAAGGGTGGATCCGGCGGTCTGCACGTGGAAGCGCAGCATCAGGGAGCGTTTGTCCCGCGCGCCGAACCGGTCGCGCATCAGCTTTGCGTAGATGCGGCGGGCGGCTCGGAACTTGGCGATCTCCTCCAGAAAATCGTTATGCGAATTGAAGAAAAAAGAGAGCCGGGGCGCGAAAGAATCCACCGTCAACCCGGCCTGGATGGCCGCTTCGATGTAGGCGATGGCGTTGGCGAAGGTGAACGCCAGTTCCTGCACGGCGGTCGCGCCGGCTTCGCGGATATGGTAGCCGCTGATCGAGATGATGTTCCAGTTGGGCATCTCGCAGCCGGCCCAGGCGAAGATGTCCGTGACGATCCGCATCGCCGGCCGCGGCGGGTAGATGTACGTGCCGCGGGCGATGTATTCCTTCAGGATGTCGTTCTGAATCGTGCCAGAGAGCCGCTTCCACTCCGCGCCCTGCCGGCGGGCCACCAGCGCATAGCAGGCGAGCAGGATGGCGGCCGTGGAGTTGATGGTCATGGAGGTGGAGACATCCTGGAGGGGAATCTCCCGGAACAGCGTTTCCATATCGGCCAGCGACGAGATGGCCACGCCCACGCGGCCGACTTCTCCGGAGGCCATGGGATGGTCGGAATCGTAACCCATCTGCGTCGGGAGGTCGAAGGCGACCGAGAGCCCGGTGGTCCCCTGAGACAGGAGATAACGATACCGGCGGTTACTCTCTTCGGCGTTCCCGAATCCGGCGTACTGACGCATGGTCCAGAGCCGGCTGCGGTACATGTCGCGATAGACGCCGCGAGTGAAGGGGAATTCGCCAGGATTACCCAGCTTTTCGGTCATGAGCGTGAAATCTTGCGTGCGCGCAGGAAGGAATCGACTCCGTACCAAACCATGATGAGCGTGGCGGCTACGGCGAAGAACAGGCGCAGGGTGTCGCCACGCAAAGCGTAGCGCACCGCGTAGAACCCGAAGATCGCTCCCAAACACAAGAAAATGAAGCCGATTACTTCATTCCAAAGCGCGTGGGCGGGCTTCACGATGGCCGGTATGATATGCTGATAAAACTGTCTGCCGACGCGGATTGCCTGGCGTTGCCGCACGCCACCATCGTAACAAACCGCGCCCTGTTGCGCGTTGGCTATGGCGTGTGGCCGGCAAATTGCCGATAGAACCAGTGGTTCCGGTTGTGAATCGGAATTGCCTCCACTACAATCGAAACGGGTGGTGGATGCAGGCCCATAGGTGGAACGCCGGTGGTTTCCGGCGCATCCAGTAATTAGGGAGGAGTTGTGGAAGAACCCTTGAAGCGCCTCATGCAGGAATTGGGAAACGCGATCAACGATTCCCTTTCCGAGTCCGACCGGATCGCGGAAGCGATCGGCGAAATCAAGAAAGCCGGCTACGACGTCTTCCTGGTGTTGGAAGCGACCATCGGTTTCAACCGAAGGGATGAGAACGCCGACGAAGAAGAGGCGGAAGACGTTGAGGTGACCGAAGCGGCCCCTAAGACCGTATTCGAAACCACCGGGAAAATCAAACTGACTTCCCAGGACCACCGCTTCCTCCGCGCCCTGAAGATTGCGGTGGACGACGAAAAGTGATCGCATTCAGGCGAGTCCAATGAACATAGACGAACGCCTCAAAGCCTTAGCCCAGAGCCTGGAGCTCAACGCCAGCCTGCAACGCGACCACGACCAGCGCATGCGTCAGGCCATTGAAACCCTCACCAGCCTGCACGCCGATAACGAGCGGCGCATGGGTCGCATGATGGCCGCCACGACGCGGATCGGTAACAGCTAGCCGAGCCGCGACCGTCAGGGAGCGGTTGGAGTGGTCACGCCCAACCCACTCGCGGGCGCGTTC
>OBLU010002864.1_pt1 | contig 15728 bp, 20 predicted proteins | sample 1518681 | NCBI WGS metagenome assembly OBLU01 (sample SAMEA3539304, study PRJEB22396) | soil metagenome | biome: tundra; feature: field; material: soil | place: USA | collected 2010-05 | depth 0.15 m
CCGTCGAACCCTGGGGGGGCAGGGCGGGTAATTCCACTTCACGACCATACTCAACCGGGGGGTTCGAAGTCATTTCATGGTGTGCAGGTACGGAGAACAATCAGTAGTGAGGTAGGGGCGGCGGCACCGATCCGTCGAATTTGGTCTGGCCCAGCGGCCCAGTGAAGCCACGTGATCGGCGCATCCGCGGCCATCAAGGTCCGCCCCAAACTCTCGTCAGCGAGTGGTTCAGGAAGTTCAGCGGTCGCCCCCGCGGACTATTTGTCGGCCTCGGGTGAGTTGGGGTCGGTGACTTCGGTTGCTTTGGTGTTCGCATCGTCCGTGGTCTTATTGGACTTCAAACCCTTTTCGAATTCATTCTTGGCCTGGCCTAAGTTGCGAGCCAGCTTGGGAATGGCCGCGCCCCCGAAAATCAACACCGCAATAATGATCACCACAATGAGAAAGTCGGGACCCATAATCTCGCCTAAAAACACGGTTTTCTCCTTTGACGTGCCTACCGACACAGTAGTGCGGGTGGCGATGCGGGACGGTACGGGGTTCCAAAACGGCTGGGCGCAGGCCGTACGCAAGAATTGACCCATGGCGCCACTGCCCCGAACTACCGTCCGTGACGCTCTCAGCGTCTCGGTGACCGTGGGGGCCTACGGCGTCGCCTTCGGAGCGGCCAGTGTGGCGGCCGGTTTCTCAGTACTGCAGACCTGTCTTTTCTCTCTCTTTACGTTCACCGGCGCTAGCCAGTTCGCGGCGATTGGGGTAGTCGCGTCGGGAGGCCCCGCCGTTGGCGCGATTGCCACCGCGGCCATGGTGGGCACGCGTAACGCGCTCTACGGCATACAAATGGCGCCTCTGTTGCGGGTACGCGGGCTGCGGCGCATCGCGGCGGCGCACGTCACCATCGACGAATCGACCGGCGTGGCCTTGTCGCAAACTCCCCGAGGTGTCGAAGCCGTGCGCGCGGGATTCTGGCTGACGGGCCTGGGGGTGTTCTTCTTTTGGAACGCCTTTACCTTGCTCGGCGCACTGGGCGCCAAGGCGCTGGGCAATCCCGCGTCGTGGGGTCTCGACGGGGCCGTACCGGCGGTTTTTTTGGGGCTCGTGTGGCCGCGCCTCGAGAACACGTTTTTACGCCTCGTCGCCGTGACGTCGATGTTCTTTGCGGTGGTCGTCACTCCTTGGTTGCCGGCCGGCCTGCCCATCATCGCGACGGCGTTGGTGGCGGTAGTGCTGGGATGGCGAGAACGATGAGCCCGTCGATGATGTGGACCGTGGTGATCGCCACCAGTGCGCTGTGTCTCGCCATAAAGGTGTTCGGTCACTACGTGCCGGCACGGTGGTTGGCCAACCCTCGACTACAGCGGATCAACGCGCTCATCCCCATTGCGCTGCTGAGTGCCCTAGTGGTGGCCGAAGGAGTCGTTCTAAAGACCCACGTGGTCTTCGACCATCGACTGGCGGGACTCGCGGTCGCCCTGGTGGCGCTCCTGGCCAAGGCGCCCTTTCCGGTAGTGGTGGTAGGAGCGGCCGTTACCTCGGCGGTGGTCTACCATCTCCACTAATCAGCGGTGACGCTCGTTATTTGGCTTGCCAATTGGGTTCGCGCTTTTCGGCGAAAGCCATGGCCCCTTCGTGAGCGTCCTCGCTTCTAACAATTTTTCCAAATTCCTCGTCACTGAGGGGCCAGGCCTGCTCTTCGGTGAGCTCGAGCGCCTGACGCATGACGCGCTTGGAAGTTCGTACGGCCAACGGAGCGTTCTTGACAATGCGCTCCGCGAGCGCGATGGCGACGTCGAGCACTTGGTCACCCGGTACGACGTGGTTTACCAGACCCAGTTCGAAGGCCCGTTGGGCATCGATAGGTTCGGCACTGAGAGCCATCTCGTACGCGACGGCGAGGGGCACGCGCTTGGGCAATCGAATCAACCCGCCGGCACCGGCGACCAGTCCACGCGACGCCTCGGGAATGCCGAACTTGGCGTGATCGGCCGCGACCACCATGTCACAGCTGAGCAACAGCTCGAAGCCTCCGGCGAAGGCTGATCCATTGGCCGCGGCAATCAACGGTTTCGGGAAGTCGCGCTTGGTGAGTCCGCCGAATCCCTTGTCGGTGATCGGCAGTTCGCCGGCCGCGAACGCCTTTAGGTCCATTCCGGCGGAGAAGGCCTTGTCGCCGGCTCCGGTCAAGACCACCACCCAGACGTCGTCGTCGGCTTCGCAGGCGTCCAGCGCCTCGGACATCGCCATCGCGGTTGCGCGATTGATGGCGTTGCGTGCTTCAGGACGGTTAATGGTCAGCAGTTCAATGTGCCCGCGTCGTTCACGCAGTACTTCATCAGCCATGAGGGCTCCTCTAAACGGCCCCGCAGGGCACCGGACGTGACGCTAGCGGAATGGTGCAGGTGACCTGCGAAACTGGAGCGGTGACCGACCGACCACGTCTACTCGCCACCCTGGAGGGTTACGCGGTTGAAGGCGGCTTCGATCGGCCCCACGAGCCGACCACGTGTTACCGGCCGACCATCGCGCTCGGTCGACACGAGGGGCCGGGTGAGGCCGAGGGACTTTGGGCCAACTACGAACGGGTCATTGACCTCGCCGCGTCGCTCGGTATCGATGGGCTGCGCATCACGGTGGAGTGGGCGCGGATTGAACCGCGCCGGGGAGTGGTTGACCAAGCGGCGCTCGATCGCTACGCCGAGGTGGCGCGCTACGTCAGCACGCTCGGGCTGCGCCTCACGGCGGCGATCGTTGACGCGGCGTGGCCGTCGTGGCTGGGCCTTGAAGCGTGGCTCCTGCCGTGGGTGGTTCCCTGCGCCGTGACCCAGGCCCGGCGGGTCGTGACGCATCTTGGTGACGCCGTCGATCGGGTGGTGGTATTCGCCAATGCAAACGATCTGGTCACCAATGGTTTCCTGAATGAATCGGCGCCGCCGTGGCGCGAAGGGGCCAGCGATGACGCGGCCAGTGCGCGTATTCAGATCGACCAGATCATTCGTCAGTTGAGGGCCGACTCGCTGGTGGGGCCCAAGATGGTCGCCACCTCGCATACCATCGGCCTCGACCACTCGCCCCAAGAGTTGGCGAGCGAGCGGGCCCGCGCCGCGAACTGTGAAGAGATCTACGTACGCTCTCTCGTCAGAGGCGCCGGTCCTAGCGCCGCACCGGCCGGACTGCTCGAGCGCCTCGGTAACGAGTGGTCGGTATCGGCCTCACCGGAACTACTGGCGGCGCTGCGTTGAGTTCATTCCTTCGCGGGCTGACGTGAAGCCTCGCGACGCTTCTTGCGGAAGTAAAGCGCTACAAAAAAGGCGAGCAGGAGCACCAAGATTGCGATGCCCACCCAACTCGCCGAGTTTTCGATCTGCGTGAGTGCGCCGCCGGCGAAGTAGCCGAGCAAGCAGTAGCCCACGCCCCACGGCAAGGCGCTGAGGGCATTGGCGGCGAAGAATCGTCGATACGTCAACTTGCTCATGCCAGCGAGCGCGGGCATCACCGCTCGAAAAAAGGCGGTGAACCGTCCCACAAATACGTAGGTCGCTCCTCGCTGGCGCAGTCCTTCGAGCGCGCCTTCGAGCGCGTGACGGCGCTTGCGGATGAGGGGCAACGTAAAAAGCCGCTCGCCGTAGCGAGCCCCGATGGCGTAGCCCACGCATTCGCCTAGTACCGCGGCGACGACGACGATGACACAGAGAAGACCGATGTTGACTCGGCCTTGGCTCGCCACGACGCCGGCGACGATGACCGCAGTCTCGCCGGGGAAGATGAAGCCAAGAAACAGGGCCGTCTCAGCGAAAACGAGCAGGGCCACCAGCCCGTAGACGGGGACCGCGGCGAAGTGTTGGATCTTTTCGAGCAGAAACGCGAGGATGGTGGCGCTGGCCATCACTCCATTGTTGTAGATAAAGCTCAGGCGCCGAGCCGCGGATCACTTTTGGTGTAGCTCTGGCAGAATGGGGCAATGGTCCAATACCCGCGCGAATCTCGCCGTCGCCCAAACGAGCGCCGGCTGCCATTTCGAGCGCCGGTGCGGGCCTGGGTGCTTTCGGAGTGGACCCTCCTACCGCTTCGAATCTTTTTAGGCGTCACCTTTCTCTTTGCCGGTCTGCAAAAACTCTCCAATCCCAGCTTCTTTAGTGTCAAGAGCCCCAACGGAATTCACGCCCAGATGCCCGGCGCGGCTCGGTTTAGGCCGCTGCGGGCACTACTGAGCCATCTGGTGCACTACTCGACACCAATCGGCTGGACGATCGCCTTCGCCGAGCTGGCCATTGGCCTGGGCGTGCTGCTGGGCCTATGGACTCGCGTGGCCGCCCTGGCGGGGGCCGTCTTATCGTTCAGTTTTTTCTTAACGGTGAGTTATCACTCGTCGCCGTATTACACGGGTGCGGTCATTAGTGGACCGGCGCCCCGCGGACTGCTTAAGTTGGACGTCGTGCAAGAACCGGACGGAAACCTCTACCTCAAATGAGCGAAGAAAAACGCCGCGTGCTCGTCATCGAAGATGACCACGACCTCGCCAGGGCGGTGGCCGATCTACTCAGTGACGAAGGGTTCATCGTCGAGCAGTGCCACGACGGCCAGTCCGGCTATGAGTCGGCCCGTTACGGCAACTTCGACGTCATTGTGCTCGACGTCATGCTGCCTAAGCGCAACGGCTTCAGCGTCTGTCTGGATCTCCGCAACGCCGGGGTTCACACGCCGCTTTTGATGCTGACGGCCAAAGACGGCGAATTGGATGAAGTTGAGGGACTCGAAGTGGGTGCCGATGATTTCCTGCACAAGCCCTTCGAGCGGTCGATTCTCATTGCTCGCATCCATGCGCTGCTGCGACGTCAAGCCCTGGGCCAACCGCAGCACCTGGTGGTGGGACCGGTCTCTCTTGACCCTTTGCGTCGCCACGTAGTCTCCAGCGGGCGCAACGTAACGCTGACGCCTCGGGAGTTCGCGCTGCTCGAATACTTAATGAGCAACGCCGGAGAGTCGCTCGCCAAGAGCGAGATTCTTAGCGCGGTCTGGGGAAGTGATTTTGATGGCGATCCCAACATCGTCGAGGTCTACGTTGGTTATCTACGTCGGAAAATTGACCTGACCGATACGCCTTCAATAATTCACACGGTTCGAGGTGTCGGCTACAGCGCCCGCGAAGACTAATGGAGCGTAAACGCCGACTGTCGATACGAGCCCGATTGACATTGTTCTTTGTGCTGGCGATCGCATTGGTGCTCGCCTTCACTGGATTTGCCTTGGTTCACCTGGTGCACCGTTCGCTGACTTCTGGTGCGGCCAATCAGATTCAAGTCGAGATGGCGTTGACTGAAACCCATCTGGCGACGGCGTCGGTGCCCAAGAATGGCGAAATCGTCTTGCCGATGCAGGGCGATGTCGTGATACAAGTGACCAACCTGGGGGGCACAAAAGTCTGGGCCGCGAGCTCGGCCATTGTCAACGCCCCGGTACTGGCTCACCCCAAGGCAGATTTCGCGTCGGCGGACGGACTCACGTTGAAGCTCATCAAGAACAACCAAACGGCGAGCACGTTGTCCCAGATCGACCAGGGCGAAGTGCAGACCCTTACGACGACCCGCGGCCGCGGTCTGATTTACGGTTTTGTATACGGAGGATCGATTGCCCACAGCAATACGGTGCTAATGACCAGCGTGACGACGTCCTTTCCGCTCTTGCTCCTAATTTCCGGCGGTCTGGTGTGGCTGGGCCTGGGGCTGGCGCTGGCCCCGATTGAGGCAATACGTCGGCGAGTCGCGGTCATCGCCGCTGAAGATCTTTCCCAGCGGGTTCCCATGACCGGCGGTGACGACGAAATCGCTCGCATGGCCCGGACGTTGAACGCCATGCTGGATCGCTTAGAGTCGTCGTCGAAGTTTCAGCAGGAGTTCGTCTCCAACGCGAGCCACGAACTCCGCAGCCCGCTCACGACGCTGTTAGCGACGGTGGAGCGCGCGGCCTATGACCAGTCGAACACCGACTGGGCCGAGGTCACCGACACGATCATGCGCGAAGGGCGTCGACTTGACGTGATCATCGACGGCCTCTTTTGGTTGGCCCGTCACGACGAAAATCAGATTGAGGCCGAACACGTTGACGTCGACCTGGATGACCTGCTCTTCGAGGAGTCCCAGCGAGTTCGAGCAATTAGCGGGCTGAACGTTGACACCACCGCGGTTCAGCCCACCCGCGTGGTGGGTGATCCGGCGATGTTGAAGCGGATGATTCGTAACGTCGTCGACAACGCGACGCGTTACGCCACCAGGGAATTGCATTTTGCTTCGTACTACGAAAAGACCCAAGCCATCGTGACCATTGGCGACGACGGTGAAGGAATCGACGTGAGCCAGAGCGAACGGCTTTTCGAGCGATTCGTGCGGTCGGACCCGGCGCGGAGCCGTACCTCGGGCGGCACGGGGTTGGGTCTTTCGATCGTCACCGAGATCGTGACCCAACATGGCGGCGCGGCGCGATTCGTTCCCGTCGATCAGGGCACGTTGATGGAAATTCGAATTCCTGTCGAGATCCTGAGCCCTTAAGAACTTCGTGCGCCGCCTCTACGCCGGCGGCCATAGAGTCAACACCATGGACACATTTGAACTCTCGAATGTCACGGCCGGTCCAATCCAAGTAGTGGGCATGAGTTTCTACTTCGACCCTCACACGGTGGAGCTCGCCGGAGAACGTGGTCTGCATCGCTTTCAGTTTTATGGCTTGGGACGCGGTGGCGTGCTCGGCGATGTCGACCGTGACGTGGTGGACGGCGCCTTCACCTTCTTTAATCCCGCGGTGTTCGAGTTCATCTGGGACGGCGCTCGCCTCAAGGCCGATCCAGTACCGACGGCGAGCGCGTACCTGCAGGCGGCCTACCAGTTCGCCGACCGAACCTTTGGCGCCATCCCCACCGAGGTGCTCGCTCGCTACGCCGCGGCCGCGCACAAGGTGGCCCGGGCGGTCGAGAGCGGACACCACCTGCTGGTCGACGGCTACCGGCAGTATCCCGTGCCCGAAAACGCCGTGCACGCGGCCTACCTCGGGGCGATTCTGATGCGTGAGTTGCGAGGTTGCGTGCACATCGACGCCGTGCGCTCGGCGGGACTCACTCCTCTGGAGGCCTGCTACCTCCAGGATCCTAATTTTTTCAAGGCGCACGGCTACAAGGACGACGACGTGCCCGCCGTCACCGCGGAACACGAAAAGAAGAAAGCCGAAGCGGAAGTGATTACCAGCGCCTTGATGGCCGACTGCTTCGCGGTGCTCAGTGACGATGAGCGTCAATATCTATGCGACGGCGCGCTCGCCATGTTCGACGCGGTACGCGACCCGGTCGCCGTTACGGAGTAGTTGCCGGTGGCCCTCCCGCTTCGCCTGCGCCTGCCACGCGATCCGCTGTTGACGGTGCTCGCTTCGGCTGCGCTGGTTGAGACGGCCTGGACGATCTATATCGGTTGGCGACTTCCTCGTCACTACGTGGCCGATCACTGGGACCTGGCCTGGGTCGGGCTTGACGTCGCCCAGATCGTCATGTTGTTGCTCGCGGCCTGGGCCGCGTGGCGAGGTCGAGCGCTGCTTATTCTTTTCGCCAGTGCGGCCGGCACCCTGTTGTTGGTCGACGCGTGGTTCGACGTTACGACCGCTCGACACGGCTTTGTGCAAAGCCTGATCTTCGCGCTGGTCATCGAAATCCCATCAGCGATCGCCCTCTTTTGGATCACCTGGCGCACCATAAAGCAATTGGCGGACTCGCTGTTCGTGGACCCTGCGGTCAAGGGCGTACCCATCCGAAAGTTACGCTTCGCTCGGCGATCCGAGCAGGCGTCGAAGGGCATCGATCCCTAGGACTCGCGCAATCTCGGGCAACCGCGAGTCAGCAGTGAGATTCATTGGGAATGTTGGGCAATGCCGTCGCCGAAAGATCCTCTCGCGCGGCGTCAGTCGTAGTGGACGCCTTCAAGATCGAGTAGAAACCGTTTGACCGCCTCGCCGCCACCGTAACCGCCGAGACCGGTCTTGGCCACCACTCGATGACAGGGAACAATGATGGGCCACGGGTTGACGTGATTGGCGTTGCCCACGGCCCGCGTCGCTCGCGGACGGTTGAGCGCAGCGGCGATGTCGCCGTAGGTTCTCACCTCACCGAAGGGGATGTCGCTAAGGGCGTTCCATACGTCGTGCTGAAACGGGGTCGCCGCTACCTTGGCCAGCGGCACGCGAAAACTCCTTCGCTCCCCACTGAAGTATTCGAGCAGTTGTTTGGCGCCGATGGCGACTGCTTTCGGTGGCGAACCACCCGAGATCGCAGCCCGCTCGCTCGGTAAATAAATACGGGTCACCGCCTGGTCGTTTCCCTCGACGCCCCACGCACCGACCGGCGAGATCACGTTGGTACGAAAGAGTTCCATCAGGCAGTTCTAGCCGGTGTACCGTCGCGACCATGGAAAACATCACGGTGCGCAATGGCGCGGTCGAACTTTCCGTCCGGGTGGCCGGCGAGGGGCCCACGCTGCTCTTGCTGCACGGCTGGCCCGACACCGGGGCGCTATGGAATGAGGTAGTGCCCGATCTCGTGGAGAACGGTTTTCGCGTGGCCGTGCCGGACTTGCGCGGCTGCGGACAGAGTTCCAAACCAACCGAGACGTCGAGCTACCGGATGCATCATTTGGTCGATGACGTGTTGCACATCATCGACGCCTTAGGGGTTGAACGCGTCACGCTGATTGGTCACGACTGGGGAGCGGCGCTGGCTTGGGCCGCCACGTCACACCTGGTCGACCGGGTGGACCGACTGGTCGCGCTCTCGGTCGGTCACCCCAGCGCCTTTTACGGCGCCGGCATCGGACAGCAAATGAGGAGCTGGTACATGCTGCTCTTTTCGCAGGAGGGACTGGGCGAAGCCTTTTTGCGAAAGAATGACTACGAGGCTATTCGTCGCTGGACCGGACACCCGCGGGCCGAAGAGATCATTGAAGAACTCGAGCGTGATGGTCAGATGTCCGCCCACCTGCGCTGGTACCGGGCCAATGTGCCCATGGACTCCTTCGTGGTCGACCCTCCCGTCCTGGCGACGATTCAAGTGCCCGTACTGGGAATCTGGAGCAGTAACGATTTCGCACTGACCGAGCGTCAGATGAAGCGGTCGCGGGACTACTGCGTCAAGGGCTTCACGTACGTTCGCTTGGAGGGCGTCGGCCACTGGGTGCCGCTCGAGGCCCCCCGCGAACTTTCGCGAGAGATTTTGAACTTTCTGGGCCCTAGCAAAGTCCCCTCGTGACAAAGGACCCTAAATTTGGCTGCTAGAACGGTGGGATGCAAAAAATTGCTCTCTTTAGAGAGTCACGCGCGGGAGAGACACGGGTCGCCTTAACGCCCGACGCGGTCAAGTCTCTGGCAGGCGACGGCTGGGCCGTCGTGGTACAACGGGATGCTGGCCAACGGGCTCACTTTACCGACGAGGCCTACCAGGCCGTCGGTGCCTCCATCGAGGACTCGCCGACGGGTGACGTCAACCTGCGCGTCAATCCTCCGACCATCGAAGAGGCCCAGCAACTGCCCGAGGGTTCGTTGCACCTGTCCTTTCTCTCGCCGCTGCTGGCCCAAGACGTCGTCAAGACGTTGAATGACCGACGCATCACCATACTTTCCTTCGATCTCCTGCCGCGCATTTCGCGCGCGCAGTACATGGACGCCCTCTCTTCCCAGGCAACCGTCTCGGGCTATCGTGCGGCGCTGGCCGGTGCGACGAACTTCGATCGTTTCTATCCCCTACTCACCACGGCGGCCGGCACCATTCGCCCGGCCAAAGTTTTGGTGATGGGCGTGGGCGTCGCCGGATTGCAAGCCATCGCCACGTCCAAAAGACTGGGGGCCAAGGTTCGCGCCTACGACGTGCGTTCGGCGGCGAAGGAAGAGGCCGAATCGGCCGGTGCCGTCTTCGTGAAACTCGGCGTCACCGCCGACGCCGCGGGTGGTTACGCCCGTGAACTGACGCCCGAAGAGACGGCCCAGCAGCAGGCGGCCTTACTGAGCGAAGTCGCCAACGCCGACGTCGTCATCACGACGGCCGCGGTGCCCGGTCGAAAGTCACCGATTCTCTTGACGGTCGCCATGGTCGAAGCGATGAGCGAAGGTGCTTTGGTCATTGACATGGCGGCTGACGGCGGAGGGAATTGCGAATTGACCAAAGTCGGTGAAATCGTCGAGCATCAAGGAGTCCGGGTGGTGGGACTGGCCAATCCGCCGGCCCAAATGGGTGCGTCGGCCAGTTTCATGTTCGCCAACAACGTCTTGAAGCTCTTCAGTCTCTTTGGAGCCAAGGGCCAACTCAACCCCGACTGGAACGACGAAGTGGTCATCGGCGTAACGGTGGCGCGCGACGGATCGGTCAACCACGGGCCCACGGCGGAGGCACTTGGTGTGCCCCACGTCGCAATCACCCCCGAAGTCAAGGAGAACGTCTGATGGGTAACGTCCTACTGCAGTACGCCACGGTCCTGGTGCTCACTATCTTCGTCGGCACCGAAATCATCGCCAAGGTGCCGAGCATTTTGCACACCCCGCTGATGAGTGGTTCGAACGCGATACACGGTGTCATCCTGGTCGGTTCCATGCTTATTTTGGGCGCCGCGAACACCAATCTTGAAATGGTGCTCGGTTTCCTCGCCGTCATTCTGGGAACACTCAACGTGGTGGGTGGTTTCGTGGTGACCGACCGCATGCTCGAGATGTTCAAGGCCAAGCCGCCGACTCGCAAGCCCAAGTCCGACGAGGTGGCTGAGTGAGTCGCGAAACACTGATTGACCTCATCTATCTCGTTTCGGCCACCACGTTCCTTTTTGCCCTGAAGGGTTTGGGCAGCCCCAAGCACGCGAGGCGCGGCAATATGGTGGCGGCCGCGGGCATGCTGCTGGCGGTAGTCGCGACGTTCTTTAAGTACGTTGACGGCCATCCATTGCATCACCTGCTGCTGATACTGCTCGGCATCTTTATCGGGGCCATCGTGGCCGTGCCGGTAGCTCGTTTCGTGAAGATGACCGCCATGCCGCAGTTGGTGGCCATCTTTAACGGGGTGGGCGGCGGCGCGGCCGCGCTGGTGTCCATCACGGAGTTCGTACACATAAAGTCCACCCACCCGGCGACCTACGTCATCCTCGAAGTGCTGCTCGGCGTGCTGATCGGCACCGTCTCGTTCTCCGGATCGTCGATCGCCTTCGCCAAGCTCCAAGAACTGATGACCGGTCGCCCGATTACCTACCCCGGCCAGCAGATCATCAACGGGGTTGTGGGGGTAGGCGCGCTGGTCTTGATAATCACCATTCTGGTGACCGGGTCGACGGTCCTGCTATGGGTACTGCTGGCCCTGGCGGTCGTCCTGGGCGTTGCCTTCGTGTTGCCGATCGGCGGCGCCGACGTGCCGGTACTCATCTCACTACTTAATGCCTTCACTGGACTGGCCGTAGCGGCCTCGGGCTTCACGCTCGGATCGAACCTGTTGATCGTCGCCGGAACCCTGGTCGGGGCGTCGGGTATTTTGCTCACTCGCTTGATGAGCGCCGCCATGGGACGGAGCCTTTCCAACGTGCTCTTTAGCGCCTTCGGTTCGAACATCACCGCGAGCGGTGCCACCGAACGCGACGACGGACGTTCGGTGCGTTCGGGCACGCCCGAGGACATCGCGGTGCTGCTCTCCTACGCCAGCCGGGTGGTCATCATCCCCGGCTACGGCCTGGCCGTCGCCCAGGGCCAACACGTGCTTCGCGAACTGGCTGAAGAACTGGAAGACAAGGGCATCGAGGTCTTTTACGCGATCCATCCCGTGGCCGGACGTATGCCCGGTCACATGAACGTGCTGCTCGCCGAAGCCAACGTGCCCTACGAACAGTTAAAGGAGATGGACGAGGCGAACTCCGAACTGCAGACCGCCGACGTGGCCCTGGTAGTGGGGGCGAACGACACCGTCAACCCCGCCGCGATGGACGACAAGAGTTCGCCCATTTATGGCATGCCCATCATTAGGGCCGACCTGGCCGAGAACGTCATCTTCTTGAAGCGCTCCATGCGTCCCGGCTTCGCCGGCATCGAGAATGAGCTGCTCTACAACCCCAAGACCATTCTGGTCTTCGGTGACGCCAAAGACACCCTTACCAAAGTGGTCGCTACGGTGAAGGCCTCGTAGCGGGGGTCTTCTCCACGCTTGGTGTCCTCGTGCGATGTTCCCGACGCGACGGACCGACCCAGATCCCGGCGAGGATTTGGAGCGTTACTCCGTGAGCCGGTTGAGCGCCGCGATCTGTTCGGCGCTGAGCGTACGGGGGGCACTGGCGTTAGCCGACGCCTGCTCGGCGCTCGAGGCGCCGGCAATGACCGAGCTCACTTGAGGGTGACTGAGCAGCCACGAGAAGGCCAAACTCAGTAACGGAAGGTCGACCTCTTCGGCGTAGTGCACGAGGGCGTCGACCTGGGTGCGCAAGCGATCGCCTAGCCAGTGGGCACCGCGCTCGGGCGTCATCTTGGCGAGACGGGTTCCTTCAGGAATTGGTTCACCGGGTCGCACTTTGCCCGTAAGCAGTCCGTTGGCCAACGGATAGAAAGGGAGAAAGCCGAGTCCGAGCTCTTTACACACGTCTAAAACGCCGTCGCGTTCGGGATCACGGGCCAGTAGCGAGTACTGGTTCTGGATCGACACGAAGGCCGGTCCGTCGCCGGCGGCCGCTTTGGCCTCGCGCAGTTGGGCCACCGTCAAATTGGAACAACCGATCTCGCGTACCTTGCCCGCGCCGACCAGTTCGCCTAAGGCGCTCAGAGTGTCGGCGATGGGAACCGTGTCGTCGGGGACGTGTAGTTGATAGAGATCGATGTAGTCGGTGCCGAGGCGCACCAGCGAATCCTCACAGGCCTGGCGCACGTAGTTCGGGGCCGCTCCGAAGTGATCGTCGTCGATGGGCATGCCGAATTTCGTGGCGATCACTACGTTGCTGCGGCGCGCGCCCAGGGCCTTTCCTAAGAAAACCTCCGACCTGGTGGCGCCGTAGATGTCGGCGGTGTCAAAGAAATTGATGCCGGCATCAAGGGCACTCTGCACCACGGCGTCCGTGGCGGCGGCATCGGAGCGTACGCCGAAATTATTGCAACCAATGCCTACTACGGAGACTTCCAGCGAACCGATCGAGCGCTTTTGCATAACCATCCTTTACGTTTTCTCCGTAGTGTACAAAAGTGCCCGGTGCCCGCTGCCGCGTAGTCAACGTGGTGACGGTTGGGTCCCAAGTACGATGGGTACGAGGAACGTCAAGGAGTGGTCATGAAAATCAACGTGGATTACGACCTTTGCACCAGCAACGCCGTTTGCATGAGCATTGCTCCCGAGGTCTTTGAGGTCCGTGACGACGGGTTTATGTACGTCCTCAACGAGAATCCCGGACCTGAATTTGACGCCCGTCTTCGCGAAGCGGTAGCCGGCTGTCCCAACGGCGCCATTTCAATCGAGGAGTAGTTCATGTCCGGAGTACGGGTCCGCTTCGCCCCGTCCCCGACGGGATTTTTCCACGTCGGATCGGCGCGAACGGCGCTCTTCAATTGGTTCGTCGCTCGTCAGCACAGCGACGGCGTCTTCATCCTTCGCATTGAAGACACCGACAACGATCGAAATCGTGAAGAGTGGGTCGACGGCATCCTCGATGCGCTGGCCTGGCTTGGTCTCGATCTCGACGAGGGACCTTTTCGCCAGAGCGACAACGTGAAGGCCCACGCACTCGCCGTCGAGCAACTTATGGCCGGGGGATTCCTCTACTACTGTGACTGCACCGCGGAAGACCTCGCCCGGCGCAAGGGTGACGACAAGACGCCTGGCTACGACGGCTTCTGTCGCGACCGTGGTCTCGAACGCGGACCCCACACCGGACTGCGATTCCGCACGCCCGATGATGGTCATACGGTGGTGCACGACGCGGTGCGCGGTGAGGTGGAGTTCGCGAACGCCATCATTGATGACTTCATTGTCGCGAAGTCGTCGGGCGTGGTGCTCTACGCCCTGGCCAACGTGACCGACGATCGCAACGACTGCATCACCCACGTCATCCGGGGTGAAGATCATCTGTCGAACACTCCCAAGCAGATGATGCTGTGGGAGGCGCTTAACGAAGTGTCGGGGACGCAGTTGTCGGTGCCCACTTACGCGCACTTGCCATTACTGGTGAACGAACAGCGAAAGAAGCTCTCCAAGCGTAAGGATCCCGTGGCGACCGAGTCCTTTCGCGATCAAGGTTACCTTTCTGAAACGTTCGTGAACTATCTGGCGCTGATGGGTTGGAGTCCGCGGGGCGATCTGGAGAAGGTTCCCCTATCGCTCTTGATTGATGAGTTCCGCCTCGAGGACGTCTCGCATTCGCCGGCATTTTTCGACGTGAAGAAGATTACCCACATGAACGGTGAGTACATTCGTGCTCTCAGCGTCGAAGAGTTCATCGAAGCCTGCTCGCCGTGGGTATGTCCCTGGTTGACGGACTGGCGACCAACCGATCGCGACGTGCCGTGGAATGAAGAGCAGTTCGACGCCGAGCTCTTCGCGCGCGTGGCGCCGCTCATCCAAGAGCGGGTCGCGACGTTGGGTGAGGTCGCCGATTTGGTGAGTTTCTTCTTTCTTGACGCTCCCACTATCGACGAAGCGGATTTCGACAAATCCGTCGGCGGCGATCCCCTCGGACGGACGCTGCTGGTGGCCGCGATCGAGCGCTTCGCTGGCCTCGAATGGAATGCCGCCACGTTGCACCAAGCAACTATTGAAATCGGCGAGTCACTGGAACTGCCGCTGCGCAAGGCGCAAGCGCCGATACGTTGCGCTATTACTGGTTCATTGGTGGGCCCTCCGCTCTTCGAATCACTTGAACTACTCGGTCGTGAACGCACGCTCGTACTTCTGCGCGATGCCTTGGCGCGCCCCTTGATATGATTTTTTGGCCCTTCAAGCTGGTGATGCGCATTATTAGTTTGCTCTTCACCATCGTGCTCCTGTATTTCGCAATTACCTTCGTCCAGATTTGGTTGACCGGTCACGAGCACTCGAACCAGTCGGTCCAGGCCATCCTCGTCTTTGGCACCACCGAAGACAACGGCAAACCGTCGGCCGAATTGACGGTCCGTCTCGATCACGCGCTCGCGCTCTACAAGGCCGGCCGTGCTCCTTGGATAGCGGTCACCGGCGGCAACCGTCCCGGCGACAACTTCACCGAAGCAGGGGTGTCCGCTGCGTACCTCAAAGCTCACGGCGTGCCTGCGAAGAGAATATTGAAAGGCGCGGGCAACGACACCTGGCAGAACGTGTCAACGGTGATGCCCGAGTTGAAGAAGCATCACATCGTCACCGTGCTCACCGTCACTGATCCCTTTCACGAATATCGAGCCATGGCGATCTCTTCCGCCCAGGGCCTCAAACCGCAACCCTCGCCGGTGTCAAACTCGCCGACGATTCATTTTTCGCTGTGGCTCTACTACCTGAAAGAGACGGCCTCGGTGGGGTTGGGTCGCATCATTGGTTACGGCACTTTGAGCTCGTGGACCACGTCCACGTCAAAGGTCCATTTACCCTCTGGCGGTTAGCGAGCCCACTCCGATAAGATTGCCAAGCCCTTCGGGGGTGGTGTAATTGGCAACACAACTGGTTCTGGTCCAGTTATTCAGGGTTCGAGTCCTTGCCCCCGAGCGAATTGAGTAGGTCCACACTCCTGCTCGTT
>OBLU010002865.1_pt1 | contig 15724 bp, 15 predicted proteins | sample 1518681 | NCBI WGS metagenome assembly OBLU01 (sample SAMEA3539304, study PRJEB22396) | soil metagenome | biome: tundra; feature: field; material: soil | place: USA | collected 2010-05 | depth 0.15 m
AGTGCAGCCGGCGCGGCGGGTGCCGCAGGGGGCGTGGGCCTTTCGACAGCTGCGATCGCCGGCATCGCGGTGGCGGGTGCTACGGGATTGGGTGCGGGTCTGGCGGCGACTCAAGGCGTGTTCTCCAGTGGAAACGCAAGTAAGTGATATCGGCTCAACGGGCACCGTTTGAAAAAGTAGGTTGGCAGGCGAAAGCGCCTGCCCCACGAAACCGTAAGTCGTTGGCGAGTTCTTCATGCTTATGGGCCGTGCTTTGGTTCGGCGTTTCCACCATTTGGGTAGAAGGACGCTGGACCGTGAGCATCCTGGAAGCCGCAACGTTCGTGTTATCGGCGGTGGCCGTTCTCCAAAACCGCTGGCGAGCCACGCCGCATTGGAGTGTGTGGTGCCTGGCAACCGTGGCTGGCTGGGGTCTCATGCAAATCACCTTACGTTGGACGGTAGTGTTCGCCCAGACCGAATGGGCCATCCTCTATTGGTTGGCCGCAGCTTGCCTGGTAGCACTCGGCACGCTCATTCCCGATCGCGAGTCCTTCTTGAGCGGGCTGCTCTGGTTTGGCGCGGCGATGAGCGCACTCGCGCTCGCGCAGCTTTATACCAGCCACGGACAGATTCTGTGGTTCATCCCGACCCCCGAAAAAGACCAGATTTTCGGCACGTTCCCCAACCAAAATCATTACGCGGCGTTCATCGAGCTGCTGTTTCCACTGGCGCTCTGGCGGGCGTTGAAGAATGAAAAGTACGGATGGGTCTATGCGGGTATTGCCTCTCTGATGTACGGGAGCGTGATCGCATCGGCCTCGCGGGCCGGGACAATCCTGGTGACTTTGGAGCTCGCGGCGGTCCTGGTGTTGACAGCAGGCGGACGGCATTTCCGTTCTCGACTGATCCTGGTGCTGGCTGGCGTGGTTGCGTTCGCACTGGTGGCGGGTCCCGGGGCAGTGTGGCAGCGGCTTCTCGCGCCCGATCCATACGCCATGCGGCGCGAATACCTCGATTCGGCGATCGCCATGCTCCGGGCGCGCCCACTCGAAGGATTCGGATTGGGAACTTGGACGTCGGCATATCCCGCGTATGCAGTGGCCGATTTCGGCGTCGTCGCTAACCACGCCCACTCCGAGTGGGGACAATGGGGGGCGGAAGGGGGCGTGGGAGTGGTGGCGCTGATGGCGGCGCTGTTCGTGCTGGCGCTGTGGAAGGGCATCCGGTCCGTTTGGGCGATCGGATTGGCGGCAGTGATGCTGCATGCGCTGGTCGATTATCCGCTGGTGCGGTTGGGGCTGGGGTGCTGGTGGTTCGCGATGCTGGGGATAGCGGTTCGGGAGGACGCGTCAGCGGGATGCACCAATAGCAATCGGCCTAAGCAACCGGCGTAAGATCTCCGTGCTGGGATTGTACTCGGGAATAATTTCCTTCAAAGTAAAAACCAACTCGTTGAGTTCCCGAGCCGCGCACAAGCTCTGAATTCGCGACAGATACACTTCCATCGCCGGCCAGGGGATGATCGAGCCTGCGTAAGTCTTGATCTTTTCATGGCAGGTGGGAAGAGTGTCTTCCTCCACCGCGCTGAGCTCTTCGCACAACTTTTCGCCGGGCCGAGTACCGATGAATTCGATCCTGATGTCCAGATCGGGACGCAATCCCGACAGAAGGATAAGATTGCGAGCCAGATCCACGATCCTTACGGGATCGCCCATATCGAGCACAAAGATCTCGCCGCCTTTCCCCATGGTTGAGGCTTGCAGCACTAGCTGGCATGCTTCGGGAATGATCATGAAATAGCGGCGCATCTCAGGATGGGTCACGGTGACGGGACCACCGCGCGCAATCTGGTCCTTAAATATGGGAACCACGCTGCCATTGCTTCCCAGCACATTGCCAAAACGAACCGAGACGAACTTCCCTCCGCCGTTCTGAACGGAACGCACCACCAGTTCCGCCAGGCGCTTCGTCGCGCCCATGATGTTGGTGGGACGGACGGCTTTGTCGGACGAGATCATGACAAAATCCTCGACGCCGTGAATAGCGGCGGCCATGGCGACGTGCATGGTTCCGAGGACGTTGTTTTCCACCGCCTCGAAAACGTTCGATTCCATCATGGGAACGTGCTTGTAGGCGGCGGCGTGATAAACAATAGCCGGCCGGTGTTCGCCGAAGACCTCGGCCAGCCGATGGGGATTCTGAATGCTGCCGATTTCCGGATGGAACGCGACACCCGGAAAGATGCGCTTCATCTCCTGTTGTAAGTGAAACAGCGGTGTTTCAGCCAGCTCGTATCCGACGATTGCGGCGGGATGAAAGCGCGCGATCTGCCGGCAAAGCTCGGATCCGATGGAGCCGCCGGCGCCCGTCACTAAGACCACCCGCTCATCTAGCTTCCGAGAGATGCGGTGCTGGTCGAGACGAACTGCGGAGCGGCCCAGCAGATCCTCCACCGCGACTTCCCGGATGTGGCGGCCGGGATCGCTATCCTGGATCACCTCGGCCATGCTCGGAACGGTCTTGTAAGCCAGGCGGGCAGCGTTGCAGCGTTCCAGAACCCGAGTCATCTGCGCACCGGAAGCGGAAGGCATGGCGATCAGGATCAGCTCGACATTTTGCGAGCGCGCGGTTCGTTCCAGAGCTTCGCCATTGCCCAGAACTCGCATGCCTTGTATCCTCACGCCGGCCTTTTGCGGGTTGTCGTCCAGGAAGCCGCGGACCTGGTAGGCCAAGGATGAGTTCAGCCGGAGCTCGCGCAGCAGTGCGACGCCGGCGTCGCCCGCGCCGTAAATCAAACAGCGCTTCTGCCCGGCAGGCCCGCTGTTTGCGGTCGCGAATTCTGACACCACGCGGGCGAAAAGGCGGACGCCGGCGGTGCACAAGATGCATACCAGCAGGTCGATGGCATAAATGGATCGGGGAAACGAATTGGATGACCAATAGATTAATGGCCCGGCCAGAATGGAGCCCACCAGATTGCCCGCAGCCAGACGGCTCAGGTCGCTCACTGAAACGAATCGCCACCAGCCGCGATCCAAGCCGGCTAGGATGAAGACGCCGGTTTTCACTACGGCCCAAACCAGAATCGCCGTTTCAAGGTGGCGGACTTCCTGGTGCGGTATGGTGAACTCAAAACGTAGGAGGAAAGCGATAAGCGCGGAGGACGCGAACAGGATGACCTGGATCAAACGTATTGCGAAACGAGGTTTGCCAACGAGAGCGCCGAATTTGATCGAAGAATTCACGATGTACTGTTAAACTCGCCGTAGCGCACGCACACTTTGGTGGCGTGTTCACACTTGTTTGAACGCCTGTATCCTTCCGTGCACTTGTGTTCGCAAGAGTGCGAACACGGCACGCACGAGTGCGTGCGCTACAATTTGCGGTTCACCGCAATGCGTGCCATGGCTGCCCCACGGCATCGATCGAGCCCGGCGGCGGGTATGAAAAAGGAACGGCCACTGAAGTGATCCTTGGATCGTCACCATAGCGAAATCAAGCGCATGCTCGGGCCACATATTGATGAGGAGATCCCGCCAAGCAACTACGCACCGACTGTGCTACGGCGGTCGCGTCCAGGCCATGCACATGCCGCAAATACTGCTGGCTGCCGATTACAGACGAAAAGCCGGAACGCAGTCCGATGCGGAGGAAGAAGCCTGGCAGAGCACCCGCTTCGAGCAGGTTTTCGGCAACGGCTCCGCCCAGTCCGCCTTCGACCGTGTGTTCTTCGATCGTCACGATACCGCCCGTCTCTGTAGCCGCAGCGATTAGAGCATCCACATCCAGAGGCTTAATAGTGTGCATGCTTATTACCCGACACTGGATTGAGTCAGACGCCAGGAGGTCAGCGGCCGTCAGAGCTTCGCCCAGGATGCCTCCGGTCGCGACGAGGGTAACGTGGCGGCCTTGGCGCACGATCCTGGCCTTGCCGATGCGGAATATTTCTGCGGGTTCGTTTAATTCAGGAGCAAAAGATTTATCCAGGCGCAAGAGCGTGGGGCCACTTTGGAGCGCCAAGGCGCGAGTGGCTTCCGTAGCTTCCCAGCGATCGCAGGGTGAAACGACGGTGATATATGGTAGAGCCCGAACGATGGAAATGTCCTCGGTGGCGTGGTGAGAAATGCCGAGCGGGCCATAACTCATCCCGCAACCGACTGACACGATTTTGACGTTGGCTTGGTGGTAGCAGACATCATTTCGAATCTGCTCGAGACACCGGAGCGTGGGAAAGTTGCCAATGGAATAAGTGAAAACCGTGTGGCCTTCGAGCGCGAGTCCAGTGGCGAGGCCTGTCATATTCTGCTCCGCGACTCCGACGTTCAGAAACTGGCGCGGAAAGCGGTCGGCGAAATCCGTGAGCACGCCGTACCCGAGATCGCCGGTGAGCAAGAGAATCGCTGGATCGCGCGCGGCCACCTCAGTCAGGCTGCGGATGAATGCGTCTCTCATTCGGTTGTCTCGAGTTCCGCCAAGGCTCGGTCAAACTCCTCGCCGCGAGCGGCACGGTAATGCCAGAGCACGGTGTCTTCCATGAAAGCGACGCCTTTACCTTTCACGGTGTGAGCGATTAAACAGCTTGGCTTTCCCTGCTCGAAGGGAACAGCGCCAAGAACTCGGGCCAGCGCGCCGTGATCGTGACCATCCACATCGCGAACGGCCCAGCCGAAGCTGGTCCATTTGGAAGCGAGCGGTTCGAGCGCCAGAGTATCGGTAACCGGCGCCAGGCTCTGAATTTTGTTGAAGTCGATAATAGCGACTAGATTATCGAGGCAGTGGTGGCTGGCGAATAGAGCGGGCTCCCAGGTGGAACCCTCGTCGCACTCGCCGTCGCTCAGCAGAGTGAACACGCGATGGCTGCTCGATCCTAGATGCGCGGCAAACGCCATACCGGAGGCAATCGAAAGGCCATGCCCCAGCGAACCTGTGGACACCTCCACGCCGGGGATGCCCTGGTGCGACACGTGACCGCACAGTTCCGAACCATCCTGGTAAAAGGTCTCCAGGCGCTCAACGGCGAAGAAACCGCATTCGGCAAGAACCGCATAGAGTGCGCTTCCGGCGTGGCCCTTGCTGAGCACGAAACGATCGCGAGCGGGCCAGCGTGAGTCAGTGGGGCGGACGCGCAGGACGTGCCCATAAAGCACGGCGAGGATATCAGCGGAGGAAAAAGCAGACCCGATATGCGATGCGCCCGCGCGGCTGGTCATGCGAAGCACATGGATGCGGACGCGGCGAGCGAGCTCGCGGGAATGGCTATGAGGGGAGCCGCTAGCGTCCGTAGAAGGCGCGAATATTGTCGCAGACATAGTGAACGTCGTCGTTAGAGAGTGACCTGTTCATGGGCAAGAGCAGAAGGCGAGTGAAGAGCCGGGCGCATAAGAACGCTACATTCGGAAATCATGGCCGAGTCTCGCGGACCGAAGAATGGATTTTCCAGCCGTTATTGGAAGATGTAGTTCGATTCACCGTCGCGACAATGATGTCGCCTTGGATTCTGATGCGGTACTCGGAGTTGATGGCCCGAATGGCCAGCATAACCTGCACCAAGTCCGGCCGGGAGCGCTGGCCGTCGAAGGTGGCGACATCGTCGATCAATAGTGAGTGGGAACGAACGGTCTGGTCTCGAAGTTCAGCGAGGCACGCGAGAATCGGATCGTCGCTGGGGCCTCCCGCCGTGATTCCTCCGCTATGGTGAGCATCCAGCCACAACACAGCCGGTCGCGTGAGACGGGGCAGCACTTGCTGTAACGCCGTGACACAATCTCCGTGGACCAGCACTACATCCGGGTCATCCCGAAAACGATGTTGCGCCCGCGCGTACTGAGCCGGGTCAAGCTCTATCGAAATGACTCTATGCCCCAGGCGACGCACCATCGCAGTGGTGTCGCCGAGACAAGTTCCGGTCCCGACAAAACTGATTCCCGGCTGGTGCAGCTTTAATAGGGAACGGATGATGCGTAGCTTCACAGACTGTGGAGGGACGCTCGAAACATCGCGCATGGTCGATGCAAGGAATTGCAGCTCCCGAAACGGAACCAGCACCAGATGCGCCCAAGATCTAAGTACGCCGTATCTCACCGGCATTTTACGAGAAGCAGTATTCGCAACCATCCGTGCTTGCATTAGGGTCGGCCTCCATCGCCGTAATACGAAGCGTACTTCTTTCCGTAATATCCGTAATAACCATAGTAGTGGTAATGCTCTGTAAGATCTCTCGTCACTTTATTGAGCACCAGCCCCACCACATTCGCGCGAACGCGTTTCAGAGTCGCTACGACGGACGCAACTGCTTGCCGGTCGGTCTGCCCAGCCACTGTTACCAGAAGCACGCCATCCACGATGGTTGACATGCGCAACGGCTCAGCGAAGTTGAGAAACGGCGGCGAGTCGATGACGATCATGGAATATTCCCGGCCGGCCTCTTCCACCATGGCTTCCAAACCCCTCGCCACCAGGTCTGGCGCGCGGCGGGACGAAGGACCCGCCGGCAGGATGTCCAGGTTCGGATGGCTTTCCAATTTCGCGACAGCTTGGCGCCACGGGGTCTGCTCCAATAACACGCTGGACAGCCCGGTTGTGGATGAGATTCCGAAGATGCGGTGGATGCTGGGCCGGCGAAGGTCCCCGTCAATAAGCAATGTGGAGTGGCCTTGTTCGGCGTTGCTGATGGCCAAGTATGCCGCCGTGGTGGACTTCCCTTCCCCGGGCGCGGTGCTGGTGACCAGCAGACTGTGGACACCTTGGTCCAAGTCACTCAGAAGTATCGAACTGTGCAGCGTACGCATGGATTCTTCAAACAGCGTCAGGCTGCCACTCGCTAAAGCTCTTGACGCTCGATGTCCATTGCTGCTGAGCACCAGCGCCGTGCCAGGCGGTTTGCCCTGTGGATTTGCCACGGCTGCCAGACGCGGGCGGAACTCCTTCTCCCGGACCATGGGAAGCGAACCCAACACCTCCACATTCAGCGTTTGGGCGATTTGTTCCGGATCGCGGATGGTCTTATCCATCGCATCGGAGGCAACCGCCGCGGCTACCGCCGCCATCGCCGAGAATAGCAAGGCCAGCGTCAAGTTCAGCGGCATGTTTGGAAATACGGGCTTCACCGGGGGGCGCGCACTGTCCGCCAGGCGAATGGAATTGCTCTGAAAGCCAGCATTGATGCTGGACTCCCTGATCTTGCGAACCAATTCCTCGTAGAGCTGCTTGTCAGCCTCGGCCTCGCGCTTCAACTGCTGATATTCGAAGCTGCGAGCGTTGATCTTGTCGTACTCGGCCTTGCTCTCCGCCACGGCATGCCTCAAAATGTCTTCGCGATGGGCGGACTCCTGGTATTCAAGCTCCGCCTGCTTCAGAATGTTCCGCCGTCCCGCCTCAACCTGCTGGCTCAGCTCTCTCACTTCTGCGTCCGCCTTTTTGTACTCCTGGTGGCGGGCCCCATACTGTTCCTTGATCTGGCTGAACTTCTGGGCGGCCTCATTATGGCGCTCCATGAGCTTCTTGAGAGTTTCGCCCTGTGTGGAACTCATGGCCGCTTCAATGGTCCCGGTCTTGGCGGTTTGATAGGCCACTTCCTTGCGAACACGGTCGCCCTGTGCGGTGGTGTACTCGGTGTTCAACTGCAGCAATCTCGCTGAGAGGATGTTGGTCTTCTCCTCAGGGTTGATGATGTTCATCTCGCGCTCAAATCTCAAGAGAGCGGCGCTGGACACTTCCATCTTGGCGCGCAGCTCCTCGATCTGCTTTTCCATGAAACTGGCCAGGCTGGAGGAAGAGCGGATGCGGATGTTGTAGGTGTGCTCGATGTACGAATTGGCGATGGCATTCGCCACCTCGGCCGCCAAAATTGCTTCTGCTGAGCGGTAGCTGATCAGCAGCAAGTAAGTATTGGGGGGACGCGTGACCCTGAGTTTCTTCAACAACACCGGCGCATTGGCAGTGGACTCCTTGGGAACGTCATCTCGAAATTGCTTCTCGCGTTCCAGCAAGTTATACTTTTCCGCTACCGGCCGCAGCACCGAATCGGACTGTATGAGCTTGATCTGCGTGGCCAGGAATTGATCCGCGTCGTTGAGTCCGCCGGCGCGCTGGGAATCCTGGCCCACGATACCTGGAGGAGCTTGACGGTCCACGTCAACGGTAGTGACAGCTTCGTAGATAGGAACCAGCCGCGTACTAATGAAATAAGTACCGAAAACACAGACCGCTACGAAGGCCATGATCTTGTAGCGGTGGCGCCGGAGAATCCAAAGATAATGAGAGAGTGGAACACCCGGTTGCTCCAGGTCGGGCTCCGAGTAAACGGACGGCGGAACCGGATATTGCCACGCGGCTACGGGCTGACCCGGCTCGCGATGCAGCGCGGCGGGTAAATTCGCTTCCGGAAGCGGCGGCGGGAGTGGCGGATTAATTTCCTGCATCCTGGCGGAGCACGCCTCAGTGCTTGTAGATGAGAACTCCACTGGCTGTAGCGGCTCCGAAGCCCGCTATGCGATCCAGAACCGTGGCGGTGGCGCGCCTGCCGGAATCGTCCGGTATATAGAGGATATCGTTGGCTTGCAGCGTCACGTCCGGTGCTTTGCGATGCACAATTTTCTGCAGCGGGATTTCAATCTCGTTTTTCTTCCCTCCGGTTCCACCCTCCCTCCGGTAAATGTAGGCAACCTTGCTGGTGAACGACATCAGTCCCTCCGACAGGGCCAGCATTTTCAAAACGGTGGTGTCGCTAGCATCGTTCACCGGAAACGCTCCGGGCTTTTTGACATTGCCCAGCACGAAGACCTTGCCCGCTTCCGGCACCCGGATCTCCTCGCCGCCTTCCAGCTTCAAATTCAGCTCGGGATCGGCGGCGTCAATTAAGCCACGCACCGGAATGCGTTGAACCAAAGTGCGCACTCTGCCATCGTCGTCCTTGTGCAGGCGCGAGACCAGGATCTCTGGCCCGGCATCCGGCGCCAATCCCTCGGCGCGCGCCAGCGCATCCAACACCGTCACGTTGCCGTAAGCCTGGAAGGTAACCGGCTTTCGCACCGCACCTGCCACCGATATTGGATGGCTGCGATACTCGACGATGATCACCGTCACCGCCGGATCAACCAGGACCTGCTCGGAAACCAGAGCTTGGGCTATCACTGCCTCGATAGCGGAGGGCATCAGGCCTATTACCTTGATGGGCTCTCTCAACATGGGCAAGCGGATGTGACCATCTTCGGAAACGCGCAAGGTACGACTCAATTCCGGGGACCCGTAAACCGACACGGCGATCAAATCTTCCGGGCCAACCGGTAGCGCCGGCAGGTTGGCCCCATTGATCTCGGAGGAAGGCGCCGTTTGCTGTGGTGCGGCCGCCAGTGTCGCGTGAAACGCCAGTGATACAAAAAGCAACCGCGCGATTGTCATTCGATTACCCACCTTCCTCCCCGTTGCCCCGCCCGCGGTGGACGGCCGTGGAGAGCTGGTCTAATTGAAGCGAGAGCATTCGTACCCGATTCCGGAGGTCCCGCACCTCGTCGGACAAGGGGACTGGTTGCCAGCCGGACGCAATCAACTTTTGCATAGCCGTGCGCGCCAGGTCGGAGATGCTGCGCACTCCCTGTAGTTCGCAGGTGTCCTTCAGCGTCTGATATTCCTCAGGCGAGAGGCGAAAGCTGATCATTTTGCTTTTGCGGATCGTCAGGTTCATGAGCGCCTCGATCGTGGAGCACAAGCTACCGCCCTTTCAGTCACATTGGAAGCTTTTTGAAAGTGCGACTGCACTACGCCCGTAAGCGTTGAACATCGCGCATCGGGAGTTTACTCAAATCGTTGTCCGGGGACGTCGCTCGGGAGGGCACGCAATTTCAAGACAATATTGCGTGAGAGCGCAGATAAGTAAACTGACAAGAAAATACTACCAATGGACTCTGCGATTGTCAATATAAATGTATTACATTGTCACACCGCGATGCAGCGCGCAATTTCCTTCTCTTTCCGCGTCGAAATATTGAGAAGTTCCGGCGCCTGACGCCACGTACAATGACTCGGAAGAAAACCGTTGGCGACGGCCGCTACTCGTCGAAGGCGTTTTACCAGGCTGACTTGACACTCAAGTTCCCAATATGGGAACATGCAGACAGGTGGGACTTCTCGGTGGACGCAAGTTGATCGAGTTCGCCAAAATACTTAGTAACGCGAAGAGCCCGTTACGCAGTTGGGAAACTGCGGTTAGGTCAGGTTCATGGAAGAATCCTGCGGAGCTAAAGCGTACTTTCGGCTCAGTGAGTTTCGTGGAGGGTAGAACGGTGTTCAACATAGGAGGCAACAAGTTCAGGTTGATGTCCGTTGTTGACTACGGGCTTCAGACAGTGTTGATAACCCACGTGTTAACTCACCAGGATTACGACAAAGGTGGATGGAAGTGATGGCAACATCTACGATTCCAAAGCTTAATGAGAACTACTATGGTCAATTGCTTGCGAAGATTCACCCCGTAGTGGTCAAGACCGAGGAACAGAACGAGCGGTTGTTGCCTAAGATTGAAGCGCTCATGAGAAAAGCGGCGCGGTCGCCAGAGGAAGACGCGCTCCTGGAACTGCTGGCGCAGCTTTCTGAAGACTTCGAGCGTCGGAGGTACCGGCGGAAGGCGGCTACTCCAGCGGAGTTGATCAGATTCTTGTTAGATCAGCGCCAGCAAACTCCGAAGGACCTTTGGAGCGTTCTGGGCAAGAGCCGCGTATCTGAGATTCTCTCGGGAACTCGCCAGGTGACTAAGAGCCAGGCTGTGAAGCTCGGGCAGTTCTTCGGAATCTCACCGGCTCCGTTTGTCTTTCCCCCGGAGAGATGAGAACCGGCGGTTATTTCTTGGCCACCGGATCCGGAGCCTTTTTCGGCTCCACTTGCGTCTGGGCGGAAGTTTCTTCCTGCTGGTCGAGCCCCAGATTTCGCACGATGATCGAGATCCGGCGGTTGGATGGGTTATTCGGCTCGGCCTTCAACAGAAGGCGTTGATCCGCGAAGCCCCGTACCTGGCTGATCCGGTCATCGTTGACGCCCGCCCCCGTCAGAATTCTGCGGGCGGAGTTGGCGCGATCGGCGGACAGCTCCCAGTTCGAATAATCGGTACGTCCATAGGGAGTTGAATCCGTATGACCTTCAATGGCCACTTTGTTCGGCAATTTCAACAATTCCCCGCCCAGAAGTCTTATCAGTTCGGTGCCCGCTTCGGTCGGCCTCGGATTCCCCGTTTCAAAAAAGAGCCCACGCTGGGTCTCGAGCAAATCGATGCGCAGCCCTTCGGCGGTGATTGTCATTCGAATCTGTTTCGCCATGTTTTGAAACGCCGGAATCTGGCGCATCGCCTGTTCAAGCTTCTGTTTGAGCTGCTGCAGTTGGCTCTGATTCAACGTAAGCGTCTCTCCGACGCCGGCCGTAGTGGAACCTGTTTGCCGTCCTTTTCCGGTGGGATCCTGAAAGTATCCTCCCACAGCTTTTTGCACCTTCTCGCTGGCGCTCAGGAGCCACAGCACAATGAAAAGCGCCATCATGGCGGTCACGAAGTCGGCGTACGCCACCTTCCATGCGCCGCCGTGCTCCTCGTCATGGGCCGCCGCATGCTTTTTGACGATGATTATGCGCGGATGGGCTGACTTGGCGCTCATGCTGCCTCGGCTTTTGCCGGCCCCGATTGCTTACGGCAGGCCGTGTCCATTTCCAAAAATGTCGGCCGAACGTAGTGTGGTATAGCGCGCCGGGCCGCCTCAAGCGCCAGCAGTGGCGACACGCCCTTCATATATGCCAGCAATCCCATACGAAGACACAAGAAGTAATCGCCTTCGGTGTCATTCTGCTTCTTGATATTCGCAGCAATCGGGCCCAGGAATCCGTAGCAAAGCAGAATACCCAGGAACGTTCCCACCAGCGCCGCGGCAACCTTGTGACCGATCTCCTCCGGCGGACCTCCCAACGAACCCATCGTGATTACCACGCCAAGAACCGCGGCGACAATTCCCAGTCCTGGCAGGCTGTCTGCCATGGTGTTCAGAGCGCTGGCCGGCAAACGGTTTTGTTTATGGAGAACCTCCAGGTCTGTCTCCATCACTTGATCCAGGTCGTGAACATCCACGCCGCCGGCCAGAAACGTCCGCATCGTGTCGCAAAAGAAATGCATGGCGTGCTTGTCGCTGGCGAAGGTAGGATGGCGCTTGAACAGCTCGCTTTTGTCCGGCTCATCCAGGTCCTTTTCGAGCGCGGTTAAACCGTTCTTGCGCGAGGTGGCGAAGAAGTCGTTCAAGAAACGCAGCGTGTCCAGGTAGACAGCGGCCGTATAGCGGCTGCTCTTGAACACGCCGAAGACGCTCGACACGATCGCCTTCAACAGGTGCGGCGGATTTCCGATCAGCACCGTCCCGATGGCCGCGCCTAGGATGATGAGCAGCTCGGCAGGCTGCATCAGCACCAGGAGGTTACCCTTTTCGATAAGGTAGCCGCCCGCGATACAAGCAAACACAACCACTATGCCTATGATGGGGAACATTCCTAGCCGAGTCTCCGCATGCGATCTTGGTAGATCTTTAATCGGCATGAAGCGGAGCGTGGGCGATACCCGCAAATGAGGGGGATCGGAACGCGCGGCAGTTAGGGAGCCGCAGAGCGGCTGAGGTTCACTCGTCTTCCGGTTCCGCAAGAGCGTACAAGCTCTGTTTCGATTGGATCTTGCCGCACAAATGCTCTTCACCGTGTTTCCAATAATCCAATGTCTTCCAGCGCTCCCAAGTTTCGGGAATCTGGCTCATGATTTCTTCTATATCGCCGCGGGGAGCGGCCTCAAGATAGCCAAACCCGAGCGAGTGGGCCAGGCGCGTTCCGGATCGGATAGTTACTACCAACGTTCGATACTCACCAGAAGCTTTTTCATCGAACTTGCCGGTAACGGCGCACAACCAAGGCGGCAGGCCCCAGGTGGAGGCGAGCCACGACCCGGTGGCGAAATGATCCATGCCAAACATCATTTCCTCACGCGCGAGCAAGTCGAATCCCGTATTGTCCCGGAACATTCTGTCGATGAGCGTCAACAGATTTGCGTACTTGTCAGGATACGCTGCGATCAAGGCCAACCGTCCGATGTCGTGAAGCAATCCAGCGACGTAGGCGATCAGGCGGTTGTCCTCGCCGGGCGTAGCGATTTCCTGGCAACAGACCGCGCAGGCCAGCGTGTAACGCCAGTAGCGCCGGTCTTCCAAGACACTTAAGGCGCGATGCAGGTATCCTCGAACCAATACCGTAAGCGCGATCTCAATCAACTCGGCGGCGCCAACGCGGTCAATGATGGCCGCGGAATCGAGGGAGGCGCCCTCGTCGTATTTTCCTGATGCGATCGCAATCTTATCCACTGCGTGCAGCACGTGTGGATGTTCCTCCAGCAGACCTTGAAGCTGCTCAACCTCGTTCGCCCGCGGGGGAATTCTGTTCAAAATGGCAAGCGCACATTCCGGAAACGGCTCGATGCGCTGAATCGAACGCGGTATTTCCACTGAGCCAAGCGTATCAGTCCTTTGCTTCCAGCGCCAACGGCTTCTTTCCAAAAGTCGCCCGCAGAAAGGAGCTTCTTGACATGTACGTATATTTACCGTACGCTTTGAATAGGTAACCGACGGTGAGTCAGCCGGCTCTAAAACTACGAAAACACAACGCGCTGAAGGCGAAAGCCTATCGCTTTGATGCGCGCCTGAATGCAGAACAAAAGGTTCTCATTCAAAAAGCAGCCGATCTTGAGGGCCGAACTATGACGGACTTCGTCTTGCATAGCGCGGAAGCCGCTGCCGAACGCACCATCGAAGAAAGAGCGATGTTGATTCTGAGCGCACGCGAGACCGAGACGTTTGTGGATGCCATCCTGCACGCCGCCGAACCCGGGCCTGTTTTACGGTCCGCCGCTCGGCACTACAAGAGGACAATCGGCCGATAGTGAGTCCGATTCCCTATTCCTTCGAACCCCTCGCGGATCACGATAAGACCAGCTTCACATGCGGCATCCGAGAATTGGATGAATATTTTCGACGGCAGGCGAGTCAAGACGCGAAGCGTAAGGTGGCCGCGCCCTTCGTAATGTTGGACCAAGGGCGTCGGGTGGTTGGCTATTACACCCTGTCCGCATATGGAATTCGCGTCACGGAATTGCCTCCGGCGGTTGCCAAGAAGCTTCCGAAGTATCCGCTCATCCCAGCGACCCTACTCGGCCGTTTAGCCGTGAGTCAAGACCATCGCGGACAGAAACTCGGGCGACTCCTATTAATGGACGCTCTTTATCGAAGCTGGAAGAACACAATAGTGATCGCCTCGATTGGCGTTGTAGCCGAGGCCTACGATGAGTCGGCGCGCAGCTTTTATCTCCATCACGAATTCGTTCCGCTCTTGGAACATCCGCGAAAATGTTTCATTGCCATGGGAACCATCGAGAAAGCCTTCGCCCGAATGTGACGGGCTATTTAGCCTGGCGGAAGCTAGTAGGAGTCGATTTAGGGTGCCGTATTAATGGGGCGTAACTTATTGATTTTGCGATTTGCTCACTTGGCAGTTTTGGCCGCGTTGACGAATCTATCGTACACCTATCGTACAGGGGACTATGGCGGAGCGCCTGCTTGGCATACTCTTTATCCGCAGGGCCGGTATGGTCACCGCGTCCTCAGCTCGTACAATTGAACCAGGCCGACAAAGTGGCCGAGATCATTTCTTGGGTGTTGGTGACGGGTTTTGAACGATACCGCGGGTTAGGTCGGCGTTTGGCAATTTGAGCGACTCGATTATTTCGAAGATGTATTGCACTGGCGTCATGCCGGCAATTTCTCCCGCGGCGACTGACATAGACTGGAGCCCCAGCAGAAATGGTCGGTTTGTCGGACCACCGAAATTTATCACAGCGTTGCCGGCGGGAAGGAAGAACATTGGTGAACCGCTGTTTCCACCAATGAGTGTGGCAGCCATGTACCAATAGTTAAGAGCCTTGGTGTCTCCTCGGCAGGGCATGACACCCTCCTCATCGGGAATGTTGGATACCTTTCCAAACTTGAAAAACGGGTAATTCCTCTTTTTCCCAGAGAGGCCCGGAACGAGGCCAGCAGAAACGATATCGTCGCCGATCCCCACCGCTTGAATCTCTGTCGGGGTGCCGAAGTCCGCGAGGCGGATGGCGACGACATCATTGGCAAGAAACCTCGGAACGTCGATCGGAACAACGGCTGCATCAACGGAGTCAGTCGTGTGCTTTACCCAGGCAGTTTTATTGTCAACGATCAAGTGCAGTGGTACGAACTCAACCCCAGATGCATCGCGTTTTGGATCGTAATCTTTGCGGTTGACACGAGCGTAGATAAGGCTTGGATTCGTGGGGCCTTGGCAAGCCCATACGGGATCTACAACATGTCGAGCGGTGACCAGTACGAAATAGGACCTCTGGGGTTCGCTGTTCGCAATAGGAATCGCAACGAGGAATCCCGTGGCGAGTTCCTCACTCGTATCCGGTTGGCCCGTCGGGTCAGCGCTATATAAGAAGACGACGGCCTTCTTGACCGCCTCGACGTTAATGGGAATCAAAGATGCAACCAGCGAAACTCCCAGGAATCCAAATGCTACGAGACAGCGCAAAAGACAAACCATAATAAGCCTCTCATTCTTAGGGGGCTGCAGCGAAAATGTTTCATTGCCATGGGAACCATCGAGAAAGCCTTCGCCCGAATGTGACGGGCTATTTAGCCTGGCGGAAGCTAGT
>OBLU010002866.1_pt1 | contig 15723 bp, 13 predicted proteins | sample 1518681 | NCBI WGS metagenome assembly OBLU01 (sample SAMEA3539304, study PRJEB22396) | soil metagenome | biome: tundra; feature: field; material: soil | place: USA | collected 2010-05 | depth 0.15 m
GCGTCCAGCCGAAGGATGCGGCTATCCCAACGTTCGACATCATCACCACGCCTACAGCTCTGCAACAACGCGCCCTGGACCTGCTGCGGGTACCGCTTAAGCCTCCCGGCATGTAGTCAGTAACCGCACACCACATTTCCACATAAGTCCCAACTATTCAATCACTTGCGTCAAAAACGTGCTGGAACTTCGGATTAGCGCGCTGGGGTCTCTGTTCAGTTCGCGCCATTCCTCGGCGGCTTGCAGAAGGAGCCGCCCGAGGCGGAGGTCTTCCCGGTTGTCTCTCAACCATTCCCGCAACGCCGGCCATTCGCGGATGAGCGCCTCGTGCGAAACCTCCACGAAGCTTTCCGCTGGTGACTGCTGACCCTTGCCGCTCGTCGCCAGTAGGCGCTTTGAGGCCAGACGCGCGATCACCCGCTCCACCTGTTCTGGGTCGCCTAGGTGAAGGAGAGCCTCTTTCGCCACCCTGCGGCGCGTGTCCTGGTCTCCCTCACCAAGCTGCACCAATTCGAGAAAGATCCTTTGCGCAAGACGCTGCTCGGCCTCGCCGAGGCCGCGATAGACCTCGTCGGCATGCCTGCCGATGGCACCCCGAATGCGGCCGATCCCGGCGTAGCCATTGTTCGTGAGCGTCCGGCCGGAGGCGGATTTCACCCACAGGTGCGCAAGGGCGCGCTCCAGAAGTGCCAGGTTCCCCGGTTCCGAGCCCACGTCCGCAAGCAACGAATCGATCAGACCGGTCTCCGCGCGGGCCCCTGCCAGTGCCAGCCGATTCTCAATGGCCTCCCGGAGTTGTGGAGGACTCATGGGCGGCACGTTGTAGTTGTTGGTATCGAGGCACGCGCTTAGCTTCGGGTAGTCCAGGCAATTTCCGTAGAAGTCCGCCCGCAGCGCCAGCACCAGACGGACCGGCACCACGCCATCCGGGCGCGCCGCCGCCAGAGGGGAATCAATGTATCGGCTTCGCGTTGCCCGATCAGGAACGAGGGTGAATAGCTCCTCGAACTGATCGGCGACGAGTAGGACGTGGGTGCCTTTCGCAGCTGGAGCCGTCGGGGTAATGAGTGCCGCGATTGCAGTGCGAAGCGCCTCCCCTCCCGCGGGTAGCTTCTGCTTGCAGTAGTCTATGAATTTCGCACGGTCTGGCGCGCTCAGCTCGGCTCCGAGCTGGCCGGGTAGAGCCTCAGCCAGGTAATCAAACGGCGAAACGGACGGTCGAAATACCGCGATCCGCCACGAGTCCACCGTTTCGCCGCCAAGTCGAAAGCGCCCTCGCTGGAGCGCCGGGATCAGGCCGGCCTGGATGAGAGATGACTTGCCGCTGCCGGAATTTCCGATGACGGCTAGGGTGGGAGCACGGCCCAGGCGCGTTAGCAACTCTCCGGTTTCTATGTCGCGCCCGAAGAACAGCCAGGAATCCTCGGGGCCGAAGGTCTGGAGGCTCCGGAACGGGCTGTGCGTGGTCCAGTATTCGGCCGGAATCGCAGCCTGAGGCGGCGCGTGCCGCAGAACCTCGATCAGCCGCCGGATCTGCTCCGGAGCGCGCTGACGGTCTCGGAGATCCACGCATTGCTGCTGCTGGACGAACGGCGGGAGCTTCGCGAGGTCCGCTCCCTCGCCCAGCACCGGGATAAAGCGGAAGGCTTCGCGATTGTGGGTGTTGCGTACAAGCCCAAAACGGACCTCACGATCAACCCAGGCCTGGATGCCAAGGCTTCCAACGTACACGATCATTGCGGAGGCATGCGAAATGGCCTCTTCCAGAGTTGCCATCCAGGAGTCGCCTGGCTGCAAATTGTCTTTGTCGAACCAGACCTCAAGACCGTCGCGGCGCAGTACTTCCGCGAACTGACGAGCCGCTTGCGTGTCTGCGCCAGCGTGACTGAGAAATACGTAGCCCTCGCGCAGGACGAGATGCGGCGCTGCAGCCATGGTGCCTAGTATAAAGGACGGCGATCTGGGAGGTTTGGACCGACGCGGGCACCTGGACGATTTACGCGCTACCCTTACATGCACACGAGTAGATGCACACGAGTCGAATCAGCCGCACGCCCTGAAAAGAGTGTCGTGGGTGGAGATCGCAAGAATCCGATCTATAAGCCAAGCTGAGGGCGGCCCGGGGTTGTTTTGGAAGAGGGACCGCCGGTTCGGTGAATTTCGGACGGCGCTCCGTTTCGGCCGAATCTCAGCCTAGCAGGACTCGTCCCTCCGCGCCAAAGTGGCAATCCTGTGGCCGGCGGCCATTCACGTTCGGCCAAGCCTTCAGCGAAGTCACCGCCATCCTTGTATACCAGCAAAGTACGATGGGCTGTTCGCACGCGGCTGCCCACTACACCGTGACCCGCAGCTTGATCCCATCGTTGGGCGCGTGCACGAGATCCTGCTTCGTGCCCAGGTACCGCTCGGTCGTCTGCACCGACGCGTGGCCCAGGAGCAACTGGATCTGCTCAAGCTCGCCGCCGGCGGCGCGGCATAATTTCGCTGCTGTGCGACGACAGTCGTGGGGGGCAATACCGGGGACGCCGGCAGCAGCCGCGTACGGCCGCAGCATTTGCCAGACCACTTTTTCACTGAGCACCTCGCCCTGCACTTGGTCGCCGCGATTCACAGGCCGGAAGACGTAGCCGTCCACCACGCCGGCGGGGCCGGTCCAGGCGTCGATGGCAACCTTCGTCCAAACGGGCATCGGCACTGTGCGCACCCGGTTGTGCTTCCCGTAGAGGTCCACGATGCACCAGCGGCCATCCCGCTGCTGGACGTGACCCATCGTGAGTGCGGCCACCTCGGACCGTCGTAGCGCACAGCCCAAGAGCACGGCGATGATGGCGCGGTCGCGCAACCCCTTCAGCGTCGTGATGTCCGGCGCATTCAGAAGGGTTTGCGCTTGCTTCAGCGATAGCCAGTTGCCGGCGCGCACGCCGATGGATTTCGCGCTCTTCACGCGCTGGATGCCGGCGGCGAGTTCCGGCGCCAGCAGGCCGTTGTCGGTCGCCTCCACCGCCAGCTTGCGGATCGCCGACATGCGGACGATGATGGACGAGGACCCCAGCCCGCGTTCCTCCAGCGCCACGCGCCACGCGCTCACGGTGGCTTTGGTGAAGCCGGGCCGCGGCTCCTGGCCGTACCAGGAGAAGAACTCATCCAGGGCCATATTGTAGACGCGTTTTGTAATCGGCGACGAAACCGAATCGAGCACCAGGCTCTTCATCCGCCGCCATTCGCTTGCTTTGTCAACAACCGTTAACTCATTCATTCTGTGCCTCTTATTGGTCAATATCGCTAGCCATAACAACCTTACCTCAGAGGGAGGGAAGCAGAGTACGGAGCCTTTATTTGGGTCGCCATTTTGCCGGGGCGCAGGTCGGGTCCTCAGCGGGCCAGGCACAAGCCGCCTCGCCTGTTGGACACGGCCATCGACTGCGCGGTAGATCCTGTGATACCATCGCCACGTTGCGCACGACGCACAATTCCGCAGGCGCCAATTGAGATAGCGGCCGGATGACGGATTATAAAGAGATCGACGACGCCCTCGCGCTCATCGAAAAGATGTGCACGGCAGAGCAGATCCATGGCCTCCTCGCTACACGCAAGGGCGAGGAAGGCGTCCGATTGACCGCAGAGAAAAGAACCTTCTAGTTGTTCGTAACTTACGCGACGCTTTGGATGCAAGGGCGATCACCCTCGAATCCGTATTTAACCTTATTCGTGACGCTGAGGAGAACGGGAACCAACATATTTGCTATTTTCGCCCGAAAACCAAGAAGCTCACCGAAGCCCTCACCTTGGATTTCCTCGCGACGAACCTCTGGGGCCCGCAACGATCAAAAGTCACCGGCGCATTTCCCGCAATTCGGCTGACCCCCAACGCGTTCATGTATGCCGACCTCCGACAGCACAATCCGCGCAAACCCAAAGATTGGCTGATGAAAATCTACGGCGACACGCTCATAACGAGGCCAACAGGTAAGGTCGAAGACCGAGGTGACAATCTCTTCTGGAAGGAATTCAAGAACGAGCCACTTCGGATCGTATTGCTCGCGCGTTGGAATAGTCCGGATTTATTAGAGCTGCGCGTACAGCGCGACGAATCGCGAAAGCGGATTGACGCGTGGTTCACCCAACTGTGGAGCATGCTTCGCCCAGCATTGATTCCCGAACAATTCATTGCCTGGGATCTTGACCGCGCACTAGCGAAGCTCGTTCTCAACCAGGACAAGAACGAAGCAGTCTACGAGTTCAGGGATGCAAGTGTCATGGACGAAAAGGGCGGCGTGCGCGCGCGCTTCGAATCCGATTCCGACCAGGGAAATCTTTGGGCCAGCGCAAGGACAAAGGAATCTCTACAAGCCTACGTCAAAGATATCGGCAACTGCGAAGCTGGAGGTATCCTGTGGAAGCCGCAGCCGAGTGGCACGCCGGCCAAAGAATTGCGTACCCTAATCGGGGCGCGCAGGCGCAATGAGATAATAGTACCAAGCCACTGTCCGGCAGGAGATCTGGAGTATGTCACAGATCAGCTTCGAACAAATAGCAAGTGAGCACCCTCAGTACCGGCCGGTTTTCTTGCTCATCCAGCAATGGCTGCAAGCGAACAAGAGTCGGACCATCGACCCACGACGCCTAGCCAGAGAGTCGCCGAACATCGAACCGATTACCCTCGCATCGGCACTACAACTGCTGGTGCAGGCAGGACTTCTGCGGCAGGTCTTCAAGGTGCTCGCTCCCAGCGGATCGCTCACCGACGAAGAATTCGAGGACCTAACCAGCATCCCAGAAAAGCTGCCCGATCGATTCCAGCGCTATTTCCAAACAGCAGACGCCGATGTAGTGCCGGTCTTCAAGCAACGGGCGTAAATGCCGGACCACGACGTCCAGTGGCACCTCCAGGAACTAGCTCGACGCGTAATGGCTTGCCCAGCCGAGCGCCTGCGCATTATCCGAGAGTACCACGCGGAACTGGTTGCCGCGGGCGACGTCTTCTCTGCCAACGTTATCCTAACAGTACGGTCAATCGCTACAGACCCGGGAGATGCGCCGACAATGGTTGCCTTACCGACTAAAACACACCGGCTCTGGCGCACAAAAAGACCCTTATGGTGGTTTGCATTACCCATTGTTCTCGCGGTCCTGTTGCTGGCAGCGCTCAACCGGGGTTTCCTCTCCCTGGATCGCTCACCGTTCGAGATCCAAGCCGACTACGTGGACACTGCCCCCCACAAAAAGCCGCTCGTCGTCGTCTTCCTTCATGGCATATTCGGCACGAAGAACGACACGTGGGTGAATCGAGGAACCTCGTTCCCCAAGCTGCTCGCCGGTGACCCCGAATTTCAGGAACGGACCGACGTGTTCCTCTTCGAATACTTCACGCCCAAGTTTGGCAACGCTGCATCGGTCGTCGGCCTCGCCGACCAACTGCGCGGCAGCCTCGAAGACCACCGCGTTTTCGAAGATCATCAACGAGTAGTTTTTCTGAGCCACAGCATGGGCGGAATAGTGTTGCGTCAATTTCTCCTAACAAACCGTCAGAGCCTAGCCAAAGTCCCAATGCTCTACTTTTACGCGACGCCCACGAACGGCTCCGAACTAACTGTGTCAGCTCGCGTAATTAGTACCAATCCCCAACTCCGCGGCATGCTGCCACTGGAAGGCAATGATCTGTTGCAATCGATCCAGTCTGGTTGGCTCGGCTGGGAAGACGCCAAGAGAGTTCCGTCGCTTTGCGCCTACGAGACTCTTCCCACTTATGGCGTCATGGTTGTCTCTTTGTCCAGCGCGACCGCCTTGTGCAACCAAATGTCGGACCCGATGTCCGCTAACCACATCGATATCGTGAAGCCGAAAGATCGCGACGACCCACGCTACACCCGCTTTGCCACTGCTCTGCGCCACTTCGCACAGCCCAGCCTGCCGGCTCCGAAGTGAAGACCTGCTTGGGGACCAAGCGCCATCCTATCTCGGGCCGGCGAACGACGGCCTTATGTCGCATTATCGACCACGGCTCGTCTTGAACCACAGTCTACTCCCCGGCGGCCCGCGTAGAAGCTTTATCGGCCCCCGGCGGCGATTTACCGGCGAAATCAACTCTTCACCGCGGAGAATCCTACCGAAATTCCGGCTGAAACATTCCGAGGGCCGGCAGCCGTCACATTTTCCTGGTTTTGAGTCCTGTCACCGTGAAGGCGCCCGACGTTGGCTGACACCCTGCACTGCTCGCGCCGAGGAAGAAGGATCCCGAGGCCGGTGTCGTCGCCATTGCGTCAGGAACATCCCGACCCTTGGATAGAGCGGTCTTAAACTCGCTATAGCCTACAATGTCCTCGTACGCATCCGTCATGTTTTTCCACGCATCTTGGAGAAGCGAACACGTCGCACGGAAGTCGTCCTTGACCTGATCGCCAGCGACAACGAATTCAGCGGGCGAAAAGTCGTACATCACGGTCGTCCAGAGGCGGTACTTCTCGATGCATTCGGGTTTCGGAATCAGCCGTCTCCCGTGCTCGTCCTTTGGCATCGCCAACATGGCATCGTGCAGCAGATTGCGGTACCGCTTGAGGCGATGTTCCTGGAACTCCTCCAGCGGTCCAGCAGAGACCTGACTGGGATCATGAGTCATGGCGCGGTGGAAAGTAATGAACTGATTCGAGAGTTTTACCCCGATTTCCGCGCTCCGCTGGACAGCCGCATAGAGCTCTTCCAGATACTGGTATCTTTCGTGGCAAGAATAAATCCTATGCCGAGCACGCGCCAGCGCAGCATATGTGGAATAGCTTGCAATCGCGATACTCTCCAGCTCAGAGTCCGCGTCCTCCCGGAACCATATCGAACCCGTGGCTCGCAATAGGTAAACATATCGCTGCCAGAACATCTCGTAATGGGGGATTAGCTTACTCATGTGCCCCCAGTGGTCCCGCTCGATCTTGTCGCCCTCGCTGCCGAGTCGCGGAAGTCTCTTTGATGTCTCCACAATCCTATTCTCCCAAACGCAGCAACATGCCGCACAAGCGCGCTGGCAGGGCTCCGACCCCACGGACCGGTAGCCTCCGTTCACACGCTGACAGGGTTGGCCGGGAAACGCGCGCCTGGCGGGTCTTAATTCGTCATACGCCCCCGAGTGGCTCCCGGCCAGCGGGACGAGAACTTTGGTCGCATCGGGCTGCCCGCATCGATGCACTTGTTGGGCGCCGCCCAACCGGGCGGTCCCACCCGCACGCTCGTGCCGGGCCTGGAGACGTACTACCATATCGTATTCGGACGTGTCGAAGATTCAAGGCTGGAAGATAGTTCGCCCGCTCGGTGAAGGTGGGCAGGGCCGGACCTTTGTTGTCCGGCGAGCCGACTCCACTGAGGAACGCGAATACGCGTTGAAAGTCCTTAAAAACCCGAATCGCAGCGGACGGTTCGAGCAGGAGAGCGTTGCCTTGGCCCGGCTTTCACACCCCAACGTTGTAACGCTAATCGAGTATCACGGCGGCGATGGCGAGTTCTTCTTGGTCACGGAATTTTGTGAGGCCGGTGATTTGGAAGACCTGGACCTGTGCAGGCGGCCATTGCGAGATCGCCTGCTGATGTTCCGGCAAGTCTGCGACGGAGTGGCCGCCGCGCATCGTATTGGCCTTCTCCATAGGGACATCAAACCAAAGAACATTCTGGTTCGCAAGGATGGATCGTTGGCCGTGGGCGACTTCGGACTCTGCCTGGATTTGACCAGAGATGATGGGCGTCTGACTCGAACCGGCGAAGCCGTGGGACCGCGAGATTTCATTGCACCGGAACTCGAAGGTGGGCGGGCCGAAGACCTACAGCCATCCTGTGACTGCTATTCGCTTGGCAAATTACTGTACTACTTTTTGGATTGCCGAACGTTACCGCGCGAACGCCACCGCCAATCGCGTTACAACCTTTTGGGGAAAGGCGCGGAAGCCGCCATGCACTTTGCCTACGATCTGTTGGACCGCTCTGTAGTCGAAGACCCGGCGGCAAGATTTCCAGATGCTTCGAGCTTCTTGAAGGCTCTTGATGGGGTTATAGAAAAAATGGCTAACAACGCGCATGTGCTCGATTTGAATGTACCGCAGAGATGCAATTACTGCATTGAAGGAACGTATCAACTTCAACTTTTGTCCGAGCCCAACAACTACCAACCAAATAAGCCGGAGAATCGTAGCGCGCATCGGTTTTGGGGAACGAATGACATGGACCACAAGCCGTGGATGATCCTGGTTTGCGACACTTGTGGCAACGTCCAGATGTTTAGGCAGGATCTTACAGCTGATCCCGCGAGATGAAAAAACGTCAAATAGAGTTGCCCCGCGACAGGCAAAAATCCGGGCCTCTGACCTCATGAGCGGATGGGGAATTCGCAATCCGGGCGGGAAGCGCGCAACGCCCGACAGCCACAGGCTGCTGCGTTAAGCGGCGATATCGGTAACTATGCGTCACTGGCCCATTTGACATCGCGCATTCCCGTATTCGGACGTGGCCGTCATTTGCTTCTCACAAATATGCCTAACCTCTCGGTGCTATCGTGAGATGATCGTTCGCTAGATTCCCAATCGGGAGGAGAAGAAATGTCAGAACAGCGCAACGCGAGGTGGGCACTCCGAATGCCTGCCTGGATGGTGACGGGCCTTTTATTGGCGGTGATTGTATTCGCGGATGACTACCCGAGGCCGGCCCGCTTCGTGAACGATTTCGCGAACCAGCTTCCTGTTTCTACGGTGCAGGCTTTGGAAAAGAAGGTGCGCGACTATGAGCGCACGACAGGGAACGAGATCGCCGTGGCGGTGGTGCCATCGTTGAACGGGATGCTCGTGGACGAGTATGCGCGGGGGCTGTTTCACGCGTGGGGCGTGGGAAAGCCCGCGGTCAACAACGGCGTGCTGTTTGTGTGGGCGCCGAAAGAGCGGCGGATTCGGATCGAGGTGGGAATTGGGCTGCAAGGCGTGCTGACGGACGTGGCGTCGGGACGGATCGTGACGCGGGTGAGGGATCTGTTTCGCCGCGAGCGCTATGCCGACGGCGTGAACGCGGCGGTGGATGGGATCACCCAAGTACTCGGGACGAGCCGAGCTGCCGGGGCGTCCGCACCGGAAGGGCTCAACTTTGTGGAGCGCAATTCGCCGGAGGAACCGGAGCGGCAGCGGCAGGCAGAGGCACAGCGGCAGGCGGAGGAAGCCCGGCGGCAGCAGGAAGAAGACGCGGCCCGCGCGGCTTCGGAGCGCATGCGGCTCATCGATTTTTGGGTAGCCGCGCTACTCGGCGTGGGCCTCTACCTGATCTACCGCCTTAGGCGCGCCGCGCGCTGGCAGGCGGAATTGCCGCGCGAACTGGCAAACGCGGACCAGGTCTGGGCGGCGGCGGACCGGAAAAAGGCGGAGGCGCAGGCGGCGCTGGCGGATCTGCGCAAAGAAGCGCCCGGCGAAGTCTGCCAGCGGTTTGATGCAGCGCTGGCTCCGCAGCGGATGAGCTGGAGCGCCAGCGGTCGCACCTGCAACTGCTGCGATCGGCGCCGCGCATGAAGTACGGGGAACTGAAAGCGGCACATAACGCGCTGCGTCCATGGCACGCGCGGATGGCCGTAACGGTAAGGTCCTTCGAGGAAGTGGCTGGCACGTTGGAGACGTTCCGCGCACAGCGGGAGGAGGCGCAGCGGATGCTGGCATCGCTGCCCCTGAAGCTGACGCGGATGGAGGCGGAGCGCGAGCCGGGGTCGTCCGAAGGAGTGCTGCCGTCGGCAGCGGTGGAGACATACAATCGGGCGTTGCAGGAGAGCCAGAAGGAGCCGGCGAACTGGCTGCTGGTTTACGATCTGCTGACGGATGTTTCGGAGTGCCTGGCGCAGATTGAGAACCCGTCTATGCGGACGCCGTATCGGCCGGCGCGGTATTGGTCCGGGAACATTGATTCTCCGGCCGCGGGCGCGTTGGCGATGTTCTACGCGTCGCAGGCGGCGTTGTCGCACGCGGCGTTGTCACAGGCGGCAGCGTCCTCGGACGACGATTCCTTCGATGACGGGGCGAGCGGCGCTGGTTCCGGCGGGTTCAGCGGAGGCGACGATTCGGAGGGGTTTGGAGGTGGGGATTCGGGTGGAGGTGGAGACTCGGGCGGAGGCGGGGCTAGTTCGGACTACTGAACCGAGGGTAAGCTATACAGGCGGTTTTGAAGTCCTCGCCTGAGCCCCAAGAGCGACGGCAGCGCCCGCCTGATGTCAGGCAATATCGTTAGCGGTTTTGGGCCTACACTTGCAGGCCCGGCGCGCAATCTGTGTGGGCCACGACTCGCATGGGAGGATAAGACGGCCGCGGAGTCGTCTTCGAGACCCAAGGCTCAGGATTCGCAAACTGAACCTGGTCCCAGCTATTCCCCCCGCAACGCCACCATCGGATCAATCCGCGAAGCTCTGCGCGCCGGCAAGTAACCCGCCAGCCCTGCCACTGCCAGCATCACCGCCGCCGCCGCCAGGAAAGTGTACGGGTCCCCATAAGTCACGCCGAACAGCAACCCGCTGATCGCGTGCGCCGCCACCGCCGCCGCCACCGTTCCAATCGCCAGCCCGATCATTGCCCGCCCCAGCGTCTCCATCACGATCTGCCGCTGCACTCGCGCCCCCTGTGCGCCCAGCGCCATGCGAATGCCGATCTCCTGCGTTCGCCGCGTCACCGAGTACGAAACTACGCCGTAGATTCCCAGCGACACCAGCACCAGGGCGAACGTGGCGAAACCGGTCAGCAGCAGCACAATGAATCGCCGCGGAGAGATGGCGTGATCGACCAAGCGTGTCAGCGGCCGCATGCTGCCTTTGGGCAAGCTTGGGATCAGCGGGCGCAGCGCCGCTTCCACCCGTTCGGAAAGCACCGGCAGCGGCAGAGTGGATCGTACCACCAAATCGACCGAACCCCAGTCCTGGCATTGCCGGATCGGCATGTACATTTCGGAGCCCGAATTCTCCTCCAGCGCCACGTGACGCACATCTCGCACCACGCCCACCACCTGCCGGTCTCCATTCACGCAATCCCCGACAATCGACTTGCCGATTGGGTCTTGGCCAGGCCACAGCCGCCGTGCCAGCGTCTCGTTGATCATGATGACAGGTGTCGCGCCGGTCACGGTATCTCGTTCCGTAAAATCGCGGCCCTTCTTCAGAGTCATGCCCATGGCCTTCACATAGCCGTCGCTGACCACGCGCACGAACGCGGAAGGATACTCATCGTCCTTGTAAGTCTGGCCCTTCGCTCCCGCACCCCACGCTCGGTTGTGACCGAGAGGCAAAACGTCCGTCAAACCGGCAGCCTGCACGCCGGAGATGGTTCTCACGCTCTGCAGCAATTCGTCGAAGTAGGCATTCTGTTGGGCTTGCGTTTTGTACTGAGATCCTGGATCGACGCGCCACGCCGCCGCGTTCTCGGGCCGGAATCCGGGATTCACCTCCAGCACGCGCAGCAAGCTCCGGATCAACAGTCCTGCGCCCACCAGCAGCACGCACGCGAAGGCGATCTCGGAAACCACCAGCGCCGCCCGCGCCCACATCTGTCCCTTGCCTCCGCTGGCTCCGCGCTGGCCCAATGACACACTCAGCGAAACTGAGGTGGTCTGCAATGCCGGCGCTATGCCCAGCACCAGGCCGGTCGCGAGAGCCGCCATCACCGTGAAGCCCAGCACCACTGCGTTTACATGCACTCTGCTCAACAGCGGAATGTTGAAGGCGTCGAGGTGCGCCACGGCGCGTGTCGCTGCAATGGCCAGAGCCAGTCCCAAAGTTGCCCCAGCCCCCGTTAGCACCAGGCTCTCGGTTAGCAATTGACGAACCAGCCGCTTCCCGCCCGCCCCGAGCGCCATGCGAATTGCGACTTCCTTATGCCGCGTGGCGGCGCGCGCCAGCAACAGATTGGAGAGGTTCGCGCACACAATCAACATCACCACCCCCACCGCGCAAGCCAGCACTGCCAGCGCCGGACGCGTTCGTCCGCTCACATGCTCCGGCAGGAAAGTCAGTTTTGGGTCCAGTCCGTTGCGGTGCGGGTTCTCCCTTGTGATCTGAGCTCCCAGAACATTCGCTTCCGCCTGAGCCGGCCCAATCCGTGCCCCAGGTTTCAGCCGCCCCACCACCGCCAGTGTATTTCCCCACTGGTCCGTTTCCTTGGTCAGCGGAAAAGGAGCGAACAGATCGATATGCGTGCCGGGCGCAAAAATTGCCGCAAAGTCAAACGAGGCGGGCAGGACTCCGACCACGGTTGCGTCGGCATCGTCCAGCCGGATGGTTTTGCCCGCAATGTCCGGATCGGATCCAAAGCGCCGCTCCCACAGTCCGTGACTGAGCATCACCACATGCGGACCATTCCATTTGCATTCATCCGCACTAAATTGTCTTCCCACTTGCGGTTGCACGCCCAGCAGCGGGAAGAAGTTCTGCGATACCGGCACCGTGCTCAGCCGCTCCGGCTCGCCGTTCCCGGTCAGCTTGCTGTCGCCCACTCCGTAGAAAGCGAAGTACCCCGCGACATCCGCGAACGACGTGTTTCGTTGCCGAAAATCGAGAAACCGCCCCACCTGCAACGTAGCGCCCGACAAATCGCCGTCGATCTTCGTCCGATTCGCGATCCACACCAGCCTGCCGGGATCCTTGAACGGCAGCGCCTTCACCAATAGCGCGTCCAGCACGCTGAATACGGTCGAGCTCGCGCCAATCCCCAGCGCGATAATCAGAATCGCAAATGCGGCGAATCCGCTATCCTTCCGTAGCGTGCGCAAGGTGTAGTGCAAATCATGCATCATGCTCTCCATCACTGGCAACACACGAGTAGGACGAACCCGACCCGTCCGTGGTTAGGCTTCTTTTTGCCGATTCATCACCGCCAAGCCGCACAACACATCCGGGTACGCCAGTCGTCAGCGAACAAACGGCCTTAATTGCCATTATCGTCCAGGCAAACCGTGTGGTCCTTGTATGAAGTGATACAATTGATGCCGTTAAAAGGAGCTCTCCGCCGGGAGCGGATCGACGGCTGTTGTTGCCGGCGGGGGCATCTCAGTCCTGACGGGGGCCTAAGCGTGCCAACGTTGTTAGTTGGCCCGTTTTGGGCCGCCCCAACAAATCGGCCGTCACCCGCCGAGCAAATTCTGCAAGCGCAGGCGATTCCGCAGACCGCAGCCATTTGGTTCGCGATAGAATCTTAGAAACCACTGATCGTCGCAGGAGTGGCAAGTTGGCTTGAGCGCGATCTGAAAAGAGGATTCCGGAGATGGGTGATCAAGCCTCGACACCCAGGAGGATCGGAAATGGCCCTTCTTAATTGGGAACTCTGCGGCAGTCTCTTGAAGCGAATCTTCAGTAGAGCCTCCGCCGATTCGGCACTATCGGAAAACGAGCCAGCGGGTCGGCCAAGCGCTCATCAGCTAACCGCGTGGAGATGCGAGAGATGTGGCGAGTGGCAGCATCACAGCCTTGTCTTTTGCCATTCGTGCGGTACTATCCGACCGGACCCAATCGGGCCAGCCATGGCAAAGGCGGAGAGCACGCCAGATACTGCAGCTCGGGGCGCTTGGAACTGCGAAAAATGCGGAGAGGCGCACGATGCCAGCCTCGTCTTCTGTCGCTCGTGCGGGGAGCTTCGGCCTGATCAAAACGACGCAGAGAAGCATCAGCGGTGTCGCACCTGCGGCCAATGGTGTAAGGTGGATCAGTTCCGGGAGCCCGAACATTGTCCCAAATGCGGCGACGTTCTGAAGGCTTCTCCTGCGGAACGCGGCAACGCCCCCGAGGAAGTAAGGGATATAGCCCGCCAATTTTTTTGGACGCACTCCACGTCGTCGCGAGAAACTGACTGGCCCACATTTCTTCGTGTGGTCCGATACAGGGTGCCTGCGCGGACAGTTGCGGACTGGGAGGTTAAGGAGCTGTTCGAGAGCGAGGCGGAATTAGTGGGTGAGTGTGAGGCACAAAAGATTCAGGAGAAGGTCAGGGAGGCTGCGCGCCGCTTCATTCGGACAAGTGGGGGGACATGGGGCCACAGAGCGTGGCTTACGTTTTTGGCAGACGTTCGGTCCATGGTCCCCGAGTCGCTGCTCGGCGATTCGGAAGTTGGCGACCTGCTGGAAAGCGAGGCGAGTCTCCTGCGTAGGTGCGAGGCCGAGAGTCGCCAGCGCGCGGCCCAAGGCCGCTGCGAGGCGGGGGACCAACCAACTCCTGCAATAGAGCCCGCGCCAGCTGCCGCGGTGGAAGTTAATCGCGGGGCTGGACTAACGAGGCCACCACACCACCAAGACGACAAAACGCGCTCGATGAGCCCGAACGAAGCGCTTGCACAAGCCCCTGGCCACTTCACCGGCGCCATACTCGCCGGCCGTTACAAGCTCGAAATGCGCTTGTCCACCGGAGCGTTTGGCGAGGTTTACCGTGCGCGCGACGAGCAACTGCTGTCCAAGTTGGTAGTCGTCAAGATCTTGAAGAATCCCGAGAACGATCCGTGGTTCGTGAAGAAGTTCTCGCAGGAGAAGGAAGCGCTGGCACGCATCCGGCATCACGGCGTCGTGGAAATCGTTGGCGATGGCGTGACTTCAGATGGCAGGCCGTTCCTGGTGATGCAGTATGTGGAAGGCGTCACCCTGCGCGCGGTGATCCGTCCGGGCGGCATGTCGTTCATACGGGCGGCGGGGATCGTGCAGCAGATCAGCCGGGCGCTGAGCGTTGCGCACCACTGTGGGGTGTGCCACCGCGATCTGAAGCCGGAGAACGTCATGCTCCAGACACTTGATGGGGACGAACATGTTGTGCTGATCGACTTCGGGATTGCAGGCGTCGCCGATTCGCGGTTTGCGGGCATAACGACCAAGGTTGCGGGAAGCCTAGCGTACATGGCTCCCGAGCAGTTTGAGGGAAAGGGTTCGATTGCGAGCGACATCTATGCGCTCGGCGTGGTCGCCTTTGAAATGCTAACCGGCGTACTGCCGACCAAGGGGGCTGAGGCGAAGCTGCGTACGCTACGGCCTGACCTGCCCGAGCCGGTGGCAGAGGCGATTCTGAAGGCACTTTCGCCGGATCCGGCGCAACGATTTCGATCGGTCCGGGAATTCGGCACCGGTTTTGGCGACCAGGGGTAGTCTCCCGGACTATTCATTCACGACGGACGTTTCGACGACGTCTTCTGTAGCGCTTTCCCAATTTAGATGGACGCCCTGCTCGAATATGAAGTGTGCCGGTAGAGAGCCGGCCCGCCACTGCGCCACGGAGGGCATCATTCTCCTCAAGAGAACCTTAATTGTCCGAATGGCGAACGCCCGGCCAGTCGTACGTCCCAACTCGGACCCGTTGCCACCAAGCTCCTCAGATACGGTTGCGAAGTGAAGCACCAGCCTCGGTCGGATCGGCGGCCACTCGGTTTGTTGCGCCGGAAAGACATCTCTTTCGGAGGACGTTGTGGAGGCATATCGGACACTAACCCTGGCCGCGGCAATGGTCCGCGTTCGGCGTGCCGGCCCGCGCGGCTCCGCCAAAAAGTAGGGGAAGAGTGCCCGACCAACCTGGCGTTGGCCGACTTTCGATCTACACTGCGGCGTAATACCTGGCCAGATGTCAACGTAGCCCGTCAGACGGCCAAATGTCCAGTGTTTTCGGGCTCCTTGCCCCACCCGTCAGAACGTCCTGCGTGGCTGAGCCCCCCGCACGTCCTACTGGAACCATGTGAACCTGCACGGTGTCGAATGACATTGGACCTCCTAACGCGG
>OBLU010002867.1_pt1 | contig 15723 bp, 8 predicted proteins | sample 1518681 | NCBI WGS metagenome assembly OBLU01 (sample SAMEA3539304, study PRJEB22396) | soil metagenome | biome: tundra; feature: field; material: soil | place: USA | collected 2010-05 | depth 0.15 m
AATACCGGTTTCACCAAATTCCCTCTGGAAAGTACATGATTTCGGCGACCGCCAGGGAGTTTACCAAACAGGCGAAGGCGGTCGAGTTATTGGTGAATCAACCCGTAACTGAAAAGTTCTCACTCTCCGTGCAGTCTCTTGAAACAGTGGTAGAGGTGAGTGCCGGAAAGCATGAATTGAATTTTGTTGACGCCAGCGTAGGGGATGCGGTAGATGGCACGACCATTCAGTCTCTGCCGATGGAAGGACGCAATGTCCCTGACCTGCTGAGCCTGCAACCCGGAGTTCTCTACCTTGGCAGCGGGGACGATCAGAGTCATGACAGTCGCAGCGGCGCATCGGCAGGAGGCCGCTCCGACCAAAGCAACGCCATGCTTGACGGAGTGGACAACAATGACCAGGTGCGGGGTTACGCGTTCACTGGAGTGCTTCGCTCGACGCTCGATTCTGTTCAGGACTTTCGTGTAACTACCGTTGGTTTTGGCGCTGACAGCGGACGATCGTCAGGCGCGCAGGTAAGTCTGATTACCAAGAGTGGCACGAACCGTGTGCACGGTAGTCTCTATGAGTACAATCGCAGTTCAATTGGCGAGGCTAATGACTGGTTCAATAAGCAAGCGGAGTTATCCAACGGGCGGCCGAATTTACCAGGCAAGCTAATCCGCAATACGTTCGGAGCATCGCTCGGCGGTCCTATCAAGATGGACAGGGTTTTCTTTTTTGTGAACTATGAGGGGCAGCAAACTTCAGAGAATCAGCAACAGACGCTGACGGTTCCAACGGCCTCAATGCGTGCAGGGAACATCCAATACGCCACATCCATCGGGAACGGCTCTGTTCTTCTCAGCCCCGCGCAAATTGCGGCGATGGACCCGAAATGTTCAGCAAACGGCACTTGCCCTGCGGGTCCGGGCGTGAATCCTAGCGTCCTAACTGTTTTGAAGTTGTACCCGGCGCCAAATGGCCTGTCTGCAGGCGACGGTCTAAATACGGCCTCGTACACCTGGTCTGCGCCGAATCCGGCATCGTTGAACACATCGATTGCGCGACTGGATTCCATGTTGTCGCAGCATAACTGGCTCTTCGCCAGGGGTAACTTGCAGAGCGATAAACAATCCGGTGTTCCGCAGTTTCCATCGCAACCAGCCAGCACGGCAAACACGGATAACAGCAAGGGGTTTGTTGTGGGAGATACATGGGAAGTCTCCCCAAATCTCGTCAACAACCTGCATTACGGCTTCACCCGCCAGGGGTACGCAAGCCGGGGTATCGGCGAAGGACAGTACGCTAACTTCTATAACATCAGTCCGCTCTACGCCGAGACAAGAACGACAATAGTAGACATTCCAACGCATAACATTCTTGCCGATTTGACCATGACTCACAAAGCGCACACCATTCAGGTCGGCGCGAATTACAGGTTGATTTACAACCGTCGCAGCTCCGACGCTTTGTCCTACAGCTATGGTGACACCAACTCCTATGCACTGGCACAGGCCGGCATTGCCAACACGGGGCAGAGTTTCGATCCGGCTGCATTCGGGTATCCAGCGGTGGCCGGAAGTTTCACAAATTCTTATAGTTTTGCCATGGGCAATCTAGCCGGACTAATGGATCTGGTTACAACGCAATCCAATTACCAGATTGGCGTCGATGGTAAGTCAGCGAGCCTGCTGGCTCCCGGAGCGATGCTGGACCGAGAGTTCAAGAACAATGAGTTCGAATATTATGTGCAGGATTCGTGGCGCGTGCGCCCGCGTCTCACGGTAACTTTCGGAGTGCGCCACACGCTGCTACAGACGCCATTCGAAATGCACGGCCAGCAGGCGCAACCAACCGTTGATATCCACCAGTGGTTCAAGACTCGAGGAGAGCAGGCGGCGCTAGGCAACAGCGTGCAGCCGGATCTTTCATTTGCGCCATCGGGGCAGGCGCGGGGCATGAAACCTTATTGGCCGATGCAGAAGGGCAATGTTGCGCCGCGAATTGCGATTGCCTTTTCTCCCGCGGCCGAGGGTAGATTTTGGCACTGGCTTTTTGGTGGACCTGAGGAAAGTTCAATCCGGGCCGGTTACGGAATCTACTACGACCACTATGGCGAAGGGATCGTAAATCTCTTCGACCAAAATGGATCGTTTGGTCTAAGCGAGAGCATTACCAATCCGACCAATCTACTTACTCCGGATACATCACCGCGCTTCACGGGAATTCATGATCTGCCGGACATAACAGGCGCGCCGCCAAGTGCGGTCAGTTACCCGGTGCTGGCGCCAAACGATCCGCTCTGGACTGGCTTTGAAATTGCGCACGGCCTCGACGATCACATGAAGGCACCCTACTCGCATGTGTTGAACTTCTCGATTCAACGCGAGTTGCACCGCGACTTCGCCTTGGAGATCGGGTACATCGGGAGGTTTGGACGCAACCAATTGCAGCAGATCGATCTGGCGCAACCGCTGAATTTGGTGGACCACAAATCGGGCCAGGATTACTTCGCTGCAGCTACTCAGCTTTCAAAACAAAAGTATGCAGGGGCAGCAAGTGTAGCCGCTATCCCTTACTTTGAAGATATGTTTCCCGACGCGGCAACAGGCGGCAAGAGTGCGACTCAGAATATCTACGACCAAGTCTGGTTTCCCGGAAACGAAACGGGATCGCTGTATATGCTCGATATTCTCTGCACCCCCGGCTGCGGAGGAGCGACCAATCGCTTCTGGCCGCGCCAGTATGCCAGCATGTATGCCTGGTCGTCGATTGGAAGCAGTAACTACAACGCCGGCCAGATAACGCTACAGCGCAAGATGAGTCGTGGCGTGCAGATGGAACTGAGCTATACGTTTTCGAAATCGCTGGATATGGGCTCGGATGCCGAACGTACCATGTACTCCTCGAGCACCGGGACCAGCGCGGGCAGCAGCTTCGGAGCCGTGCTCAATGCATGGAATCCGCGCTTGAATTATGCCGTATCCGACTTCGACGTCAGGCACCTGGTCACAGGCAGTTGGGTTGTTGAACTGCCGGTTGGAAGAGGAAAAGTCATTCTCGGCGGCGTGGGCCGAGGGCTCGATAACATCATCGGGAACTTGCAGCTTTCCGGAGTGACGCGTTGGACCAGCGGGCTTCCGTTCAGTGTTATCAGTGGAGCGGGTTGGGGAACGAATTGGGACGAGAAGAGCAGCATGATCCAGACCGCCCCGATCCGAACACATACTAATATCGTCAATGGCGCAGCTCAAGCGTTTGCAGATCCCTCTCAAGTTATGCAGAATCTGCGCAACCCGTATCCTGGCGAGGCTGGCCAACGGAACAATTTCCGTGGTGACGGCTTCTTTGGCGCAGATGCACGGTTGGCAAAGAGCTGGAAGATTCGCGAACGCAACGGATTCAGGCTGGCTTGGGAGGTTTTCAATGTCTCAAACTCCGTGCGCTTCGACGTGAATCCGCTTACCTCATTGCAGAACATGACAACCAGCGGAGAACTCGGGGTTTATGGCGCGACCCTTACAAGGCCGCGAGTGCAACAGTTGTCTCTCCGCTATTCGTTCTGATCGAATTCTCTACGATACTGTTGGCCTTGGCTTGGAGCCCGAAAAGCCATAATAGGCAACAAAGAGATAGCAGGCGATGGGAAGAACGAGCGCGCGCTGAATGTCTACCTTGTCGGCCAACGCGCCAATAAGGAAAGGAATCACGCCGCCGCCTACCGCCGCGGTGAGAATGAGTCCCGATCCCCTGCTGGTAAGCGGGCCCAGGCCTGCAATGCCGAGCGTGAAGATATTTGGGAACATGATGGAGTTGAAGAGGCCGCAGAGGAGCAATGCCCAGATAGCTATATGTCCCGCCGTGGCCATGGAAACGATGACGAGCGTTGCCGCGGCAAAGCCGAAGACACCTAGCAATTTGCCAGCGGCTATCCTGCTGACAAGCCATGCGCCCAGCAAACGGCCTATCAACTGGCCGCCCCAATAGAAGGCGATGAGGCTTGAGGCGGCCTTGGCCGTGGGAATGCCTTGCTGGCGGAAGTAGTTGACCATGATCGACGCCAGACCGACTTCGACACCTACAAACAGGAAACAGGCCACAGTGCCGAGTACCGTGTGGCGATAACTCCAGATGCTGCGGCTGAGGACGGGATCATCTTCTTTGGCGGGACGAAAGGACTGTGTTGCGGCGATGGGGGGCAGATAGACAAATGCCACAGCCAAGGCCACCATGAGCAGTCCGCCGGCGATGAACAAGTAAGGCATTCGCACGGTGTTGGCTACGGCGGCCTTTGAGAGCGATCCCTCCGAGGCTGTGAGGATGAACGCACCGGCAGCCAATGGCGCGAGGATTCCGCCGATGGAGTTCGCAGCCTGAGCCAGATTTAGCCTGACAGGCGCACTCTTCTCGGGACCGAGAATCGAGACGTATGGATTGGCCGATGTTTGAAGAGCCGTGATGCCTGCGCCAAGAACAAAGATCGCCGTGAGAAAGAGCGGGAAACTGACGAATTTCGCGGCGGGAATGAAGAAAAGCGCGCCCACAGTCTGGATCAAGAGCGAAACTACGATGGTTCTCTTATAGCCGATGGCCTCAATCAGCCTGGAGGTGGGCGCGGCAAAGACAAGATAGGAGAGAAAGAATGCCGACTCCGCCAACATGGCTTTTCCGTAAGAAAGATCGAAGATCGCCCGAAGATGCGGCACCAGGGCCATGTTCAGGTTCGTGATGAATCCGAAGATCAAGAACAAAACAGTGACCGTGGCAAACGGGCCGGTATAGTTGGCTGTTGGTTCAGCCGAACGAGGAACAGATTGTGTCGCCATAAGAGGCTATTATCCGCTTTCTGGTCATCCTTTGGTTGAGGTTGCCGGTGCTGTTGCGAAGGAAGGAAATCCCGACCGAAAGCAAGTAAATTGCCGAGGCCCGCTGGGCTCCTATACAGTTAGCACACTTCAATGATTCCTCTTTGGCGCAATCTCAGTCTCATCCTCGCAGTCATGATGCTCGTCTCGTGCTTGGCTGCTGCTCAACAGAACGTGAGCCGGCGTCACGACATCTTTTCAGGCGCTGCCGATGTCGGCCAAACGCAGCAGGGCTCAACCGTTTATGACCCGGCCACCGGCAACTATTTAGTGACAGGCGGCGGAGCCGACATGTGGGGTATTTCTGACGCATTCCACTTTACATGGGTAAAAGTGTCTGGTGATGCGACATTGACCGCGGACGTGCATTTTCCCTCAAGCAACAACATTACTTTGGAAAAGGCCGTATTGATCTTCCGTCAAAGCCTGGACCCCACCTCCCCCTACGCGGATATCGCCATTCACGCGGACGGGCATATTACCCTGCAGTACAGATCGGCTCATGGCGGAAAGACGGACGACGTGGTCGCCCCCGAACATGGATCGACGCGCCTCCGGATTGAACGCAAGGACAACCTGTTTACAGCCTCTACCGGCTCTGGCGATGGAAAGTTGACCTCCTTCTCCTCGACAACGGTCATCATGGATGGTTCTGTCTACGTTGGAATTGGAGTATGCTCGCATAACGCGAATGGCTTGGCCGCAGTGACCTTTTCCAATGTGACGATCCAAGAGCACTCTGGGCCCATGACGATGAAAAGGCAATAGAGCATGTGGGAGATCGTCATCTTCCGCTAAATTGATTGTCAGCGACCCGTCCCGCGGAGATCAGATGGCAGGAGAGATCCAGCGCATCCTGCGCGAGCGCCACAGCCTCCCGGCGGGACAACCTGTGGTTTTCCCCGCAACTCGATAACTGTGTTGGGACTTCGTCCGGCGTCCGGGAATCTAATGACCCAGACAACAGGCAACGATTCCCAAGGAAGACTGACGCTTGAGAAAATTTTAGTTCCTGCGGGCGTGCTTTGCAGCTACACTTGCCCTGCACGCCTGATCCGCTTCCTATTTTCCGTCTTCCTCGTTTCCGTCATTTTCAAGCAAGTGTGAACTTACCCCTCCCATGTTCGTCGTTGGAGTTCGGAGGAGAATGGGCACCACTGGCACGCTGCCCAAGTTGCAGGCAAGCGCAGAAACCGCATTCGACAGCAATGGCGCGCCGACGATCAACTATTCATTTGCGATGCCTGGCGCCAGCCTGGCGCTTTCTCCATCCTTCCTATCCGCCCTTATTGGCGATAGTCTGACGCTGGCGATTGATTTGGATCTCGGCGCGAATCCCTCCAGTGGTCTCAGTTTCCGCAGCGGAGGAGTGAAGGCGACCCTTCCCGTAACCCTCGACCTACCCGGGATCAAGATCGATGCGGTCGTCGTCGCGGCTGAAGCACAGGGGAGCGGCCTCGATTTTGTATTTGGCGTCAACTTTACCGGCGGTCTGGCTGGCTTGCCGATATCGTTCTCCGTGGAGGGATTGGGCGCCAAATTTCCCATGGCTGTTGGCTCCGGAGCACTCGGCATCGATCCAGGCGCAGTGCAACCTGCAATGCCGACCGGCATTGGCATCGACCTAACGTTGCCGGTGCTGGCAGCAGAATCGCCTCGAATACGGATTCGCGGTTTCCAGCCCGGCACTGGGCGGGACCGTTCTTGTCGCGGACGCCTATCTCGGCGACGGCCTCGATTGGTATGACTTCGATATCGATCCCGCTGCTGCGGACGGTCCTACTGGCGATTCGCTCAATATATCCATCAAGTCCGTTCCCGCGCCGGTGCGCTATGGCGGCATGCCCCTGCCCCGTTTCTGGGCCATGGAAGACGCAAAGTGCGACCTCGGCTCAGTTGAAGCGGCCGCCAATGATATCGGCCGCCTGCTGCTGGTTGAGTTCGCTACTGTGTACGGCAACAACTGGTTTGTGCTGCCAATCAAGCTTTCCGCCGGATCACTCACGCATTTGGACACCTTCGTTGTGAGCGATGTCTTCGGACGCAATTTCCTGTTGTCTCGCGCCGGGGAGAACGAACCGCAGTGGAACCTTTTCTCTCTCGACGCGAAGGGCGGAACGTCCCATCCCGCACAAACCGCGTTGTTCCTGTCCCCGACAGCGTGCCCGCTGAGCGAGAGCAAAGCTGTCGAGTCCGTTCTCTTCCTTCGTGACCAGGTAGCCGATCTTGCCTGGGGCGTTGAGGGCCTGGTGCAGGACGGGCTCGAACGCGTCAAGGACCGCCGCGCCGCGTGGGTGGGACATCGACCCATCGCGCCTGGCGATCCTGCGCAACCTTCTTATCATGTCGAAACCATTGTGCCCGATTATTGGATTCCGCTCGCCCCCGAGCAAATTCCGCCGGATCAGAAATCGATTCGTCTTCGCATGGTTCCCATGGAGGTGGACGACGGAGGAGTGCCGCGCGCGATTGAACCGCAAGGCCTTTTGCTGGCCAACGCCGCGGATGGCAGCAGGCTCTGGCTCTTCGATGAAGAAGTGCCGCGCGAAGGCACGCAGGTTGACCGCGTGCATCGTTATGCGCGTTGGCTCAACGGGCGTAGCGTCACCTGGACCGCACGTCGCCGCCAGACCGGGGGTGGGGAAGGATCAAGCGGCCTGCGGTTTGACTTTCTCAATCCCGGCTAATCTTCCGTTACGGCCGAGGAGTCAGCTTGATCACAGTGCCTGCCGCCGGCTTCGAGTTAACGACTCCCTCGCCTTCGCGAAGGAAGTAATAACGGTTTGCGGGCAGTTGAGAAAAGATCTCCTTCTTGCCGGATGGCCAAAGAATCTCAACCTTATCCATATGGTCGTGATAGTCCAGGCCAAAATGAACGCGCAGATCGTTCTGTGATAGGTAACTCCCGCCGCTGATTACCTCTGCAGTTTGTACCGAATCGCCTGCCGTCGCACGCACGCGCGCATTCAATGCCAGCCGATTGCTCATTACGCCTTCCAATTGAAAGCTCACCCAGTGGTTTTCCTTGCCACCCACAGGGCGCAGGATCATCGGATTGCCCACGAGATTCTCAACCACGGCTTCAATCCTGCCGTCGTTGAACAGGTCGCCTATAGCCATTCCGCGGCTCACCTGCGGCTTCTGGATCGCCGCCCCTACCCGCTTGCTGACGTTCTTGAACGTTCCGTCGCCTTGATTCAAGAACAGGAACTTCGGCTCAAGAAACTTGGCCCCCGCATGAACACTATCCACTTGCGGATACACATGTCCGTTCACCAGGAAGTAATCCAGCCAACCGTCGTTGTCGAAATCGACAAAGGCGTCTCCCCAGCCCACATAGCCCTGCGTACCGCGGGCAATTCCCGAAGCTATCGAGACATCCGTAAAATTCATGCCTCCCTCATTGCGATAGAGGGCCGCGTATTCCACGTCAAAATGCGAAATCAACAACGACATGCGCCCCGTGTGCAAATAGTCTCCCAAGGCTACTCCCATATTCGCCTGTTCAACTCCGTCTTCGTTCGTCGCCACGCCGGAAGATAGACCGACATCCACAAACTTACCCGTGCCGTCGCCCTGGTAAAGATAGTTGGCCTGGCCGTCGTTGGTAACAAACAGATCCAGCTTTCCATCATTATCGAAATCCGACCACACCGCCGTCAGGCCGTAACGACGCTCCGGATCGTCCACTCCGGAGCCCTTCGATACATCGCGAAACGTACCATCCCCATTGTTGTGGTAGAGACTGTCGTGAGACCCCTTCAGCCCGCGTGGACCGCATTGCACGTCGAGTCCCAGGTACTTGCATGGTTTTCCCGAACCGGACACCGGAAGATTATCGAGGTGAAAATCCACATAGTGCGACACGAAAAGATCGGCCCACCCATCGCCGTCATAATCACCAAAGGTCGCCCCCGTTGCCCATCCGGAATCGCCGCCGAGGCCGCTGGCTTTGGTCACATCGCTAAATGTTCCGTCTCCATTGTTGCGGTACAGCACCACTCCACCCAGACAAGTCACCAGCAGGTCGGGCCAGCCGTCGTTGTTGTAGTCGCCAACCACTGCTCCCATCGCCCAGCAGGGATAGCCTACCCCTCCCTTGTCGGTTACATCCGTGAATGTTCCGTCGTGGTTGTTATGAAACAAGGCGCTCCGCGATTTCACGCCGTGCAGGGCCATGTCGACGCTCTGAGCATTCGTAAAATAGATGTCCAGCCAGCCATCGCGGTCATAATCGATCAGCGCAACTCCACCGCTCATCGACTCGGGAATGAACCTGGCCTCGGGGCTCGATAAGTGATCAAAGTGGATCCCGGTCGAAGCGGTAATATCCACCAATGTTGGATAGTTGGGAAGGGCGCCAGTTGCTTCTCTTTCAGCCGCCGCCTTCGCACGTTCGGCAGGGGACAGTGGGGTTGGGGTCCCCATTTGTCCCACGCTCGCCACACCAAGGCACAAGATTGAAAACGCCGCGCACGATTGGAGAAGCCACGCCGATAACGCCTTCGATCCTCCAGTAGTGACTGGCGCTTCGATATTATTTCCCTTCCTGATCCTCATCCACGTTGTGGCCGGAGAGAACTCGCATATCATGAAATATCTTTTCCAGCTTCTCCTTCATCTGCTTGTATTTTAGATACTCCGCAACTTGCTGCTTTGCCTCCTCCGTCTTCCCTGTCTGGCGATAAAGCGTGCCCAGACGATAATGTGCAAGGTAGTTAGTGGGGTCGATCTGAATGGCCCGCTCAAACATCTGCTGCGCTTTCTCCGGTTGGTTCATCGAGATCAGCGTTTTCCCTACCGCTGTAACTGCATCTCCATCGTTAGGGTCAATTTCCATCGCGTGGGAATAGTCATCGTACGCGGCCTTCACGTCGCCTTGCTTCTCTGCAATTGCGCCCTGCATCATGTGAGCCTTCGCATCCCGCGGATTTACCGCCAAAGCAGCCCTGAACTCTGATTCTGACTCAGCCTTAAGCGGCGCGTCGGAAGAGTGGTAGAGCAAATCTCCCAGTTCAGAATGGAGACCGGCAAGCCGCGGATCAATCTTGATGGCTTCGCGATAGTTTGCCACCGCCGCGGCTTCATCTCCGTGCCTGCCAAGTTCACGGGCCATAACCTGGTGCATCTGTGCGCTGCCCGGCGCAACCAGAGCCAGGGTTAACATGGCCTTGCCCGCCAGGTCCGAGTAAAGCCGGTAAGCCGTATAGAGCATAGTCGTATCGGTCGGCTGCAATGCCAGCATCGTTGACACAACGGTCGCGGCTTTTTCCAGGTCTCCCGTCAACGTGTAGCCATTGATCAGTATCTGACCCACCTCGTTCTGAATCTTTGCTTCCGTTAAATGGGGAAAAGCAGTCTCCAGGTCCTCGCGGCTGGCGTTGGTATCCCCCAGGTTGGCTTCAGCGAGCCCTAACAAAGCCCGAATCTTCCATAACTCCGGCTGTAACTTGATTGCGGCCCGCAACTCAGGAGCGGCTGCTTTAAAGTCCCGTCGAAAGAAAAGCAGAACCCCAAGATTTCCATGGGCATCCGCATTGCCCGGATCGAGAGCAACCAGGGCCTGAAACTCCGGAATCGCCATTTCCGGCCGCTTCTCTTGCAGATATTGCTGTGCCATCCGCGAATGTTGCGTGATCTGATCCTGCTTGCTGGGCGCGGTCTGTGACGCACAAGGGACCGAAAGGGCAGGCAGCAATAACAGCGTGAGCAATACAGATTTGGGGCACATGGCAATCACATCATATCAATTAGGGAATCTCTGATTAAGTCACTGTTTTGAAGGGTACGGGCTTTACAGGCTGCGGAAAAACTCGATTTCTGAGACTTAGCGTCAGGGCACGACTTCAGTCGTGCCGATAAAGCCAATAAAATCAATGGGCTTTAGCCCCTGAGGGAATGTGGCTGCTCAAAACGAGCTTGTTCAGAGCTTCCTTAGTTGTTTGTGCCCAGGCCGGCACGACGAATCAGAGGGCGACGTTCTTGCCGAGCTCGTCGATTGAACTCCGGCGCTTCGGTGGGTTTGCTCTCTATCTTCCTAAGCCTGAAGCATTTTCCTTCATTGTCTACTAATTGATATGGAAAAGCCTCTTGACAAGATGTTGTTATGAGAGTGAAAATGAAGCACTTTTTAAATCGTTTGAATTACTCACTCATCTGGAGGGATGATGGGTGATTTAAGCTTCTGTGTCTCGCTCCCGCGGCTCGGGAACTCCCGGAGCGTTGTGATCGACTTAACCGTTCCAGGCAGTTCGCTCACTTTCCCGGCCAGAGCAGTGAGAAGTCAGGGATTCATAATGACTCGCTTCGGTATTGTGCTTACGATCTCGTTGTGCGGAATCGCCGGGTTTGCTCAAGATTCAGGTAAGTCAGTCACCTCGGGCAACCTCGTCGCAAGAACTTCCCATGGAAATTCGCAGAGCCCTGCCCGGCAACCGGCCCAGCTTGCACTCAATTCGCAAACCCCCGCCCAAGACGTGTCCGAGGCTGGAACTGGCCTGTTGCTCCCCAAGGGCTGGCTCTCCACCAGGGGCGCGCAAATCGTGGATGAGCAGGGGAACCCGGTGCGCCTTGCGTGTGCCGGTTACAGCGAACCAAGCCCCGATATCCCGGGCGACCTGGCAGGCATGAAAAAGGCCGGCTTTAACTGCGCTCGCTTTCCATTTGACGAGGCAGCCCTCAGCTCTACCTTCCCCACCATGGACGCTATCGTTGGCGCGGCAACACCGTTGGGCATGAAGGTGATTTTTGACCACCACGTGGACGATTCAGAGGAACTTTGCGGCGGCCAGCAGGAGAATGGCCTGTGGTTTGACGTGGGTGAGGGCACCGATAACACCGACGCGTGCGGCAACGGCAACAAGGGCACGATAACTCCGGAGAAATTCAAGGCCGATTGGGTAAACGTCGCCAAACACTATGCCGGCAACAGTACGGTGATTGCCTTCGACCTCCACAATGAGCCCCTCGTGCTCGGCAAGCACGCAACGCCTATCAACTGGGGCACCGGCGGCCCAACCGACATCCGGAAGATGTTTGAGGATGTGGGCTCTGCAATCGAGGTTGCGGACCCTGGCGTTTTGATCGTCGGCGAATGTCCCATCAACTACAGCGGAAAGCTGTTGAACGGCATGGAAGAGGGAACGAAAGGGATCATGGATTGCAGCATGGCGCTGTCCAAGCCCGTTCTTCTCAGCCCCCCTTCCTCCAAGTTTGTTTATTCAATCCATGGTTATCCGAATATTGGCGCGAACAATCAGGGTCCATCCATCGCAGATAGAAATGCTGCCTGGGGCTTCCTTGCCATCGACCGCATAGATCCTGTCTGGATCGGCGAGATGGGCGCCAGCCTCGATAATCCGCATTCGGATGGCGTCACGATCGAGCAGCAAGCAAAATGGGCCACGGCGCTGGTTACCTATCTGAACGGCAAGGCGCCGGGCGGTCCCACCTTTGCCGCGGCCGACCAGCCATTTGGCACGGACTGGTGGGCATGGGGCGCTCTCAGCGGGCAAACTCCCGATGGGACATTGCTGAACGGCACTCTGAGGCCGGCACAACTGGCAATGTACTCGCAACTCCGCTTCATGAGAACCGAAGCTGCGTCCACATCCGGCAATCGCGGCGCGCTGCTGCCCAAGGGCTGGTTTACTACCAAGGGCGCTCAGATTGTGGATGAGCGCGGAAAACCTGTGCGGCTCGCATCCGTAGGCCTGCCCGGATACGACGGCACCGACAACGCCCTGCGTTTTCTAAGAAATGTCAACCACCAGAAGACCATGCGGGAGATAGTTGCGGATGGCTTCAATACCGTCCGCATTGCCTGGGCCGATATCACCCTCAATGCATCGCCCAAACCCGGCGCTATCAACTACGATCTGAACCCCGATCTCAAAGGTCTCAACAGCATGCAGGTGATGGACAAGATTGTTGATTTTGCAGGCGTCGTCGGCTTGCGCATCATCTTCGATCACCACACCAACGACGGGGGAGATCACGGCTGGGGCGGCCAGCAGACAAATGGTCTTTGGTTCGACAAAGGCCCGGGCTCTAACGGAACAGACGGCAGCAACCCCGGCACAGTTACCGCGGAGATGTTCCATGCGAACACGCTTGCGTTGGTCAAGCGATACCGCAGCAACCCAACCGTAATCGGCTACGACCTGGATAACGAGCCATTGAGCCATGGCACCGGCGGCGTCTCGCTCAACTGGGGACAGGGCGGCCCCACCGACATCTGGAAGATGTACACCGACCTCGGCAATGCAATCCTCGCCCTGAATCCGAAATTGCTCATCATCTGTGAAGGCCCGCAAGGCACCGCCAACACAGGCAACGGCCTGGCCGGAATCGGTCCCGAGGGCGATCTAAGTGCTGTCGGCGGCGTTGGTGGCGTCCCCGCAAAACCGGTGGTCCTCAATGTTCCCCACCAAGTCGTCTATTCGGTTCACGAGTACGACACAAATGTTTATGACTTCGGGGCAAACGATAAGCCCTCCACGTTGATTCCGCACATGAACGACGATTGGGGCTATCTCTATACCCGAAACATCGCGCCGGTATGGATCGGCGAGATGGGTTCGAACCTGGACAAGCCGCAAGACCGCGTCTGGGCGCAAACGCTTCTTGACTACATGAACGGCAAATTTGGCGCGCAAGGAGGGCCTGTATTTAAAGGCGACGAGCAACCTGTGGGCGGAAGCTGGTGGCTCTGGGGTTACTTTCCAGGCGAGCAGACTGACGGAACCTTGCAAAGCGATTGGATGACCCCACGGCCCGACCAGCAAGCGATCACCGATCAACTTCTCTACAAACCCATACGCCAGAAAGCATCGACGTCGGGCAAGACAACTCGAACCGCTACTCGAAATGGCGACTGAAAAAACAGGATGGTCCCGAACCCATGTCGTATTTGAAGAAATGCGGCAATTCACGAATTGCAACAATTCATTTGCGTTAGCAGGGACCGGTTTGCAAACATTTCCAAAACCCCAGCAATAGATTGGGTGCAACCAAACCACCTTCAGGAGACTGTGTATGCGAAACAAGTTCCGGCTTGGAATCATGCTGGCCATAGCGCTGGGCGTCAGCCCGGCCTTTGCTCAAAACTCAAACTCCGGTGACATCCGGGGAACGGCAACAGACGTAACTGGAGCCGTTTTACCGGGTGTGACTGTAACTGTTCAGGACGTAGACAAAGGCGACATAAGAACATTCAAAACCGATGGCGCTGGCCTGTTCGATACTGGATCTATCGTCACCGACCATTACACCGTCACCTTCACCAAAGATGGATTCGGCACCTACGTGCGCGGCCCCGTCACCCTTGACGTGGAAACGCTCACCATCAACGGAATGCTGAAGATCGGCGCTGCAACAGAGACGGTGACGGTCACAGACGATGTTCCGTTGATGCAGACCGAGACCGGTATGCAGGGAACAACTCTGGCAGAACAGGAAATGCAGGACCTGCCGAATTCTAACGGCTGGGAGAACTTCGTAATCCTCATGCCGGGCACCTCCGGCACTCCTTCCGGTCAAGGCGGCAACAACCCCGGTCAAGCTGCATCGGTGAACGGCAATGCAGTTTTTTATAACGTGCTCGGTGACGGCGTCACCATGTCTCTGCCATCGAACGGTAACTCGATGGACTATAACTTCGACTCGCTGCAAGAGATCCAGATGGTGACCAGCGTCCCCTCGGCCCAGTATGAAAACGGCGGCGCGATCTACAACCAGATCAGCAAAGGCGGCACGAGCCGTTTCCACGGCGATCTGTTCGAGTATTTCCAGAACAATGCCTTGAATGCGGCGTCTTACGCTTTCGGTCAACCGAGCTCAGTGCCGATCCAGCGCGCCAATACCTACGGCGGTTCTTTCGGCGGCTACGTACCTGGAAAACCTTTTTCGAAGAAACTATTTTTCTTCTTCAACTACAACGGTTCACAAAGCTACGGCGGCAGTTCCAACGGCTTTGAGACCGTCCCTACAACAGCCATGATGAACGGCGATTTTACCGGGATGGAAGTCCAACAGCCGAACGGGACTTGGGTACCGCTGCAGATCTACGATCCGACGACGCAAACGGTGGACCCGAGCGGAACGCTGCACCGAAGAACATTCCAGGATGAATACGGCAGCATGAAGATTCCGAGCACTATGCTCTCTGCCGCGGCTCTGAACATCCAGAAAACCTTCCCGGCGGCCAACGTGAGCAACCCGACCGTGAATCACGGCGTAACGACAAATAACGTCTTTTACAACGTGCCGTCCAACAGCCCTTCCTATTCTTACTTTTACCGCGCGGACTACGACATCACTTCAAAAAACCGTTTGACCGCGACGCAGTACTACTGGAAGGGCGAGTTCAACGAGTTGTCCAATGATTGCCCTATCAATTGCACGTCCGCCGTCGGTAGCGCAATTACGGCTACGGTCTCCGATGTATGGACGTTCAGCGCGGACAAGATCAACGAATTCCATCTTGGGTTGTCGACACAGAACAATCTCTTCATCCCTGAATCGATTGGCAAGGGTTATCCAAGCAAGCTCGGAATCAATTGGGCCAAGGCTGACCTGTTCCCCGAGGTCAACTTCACCAATTGCGAACCTTATTGCCTGGGACCGGGCACAAATGCCATTCAACACCAGGTCATGTTCGAGCCATCCGATGTGGTCACGATGATCAAGGGCAGGCACGTTCTCCACTTTGGCGGCGAGTTCCTTGACCAGCAAATCAATGCCACACTCTGGGGCAATGTCGATGCCGGCGCAACCAATTTTACCGGTGCTTATACCAAGGCGAATCAGAACGACGCGCTCATGGGCAATGGGTATGCCGATTTTCTGCTCGGAGACGTAAATAGCTGGAGCGCCA
>OBLU010002868.1_pt1 | contig 15721 bp, 12 predicted proteins | sample 1518681 | NCBI WGS metagenome assembly OBLU01 (sample SAMEA3539304, study PRJEB22396) | soil metagenome | biome: tundra; feature: field; material: soil | place: USA | collected 2010-05 | depth 0.15 m
TCTGCGACCGCATCGCCATCATCGACCACGGGAAGATCGTCGCGGAGGGCACCCCCGACGAGCTGAAGCGGCAGGTCGCCGGCGACGTGGTCCTGGTGGGGACGGACGGCCCGACCGAGAGGGCACACGACATCCTGAAGGGGCAGGACTTCATCCGTGAGCTGACCGAGGAGGACGGGGCCCTGCGCCTCTACGTCGACCGCGGCGAGACGGCGATGCCCCAGATCATCCGGCTCCTCGACGGCGCGGGTGTCACCCTGGCCACCCTTTCCCTGCATCGCCCCAGCCTGGACGATGTCTTCTTCCGCAAGACTGGTCGCTCGCTGCGCGAGACGGCGGCATGACCGCGGCGATGCCGTCCCCGAAGGAGAACCCACGATGAAGCTGCTGCGCGACACCTGGCTGATGTTCCATCGCTACTTCGTGATCTTCATCAGCAACCCTGCCTGGGTGATCATCGGCGTCGCCCAGCCGGTGCTGTACCTGCTCCTCTTCGCCCCCCTGCTCAAGTCGCTGGTGCACATCCCGGGATTCCCGTCGGGCGGCGCCTACAACGTCTTCGTGCCCGGACTGCTGATCCAGCTCGGCCTCTTCGGGGCGAGCGGGGTCGGCTTCGCGCTCATCGCCGAACTGCGCGCCGGGGTGATCGAGAGGTTCCGGGTCACCCCGGTGAGCCGCCTGTCCCTGCTGCTTGGGCGCGCCTTGCGCGACATCCTCACCCTGCTCATCCAGTCACTGATACTGCTCGGACTGGCGATCCCCTTCGGGCTCAAGCCGACCGCCGCCGGGGTCCTGGTCATGCTTGGGCTGGTGGCGCTCATCGGGCTGGGCATGTCATCGCTCGCCTACGCGGCCGCCCTGGCCCTCAAGGATGAGAACTCGTACGCACCACTCGTCTTTACCCTCTCGCTCCCCCTGCTGCTGCTGAGCGGCGTGCTGCTGCCGCTGCAGCTCGCCCCCCAATGGCTCCAGGACATCGCCAAGGTCAACCCGCTCTCGTACGCGGTCACCGCCGCCCGCGACCTTTTCAACGGCAACGGCGGCTCTCCGGACGTGTGGAAGGGACTGGCCATCATGGCGGCGCTTGCCATCGTGGGGATTGCCATCGGTGCACGGAGGTTCTCACGCGCGATCGCGTAGGGTGTGCATGCTCCGGGGCGGTGAACCCGCGATGTCTGGCGGGTCGGTCCGCGCGGGTGATGCACCGCACTGGTAGACCACCACCTTGCCAAGGTAGGGGTCGCGAGTTCGAGCCTCGTCTCCCATTAGAACGTCGGCCCCGGCACCTGAGGGTGGCTTGCTAGCGTAGGTGCGGTGCCGTCGCCTCCACAGTTCAGCGCTCCAATGATCGCCGCCCCCCTCGGCGAGGTGACCACCGAGCGCTTAGAACTGCGGCGTCTCCGGCCCGACGACCTCGATGCGCTGTCCCAGATCTTCGCGGATGAGGCCGTCTGGCACTACCCCCACCGCCGGGGGTTGACCGGCGAGGAGACGGCAGCGTTCCTCGATCAGCAGATTCGCCACTGGGACACCCTGGGCTTCGGGCTCTGGCTGGCGGTCGAACGGGCCACAGGCCGGACCATCGGCTGCCTGGGGCTCAGCGTGCCCACCTTCCCTCCTGAGATCCTCCCCGCCGTCGAGGTGGGGTGGCGGCTGGATCCCGCGGTGTGGGGACGGGGCTACGCCACCGAGGGTGCCCGGGCCGCCCTGGCGCAGGCCTTCACCACCCTGGGCCTCGGTCAGGTCTGCTCCCTGATCCAGGTCGGCAATCGGCCGTCGATCCGGGTGGCCGAGCGGCTCGGGATGCGCCTCGCTCGGGAGGTCCGGTCCCCTGCCGAAAGCCGTCGCGGCGCCGTGCGCGACCTGATGTACGTGCTGACCCGACCCGAGTGGGCCGTCCGCGCCCGATCCCGGCGGCTCTTCGCGGAGGCGAGCGGGGCGGCCGCCGGCAACGACCCTGCCATCCCCGCGGCCGTGCTCGCCCTAGCCGCTGGCCGGTCGCTCCGGCTGGCCTGGACCAACGCGCTAGGGGGCATGACCTTCGAGCTCGGCCACGGCCCGGGTCGCCGCTTCGTCAAGTGGTCGCCCCGCACCTCGGCGATCGACCTCGGCGGCGAGGCGTCCCGGATGGAGTGGGCTGCAAGCTTCACCCCGGTGCCCCGCGTGCTGCAGCAGGGAAGCGACGCCGCCGGGACATGGCTCGTGACCGCGGCGCTGCCCGGCGAGACCGCGGTCAGTGAGCGCTGGCGGGCCGACCCGGCCCGGGCGGTCGCGGCGATCGGCCGTGGGCTGCGGTCGCTGCACGATGCCCTCCCGGTCGATGCCTGCCCCTTCTCATGGTCGGCCGAGGGCCGGCTGGCCGGGCTGCGCCTGGGGGTGCGCGACCCCCGGGAGTGGGACGAGGAGCACCGCCGGCTCCCAGTGCCCCGGGCCCTCGACCTGCTCGCCCAGCCGCCGTCCGTCGACCGGCTGGTCGTCTGCCACGGCGACGCCTGCGCGCCCAACACCCTGATCGACGACGCCGGCCGATGGTCGGGCCACGTCGACCTCGGCTCCCTCGGGGTCGCCGACCGCTGGGCCGACCTGGCCGTCGCCACCTGGAGCAGCTGCTGGAACTACGGCCCCGGCTGGGAGGAGCCGCTCCTCGCCGCCTACGGTATCGAGCCGGATCCCGAGCGCACCCGCTACTACCGGCTTCTCTGGGACCTGGAGCCCTGAGCCAGGTCAGTGACAGCGCACCCCACCTGGTGCAGTGGCAATACGCAGGCAATCCAGTGGCAGGGCCGTAGCTTCCCGCCCGGGGAGCCGCGGCCCGCTGATCGACCACCACCGGTTCCCCGGAAAGGGCTCAGGGGGCGCGGGTTCCCTCTCGCCCGTATCGATCCTCGAGCCGGACCACGTCGTCGATCTCCGGAGAGGAGACCTCCAACAGGTCTGTGTCTTCGAGTGCGATGAAGCAATGTCGGCGACCGGAGGGGATTCGAGCGCTCATCCCGCGGGTGAGGCGGTGTGTCTCCAGGGATCCGTCGGCGCCCTCCAAAACCAAGTCGATTTCGCCTGAGCTCACGAGTATGGATTCGTCTTTCTGAACGTGATACTGCAAAGACGGAGCGTGGCCGCCATTGATATGCAGGATCTTGCCCACGTAGCGGTCGGTTATCGCCCACCAGAGTTCAAACCCCCAGGGCTTCTCCACCCGGCCGGCACCTGCGAGAAGGACGGCGTCAGACTGTTGGCCGTGTGTCATCGGGGGCTATCCAGCAAGCTCTGAGGAGGCATCCTGGTCAACGGTCATCGAGGCGAGAGGGTCAGCCGGTGACGCGAGACCAGAACCCGCGCCGCCCCACCGTGTCGTAGTCGTGTCCCGTGTCAGACGGCCACACGGAGAAGAAGATCAAGTCCGTGGACCCCGTGTTCACGACTCGATGAGCGTAGCGGCCTTCGGCGTAGGCGACCAGTCCGGGCGAGAGCCGGACGTTCTCAGTGGTTGCCGCGCTGGTGCCGCCGGGGGAGATCTCGGCGAGCAGCATCACGCCCTCACCGCTCATGACGTAGGCCAGCTCCGGCCGGTCGTTGGGCTCGTGCAGGTGGCCTCTGGTGAGGAAGCACTCGTCACCCACGCGCCCCGGATGGAGGATGGTCGTGCCATAGGACATATCCCATCCCGACGGTGTCGCCGGTTCCACCAGGTAGACCTCGTACACCAGCGGGTCTCCATCCGCCACCATCCGCTGCCACGCGGGCTCATCGGTGAACACCCCCTTCAGATCGCTGAGGTGTACCTGCCGGACGGAGGTGGGTTGGTCGATGCGCCCCAAGGAGTCGGAGGCGCTGAGGACGAAGCAGTTCATCACCGAACCTCTACTGCCGGCCATGGACGATGCTCGAGAACTTCGCGAGGGCAGCGGCCGGGTCCGGCTGCTGGAATATATTGCGGCCGAACACGAGCCCGGCCGCCCCTCCCTCGATGGCGTCGGCAGCCGTGCGGTACGCGTCGTCCGGGTTGGCGCGGAGCGGTCCCCCTGCGAACAGGACGGGACAGGGGCAGGCGTCGGTGAGCTCGCGCACTTCACTGACCGTCGCGGGCTGCTTGGTCTTGATCAGGTCGGCGCCGATCTCCGCCGCGATGCGGGTGTGGAGCTGTATGAGGTCCAGCTTGTAGGAGCCGTCCGGGTTGCGCTCATCGCGGACCGCCCGGGTCTCGACCAGGTGCACCAGTCCAAAGCGATCGCATTCCTCTCCGACCTTGACCGCGGCCTCGATCTCTCGTGCCTCTTCGCGGGAGTCCTCGAATCCGATGTAGAGGTAGTTCATGATGCCCGCCGCCCCGAGGGCGGCCACCTTCTCGATGGAGGCAAGAGCGGCGGTGCTGCCGGCACGGTATCCGAGCTGCTCTGGGGTCCGGCTGATGTTCTGCCAGCGGGCAAGGATCATGAGGGCGGGTGCGTCACGCCCCTCGAAGAGGGAGGGCACGAACCGGACCACCCCGGGAGGCACGATGACCGCCTCGGCGCCACGTAGGGATCTCGCTTGCACGTCCATCTGGGCTTGGGTGGCCATGCCCGGCAGCGGGCCCATCAGCACGCCGTGTGCGTAGGCGACGATCAGGCTTCGTTGAGTGTCGGAGCGCACGATCCGGCTCATGCGGAGCTGCTTTCCCAGGTTCATGTCGCCACCATCCTATCGTTCGCGTCCGTGCCCTGGACAATGGGCTCGAGCGTCACGCTGTCCAGGATGCCAGCGAAGCGCTGCCGGTCTATGGTTCCCGGCTCGGCGTGGGCGAGGTTCTCCGCTGCCGCTGCGACGCCCCAGCGAGTCACCTCGTCACCGGCCAGATCGGCGCAGAGCGCCCCTGCCATCGCGCCCACCATGGCGTCACCGCATCCGATCGGGTTGAAAGCGGTCGCCTTCGGCGCCGGCAGGTGAAAGGTGCCTTTGGGGCCATGCCACAGAGCCCCTTCGCCGCCCATGGTCAGGACGATATTGGTCGTGGGGAAACCTCGGGCAAGCTCCTCGAGCCAGGCGGCAACGCGATGCCAGGCTCCCGGTGGGGGCGGTGAGGTGGGGGGCCCCTCTCGCTGCCCATCGGCCGTTGCCCACCAGGCGCCTGCCTCGTCGATGTTCGCCTTCACCCAGTGGGCCCGCGCCTCGAGCGCGAGACCGAGTGCCACTCCACCCAGATCGCAGAGCAGCGTGGCGCCGACCTGGTGCGCTCGGTCGGCCACCTGGGTCACGAGCGAGGGGTCGAGACCGGAGGGGAGGCTTCCGCTGAGGACGACCACCGAGCCTTCCGTCACGCCCGCGAGTGCGGCGCTGACGAAACGGGCGGCTTCGTCGCCGTCGAGGGTGGGGCCACGTTCAACGACCTCGAGCTGGGCGAGGCCGCGTGCGTCGAGCACGGAGACATTGCTCCGCGTGGCTCCGGCGATGGCCACCGTGACGGCGCGGATGCTGAGTTCCTGCAGTGCTGCGACCCAGCGCGAGCCGACGGTACCGCCGATGGGAGCCACCACGGTGACTCCGGCCACCCCCAGGCTGCGCGCCACGAGAGCCGCATGGGTGCCGGAACCCCCTGGCCATTCCAGGCTCTGCTGGGCGCGCAGGGGCCGGCCGAAGGAGAGTTCGGGGACCACCTCCACCCGGTCCATGGAAGGGTTGGGGACTATCGCCGTCAGTTCCCTCACGGCGCTGCCAGAAGGTCGAGGGCGCGATCCAATCCCGCCTTGTCCGTCCCCGTCCCCCGGGCCACCGCAGCCAGGACCGCGCCCTCGACGGGGGTCCGGTCTGACCGTTGCAGGCTCGCCCGAGGCCTGCGCTCCTTCACGGCGGCGGCGAGCGCTTCCAGGTACCGCGCGTTCATGAAAAGGCTACCGGCGCCGAACACCGGAGTGGCAGGCGACGCGTCACAGGCATCCACTGCCACGGCGATCTGATCGGCGAGGTATCCGAGCCGTGTCCCGAGAATGGCCCGGGCGACCGGGTCACCGTCGCCGACCAGGTCGAGGAATGGTGGGGCCAGGCGTGCCAGCCACCCGGCCTCGCTCGAGTGCTGCACGTCCATCGCCTCCCGCATCGACCCGATGCCAAGGGTCTCGAGAACCGCAAGGCGGAGCCGCGCTCCGGGTCCGTAACCGTCCTCGGCGGCCGCCGCGGCTCGGAAGGCCTCCCGGCCGAGGTCGGAGCCGCTGCCCTCGTCGCCGAACACGGCGCCGAACCCCCCCACCAGCAACTCCCTGCCGCTCGCGTCCACCGTGAAGACCGAGGAACCGGTGCCGGCGATCACGATGACACCAGGGCGTCCACCGGTCGCCCCGAACCACGTCGTGTACGCGTCATGGTGCACCGCGACGGACTTGGCGACCCCGGTGGACAGCAGCCGTGATTCGACCGCCTCCCGCTGCTCATGGGTGACGCACCCGGCAATCCCCGCGAAGGCGCAATCCGCCATGCGACCCTGCCGGGTCAGCGCGGACCTGGCCGCCTGCTCCAGTGCGTCGAGCACGGCTGCGCTGGGCTCGGACGAGAAGTCGGCGGGGAAGTCCTGCTCGCCGGCGCTTCGAAAACCCTGCTCAACGTCCAGCGCCAGCGTCCTGACACGGCTGCCGCCTCCGTCGATTCCGAGGAAGAGCACTGGCCCGTCCCTTACGGCGCGCTGCAACCGAGTTGCCGGTGACGGTGTCGAATGGCGCCAAGCGGTCCAAGAATCCCAGACACTAGAGCTCCGCAACGGAAATGAACTGAGGAGAACGTTATCACTCAGCCCTGGGATGGTATCCAGGCCTGCTGCCGGGTGTCAAGTGAGCCATGTCACTCGGCGATATGTTCGCACGCTCCCACCCGCACCAGCTGGCCAGGTTCTGGTATGTTCTGTTCACTCCGGGTCATATGTGTGCGTTAGCCTGGAGAACACGGAGTAGTCGGAGCCCGTCCGCGGCGCACCGGGCAAGGAGCTGGAAATGCTGGCCAGAGAGCGGCAGAGGCTGGTCGTTGGGGAGGTCCGACGACGCGGCGCGGCGAGCGTCGGCGAGTTGACCGCCCTCCTCCAGGTGTCGGGGATGACCATCCGGAGGGATCTGGACGCGCTTCAGCGAGAGGGAGTCTTAGAGAAGGTGCACGGCGGCGCCGTGGCCCTCAGCCGCAGCGCCGAGGAGCCGGGGTTCGACGCCAAGTTCTTCCGGGAGCGCTCGGAGAAGAAGGCGATCGCCGAGGCGGCACTGGCACTGGTGAAACCGCACTCCTCCATCGCCCTCTCCGCCGGCACCACCACGTGGTTTCTGGCGAGCCGCCTCGCCGAGGTTGACGACCTCACGGTGGTGACGAATTCGTTGAAGGCGGCGGACGCCCTAGCCGCTGCACGCAACCGAGGCATGAGGCTGGTTCTCACCGGTGGGACGCTGACGTCCTCGGCGGCGCTCGTCGGGCCCATGGCCGATGCCTCGATCCGCTCTCTCTCCGTGGACCTGCTGTTTCTCGGGGTTCACGGTATGGATCCCGAGGCCGGGTTCACGACGCCGAACCTCGCCGAGGCGGAGACGGACCGGCTGATGGTGGCCCATGCCCATCAGGTTGTGGTCCTCGCTGACCACACCAAGTGGCGGACCATCGGACTGAGTCGCATCAGCGACCTCTCAGCGGCGGACGCGCTGATCACAGATGACGGCATCGATCCCGAGGCGACGGGCATTCTCCAGGAGAAGGTGCGCCGGCTGATCATCGTCCGGACCGACGACTCTCCCTCAGATCGACCCGACTCCGGTTCCCGCTGATGGACGCACCGGACTGGACCGGCGAGCTCGAGCTGCTGCTGGGTCCTGGCATGGTGTCGACCGGGAGTGACGACGTCGACCTGCACAGCTTCGACGCCTGGCCCGTCGCCGTGAAGTGGCGCCAGCAGCGAAAGCGGCCGATTCGGCCCGCCGCGGTGGTCCGGCCGACGACCGCCGACCTGGTTTCGCGTCTCGTGAGATGGGCCAATGAGAGGGGCGTGGCCATCACTCCCTGGGGTCTCGGCTCCTCGGTGACCGGGGCGCCGCTGCCCCTGCACGGCGGAGTGGCCCTCGACATGACGTCGATGTCGAAGGTGCTCTTCCTGGACCCGATCAACCTCCTGGTCGGCGTCCAGGCGGGGAAGCTGGGGCTGGAGCTTGAGAACGAGATGCAGGCTCACGGATTCACTCTCGGGCACTCGCCGCAGTCTCTCGACCGCTCCACGATCGGCGGTTGGGTCGCGACCCGCGGAACCGGCCAGTTCTCATCGCGCTACGGAAGCATCGAGGACCTTGTGGTGGCCCTGTCGGTAGTCCTCCCCACCGGTGAGCTGGTCGAGACGCCCCTGGTTCCCCGCGCCGCCATGGGACCTGATCTCCGCCACCTCTTCATCGGAGCCGAAGGGACCACCGGAGTGATCGTGGACGTCACCCTCAAAATCTTCCCCCAGCCCGAGCTGCGCCTTCTGGAGGCGCTCCGCTTCGACGGCCTGGAGGCTGGGATCGGCGCCATGCGTCACATCACACGGGCCGGGCTGCGGCCGTTCCTGCTCCGCTTCTACGATCCGCAGGAGGCTCACTACGCGATGGTCGACCCGGAGTTCGACGGCTGCGCCATGTTCGTCGGGGTCGAGGGCCTCACGCGCGCGGCCTCCGCCGAGTTCGACGCCATCCTGGAGATCTGCGAGCGGCAGGGGGGTCGCCGGCTGGGGCCCGCGGCGGTCGAGGCATGGATGGATCGTCGCTTCGACTTCTCCGGCGTGGAGAACGTCCTGTTGGCGCCGGGCGGGCTCGCCGAGACGATCGAGATCTCCGACTTCTGGGACCAGATCGTGGACACCTACACGGCGATGAAGACCGCGCTGGCGCCTTATGCAAGAGAGGTGCTCGGACACTTCTCCCATGTGTACCCTCAGGGCACGTCGCTCTACGTGATCCTGCTGGGGCAGGTCGCCGACGATGCCGCCGCCGAAGAGCTCCTCCCCCGGATCTGGGAGGTGGCGATGCGCACTGCGCTCCAGCGCGGGGCGGCGATCTCCCATCACCACGGCATCGGCCTGGTGCGCCTTCCGTACCTCGAAGAGGCACTGGGCACTGGGTTCCCACTCCTGCAGCGGGTCCTCTCCAGCCTCGACCCCAACGGAGTGATGAACCCGGGGAAGCTCGGGCACCAGCCGGGGGGGCCGGCCATCCCGACGTGACGCTGCTCCGGCCCCCGCTGCATTCGCTCGGCTTCCAGCGGGGCGGGCCGGCCGGATCTCACCTGCCGCTCGTCAGAGTTCGCAGATGCCAGGCCGCGCGGACGTGGTCGACGTCGAGTTCGAGCACCTCCCTGAGCCCCCGGACGGCCGCGCGCACCTGGCCCAGACCCGCGAGAGCCAGGCTCTCCAGGTAGCGACATTCGACCCGGTTTCGCCGATCGAGATCGTCGTCGAATACCAGGAAGGTCGGGAGCGAGGTCGCGAAGTAGTCGATGCGCTGCGGCTCGGCGGCACGGGTTCGGGCGGACCTGAGCAACTCCCGGAAGAGGGCGGTCGCCCCGTCCTCGTGGTCGATGGCCCGCAGCGCCCGAGCCCGCCAGTACGCCGACTCGGCGAGGGGGCCCCGGATGTCGCCCTGCGCGGTCGCGGCACGGGCCATCCAGGCGTGGACACTTTCATCGTCGCCCGCCGCCCGGTGGGCCAGGCCGAGATGGTAGTGAATCTCGTTCTCGGCGGTGAGGGGGTGCTTGCCTTCTCCCAGGTTCTCGGGGCGGTGCAGCGCCGCTTCCAAGCGCTCGACGGCGCGCCCTGATTGGGAGGCTTCGAGGTCGTGCTGGGCGAGGCGCAGGTTCGCCAGGACCCACTGGGCCGCCACCAGCCCCTCGCCGCCCTCCCACGGGTGGAACTGCCGATGACCCAGGATGGCGAGCGCCTCCTGGTGGCCCCCGAGCTCGTTCAGGAGGGTGACGTACTCGACGGTCAGGTCGTCTCGCCGATCGACGAGCGCGCGGCGCCGGCGGAGGAGGCGGGCCCGGTCGGCGGGCGGTTCGCCGCGGCGCCGGCGGAGCTGATCGAACTCGTAGAGCAGCCGCGCGTCGAAGGGATCCGCGCGGAGCGCTCTGCGGTAGGCCACGCGGGCGCGATCCGGGCGACCGAGGACGTTGAACTCGGCGATGCCGAGGTTGCGATGAACCGTCGGGAACGCAGGATCCAGCCGAGCGGCCTGGCGCCACGCGGCGATCGCCTCACGGTAGCGGCGGCGGTCGTAGAGGAGAGTGCCGAGGTAGTAGGGTGCGCGGGCATCCTCAGGGTCCGCCGCCATGGCCCCGCGCAGGATCTCGATCTCCTCCAGGCGAGCCGGGAAGCAGTACTCAACTGGCATTTCCGCGCCGCGCCGATACTCCTCGAGCGAACTGGCACTGCCGGCCCGACCGAGCAACCAGCCGAGCGTGTAGTGCAGCATCGGATGGACGGGGCCGGCGGGATCGTCGTCGGGGAGCTGTTGGCGCAGGACATCGATGGCCTCCTCCAGCAAGCCGGCCACCGCGTAGTCGTGGGCGACGTCGAGGGCGGTCTGGACGCCGCCGGGGAGATGGTCGGCGGGTCGACGGGTCGACGCGGCGCCCGCCTCCTGCATGAGGGCGAGCCGGCGGTGCAGATCGAGCGCCCCCGCGTTGAGCGGGTCGAGGGCCAGCACCGCGGCGACCTCGACTGCCGCGAGATCAGGCTCGGCCAGGCGCAGCCAGACGGCGGCTCGGAGAGCGCGTGCCGCCACCTGGTTGGTGTCGCCCTGGACAACCTCGTCCAGCAGCTGGAGTGCCTGATCGAACCTGCCGCGGGCACAGGCGAGCTGGGCCCGCGCGAACTGCGACGGCCCCCGCCACGCCTGGTTCCAGGCTGCCTTGGCGAATGCCTCCTCGGCCTCGGCGGGTTGCCCCGCGGAGCGCCGGGCCAGGCCCAGGCCGTAGAAGGGCTCACCGTCGTAGGGATTGGGATTGAGCCGCGTGAGGGTCACGATCGCGCGCCGGAAGCAGACCGCCGCCCGGTCGAACTCGCCGCGATGATGGTGCCACCACCCCATGGCGGTGTTCGAGCGGACGTCATCCGGCGCCCGCCGGAGCGCCTCCTGCCAGTAGTCCTCCGGCTGCCTCGTCGCATGGCGGTACAGGGCAAGATGCTGGCCGACGAGGAAGAGCTCCTCCAGCGACCGGACGGCGGCGGGCAGCGCCGGCTCGCGCGCCGGAGAGGGCGGTTCAACGGCCGTGAGGCGTGGGGGCCGGTAGCAGACCAGCTCGCGTCCCTCGACAGACGCCACCACGTGGAGGTCGGTCTCGGCCACGCCGGCGGGGAGGGTGACGTTCTCGACGACGAGCGGCTGCCCGGGAGCGAGATCGGCGGTCCTCTCGAGGAGCACGCGGTCGCCGGCCCGAAGCCGCAGGGTGAGTCCACTTCGCGCTGAGGTTACGGCCACCCCGAGGCGCGCCCGGCCGTCCCTCACGGAGAGGCTGAGCGCCGCGTCGAGGGTCGCTTTCTGCGCCGGACCGATCTCCTGGATGGGATACCAATACTGGCTGAACGTCCTGGTCTCGTAGGGCGCGAGGAAGCTGAAGTCCGGCTGGTTGTCGGTGTAGACGCCGGCCATCAGCTCGACATAGGGGCCGTCGGCATCGGTCAGCTGGCGGTCCCAGGCGTAGCCGACGTCGCCCTTCCCCCAGGTCCAGAGTTTCTTGCCGGGCGAGATCCGGTGGTCGGCCCAGTGGACAAAGCCGGCCGCCGCGACGTGGTCGTAGCCGCCGAAGAAGTCACCCGCCGTCGCCACCACCATGTACGACGTCGGGACCGGGATGTTCCGGTACCACGTCAGGTCCGCCTCCGGCTCGTCCCGAGCTCCGTAGTCGACCCCGTAGTACCGGCCGCGGGCAACCGGGAAGCTCGACATCGCGCGCTTGGCGTGATCGGCAACCGAGGTGACGTCGGGAGGGAAGAATGACTGGTAGCCGTCATGCACCCTGGCGGCGGCGTTGGCCCACCAGAGGAACGTGCGAGTCTCCGGCGTCCGGTTGAAGAGACGGACACGGATCTCCAGAACCGAAGATCCGGGGCGGACGGTCACACCGTGCATGCCCTTCATGCGGCCCATGGGCTCGTGCTCCGAGCACCAGACCGTCCGCCCACCGTCGGGCAGTTCCTCGATGGTCCAATCGACGGGCATGAACGAGGATGGCCGATGATGCTGGGGCCAGTTGAATTCGACGCCCCCCGAGATCCACGGGCCCAGCAGCCCCACCAGCGCCGGCTTGATCACGTTCTGGCGGTAGAAGAAGTCGTAACCGTTGGTGCGATCCATCCCCACGTGGATACGGCCGCCGATCTCGGGGAGGACCATCAGCCGCAGGTACTCGTTCTCGAGGTGCACGGCGGTCCAGGCCCGGTCCACCGACTGGTTCGACACGCTGTCGATGACCGGGTTCGGGTAGACACGCCCCGAGGAACCCTGGTAGACGCGGTTCTCGAGGAACATCGGATTGCGGTCCGCCGGCGGGGTCGGGTAGGTCGGGATGACCACCGGTTCGCTCCAGGCGGCGACCGGTGCATGCCGCAGTGAGCGTGGACGTTGCGGCAGCGAGATCATGCCTCGGATCCCGAGGCCCCGCGGTCCTCACCCCCTGTGAGTGGCCCCTCACGGGTCAGCTCGAACGCACCCAGCAGACCCAGATCGCTGGTCAGCTCCGCTCGCCTGATCCGGCAATGGGCACGCGTGGCGGGGAAGCTTCCCTCCGCCACCGCCGCGACCATCACGTTCCAGAAAGAGTCGCCGGCGCCGAAGACGCCTCCTCCGAGCGCGACGGCATCCAGAGCGAGCAGATTGATCAGGCCGCCAAGTGCAATCCCCAGGTAACGCGCCGCCGCATCCAGGACCCCCTGCGACTTCGCGTCGCCCGCGGCGGCGGCGCGCACCACCTCCTCAGCGCTCTCGGCTCCCGCGGCGCTGGCGATGCCGTCCCCGGAGGCGATGGCGTTGATGCATCCCCGGTTGCCGCAGTGACAGAGGGGGCCATCCGGAATGGTGACCATGTGGCCGAATTCCCCGGCTCCACCGACACTGCCCCGGGAGAGATGGTTGTCGAGGACGAGCCCGGCCCCGATGCCGGTGCTGACGGTGATGTAGGCAAAGTTCGCCACGCCGCGCCCGGCGCCACGACCGTGCTCGGCCAGAGCCGCCACGTTGGCGTCGTTCTCGACCAAGCAGGGACACCCGAGTCGCGCCTCCAGCATCTGCCGGAGCGGAACCTCCTTCCACTCGGCAAGGTTCGCAGCCGCGTGGACGACACCACTGCGCGGGTCGACCGTTCCCGGGACACCGATCACCGCGACCGACGGGGCCGCCGCGGCTTCGGTGGGAGAGACCACCACCTCGCGTACGAGTCCCACGATCTGGTCCACCACTCGGGATGGTCCGGCGTCGCGGTCGGTGGTGACCCTTCCGCGCCGGACGATGCTTCCGGCCGGATCGAAGGCCGCCGCGCGCAGCCACGTACCTCCCAGGTCGATGCCGACGACGGGGAATCCATGGGGCGGCATCTCCGTCGGGTGGTCGATCATGACTGCTGGCACCCCGGCGTCACGTCGGGGAGGTGACGACGTCAGGCGCGGGGACCGCGACGCCCGCGGACGGCTCGATCAGCCAGGTTCCGGCGTCGGGGATCGCGGCGGCGGCCATTGCCGCGGCGCAGGCATCGGCGGCGCTCCGGTCCACGAGGGCCAGCGCGCTGCCCCCGAAGCCGCCGCCGACCAGCCGGGCGCCGTAGCAGCCGGGGACGCGGCGCGCTGCAGCCGTCATCGCGTCGAGCCTCTCGGTGCTGATCCGATAGTCGCTGCTCAGGGATTCGTGGCTTTCGTTGACGAGCACGCCGAGCCGGTGGGCGTCTCCCGCCTCGAGAGCGGCGATGGCGGCATCCGTTCGGCGGGTCTCTGTGGCGATGTGCCGGCCGGCCGCGCGGAGCTCCCCGGGCAGATCCCGCCAGCGATCCCCGATCTCCTGGCAGCCGGACGCCCCGAGCGTGACGCAGGCTCGCTCCGCCATTGCGCGGCGGGTCCGGTACCCGGTCCCTTGCACGTCGTGCCTCTCGCCGCTGCTTGCCACGACCAGGCCGATCTCGGGCCAGGGCCAGCCGCGCGTCTCCCGGGATCCGGTGGCACAGTCGAGGAGGAGCACGGAACCGGCTCGGCTGTATACCACCGCCAGCGGGTCCAGGTCGCCGCAGGGAACACCCACGATCTCGCGCTCGGCGATCAACGCAGCGGCGACCAGGTCATCCGAGCTGAGACGAGCACCGGCGAGCCGGAGCATGGCCACCAGGCTGGCTGCCGTCAGTGCCGCCGACGAGCTCAGGCCGGAGGAGCGGGGGACCCGGCTTGCGACGCCGATGTCGAGGGGTGGCAGGACGACGCCGAACCTGCCCAGCGCGGAGGCGGCCGCGAACACGCGGTCACCGATGTCCCTGGCCATGGACGGCGCCGGACGCTCCACTCGATGACCGTCACTCACCACCCGCCAATGCCCGTCGGCCGACGGTCGCACGGCGACGGCCAGGGTCAGGTCGATGGCCATGCAGGCGATGCGGCCGCTTACGTAGTCGACGTGCTCCCCGAGCAGCGTGACCCGACCTGGAGCCACACCGCTCGCGGCCGAGGTGCCGGGCCCGAAAGCCGCCTCCAGCTCGCCGGCGGCCCCCATCTCCAAGTCGGTCATCTCAGCATTCTGGCAGCGGGCCACCGCCGTTCGATGGTGCGCTGACGGCCGCATCAGGGCGCCTCGGAGGCCTCCACGTCGCGATCCTCGAAGCGGATCCGCGTGAACGTCTCGGGGCGGTGATTGTCATGCGACCCAGCCGGGTCCCACGCCCACCCGATGTGCTGGTCCGTGGAGAGGAGCTTCTCGTAGCGGGCAAACTGGAAACGCCACTCGTCGCCGGGCACGGGAGGCAGCGGCCTCCCGTGCGCCAGCGGACGCATGCCAGCCCAGGGCAGGGCGATCTCCACTGTCCAGCCGCGATCGACCATGGTCGGGTCGTTGAGCCGGCCATCGATCGCCACCGCCGTCCTCAGTCCGGGCAGATCCCAGTCCACAAAAGCCCAGCGCAGACCCCGAGGGTGGCTGCCCCTCCAGAAGTACGGGGTGGTGAGGTAGTCATTGCCGCCGAAGCTGTGCGCGTCACGAGTGCGGAGGTCGAACTCGGGGGTGTCGAAGACACCCCCGGCCCGATAGGCATCCTTCCAGATGAAGAACACCTCGTACACCGTGTTGCGAGCGTTGAGCTCCAGCTCGTAGTAGGCATCGATGCCATCGACGAAGACCTCGACGTCGTTCTCGGCGAAGATGATCGAGTCCCGCTCGGTGAGATCCGCTCGCACGTACGGCTCCTCCACCCAGAAGCCGATGTAGAGGTTCTCACTGTCCCACAGCACCGCCGCCCTGGTGTCATACAGCGCGGGCACACCGCTGATGATGTCGACGAAGCGAGGTGACCTGGGCGCCTGTTGCCAGACCGGCTTGTCGAGGTGCCCGTCGATCTCGATCGGGGAAGGGGTGCGAAAGCAGCTGTAGGGTGCGTTCATCGTCATGAGCCGTCGGTCAGCGCTTCAGCAACCGGCAGAGATCAGTGTTGAGGATCATCGTCAAGCTGCTCCATCGCCGCCGGCGCCGGCCGAAGTCGGGGTGTCCATCACCATCATGGTCGCGCCGCGCTTCAG
>OBLU010002870.1_pt1 | contig 15712 bp, 21 predicted proteins | sample 1518681 | NCBI WGS metagenome assembly OBLU01 (sample SAMEA3539304, study PRJEB22396) | soil metagenome | biome: tundra; feature: field; material: soil | place: USA | collected 2010-05 | depth 0.15 m
GTTGCTCTGCATCTTGTTGAATGTACGTTTCAGCGCGGATTCGAATCCCTCCCTCTCCGCCAGACTTTTGCTCTCAGTAGTTTAGGGACTAGCTACTCGGTTTTCCCAAAATCTCAGTATTAGAGGACATCATGGGAAAACCAACAGTCAGCGTTTATCTCCGTATTTCCTCCCCGCAGCGGTACTGCAAGCCCGTGTGGGAGTCTCGCACGATGTTCCGTCCCTACTGGTGCATTGTGAACGATCAACCTGAGCACCACCCCGAAGGAACCTACCAACTGCGCTACCGAAAAGCTGGCAAACAAACTTGGGAAAAGGTCAATGGGGACGGGCTTGATGCGCTGACTCTCCGCAAGCAGCGGGCGATTGAGTTGAGTCGCAAACCACTAGGACGCCCCAAGTCCGAACCTGAGAGTCGGACGGAGGCGGTCCCATTCAAGGTAAGCGATGAAGTAAAAGTCTATTTGGCGAATGTTGAGAAGCTCGCCCCCAAGACGCTCGCGGCGTATCGGCTGACGCTCGGCTTGTTTCAAGAATCGTGTGCCAAGATTTTCTTGCACCAAATCACCAAGCAGGATTTACAGGCGTTTGACAGTTTTCTTTTGAAGCGTGGGGACGAGGATCGCACACGAGCGAATCGCATACAGCATGTGGTGACGTTCCTCAGGAACAAAGAAGGGCGACGAGCAGGATCACCAGTTGAGAATGTCGCCATCACGGTCAAGTTTGTGGAGCAGCCGCCCGAGGCTTACACCCGATCTGAACTTGAGGAACTGTTCCATGCGTCATCCGAAGCTGACAAATTACTTTGGCGCTTTTTTCTTGGGACTGGGTTTCGGGAGTCGGAGGTTAGCGTTGCCGAGTACACCGACATCAATCTGGAAAAGCGAACGATTCAGGTCATCGAAAAAACCCAGTATGGTTTCAAACCGAAAGACTGCGAGAAAAGAGTTGTCCCTATACCTGACGAATTGCTGACCTGTCTTGCCGTTCACAAGAACGGATCGCCTTTAATCTTTCCGAAGAACGGACAGCCTGACGGCCATCTATTGCGACGGCTCAAACGGATTAAGCCCGATGCCATCTTGCACAGATTCAGAAAAAACTTCGCCACAGACAGGCACGAAGCTGGAGCATCAGCACGGCAAATCCAAAAGTGGTTGGGGCACAGTTCGCTCGAAACGACGCTCAGATACCTAGCGACCATGGACGATCAGTGTGAGAAGGTGCGGAACATCTGCAACGTGGCGCATGGTGGGTTATAGCACTGGGTGCTCAGTGGTAATTATGGTAATTATTGACTTGACTAACCCACTGTGACAGGATGGGCGAAGGGTCAATTTTTGCCGATGAACTCAGATTTCAAAGGAGATCATCGTGCAGTTACCCTACAGAAAGACCGCCGTCATGTTGAGTATTTTCGGCGATGAAAGCGCGGATGAGACAAAGCAGCGCGTATTTGCTGTGGCTGGCCTAATTGCAAATGAGCAATTGTGGGGAGCACTTGAAGCGAAGTGGCTCGCAAGAACAGGCGGAATTCCGTTCCACGCAAAAGACTGTGACAGCGACCATAATAGCTATGCGAATAGCGCCTCCTTTTGTGTTCGTTGTGACCCGCCGTCGCGGGTCGTTGCGTTAGTTGTTTCGCAGCAGACTCCCGTTTTGCGGCTCAACGCCTACCGGCAAAACCTCAACAAAGTAGTCTGACTTACCCGTTGTGATTTGCTGACCCTTGTGAGTCGGAACATCACCCTGCGCCTCACGGCACCGGGTGCAAAGCTTAGCGAACGGCCTGATTGCAAGCAGCTCAGCGGGCAGCGTAACCTTGCATTTTGTGCAAACTTTCGGCCCTTTTGCGCGTGCCCTCAACTCTTTGTTAACGGCCTTCGTCTCAGCAGCCGTAGGCCCCGCATATTTCTTTTTGTCTGCTAGGTTTGTAGCGATGTGAATTGCCTCGCCCTTGAGCGAAGCAAGGTTGCCCTCCGTAAGGACGAGTTTTAAGCCGTCAATCAGGACGGTCATACCCGCGATCAAGGCGACATCAGTAGACTGAGGTCGCTTCGCCTGCGGCTTAGGTCCCGCGATGATGCGCTGAATTTGCCTGATAGTGATTGACTGCGAGGAGGCCCAGGTCTCTTTTGAGGTGTAGCCGCCTACGGACTCACCCCTTGCGAGGCAGGCGAAGATTTTCGTGAGGACATCCTGTAGTTTTGCCGTCGCCTCACGACGGCGGAGATTGTAGGATTTGACGGCACCTTTAGACGCGACCTCAGAGGTCGTTGCCGTGCGTGCGAGTAGGAGTTTTACGGCGGATTCGTGCAATGAGTCGTTTGACATGAGACACCCTCTGTATGAGATACGGCGGGTGTCCTCGTCTCAACTTGCGGACTCAGGCTATGACTTCAAATCCCGTGCGGTGACGACTCAGGGCGGCGTATGTGTTCCCGTCCTACCGTTATTATACCCCGTGAGTGGGGAAAAAGGATAGGAAATGTGAAACTATTTGGCTGACCTCACTTGACTCAGTCCAAGTAGGGGCACACCGAAGGTGGCAATCGCTAAGGCGAGTGGCATAGAGATGAAACAGAAGACCGCAAAAACCAGAAACCCTACGATCCATCTCACGGGTTTTATGTCGTTGTCCATACCCCTATTGAACTCAGCGATGAAACTCATCGCTTCGCCCCCCGGTTCATCCGCAGCTTGTAGGCAACGATGAATTTCTTGTCCTTCTCGGACCAATGATTCCGGCCCACTAACCTGCACACCGCGTCCATGAGGTCTTCGTCTGTGGCGATGAGGTAGGTGGGGTCATCCATACCTGGGTTGTTTTTGTGAAATGTTGCGAGAGCGATGCGTTCGGCACGTTCGCAGGCAAAATCTGAGGGGGGTCTATTTCATACCACGGTTGCATTTGAATCTACTTGAAACATTAGGGGCTAGGAGGTGATGCCTAGCCCCTTGCCGTTGAGTCGGCCCACCGACCAAGGGTGGCGCTCATTGGCTTGTAAGTCATAATGCCCTATTTGTGGGGAAAACGGACTATTACTTTTGTCAATGAACAACAATACGGACTTCTGGGTATTAAGTAGATATGAAGAAAGACACAAAAGCCTTGTTTGCGGGGCTCTATCACAAACATTCAACTTCACAAATTGCAAAGATACTAGGAATCGCCAGATCAACGGCGTTCAAGTGGCGTGACCAACTCAGCTTACCTAAGCGGGCATGGGGGAGGAAATCATGATCTATACAGGTCTCCTTTGTCACGCGCTGTTCTACAAACAAGAAGCAACATTACCGGCTTTCGTCAAGTATCTAGCGAAGCTGCGGAAGCTCAACGACCTTCCCGCCACAAGCGATGATGCATACGACTACCGCGCGGTTCTCCGCGCCCTTGTAGCCTACTACGACGAGCACAACCAACTTCCACCTGATCGCCGCGCATTGCTTGAATACCAGAAAGTCAGCAAGGATCACGCCATCCGCATGAACCTCATGATTGAGGACGCGGTGAAGAGCCTCAAGGATAGTTTTGACGAGACAGAGCTGAAATCCATCACTGATCCCGTCATCCTTGTCACCAAGGTGATTGAGGATGCCAAGAAGGAATATCTAGATTACCAGATGACGGTCGCTAGGTGCATCATGAACTCGGGCCCTACGGCGAAGGTCGGAAAGTATAAAGACCCAGCAGGTCTAGATGATGCCAAGACGATGCTAATCCAATCGCTCATCGGCATGAACGATGACTCCGAGGAGACCGACCCGAACGAATCTATCCTTAGCGGCGGTGTGCAGCCTATTCAGATGCGGGTAATTAACGCTGCATCCATCACGACTGAGCGGCTTGAGTGGCTTTGGTTCAATAAAGTTCCGCTCGGGTTTATCACGCTGTATGTGGGCAAGCCTGACAACGGCAAGAGCTTAGCCGCGCTTGACCTTGCTGCCCGCGTGAGCACAGGTAAGGATTTCCCGGACGGTGAGAAAAACACCCTAGGTGCACGGTCGGTGCTGTGTGCCTTCTCCGAAGATGATGAATCACGGACCATTGTGCCTAGGCTAGTCGCGGCGGGTGCTGACCTCACCAAAATCCTAATTCTGCGTAAAGTCATTGATCCAGAGGGTGTGAAGCGCAACTTGGCCCTGAAAGACGATGCCCGGGTGCTCCAAGAGAAGCTATTAGCCAACCCTGACATCGCCCTAGTCATACTTGACCCCATCAGCGCATTTTTCGGGGATGCAGACTCGAACCGCGACAAGGACATCCGTCCGGTGCTCGAAGCGTTAGGTGAGGCTATGCGTAAGTCTTTAGCTACGTGCGTCGGGATCATCCACTGTAACAAACGATCAGATGTAGATGCTTTAGGCAAGATACTCGGCGCAAGTAGCGTTGCGGGCGTCGTAAGGGCAGCGTGGGACTTCTCCCGTGACCCTGACAATAAAGAAGAGTTCATGATGACCCATATCAAGGGTAACTTGAGTAAGAAGCGCAGCGGGGTCCGCTACAAAACCACAGGCGTGTTAGTCAAGATAGGCGACGGGTCGGAACAGGAGCACCCACACATCGAGTGGTTAGGCGAGACTGAGGACAGCGCAAATGAGGTGCTTAACAAAACTAGGGACAATGCAAAGAGCGGCGGTGACCTGACCAAAGAAAGCAAGGCAAGCCTGTTGATCAACCTGATGCTAGACAGCCCAGCGGGTGATGTGAAGGCAACAGACCTCTATAGCAAGGGGGAATCAGAAGGCTTAAGCGTCCCCACCATCAAAGCTGCAAGCTACAGCATGAAGCATGTAGGTAAGGAACGTCGGGGGGGTCAGTGGTACTGGTTTGACAAGCGGAAACGCGAGGCGGCGACGGAACAATATGATCGCAAGATGATGGACACGGAGGTGATGTGATGAACGAAGAATTGACACCACAGCAGGAGATTCAAGAGGAGTGCATTGGGCTCCTCGACAAAGGGCTAGGCGGTGTGACAGGTAGAGCTTTGATCCTACTTCTACTTGTTGAGCTGCGACGGATTGCCAATGTGTTAGAGGCTAGGTCAACCGTTATTTGACCGTTATTCTATTTACAGGAATAACGGCTGACGCCTGACTGTCCGGTATCCTATATTTGATATATCTATTATTATTCTAAAGGACTTACCGGTTTTTAGAGGTCAGGCGTTGACCGATATTGACCGTTAGGCGTTATTCCACACATTAATAACGGTCAACCCTGTTTCCCTGTAAGTCGTTGATAACTGGTGAAACGCGTCGAGCCGCCGCAGGCGGCGAGTTTTTGCCAATAGAGCGCCACTACCCTTGGTCGGTGTTCACAATGCCTCGGGATTTGTTTGCAGTACAACGCGGTATTAGACAAAGAAGGAAAGATGAAAATTAAAGTCAGCGAATCATCCCCTAAGTGTGCGGACCGTGAGACCCGTGCGGGGGTGACTTGCCGTGTGGGGGCAAGTTGACCGGCGTGGGGGTCAATTCTCTGGACGAAGGCGCACCCGTTAGCCCCGCCTCTGGTAAATGTGTGTGACCCGAAAATAACGAAAAGGTAACTTTTACATGATTCCAAAGCCTTTAGCATGAGTAGACCCCGCATCCCGACTGCAATCCTTGATGCAAAGGGTAGCTTGCTCCACCACCCCGAGCTGCGCGACTCTGGTGAACCGTCCGGGCGTCAGATGAGTAAGTCAGTCCCTAACAGCCCGTGGTGCAAGTCTGGGTTCCGCAACGAAAAAGCTTGTGTGATCCACAGGGACGATTCGTAGAATGCGGGCATGGCGATGGGCACGCGCAAGCAGCGGGAGAAGCAAGAGGGGCTGTGGATCGCGCAGCAGGAGTTAGCGGCGGCACCGGGGCATCCGTTTTACCAGAAGCTGAATGAGTTGCTGGAAGCCGCGGGCTTCGACGAGTTTGTCGAGAAGCGGTGCGCGAAGTTCTATGCGGAGAAGTACGGGCGTCCGTCGCTGACGCCGGGCATCTATTTCCGGGCGCTGCTGATCGGGTATTTCGAAGGCATCGGGGCGGAGCGTGGGATTGCATGGCGGCTGGCGGATTCGCTGGCGCTGCGGCGTTTTGTGGGCATTGCGCTGGACGAGTACACGCCGGATCACTCAACGATTTCGCGCACGCGGCGGCTGATCGATCTGGACACGCATCGTGAGGTATTCGGCTGGGTGTTGGGCGTGCTGGCCGATCACGGGCTGCTGCAAGGGCAGCGGATCGCGATCGATGCGACGACGCTGGAGGCGAACGCGGCGATGCGCTCGATTGTGCGGCGGGACACGGGTGCGAGTTACGAGGAGTTTCTACGCGGATTGGCGAAGGCCTCGGGCATCGAAACGCCGACGCGCGAAGACTTGGCGCGGCTGGATCGCAAGCGCAAGAAACGCACGTCGAATAAGGAGTGGAAGAGTCCGGCGGACGCGGATGCGCGGATTGCGAAGATGAAGGATGGACGCACGCATCTGGCGCACAAGGCCGAGCACGCGGTCGATCTGGACACGGGCGCGGTGCTGGCGGTCACGCTGCAAGGCGCCGATAAGGGCGACACGGCGACGCTCGATGAAACGTTGTGCGAAGCCGGGATGGCGGTGGCGGAGCAGGTCGGGCGCGAGGCGGAGTTGCATCCCAGCGAAGAGCCGCAGGTGAACGTGGCCGGCATCGAAGAGGCGGTGACCGACAAGGGCTATCACAGCGGCGCGGTGGTGAAGCGGATGAAGAGTTACGGCGTGCGCAGTTACATTCCGGAGAAGAAACAGAAGGGGCGGCGGAACTGGGCGGGCAAGCCGGCGGAGCAACAAGCGGTGTATGCGAACCGGCGGCGGGTACGGGGCGAGTACGGCAAGAGTTTACTGCGGCGGCGCGGCGAGTTCGTCGAGCGCAGCTTCGCGCACTGCTATGAGACGGGCGCGATGCGGCGCTGCCATCTGCGCGGACACGAAAATATTCTGAAATGGCAGTTAGTTCATGTCGGAGCGTTCAACCTGAGCCTGATTCTGCGCCAGCGGCTGGGTGCGGGCACACCGCGCGAGCTGAAAAACCGTGCGGGGCAGTTATTTTCCCGACTTTTGCGCTTTCTGCTGCGCCTGGGGAAGGCCGTTTCGCGGACCGGTTGCACCCTCCCGCTGCTGGCCCGAGGAGGGAACCATCATCCCCTTGCAGCACACCTAAACACCGATCGCGATTCTTGAGTAGTTCTACCACGGGCTGCTAAGAATTTCGCTTGCATCGACGCTTGTCCCGAGGTTTGCATTCACGTGGAGCAACGCAGGCTATGGAAAGAGCTGATGAAAATGCTAGTTCCGGGCGTCGCCTTGTCTTCCGACCGTTGGGCAGCAATTCACCTTGTAACCCTAGAGGCTAAGTCACTGGCGGGGCATACCTCAGAGGGTGAAGAAAACCGACTCTTGCACTATCAAGATCGTTTCGGGCTAAATCCCGCGTCTCGCTCGAAGGTAAGCATCCCCGCTCCTAAAGAATCCGCCCTTCAGAAGTTTCTGAAGCAACAACAGACTAAGAAGCCCTCCCCACGCCCCGTGACGGAGTTACCCCCCGTTATTGTCCCGACTATCCTCAACTAATTCGACTACAGACCCCTTATATGAATCCGCCCGATGGCGGACGCCTGACCTATCTTGTATCCAATGATCCGACAGGGCACGCAAGTTACAAAGGAAACAAAGATCATGGACTCAAACAAGTCTCAACGCACGTAAGGATGAATTGCTTTCTCAGCAAGAGAAGGTTCTCAACTCCGCCCAGGAAGCTCGTGTCAAGTTGACGCCTGCCCAAGAGGAACAGTACACGAAGGACACCGCGGAAATCAACGACATCGATCAGACCCTCGTCCGCATGGCTGCAATCGCCAAGGGTAAGTTCGAAGTAGGACGCCCGCAGGCTGCTGTAGTTATTCCCGTGAACGACGAATCCGTCGATCCTAAGAAGCTCTCCCCTGAATACCGTAAAACATTCTGGAATGCTCTGAAGAATCGCAACCTCAATCCGCAGAACGCGGCATTGGGTGAGGGCGGAACGGCTGGAGATGGTTCGTACCTTGTGCCAATTCAGACCGGCCCGACGATTCCCGCACTCGCTATTGTAGAGTGTACGGCTCGTTCGCTGTCGTTAGTCACCACGACCGAAATGGATATCCGTTTGCCGTACCAAAGCGCAAAGTCAGTTGCCACTGCGAAGGCCGACGCTAACTCAGGCGGAACCAACGCATTCGGCACAAGTGTCCCCCAGTTCGGAACTACGACGTTTACGGCGTAAATGGGTGGTAACTCAATCGCTGTCAGCTGGGAGTTACTTGCTGACTCAAAAGCTGTCCAGACCTTCGTAACTGCCGATCTTAACCGCGCTGTCTTCGTTTACGAAGAGAATGCGTTCATCGTCGGCGGATCGAACGGCGCAACCTCGCCGCTCGGTTACCTCGAAGGCGCAGCGTCCGCTAACTCGGCTGCTGGACAAAGACTTGTGTAATTCCAATCCCGGCATTTCGATCGTGCTGCTATGAGCATTGGGTTCAAACACTAGCTCAACTCGAACTGAACCGTTTTGTCCAATCTGCCATAATTTCCCAATGTGCGGACGCTACCGACTGTCGCGGAGAAAGCAGCTTGTCGAAGAGTATTTCGATGCCGTCTCAGGCGAAAAAGACTGGAGCCCTCGGTACAACATCGCTCCCACCCAGCCTGTCCCGGTCATCCGCCAGAATCCTAAGGAGCCCGTCCGTGAACTGTCGCTGGTACAGGCGGCTGAATTGCCCCGCGTCCCTGATAGAGAGACAACCCCAGCGCCAAGCTGAGGAGCAGCAAGCCAAAGCTCAAGCCCCAGTCATAGTAAATTCCGCGATAGAGGGACAACCCCAGCGCCAAATTGAGGAGCAGCAAGCCAAAGCTCAAGCCCCAGTTGTCTGTCGCATTCCGAGTGGAAGCTGACACTTCAGGAACAAAAGCAAGTGGTACAGTGGCCAATGTCGCCGAAGAATCCCCAGTGGCCCAATAAGGTTCTATCGAGTCTTCGGCTAGGGGAGATAGCGGAAGTCCCACAGCCCAAATGCTTCTTCCGTAGTCAAGCGCCTCCATTCCAGCGTGATGTTCGTTGGCCGCAAGATGCTTGCTCCAGATGACACGGAAAGGGATTTTTTGCTGTCCTCGTTGTAATGCGATGGTCTGCCCCGGAGAAAGCTTCGTGCGCAACCCGCCCAGTCGGCAACCGATCTGACTGATGTCAATCGTGTGAACCCATTGCGTGGATAGAGTTTCGTCGGCCCCTTCGTCCAGCCACACGCGCAGTGGCAAAACCATCTTGGTCCGAGAATAGCGTTGAGTTCCTTCCGGCATGAGGACAGCTTACGTTGAGTCCGTAAATCCAAACTTGAGTGTGCGGTGTTTGGGGGAACAAGTTCTGTGATTCGAGCCCGTTCGTCCATTACCGAAGTCATGTGAACTGGGCTTCATATCCGGACGGACGGTCTCGATTCCCTGTTTCGTGGTTGGAGCCGAGAATGCTTTTAGGCGAGTTGGCGAAATTGGGTAACGAAGTGTGTTTGTCGTATGCGATGCTCATCGCAAACGCAAAGGTGTCCATCATTACTGCCGTAACTACTTTTGCGCGTGCGTCACATCCTGTGGCGGCGCTGTGGGCAGATAGTAGGCGGAAGGTCATTTGTTGTCCGTGATCTACCAAGGAGATGAATGGTGAAATCTGTCCTCGCGTTTATTCTGTGTGTCGCAATTCCAACTGTGGTATTTGCCGGAGAGTCCCAACCAAATTTCAAGGTTCAATATGACGGAGGGTCGCTAACAAACATCAAAGCGGGCGCTGACCTGAGCCTCTACATCGACTCGAATTCCGTGCGGATCATGAAAGGGAAAACTGAGATCGCGAACATTCTTCCGTCGTCCATAACCGAAGTCAGCTACGGCCAAGATGTTCATCGGCGAGTGGGTGCTGCCATTGGCTTAGCGTTTGTCTCTCTTGGCATCGGAGGATTGATGGCGCTCACAAAGTCCAAGAAACACTACGTTGGGCTGACGTGGGCCGACGGCGATAAAAAGGGCGGCTTCGCGATGCAATGCGACAAGAATGACTACAGAGGAGTCCTTGCTGCGCTAGAAGGAGTCTCTGGACAGAAAGCGGTGAATTCAGAGGCTATGACGGTAAAGAACTAGGCTGAAATATCGTGGCAAAGGGTCTGAGCATTTCCACAGTAGCCCGTCAGAGCCATTCCCCCAAGGGCAGATCAGAACGTAGGCTGGTTGTGAGCAGCACTTGGGGGAGGGCTGTTCGAACGAGCGTCCCGCGACTCTAACCGGAGTCTGGGGCGCTTTCGTTTTTTCACCCAGTGCTGAACTGGGCTGGACGTTTTGTAAGACCTGCCGATCTGCCCACTTGTCGGCACGCCTGCCGAAGTCTCGGCGAGGGTTTCGGCTCTTTGCCGTATGGTTCCCACATGACCCTTTGGTTTTCAGCGGGATCACTCGGCGTGGCGTCTTGGAATCCTGCGTGCCAGTCTCATTTGCTCCAGTGCAGGAACGCCCAATGCCAACCCTGACCGACACAACCCTGCCCATCCGCTGCCCTTATTGCGTGGTGGGCATTGAGTTCAGACCGATGATCGCCCACAAGGACGGGCGGTTCGTCTGCCGCGACTGCGCCCACACGGTGCACCCCGGCGAGCCCGAGTACAGGTGCACCTGCCGCCCCTGCTTGAGGCTGTTTCGAAACCCGCCCTTGGCCGCCCACAGAAGTCGTCTCCTGACCCAGTGATTCCCGCCTAGCATGCGCCGTCATTTTGAGGAACAATCCCTCATCCGCTACTGGAGAGGATCGCCAGATGACCAACGTCCCAGCCGCCCAATACCTCCGGGTATCCACCGAACGTCAGGAGTATTCACTCGATTGTCAAAGCGCAAGGATTGCCAATTACGCACAGGAAAAGGGTTTCGCGGTCTGTCAAACCTACTGTGACGAGGCCAAGAGCGGATTGGAGATTGGGCGAAGAACAGGATTGTCCCAACTGCTTCAGGATGTCGTAGGGGGCAAGCAATCCTATAAGGCGATCCTTGTGTACGATGTGAGCCGTTGGGGACGTTTTCAAGACCCGGATGAGGCAGCGCACTACGAGTTCCTGTGCAAAGCTGCCGGAGTAGGCGTCCACTACTGTGCGGAGCAGTTCTCGAATGACGGGCACCCTGCCAGCCTGATCTTGAAGACCCTGAAAAGAGTCATGGCGGCGGAATACAGTCGAGAACTATCCGACAAGGTGTTCGCTGGCATGACGCAACTGGTGAGCAGAGGATTTCGGTCGGGAGCGCATCCCGGATACGGCTTCCGCCGAATGCTCGTCTCGGCTGACGGAATTCCGAGGCAGCAACTCTCAACAGGCGAGCAAAAGAACATTGCCACTGACCGGGTAGTTCTCGTCCCCGGCCCCGCAAACGAGGTCTTTTGGGTCAGGGAAATCTATCGACTGTTCGTTTCGGAAAACAAGACGTTCACGGGCATCGCCGCCGAACTTGATCAAAGAGGCGCACCTTTCCTCGATGGAAAGCGATGGAGCGACCATGCTGTGAAGAGGATTCTGACGCATCCGAAATATAAAGGAACCATCCTCTACAATCGCACCACGGAAAGGCTTTGCTCCAAATCTCGGAAGGTTCCAGAGTCGGAATGGATTGTCGTGCCGGATGCCTTTGAACCGCTCGTGGAACCAAGAACATTTGAGGCGGCTCAAGAGACCCTGCGCCAAAGGTTCTCGCATCGTTCAAACGAGCAAGTCTTAGAGCAACTGAAGTCCATCCTCAAAACTCACGGCCACCTGTCAACCGCTATTCTCGGCTTGCACGGATTGTCGCCGGGCGGTCTCAACCATCGGTTCGGGTCAATGATTAAGGCATACGATCTCATCGGCTACCAGACGATGTACAAGAAAACAGCCGAACACCGTTTGCATGTTCGCAGGATTCGATCTGAACTGATGCAGCAGTTGGTAAAGATGTTTCCGGGAAGAGTGTCCGTGTTTTCGGGGGCGTGGAGGCGTCGGAACTGCCTCAGGCTCAAGAATGGCACTAAGGTCGCCGTTCGTATCTGTCGCTCGATCAAGCTGGTCAAGGGGCGTATGTGGATATTACAGGCTGCTCGGGACGAACGCTGTCGGGCAACGCTTGTGGCGGGAATGAATCCCGAGAATGCGGCTCTCGAAGCGTTTTACTTGACGACCCGCTTGAAGAATCGATGCAAAGTCCACATCACAGGAAACAGCGAATGGCTAGAAAGGGGCGTGCGTCTTGAAGACCTGCGATCCTTCTATGATGTCGTGATGGCGCGACATTGGAAATAGTTCCGCAGGTTCTAGCGGCTGAGTGAAGGATACATCTGGCGGACAGCCGATGAACAATTAGTCCTTAGTAGCCTCCCGCACGATCCGAGCAGCGGCTTGACTGGCGTCCTCGCGCTTGCACTTGTGCGCGTTGAACTGCTCTTGGATGGATGCCGCTGCGTTGGCCAACTGACCCAAACCGTGTGGGTCTGCTGGGAATTGCGCATTGCAGTATTCGCAGACTCCCAGCACCGGGACGTTCCGAATTCGTTTAACGATTCGGAGATTACGTTTTGCCACGCGGACAGTTTCCCACAGGGTCGATTCAGGATGCTAGCCCTGTGGACTTCAAACTGCACCACTACCGACGGTGGTAGAACCTCGCTTTCGCATCAGGTCTGTGTCAAGCTGTGGGTATGGCACAGAAACGCACCAAAGTTGACAGATTAGAGCGGCAGACTGAACAACTGGGAAAAAGGATAGATCGCCATCCAGACCAGATCGAGAAAAAGAAGCCTACCCGCGAGGACTCGAACCAAGCCGCTGCCTAGACTTGTGAGAGAAGCGACAGAAGCATGCCTCGACCAGTGGACTTCGACTCAGTGCCTCACGTGTGCCCGCTGGTCGCCGCACTCTGATTGGTATGCGAAGTGACTCGGAATCGCTCCATGCTGCCGAGCCCACGAAATTATTGAAGCACCACGAGTGGTGTTTGAATCAAAGCACGACATGGAGGTCGTTATGTACGTTGTCACTGGTGCATCTGGTCATACTGGAAGCGTCGTTGCAAAAACTCTGTTAAAGAACGGTGCCAAGGTTAGGGTTATCGGGCGGACTCCCGAACATCTGAAGGGTCTTGCCGCCGAGGGCGCAGAGCCTTTTGCCGCCGATCTCACCGACGTGAGCGGCGTCACCAAAGCTTTTGCTGGCGCTAAGGGTGTCTATGTGATGATGCCTCCCAATCTCGCCAATTCCGACTATCGGTCATTTCAAAACCGTGTAACTGACGCGATTGTGGCGGCTCTTCGGAGCACGGGCGTAACGCATGCGGTCACGCTGAGTAGTATCGGGGCCGACAAGCCTGATAAGACAGGTCCAGTCGAGGGGGTGCATTACCTTGAGCAGCAACTTAACTGCATTGACGCTTTAAACGTGCTGCATCTGCGTGCGGGCTACTTCATGGAGAACACCCTGGCACAGATTGGCATCATTCAAAAGATGGGCATGGCTGTCGGCCCATTGCGTCCTGACCTGAAGCTTCCCATGGTCGCAACGCGGGACATCGGGGAGGCTGCCGAATGTCCAAGTTTCCATTTGCGATTCGCACTGCCTTGCGATACTCTTTTCCCCTTCTCCTAGAGGTAGAGAAATATGGGAGCTACACACAGTGGCGCAAGCTGCCAATCCCCTTTCCTCATGACACTCTATCGACGCTCCGCGTGGATTGCTTCGTTTATATTTCTCACACTCATGCCTCTAGCAGCCGATAGTGTGGATGCACGACAGCAGTTGGAATCTCTTTTGCAAGGTAAGGGGATGGTGCAGAAGGAGAGAACAGTCACTAGGAACGTTCCAGTGGAAATGTCAGGTTCCAACGACCGAGGACATTCTCACACTTGGATCGAGCATAGAAACCAACAGTTCATCGAGACATATAACGATTATCTCCACGTAACGAGCGCAAACGTTGTCAAAGTCTTGAAGATTACGTATCAAGAGCCTGTACTTAACTCAATCCCACCACGGCTTCATTTGAAAAGTATAACTGCAAAGAACTGTACCAATTCAAAGCAGACGATCAACACCACCCTAGCGTTATCAGTACAGACGAGCCAATCTGTCACATGGAGCAGAACCGTCACGACAGGCACGTCCTACACTCTTGGCTTATCAATGAATCAATCCTTCTCTTATGGGGGAGGGACGGCAGGTAAGACAGAATCTGGCTCAGTAACCTTCAGCCGCAATGTGCAGGTAACGGATGGGACACAACAGGGTTGGATTGATACGGTTATGCCCTCTGAGCAAGTGGTTCGTGATGTTCCCAAAATGACGCAGGTTTGGGGCAGCCTCCAAGTAGCTGAAGGTGATATGGGAGTTCCCTTTACAGCATCTGTTTTGGTTGACGGGCCTGTCGATGCGAACGACAACAACATCGTTCATGTAAGCGACGTTCTCGGCGAAGATCAACGGACATTTCTCATACAGGGTGTAATACATGCGACCACCGCGTCCGGTGACATCGTAACTTTCTATGAGAAGGAGTTAACACCTAGCGACTGCGCAAACAGTCCCGGCACTTTTGGCCCGATTCAACCTTTCGATGGATCAGCGTCAGTGCTCCCTCTCTTGCCACCTACAAAAGAAGCACTTGCACTGAATGCTCTGGCTGTGCCGCCAAACACTATTGCAAATACAGCTTTTGCTGATGTTCTAAACGCCAATTTTGCAAATGTCGGAAACCCTTTGAAGGAGTCCAATAACACTCACATTTCAGCACTAGCCAAGGTCGTGGCCGAAGGCCCAACTTCTGCCAATGCATCCACCGACAATCAGACCATCCAGCCCGGTTTTGTCGCAGAAGGCCAGCATGTGTGCAAGTCTGAGCACGGCGTGAGTTATACTTGTCGAGTTTCGGGCTTTGAATACAACGACTGTAAACAAGCTGCTGCTAGCCTAAAAGCAGACGACTGTTGTCGGAAGAGCAAAGTCTGTGGACCCGATTTGAAGTCCGGGGAAGTGAAGTGCGAGTTTGGAGGCACTTCAACTGGATTCACAATCAACTCCTGCACCCAGTAAAGAGGAAAGGCGATGCCATTTACCTGTAATACTTGCAATGGTACCGGGAAATGCCCATTCTGTGGCGGAACAGGCGTTCAACCGGGGCAGGAAACATGTTACAACTGCTCAGGGTCAGGAGTATGCCCGACTTGCAACGGAACAGGAATTATAAATGACGGTGAGACAACGCGGCCGCCAACGTAGCCCGGATTGGCGCACTAGATACTATTTCTTCTTCCCCGCCCGTATCTTCGCCCACCTCGCTCGCTGGGCGGCTGCGATTCTCTTTCTGCCTGCTGCTGAGATCGTTCGCTTCGGTTTCGCCGCTCGACCCCTTGTCTTTGCCCATCGCGCTTTCTGCGCGAGGCTCATCCGCTTGCGAGCCGAGGCTGACATGGTGTGCCCCCGCTTCGTGTAGGAACCATCGCCACCCAACCTGCCAAGAACGGAAAGTGCCGCATCGACATGACGAAGCTCATTCACCAGAGTCGTTCTCACCGCCCTCAACTCCGACACAAAGCCTGCTAGTCCCGCTAGTTTTGCCATGATTGCTTGCCGATAACGTTCGAAGCGTCTCTGCCTCCGCACTAAGTTGTTGCG
>OBLU010002871.1_pt1 | contig 15712 bp, 12 predicted proteins | sample 1518681 | NCBI WGS metagenome assembly OBLU01 (sample SAMEA3539304, study PRJEB22396) | soil metagenome | biome: tundra; feature: field; material: soil | place: USA | collected 2010-05 | depth 0.15 m
CCAGTCGAGCCCGGACGTGCCCGGCAGCGCCGATGCCGAGGGGCCGATCGCAGCTATGGCACAAACAGTCTAGTCAACTGGTAGGTGACATAACCACACTGCTCCTTCGTGGCTTAGCCTGGCAGTGCGCCGTGGCGGAGGTCGGAATCGAACCGGTGTCGGAACTATCCCAAACAGCGCCAAAAACCGTTCGGCAGCGGAAGCTTCTCTAACTGCTGCACTGCCAAAGACATTAGCAGGAAGGAGCTGTTGAATCAAGCGAACAATTCGTAACCATCCCCTACAATCCTCAGCGGCTTCCAAAACTTCTAGTGCCCGTTTTGGTGCCCGTCGTTCACGAGGTCTTTCGGGCATAAGCCACCAGGAGTTCCGCAACCCCGCGCTCACCGACGAGAATCTACAGGCTTTCCGATTTAGTGCGCTGCAGCCTGAATTATCATTTCGCCAGGGGCAGGAGCTCTGTGCTGGTTGTGGACTTCATGAATCACCTTCCCCCAAGATCGGAAACCAAGAGCGCCAAAGTCGATCTGGTCACTTCTTCAAACGCCGTCTCCTGGCCGCTTTCATTTCCTGCTCCAGCCTGTAACTGCGCGCTCCCTTCCACCGGCTCTTTGACCCAATTGTTTTCCTCGTTCGCTCTCGTCTCTCGATCCAGTGCTTCAAACAATATCCCGTTCCCACAGTCGGTTCACCACAGCAAATGCACCGCCGATCCCGCTCCATTCGCAACTGGGATTTGCGTTGTCGAGAAACCGGCAAATCACTGAACTCGTCTTTGATTGCTTTGGCCATTTCGCTGCTGGATTAAATGAGCCTCGGGGGTGATCAAGTCAAGGTTCTGTTGTGCCCGCTCTGAGCTTCGCGTCTTCAATTAGGCCCTTCACCTTGGCACCACTTCAAAACGGTAGTTCCAGCGGCCGTCTGGCGCGCTATCTCCGGCGAGGTCGAGATCAGACACATCGCCAAAGTCTCGGAGATTATCCACCCAATGAAAATCGAACGCAGGAGGCTGCTGCCCCTGTCCTACCAAGCTTCGCGGGATGGCAAGCTCCATGCCATTCCCGTTCACCCGGTATCGAGCGTTGCCGACAGTCTGCCATTGGTCGGCGCGCCAGGCTTTTACCGTGGTTTCTTGGTCATTAAGCACTTCCAGGTTAACGATGAAATCATAGCCGAGCCAGCCCGAGTTGGCGTTTTGATCCGTGTCTAGCAGCAGGAGCATCCAGTTGCGATCCGTCCGGGGCGTGATCTTGTCCAGCGTCTGCACGAAGAAATAGAGGTTGGCTTTGTCGTATGCCGCTTTGGCGATCACAAAGTCGTTCCGACCGGTATCGTTGCGGTAAACCAGGTCGCCGTAGCCTTTGTGGTCACGATGGATCGTGTCCCCGATCGTGTCACGAAATTCGGGTTGGACCCTTCGCCAATCGTCGAAGGACCCATCGATGACAATCCGACTCGGTCCAGTGGCTTTCGGGCGCTCGCGCACGCCTTTGAATCGCCGCACCCAGGCCGCAAATTGATAGTAGTAGTTGTCGCGGTGCCCACCCCGCATCGGCTCGCAATCACGGCTGTATTCCTCCGTGTATTCATCCACGAACAACCCGCCGGGGAAATAGCAGTCTGAATCTTTGTAGCGGCTCCATTCATTGTAACGCCCGGCGATCCACTCGTTCCAACCAGTCACAAAAATAAACTTCGGATTGACCGCCAGCGCCCGTTGCCACTGCTCGTCGAAATTCAAGCCGAGGTTCACGGCACCGGGTCGTTGGTCGAGTTTACCCTCATGCCAGCTTCGTCCCATCGCTCCCAGCTTATGGCTCATGGGAGCTGGTCCGGGTGTATGGGGCAGGGCGTTCTGGGCCACCCCCACGCTCATTTGTTCGGCTTCGCCCTGGCGGTTGGTAAAGACATGCTGGGGATACACCTCCAGCCAACTCCACTGCTCGGGGCCATCCGGGCCAACCCAGTAATCCGGCATCGGCCGCCGGAAGGTGAAGAAGCTCAACATGGCCGGATCCGCGATGAACTGCTTATCGGCCAGCAATAACGGCTTGCCTTCCCACACAAACCAAAGATCCCGCCACAACCCGGGCTGGTACAAATCCCGCCAAAGCCGATCCGTCACCGGGCGCGGATCACCAAACGGGGCGATGAACGCGATCGCAGGCGTGCGCGCTCCCTGCCGGCGCATCGCAGCATACTCCCGGCAAAGCGCTTCGTACTCCTCTTTCCAAGTGAGGGGGGGATTGGTCGTGTCGAACAGGACCACGTCGATCCCGGCATCGACCAGCAAAGTGGCGTGCTTCCGGATCACGAACGGATCGGTCATGAGATAATAGCCGAGTTCCGGTTCGCCCCAGTGATACGGAGCGCCATTGGCCGGCCAGGTCACGGAGCCCCTGTTCGTTGCCGCGAGTATTTTGGTGTTGTCGTTGGGTCCCGCGACTGTTGGCCGGTGCCAGGTCCAATAAAAGATCCCTACCCACTTGTCAGGCTTTGGTGGGCCGCATTCTTCGAATCCCGGCAAGGTTCTGCCCGAAGGATCAGCAGCGACCCAGGTGTCCGCAAACACATCTGAACCCGTGTACGGCTTACCCTGGAACTCAGCGGCGTTCACGACCAGGCAGAGATTAGCCATGATCGCAGCCCCACAACCTGTATGAATGAAAAGTGCGGCCTGCACACCTCTGGCTTACCAGTTCACGGCCCTAAAAGGGAAGTCAGGAGTGTCTCTGAAGCATGATGGGAGGAATCTTGATGATGATCGTGTCGTACTTCATCGATTCTGCCCTGTTGATGTCGCTGGTCTGCCTGGGGATTGCGGCAGCTATTTATTTCCTCCTGAAGCCTGGGTATTGAGAATCAACGCCACCCTGCTAGCTCGACGGCAAAACAGAATTGAAGGGCGGCTCAAAAGAGGATCGTTTGGCGGCGCATGAATGGATCTCTTTGTTTTGGCATGAGGCGGTGGTGAGGGAAGTTTGGGCCGCAAGACCCTTCCTTGCTTCGGAAACGAGTTTTGCCATTGCCGTTCCCAGTTGGTCTAGGTCGATTGGCTTGTTCAAGACAACGTCAACCGGGTTCTCGGGACCGGGCCTTTTTCCATGCCCGGTTATCATGAGGATTGGCTGCCAGGGCGCCAACTTCTTGATTCTGGCCGCAAGTTCATCGCCCTTTAGGAACGGCATCTCGAAGTCCACCATTACCAGGTCAAACCGTCCGTTCCTGAACAACCCGAAAGCCTCCGCGCCGTTGTTGGCCTCCACGACGGTATACGCGTTTTCGGAGAGCGCCGTCTTGAGCATTTCCCGAACTGCGCGATCATCTTCAACGAGCAACAGCCGTTTCCCAACAAGTTGATTCTCTTCCATATCTTCCGCAGCCGGTGGTAAGCACGAAAGCTGCCATCTCGGATTTGATAAACACCGGGACATGCCTCGTAGCACTACAAAAGCTGACGCCGGAGGTAGTGTAATATGCTTGCCGGGGGCTTTGATACTTCTCGCTTTCCCTACGTCGTCAAGAACCCTGTGTTCGGTCAGAAGTCGGGTGGCCCGGTTGAATTGGAAGTCCCTTGGCGAGAAGGAACAAAAACGCGCACGGCAACACGTAGCGACATGGTATTAATGCTGAGTCCGCTCATAAGAATGCCAAGGATTCAGGTGCTGGGTGGAGAACTGCGCTTCATGGCTGAGAGTCCTCACACGGGGAATCCGCATCTTGAATTAATGGTGCTAACCTACGTGAGCGTGCCCGATAGCACCCCTATCACATTTCCATTTCACAAGTGTTCGAGTATTTTAACTATCGAAGGTCACGCCATCCTCAACGCTTTGAATGTCAGGCTGACTACGCTAAGGGTTAGGCGGCAACAGTCGCAGGCAAAAAGGGATGGTGGTCCTGTGGCTGGCGAATTGTTGCTCATGTGGCGTTGGACAGGGTCAGAGTAAGAAAAGCACGGGGTAATAGCTCGCCCGTAAGTCCCTGCAACTTAGCGAATTGGTGCCCGGATGAGCTTTTCGCCACCCACAGGGGTGCGGTTCGTCTTTCAGGGCTATGTCCACGCTTTGTCACAACCGATGACCCGGCGATTTCGAGGATCGGCGCCAATCCTGCCGCAATAAAGTTTTCGCCACCCGCTTTTACGTCAGCAGCCGGACCTCGACGCAGGCGCCATCGTCGACAAACCCCGGCGTCAGGGGCGCTTCCGGGATCCTTTTCTTGAAAATAAGCTCGGCCATCACAAAGCCGGGCTGGGCTAGCCACTCGGGATGCTGCTGGCGGATGATCCGGTTCCAGATCAGGGTGCCGTAGCCGTCCATGCCGAAGCTGGCGATAAAATCACAGGAGAGTCCGGGAACGTCATTGGCACGCAGGAAGAAGGCAATTGTCGATTTATGAGGAGCATCGGGCCTGACCGGCTCGGGTCCGATGTAATGCCGGTAAATCTCCGCACCGCAGTATTCATAGACTTCGATATGCGCCCACTTTTGCGGATCCTTCACCCGGATGCGGCTGGCTCCATACTTGGACAATATCACGTGTTTGCGTGAGCAGAACTCAAAGTATTTTGCCAGTACCCCGAAGAGCGCGGCTTCCAGCTCCGTCTTCGTCTCGTGAATGACCTTGCGGCGACGGGGGAAGACTCCGACCTTGTCGTGAAGGGGCGGCCGGGTTGGCAACACCAACAGGTCGGAGGGCCGAAAGGCCGGGAAGGCTGTAAGCTTCCGCTCATCATCAGGATACAAGTAAATGGTGGTGCCGAAATCGTAGCCCAGGGCCGGCAGCCCCGCGGCCAACTCCAGGAACGCGATGCCGTCACGTCCTTTAAAGAGTTGGGGATCCTCATCCGCGCGCGAGTTGGAGTAAGTCAGGCGGTAGTAACAGTTACGGAGGGAGGGTGGCGGAACCTTGGTGGTGGGGGGCACAGGTTTCATGCCCGCATTGTACCGCCTCCGGCTAGAACCTGTCACGGTGTTTCGCCACGGGATGGCAACATAATAGGGCGGAATTCTAATTCGCTGCGAAATTTTCGGTGGGAATTTTTGCTCCGGCACCAGCCAGCCCCTCCGGGCGAAACACATTTCGAAGAATGCTGTGGGGGGAATCGCGCCGACTTAACCTCAGGGCGCACAGAGATGGGCATGCAACTTATAGTCGCTTCGATTCCGGACCGGAGGGAGCAGGACCGAGGAGGTTCCGGCGCTGTTTGTGCATCCGCAGTTGACTCGGTGCAATTGTACCATAGGCCATGTCGTTACTCAACGTTGATTTAAAAACTCAATCCGCGCCGTGCCGCGGGAAAGTGCAGATTTGGCCGGTAATTCGTCAATCACCGCCGACACGTCACAATGGCACGCCGATCTCTTACGGCGGAATCGGCCGCCACGGCCCCAAGCGCGTGCGCGCTGAGCGGTGCGTGGCGATGTCGGCCAGCGCGCAAGCCACCAGACTTAAGAGCAATGATAAAGATGCAAACGGAAATGTTAGAAACTCAAAACCCCCTTCCCTACCGACGCCAGGCACATGGGTGGCGGAGTGGCCAAGCATTTGCCAAGCCCCGTCTGCCTGCGCCTGCGCCGGCTGGTGACGGAGCGCCGCGCGAAACCGCGAGCCTCCTCCGGGCCGCGCCGAGCGGAGCACCTGGGGAGTTCGTCCGCAACCAGGCTAGCAAAACAGCGAGCAGCGCCGTGACCTGTCTTAACGGTTATTTGGAAGGATTGGCCACAGACCACCACCAACGAACACCGATGCCGATGAAACCAGAACGAACTCCATTCCAGCCAAGCGCGCCTGAGCGACTTGAAGCCGGGTTGCCTCCCTCACGCTGGCAATCATTCCGTTCGCTCCGCCAAACGGCCGGGAGGTGTCGGCGCCATTTGGATGTCCAGAGGCTATGGTTTCGTTTCGAAGAGGTCTTGGGCCGTCTCTGGCGGCCATTCACCCTATTCCACCTCAGTCGTGTTCCGGTGCAAATTCACGCCACTTATCTGATCTATCCGGTGGGCTTTTTCGCTTGGGACCGATGTATCGAGAACGCCAGTCGAGGGCTGCTTAAAGCCTTGGTTTTTCTCCTCGTGTTTTCCTGTTCGTTGCTGGTGCATGAGTTCGCCCACGTCTTTACGGGCCGCCACTGGGGAATCGGCAGCCGCCGTGTCCTCTTGATCCCCCTGGGGGCGATGGCTGAATTGGAGTCAGCGCCCCGGGGGCCCAGCGAGATCTGGATCGCCTTGGCCGGCCCGCTGGCGAGCTTCGCCCTTGCTGGCGGCTTCTGGCTCGCCCTTCATGCGATGGGTCCGTCGGTCAGGTATTGGCTATCGGGCAGATATTGGCACCAGGAGCTAAGGCTGGTTTTCGGATTCGGATGTGCATTGAACCTGGTTGTAGCGATCTTCAACCTGCTGCCGTGTTTCCCAATGGATGGGGGCAGGGCCTTGCGTTCGGGCCTGGCCGTCCTTATTGCTCGCGTCTTTCCGCAGCATGCCGGGCGGGCGTTCCTGATCGCCACCCGGATCTCGGTGCGCTACGTGGCCTGGCTCGTGGCCCTGGGCATGATGGCGGTGACAATCCTTCACACTCAGGTCTGGATTCACCTGTTTGTGTTTCCGCTGCTGGTGCTCTGTGCGGAGGCCGAGTTCTTGGTTCTGCGCACCGAAAGCAACCCAAGCGGAATCGATGACCTATGAAACCTCCAACCACAACCGTGGTTTCCAAAGCTCACCTGGGCAACGCGCACAGGATCATCCTAGCCTTGTCCGGTGGCAGGACGCGCCGGAGGGGTGAGTCAGACCGGCCCGCCGTCGATTACTTGCGACTGCCGGGTTTGAAACACTTCCAACAGCAGCTTTACGCAAGGTTCTCCGGCATCATCACCAAGCCCTCCTTCGATTACATCAGCAAGACGGCGGCGCATTGGCTGATCGTGGGGGACCGCCGCCGGGAAATTGCCGGCGACATCCTGCTGATCATCGAACGCTATGGCATCGGCATCGGGATGCTGGTGCTCCACGCCCAGCAAATCCTCGCGCGCCACATCCTTACCCGGCTTGAGGTGGGCGGCCGGATTCAAAATCTCGCCACACCTACGGAATGTCTGCGCGGCGCGCGAGGCGAGCATGTCCTTTCGATTCCCGTCCGCCGGTATCGCGCGGATTTCGAGCGGCTCGCCGCCCTCGACATCGCCAAGCCCCGTTCCCTTTGGACGAGCGACCGAATCGTCACGCATGAGCGCGACCGGCAACCCTGCTTCTACTGCTCCTGTCAGGAGATCAACCCAGCCGAGGTGGTGGTTGATCTGGAGGGGCCTCGGCACGGCCTGTCCCGCCACTACAGCCTGGGCTTCACGTTCGCCCCGTTTGGGAATCCACTTTCGGTCGTGCATTTCCTCGCTTGGGATCGAGCCCACAACCCGTTGAACATGAACCGGACCCCGGTGACCGTTTCCGATCTGGTGAAGCTCACGCGGGAGATCAATCTCTCCATCCGCGCCTTCTTCGCCGAAACCGGCTTGAATGACTTCCCGGTGCTCGACGGCCTCTCGAATGGCTGGGCTGGAAACACCATCTCTCATCAGCATTTCCAATTCTTCCAGCCGGAACATCCGAATCCGCTGATGCGCATCCGTCGAGCCAGCCGCTCGTCGCTCGTTCGCCGGGACGACGTGACCGTGCAACGGCTGCCATGGCCGGTGCCGGTGTATTGCATTCGGGCTGCCGACGCGCTCAACACCGGCCTGGTCGGCAATGACCTGGCGGGTATCTGGCGCTTGTTGGGCGGTTCACGCAAGGTGGCTTACAAACCTTTCCCGGATGGTTACGTGCCCACCAAAGGCGAGAGGGTTCCCGCCCACACGCAAAACCTCTATGTCCTTGGCCGGCATCTGGGTGCAACCGCATACCTGGTACTGCGGGACAGGGAGCGGGTGGACTTTAGGCCGACGCCCGATGACTTCGTGAACCCCTCCAAAGGGCACAAAGCTCAGCCGAAACTGAATATCGGCGTACTTGAAAGTACCGGAACCCTGATCGTGGATGACGCCCGCCTTTTCACGGAAATGAAGCGATGGGGACCTGCAGATGTTTCAAGACAGATCGAGAAGTTGATCGCTTCAGTCGCACCCAATGGTGCGAAGGTGGCCGATTTCGAAGAGGGCGTTCAGGGGCTATTTCCGCCTTAGTGTGTGCTCGTTAGTTCCGCATGACTCGAGAAACCGACAAACTTTTGAGCGCCGCCCTCACCCGGTTCGTGATGCTGGGCAGGAAGATCGGGCGTGTCCGGGGTAGCGTGTCTCGAAACGAAGAGGAACTGGATGCCATCGAACGAGAATTCGGTGACTTGCTGGATAACTTCCGGCGCCTGGTCAGGCACTTGATTGGAGCCCGCGTTGACCCGACCGGGGCGCTCAAGCGTGTGGGCGTGACACTGAGACCTCACTGGTACTCTCGGGATTCTTCGCGAGAAGTTGGTTCCGTGGTGCTCGTGGCTCGGCCCGATGGGTCTGCCGTGGCGCAAATCGACGGTGTCGGCATTCCGCTACCTCCGAATGTAGCGGCTTTGTTGAGTATCCTGAAGGCCGACGGGGGTGTCTACCCCGACCATCTGGTCGGATGGAAATCCGTTGGGGCCCTCCAAGCTGGCCTGAAGGAACGGAGCAACCAAAACCACAGCAAAGCAGCCGTCAAAGAACTGATTTACCGGCTGCGCAGGCTGCTTGAACAACACGGCGGGATGCCATCCCTGGTCCAGAACCATCCCCGCTTCGGTTACCGCTTCGCCTTGCGGCGCGGGGTCAGTAACAAGACTGAAATGGACAACCCCTGATTAGGCGGCTTCCGTGGTGCCCGTAGCTCACAGCCACCAGAATGAATCCGTCCCGCCGTCCGGGTCCGCCGCGCTGCTGGTCCAAGTTTCCCAGTGATCGAGGATTTTGGCCAGAAGCCGACACTGAGAAAGTGCCGGGCGCAGGCCGCAAAGCTCGTGCAAGCGCGCTTTATACCGGGCGGTGACCGCAGAATTGCGCAAGAGCCGGGCTTCCAGCAGCAGCGTGCGGGTTTCGCCCATAACGTTATGCAGGCGCGTTTGAATTGCCTTGGCCTGGCCAAGTAGTTCCAACGCCCGCGCCGGATTGGTCTCGAGTTTCGCGCGATAAGTCATGGCAAAATCCGCCAAGTCACCTTCGAGGTCATGCTCGGCCTGCAGTTGGTGGGCGTCTTCCAGCAAAGCGGCGGCGGCCGCGTGATGCCCAAGCGCGCGCCAGGCGTCGCCGTAGTCCGCGAGAGCTCGGGCTATGGCCGCGGGAATAGCGCTTTCTCGTCGGCTGGGTTGACACGCATCCTGCAACGTGTGGAGCGCCTTGTCAGGGCGTCCGCTGCGGATCAGGAAGTAACCCCAATGCCCAAGGAAGGGTAACGCGGCCCCGTCCGAAGGATCGGGTGTCGGAGCAAGAAAATCGCGTCCGCGTCGGATCCACGCCGCAATCGCCCGCGGCGGAATCAGTCCCTGGTAGCGGTAGGCGCACACGTATGCGTTGACGAGGGACAAAGTCATCGGCTGCGATTGCGCCAGCGCATCGAGCGCCGTTATGCCGTCGAGGAACCCTCGCCGGCTCTGGATCCAGGCGTGCAGCCGCAGATATTCCGAATTGGACTCGAGTGCGAGTTGGTGTTGGGGACGTTCTATCATGCGCAGGAGCGCGGCTGCGGACTCATGGTCGCCGCGGTCGTGGCGCTTTCGCGCCTCGCTCAAAACCAGCTGCAAGTAATTTTCGAAGGAGTTATCCAAGGCACGAGCATGGGCGGCCACCGGCTGCCATTTCTCCTCGGAAATGAAGGGCTCAGAGAGGTCGAGCCATAGATTCTTCTCGCGGTCCAGCACGTTGCTCCAGTTGCAGCAATAACGCTGGTTCTGGCTTTTGAACCGCTGGACGCACCGACCCCGCAACCGCGCCCGGCCGATGGCCGGCGGATTGGCCACGGCATGTTCGATATTGTCTACGCCGGCAAAGTGATGCCCCAACACTCCCGCCCGGTCCAAAGCGGCGAATAGGCCGTTGGCGCCGAGTTGACCGAAGCGGGTGTCTATCTCGCAAAGCTCCTGATGAACCTTGCGGATGGCGAGAGCAGACGAAGTGGGGGCAGCGGAAGCTGGCGCTTCTTCGAACCAGGGGAACTCATCGTCAATGGGTTTGCGTTGGGCTGGCGGAGCGCTGTGCTGCCAATGTTCGGGGCCCAGGCCCCGCCGGTCGGTATGATCAAGGAATAGGCCGAGCTTCATGGCCCAATCGAACGCCGTGGCCACGGAGCCCGGCGCTCCAGCCTCCAGTCGATCGAGCAGGGTGCGCCATTGCACGCAGACCTGATCGGCCCACGGCGGCATGAACAACGCGTGCCGGTGCGCCTCGGCCATTTCAAGGTAATGGCGTTGAATCTGGATCGCGCTCAGTTTCCGCCGGCTGACGGTTTGACCCAGGGCGCGGCAGGTCGGGTCCACGGTGAACCGGCGCATCGTCTCCAGCGGCTTTGACAATCGCACCGCGTCGCCAGGCCGCAGTCCCGCTTCGATCATCGCCACGATCAGAGCCGTCGCGCCCATGGTCAACCACAGGGCGATCTCCGAGCATAGGCTCTCGCCACAAATAACGTGGAGCCGGTGGTAACCCTCGGCGGCGAGCGTCTCGTCCTTGGTGTGAAAAATGCCACGTCCACGCATGCTCTCGTTCGACACTTCGCACTGGAGAAAACTGACGCGCGGCGAGAGGGTGAACCGGAGACGCCCATCCGCCAATTCCAACCCGCCGGCGCCGGAATAAACAATCCGACTGACCAGGTGGGGGATGATTTGGTCCGGGAACTCTTTCGGATCGCCGCGATGCATGAAGGAGGTGTGACACCCCCAGGTCGTGCCGTTGCCGCTGTGATCCACATTGGTTTTGAAGAGCAGGAACTCAGCCAGCGCCGGCTCGCGCCGCTGTATTTCTTCGGCGACGGAAGTGAGCATTCGCTCGCCGGCCTGCATGTAGCGGACGACGTCCCAGGGATTGGCGCACTCCGGCGTCGTCATCTCCGGATGCGAACAGTCCACGTAGAGCCTCGCCCCGTTCTCGAGATAAATTCCCCCGCTGTCCATCGCCGGGAGGTGCGGCAGCCGCTCCTGGGCGACCGTCATGAACCGGTCCGACCAGTCACGGCTGCGCAGGGACCGTGCGGGATCACGGCCGCGCGGAGCGCAGCCGTACTCAATTTCCATCCCAAACAATCGCTCCGCCATGGCCGCGCGGCGCCTGGCCACGCTACTGGCCCCCCTCCTGACGAGCGGCGGCGTTGAAAGCCTGGCTGTCGCCTGAGAGCACACGGCTGATGGCGTCATCCGCGGCGGCCAGCATGCCCGCGGCCGACTGCCGAATGGCGTTCAAGTTCGCTCCGCCGGGATTTGGGCCCGCTCCCGCGGGTGCCGGTGGTTGCTGGTCATGGTTTTGGCGTTCCCGTTGATTCATTGTGATTTCCTCCAATCTGGTATTGTTGTTGAGTGTAGGTGTTGGCTGGCAAGAAAGAGGCCGGCGGGTCATCGGTGCCGCCCAGCAACTCCAACACCTCGGCGAGGGTGGCGGAGGACTGAAAGACCCGGGCGCAGTCAGTTCGAGTATAGCCGAGTGGATTGTTCAGCTTGACCGTGCTTTCGCGCCGCCAGTAATCCTCGCCCCGCAGGGAAAAGGTGATGCTGTCCCAGTCGACGCGCTCGACTTGCTGCGGCTCGGCCAGACGCAGCAGGTTCGCGCGAGTCCAAGCGCGCGTATTCTCCGGCGGCTCAGATCGCAACCGCTCGATCTGGTCAGCGGTAACCAGCGTGTCGACCAAGCCATTCTTCTCAAAAGTCCAATACAACCCATCGTCATCAAGGCTGGCAAACATGAAGTCGAGGTGCTTGATTTGAGGTGAGGACCAGTCGAGGCCGGGACGTTGCTGACGTGCGCGCTGCAGAATCTGCAATTTGAGGACCCAATCCAGGCGCCGGGCCAGTGCCGGAAAGTCGCGCGTGCGCAGTTTGCGAAGCGTGTCCCCCCAGAGTTCGAGAATCCTCTGGGCGTCCGGCACGATGCCGGCGCAACCGCCGCCCGCCACAAAACGCTCGGCCTCTTCCCAAAAACATAACTGCAGTTCGACGGCCGTCAGTTTGCGGCCGGACGCGAGCGGCGCGTGGCGCTGGAGGGTGGGATCGTGGCTCCATTGCCACACGGCTTTCACGGGATCGTCGAGCGCTAAACTCGTGCGCACGCATCCGGCCTCGATCATCGCGAGGATTAGCTGCATGACGCCCACCTTGAGCAGGCCGGCGGTATGGCAAAGAGTCTGGTCATAGAAAATCACATGCAAGCGGGCCTTGTCGGCCGAGTCGGGACTCGCCTGGCGGCCATACCACGGACCGCACAAGGCTTCATCGCGGCTGTTGACCAAGGGCCGGTTCCACGTCGTCTGCGGCCCCATCAGCACCTCGAAGAAATCCGCCCGCTGGGAAATCTGGTAAGGCACTGGCGACCGATTGTTTTCGGCGCCGATTTTACCCTGCCCGGTGAACACGATGCTCGACGCCTGATACGCCGCGAGAAACAGCAGATGCTGCAACCGCCGCTCGAACAGATCGCTCCACGCGCGACGGCTGAGGAGAAAGTTCAGATGGCTGCCGTAGGAATGGCCCTGGCCGTCGGAGTTGTTCGCTAGCGCGACGATCTTTTTCCCCTCCGGCAGCCGCGCGTTCGCCGTTTGCAGCGCCGCGCGGGCATTACGCAACATGGCGTGCGACGCCGCGACATGGTCGCGCGCCGTCAAGACTTCCGGGATACACAATTCGAGATGATCGAGGTCAATGTAGGCGCAGCCGCCGTTGCTGAGGAATTTCCGACCCCAATCCTGCGCATTGTAACCAGAGCCGTACTTGGTCATCGAACATTCGCCGCCCAACGACTCCGCCGCGGTGTAACCGTCCTCCAGCGCGCGCCGGCGCGCCGTGCACGCCGGACAATAACAGACCGAACCGTTCTTGCGTGGCAACGGCAGACCGTCGAATTCCCGCAACAGCAAATGAGACGCGAGCGCACCTGTGCCCTTGGGTAGGTCCAAGCCCAGAACGAGGTTGCCCAGTTCAAAATCAGCGCCGCAGAGCTTCGGCAGGCCGAGCCTGGCGGCTGCGGCGTTGGGCGAACGGGCTGGGTTGGTTGAGGCAGGCATTGGCTTCGCGGGGTCAGGCCGGTTGATTGAGATACTTGTGCGGTTGTTTCACCTTGTGGACGATGGGCTCGACGCTGACCACATCGACGTCCTGAGGTAAATCGGAGAGATACGCCTGCGCGTTGCGAATGGTCAATGTGCTGCGCATGCGTTCGAGGGTCTGGCTGACCGCTTCCTGCATGTCGATTAATTGGACTCCCGCCACGCCGCCGCGGACTTCCCGCAGGAAGGCCGTGCGGCGCGCGGTGCGGCAGACATTTTCAAACAACCGCCCGCTGGCCAGCTCGCGCGCAACTATGGTTCGTTGTTTGCCGTCGCGAAAACGGAGGGTAGCCAGTTCGTTGGAGGCGTTCGGGCTGTAGAACTGAGAGACGGCGTGGTCGATCAACTCCTCGCGCGTGGACTTGGCCAATTCGCCGTTCGGATGGAACGGCAGGCTCTCCGGCAGGTGGATCTGGAAGATGGCGCGCGCGCCCTTCATGTCGGGCCGGCCCACGTTGATCTCCAGGTCACTCAACCGCTCGTACAGCGCGGAGTCGAGCAGGTCTTTCCGGTTGGTGGCGCAGATGATCGCCACATTCTTGCGGTCGGCGAAGCCGTCCAGTTCAGCCAATAAGGCCGCCAGGAATTTGTCCGAATGATGCGACACCGCGCCTCCCCGAATCCTGCCAACGGACTCGATTTCGTCCATGAACAGCACGGCATAACCGTCCTCGCCCACTTCCCGGAGCGATTGGAAACATTGGCGGATGTTTTCCTGCGTCTGGCCGACCCAGGGCGACTCCCACTCCGCCGGTTTGACCACCGCAAAGCGGCATTTCTTGCCCGTGAGGCGGCCAATTTCGCTGACGGCCACACGGGCCATCAGGGTTTTTCCGCAGCCCGGCGGCCCGACCATCAGGACGGAATTACGACCGGTCAGGCCATACGCGGCGGCGCAGTGCGGCTCGACCAGAATCACCGTCAGGACGGACAACAGGCTCTCAAGGTTCGCACTGTGGCCGCCGACCGCAGCCAGCGAAAGGTTCGGCGCCTCGTCGAGCAGGTAGCGCCGCGAGGCTGCCAACTCGATCTTCTCATAAGCCATCCAGAAGTTCCGGTCAAAGCGGACGGCGTCACCAGCTTTTAGCTGGATTTTCGCCAGACTGCCGGCGACGTCGAGCACGACGGGATCGTCGTGATGGCGCAGCACGAGCCGGCCGTCCGGCAGGCAGCGTTCGAACACCGCCGTCTCGCCGCAACTCGGCGGGCCATCGGGCGACGCGGCGATAATGAGATTTTGTTCGTTGTTGAGGAACACCTCGTCGCCGCGAACGAGCACGGTGAGGTCGATTCCCTCTCCCGGCGAAACCACCCGCCGCGCATTTCCCATTTGCACGAGCGCCTTCGTTTCCCCCGAGGCGGTGATCACCTTGTGGAAGATCGCCGGATGGAGCGGCGGCGCGGAAAGCCTTTCGACCAACTCGCGGCACTCGTTGATTTGCTGCTGCGCGATTTTCAGGCTGCGGCGGTAGACGACCACGGTTTCCGCCAGTGTGCGGTCTACTACGGCGGCGGTTTCCAGGGACTGGCCGCGGAGCCGGTGCAGGCTCGCCACGGTCTCGTCAAAGTTCATCGCGCCTTCGACCGAGAGGGTCGCTCTCACCAGGTCGGCAGTTTCGTCAAGGGCAGGGTTTTTCATTTTCCGCATCTCCAATGGTGGCCGCCGCGAGCGGCGCGACGGTCGGGTTTTGGTCTTCTTCATTTCCAATAATATGAAAGGCGCGTTGCACGATCACCCCGTTGCGCCACGCGAACAGCGCCCGCTGCAACCCGGCGTCTGTGTTGGTGATCAGCAGGGCAATATGGAACGCATTGTAAAAAACGGTCCGGTGGACGTCACAATCATCGGCGCTAAAGAACGAGCGCTGCAGCGGACACCGCGCGCGTTCCTCGGGCGGGCATTTGGCACTGCACCACGCGGCGGCCGGATGGGAATGAAACCACCCACAGAATTGCTCGTTCTCGCCGCGCAAGGCGAGCGCGCTGTGAACGGCGTTCCACGTCTCCGGCCCGAAGGTTACTTTCGTGGCGGTGCCCTGCGCATTGCGCGCGGGAATCTGCGCCGTGACTTCCAGAAACAGTTCTCCGCCCGAACGGTCGCGGTGCAGGTGGCCGATGAGCACCGACGCCGTTTCCACTCCCGCCGCCTCGCGGGTCAACTGCTCCGTCTCCGCCAGGACGGATTGAGGCAGGAACACGGGGACGTCCTCCGGGTTCTGTTCGCCGGCGGCAATCGACCGCTCGTAAAAGTCCTCCAATAGCGAGGACTTGAGCGGCAGCGGGGTCGGCACTTCCTCTATCGCGAACCGCGCCCGCGGTTGCGCTCCAGCCCGTGCCGGCGGCGGACTGGGAAACGCGGTGACGAGATAATCAAAATGTTCGCCCGCCTGCAGTACCCCCTTTTGCACGAGCGGCACGCTGGCATGGCCGGCGAGCGATTTGAAATAGCT
>OBLU010002872.1_pt1 | contig 15708 bp, 7 predicted proteins | sample 1518681 | NCBI WGS metagenome assembly OBLU01 (sample SAMEA3539304, study PRJEB22396) | soil metagenome | biome: tundra; feature: field; material: soil | place: USA | collected 2010-05 | depth 0.15 m
AATCGGCAGCGAAAAGGGGAAAACTCAACCTTTACTCGATCCATGCAACAACGCCTATCCACCAAGAGCACATAGGTTCACGCGTGCCCTTCTTGAACCTATGTGCTCCAATTCCGGCCGATGATTCTCGCAACTCAACGTTATTAAGCGGCCCGCAGGACAAGGATCTTTCGCACTCTTGATCTGTGTTGTATCTTAGGAAGGTGCTATGTAGCGCAATAGTCATTCCACCTTTTCAAATAGAACGGAAGTGCTGTCAAAGTCCCCTTCTAATTTAAAGTCCAAACCGTGATTCATCAGATATGCCCCACTTAAAACCCGCTGCTTTTCGCTCAATTTGCCATCGATTGGCTGAAGACGGTAAAGTGCTCGATCATCAAGACCGCGAAGGTAAATGGTTGGGGCTTGGTAGAGGAACTGCTGCGAATGGCGAAATGCGAAAATAACCGCTTGCTTGCCATCTGGTGCCACATATTCCTTGGCCGATATGTCTACATCTCCCGGGGAGTCTAAGCGATACAGATCGCCTTCCTGGAGAGTCCGGCGAATAACCTTGTAGTATCCAATCATCTCCTTTGCCGCGTCGAGGTCAGCCGTTGGCCATTTCCTGATGTCACAGCAAAGTTCTAGTCCTCCTCCCATGCTAATTCCCTGCAGAAAGCGAAACTTCAGTGGGGTGCTACGACCATTGGTCCTAGGGTTGTCCTCGACACTACCGTCGGTCACTTTAGGCGCATATACAAAGCTATACCCTTCCCCTATCCTCTGTAGATCAAACGAGTCGCCATTGTCACTCGAATTCATCGTCTCGATGCGTTTAAGAAACTCGAGGTCAACCCGTCCCCCCCCGGACTGGCTGCTTTCAATCTCGATGGAGGGATGCTTGGCCCGAAGTCGGTCGAGAATGCCGTAAAGGTTCGCAACATACTTAACCCAGATCTCCTTCTGTTCCACTGGTGGCACCTCTGGCCAACCCGGCTCAGATATGTGACGATTCATGTCCCACTTCACCACCTTGATATCATTTTCTGTAAGAAGCTTATCGAATGTATTGAAGACCCACTCTTTCACATCCTCACGAGCCAAATTCAGCATCAACTGATTGCGACCCTGAGTACGGGGACGTCCTGGAAAATTAATAACCCAATCCGGGTGTTGTCGATAGAGATTGCTATCAGGGTTCACCATTTCGGGCTCAATCCAAAGCCCGAACTCCATGCCCAAGCCGTGGACATAGTCAATCAAAGGCTTCAAGCCGTTAGGGAATTTGTCTGGATCTGGATACCAATCACCTAGGCCAGCGTGGTCGTCCTTTCGTGCGCCTCGTGCACCAAACCACCCGTCGTCCATCATGAGTAATTCGACACCCAGTTTGGCGGCAACCGCTGCGAACTGTTTCTGGTTTTCTTCGTTAGCGGCAAACTCTGTCGCACACCAGGAATTGGAGGATACCGGACGCAGGCGAGGCATTGGTCGATGGGGCAAAATCTCCGCTAACTCAAAATGGTGCATGATTCGTGAGGCTTTACCAAAACCCTGGTCAGTATATCCGCCGTAAAATTCTGGAGTCTTTAGACTTTCCCCGGGTTTCAATTGATAGGAGAAGTCAAAGTCGTTGAAACCACCGACCACGCGCACTTGCTGGTTCGGCGTCTGTTCCACAACTATCTTCCAGTTGCCACTCCAACCAAGCGCCCCAAACCATACCCGGCCATACTCTTCGTTGGCCTCTCCGTGGTAGTCGATGGCGAACCAAGGAGTTGCCTGCTGGCTGGTAACCATCCTCCTGCTTTCCAACACCTTTTTGCCTTGATGTATGGTCTCTTGCGTAACTTGGTTCTCCCCAGCCCATCTTCCGGATAGATAAGTGAGGCGGTAGCCGACTCCCGGCGGGACATACCACACTCCGGACTGTGCGCTCTCAACGACGACCGTCTGCTTGGTCCGGTTTTCGATCGTCGTATTCTTACGGATGATGTCATGGTGAGGAAATACTTGATAGGTCAGCGTCACGAACAAGTCATAGTTCATGTCCTTCGTCAGAACCTCGAGTGTGTCGCCCTTCACTTGGTGCGACACGTACTTTAACACGAGATCGCGTACCCCGTCGGCCATGGTCACTTTCAGGCACGGTTCGGTGTAGCGCATTCCGCCCCAACCTGCGTATTCTTCATTGGTCATACCTTCTTGGGACTCCAGAGGATATCTTGTCTCAGCTGTGTGTGCCTGGGAAAAGTCATCCTCGCGACTGATCTTCTTGCCCCAGTAAAGGTTCTGGAGCGCATTCTGTTCGTTAATACCAAACACGTAGGAGGTATGATCTGTTTCCATGATGAAAATCTTCGCTTCCGGCAGATAACGGATTGGGGCGTCATTTGATGCCGCTTTCAGTACCGGAGGGAGCAGTAGAAGGATTGCTATCGCTTGCAAGACAAACAAGCCTTTCTGACAAGGACTCAAGTAGGTTACTCGTTTAAAATGCATAAAGGCTCTCTCCTCATAGAGCAAAGTTGTTTTTGTGCTACAGCACGATAGTCTTAAAGAATCTTCAGAGCAAGGCACAAGAAGATAATAACCACGCACAAATCAATAAAACGCTCTGATGTCGCATGCGCATGCTTACAGATATCGTCCTCCACCTAGTATCTTCTTTCTTGTGTCATCTTCTCCTGTGTCGCTCACATTAAGCGGGGCATTCCGATTCACAACACCGCGCGTGTTCCTAACCCCGCTCGCACGGATTACTACTCCTTAGTCGCAACTGCCATCTGCTTATTTATGGCACCTAGATGACTCGCATTCAACCGTAGAGTTTCGTCCAGTTCTTTCCTCGCCCTAGCCATGTCCCCCCTTCCGAGGTATCCGAGACCGACGAGATAGTGCCCATTCGCAAGGCGCAGATCGTTCAAGCGCTGTTGTCCGAAATTCGCTGGTGGATCGGATTCAGGTGCGGCTAGCGCCATTTCACCTGCCACGATAAGCTTGTCGAAAAGCACCTCCGCTTGATCGCGCTGCCTAAGTTCGAGCGCCGCTAGGCCACGGTAATACAGCATCTCAGGCAGTCCGGGCTCGTCCTCCTGAGCCAGCGCCTGCCTGTCAAACTCCAAAGCCCGGGCCTTGCCTCCAAGTCGCGCATACGCCTGGCCCTCCAAGTAATCTACCTGCGCCAGTCTGGATTCATGGTATGGCTGCGCTACTTCCAGATTCTCTGGATACTCGAGCGATGCCTTATAGTAATTAAGCGCATCCTGAAAGCGTCCAGAGCGGAACTCCTTCTCGCCTTGCAAAAGGCAGGCGTTCATATAGACATCGCGCGTCTCTTCCTCGCCCTCCCAAGTATGGAAGTGATTTGTCTTGAGAATCTCCAATGCCTCACTATCGCGGTCGTTTAGTAGGTATACATTGGCCATACGAGCCAGAGTGTCCGACCGCTTTGCCGCCATGGATGGATTCGTTTCGAAGGTCGCAAGTCTCTTCGCGGGTGCCACGTTTCCGGCTTCGTAGAGCGAGTCCAGTTCGTAGAGAAAGCGCGCATTGCTCTTATCCAATGCGACGGCGACTTCCATGGTTGCTATTGCCCTGTCGATGTCGTTCCGCGCCTGCTGATAGGCCAACGCCAGGTTGCGGCGAACCATGGCAAAGGATGGATCCATCCCAGCCGCCTTCTCCCATGCATGAATTGCCGCATCCGGCTGCTGCAAGTTGTATAGGAGGTTCCCTAAGTAGTAAGGTGCTCGTGTATCTGCAGGATTAGACCGCATCGCGGTCTCGAGAATCCTAATCTCTTCCAAGCGGAACGGGAACACATACTCGGTCGGCATCTGCGCAGCACCTTGAAAATATCTTGACGCCTCCCCAGCATCATTGCCTATTACGGAAAGATAGCCTAAGTAATAGTAGATAAGCGGATTTATCTTGTGCGGATCGGGTTCAGCAGCGAGCGTATTCTTCAAAATACCAGTGGCTTCGCTGATCATTCCAGCATTTGTGTAATCAAGCGCGAGCTCTAGGGTCGTTTGTAGAACATCACCCATCGCGAACTCGTGTTGATCGACGGCTCTCAGCAGGTCTCTTTCGTGTGCAGCCCATGGATCCAGCGCATTCACCACCAGCGCCGCCTGCGCAGCTTGGAGAGCTTCATCCGTCCGTCCCAATCTCCTTAGCAAAGCCGCCTTAAGGTCCAGTGCCTTCGTGTCTGACGCTGCGTATACTAGTGACTGCTCAACGTCCGTGAGTGCCTTTTCCCATTCACCCTTTCGGCTGTCCAATTCTGCAATCTGGAAATAACTAGCGGCAGTCCAAGCTTCACTCCACGAAGCCCTGTAGAATGCATCCTCCGCCTTCGCCGTCTTGCCTTGTCCATCGAGTGCAACGCCGAGATAGTAGTATGCCTCGCCATCTTTCGGCTGTGTATAGTTATGCGTTGCCCGATCCAGCGCCGTCGTCAGTTTCTCTACGGCTTCTGGCCATAGTCCGCGCTCGCAGTCAATCCGGCCCATCGCTGTGTTTACGTCGTAATTATCAGGGTCCCTTCTGAGCGCCTCTTTGAAATAGGCATCGGGATGCATGGTGCTGTGAAATTGTTCCAATCTCAACCCGGCGCGATATAGCTCATCTACAGTTTTGATTTCTTTCGGAGCAGGAGGAGGCGTGACTGGAAGCGGCATCGGCTTCGGATCGTATTTCGTGGGTTGATAATTGAGCAAGTTCTTTTCCCCGGAATCTAGCACCGTAACCTTCAGATCGGATTCCTGCACTCCATCCGGTAATACCACTTCGCGGACAAAGGGCACGTCGGGAGAAAGATCTATTGTTTGCTCAAAGATCCCCTTGCCCTGAGCGGCAAGGAGAATTCTTGCGCCTCTGAATTCCTGCGTCGCAGAGAATCCAATTCGGGCCTTTCCCTGTCCAACTAGCTCAAGGTTTACAGCTCCGTTCAAATTTGCATTCTTGGCTCCGCCAATGCCTCGAATAGGGAACCAGTATTGCGTGGCTGTCTTGGTCTCTCCCGGTTCAATCCAGCTATAATCTGGCTGGTTGTCTGAAAAATTGCCCGCCATCAACTCCAGGTAATCGCCCTGGCTGTCCAGTACCTTGTCCCACAGTCTCCCTTGCGGGCTATTTCCCCACTCGAAGAATTTCGCTCCGGGAGAGACATTATGATCCTGGACACAGATCGTACCCGCCTCTTTCCCGTGATCATAGCCGCCGAAGAAATTGCCGTCGAAACCCCACGCGAAATAGGACAACAGTGTGGGGCTATTTTTCCACCAGCTCAAATCCACTCCCTGCGTGTAATCCACGTGCTGGTATACCTCATGTGCAATGGGCCAATGCACAAACTGTACCTTCCCGTGGAACACCGCAACTTGCGTATCCGGCGGGAAGATAATCTGGTAGTTCTTATTAGCACTCACAGCGGCATTGGTGAAATCCAAAAATGACTGCACAAATGGCGTGCCATTCAGCAGCGTGCTCGTCACTTTCATGTAGGTCTTGTCAGGATAGAGAGTAATCGCCACAGTCCAGTTCATGCGATGGCGTAGTTCTAACTCACCGACAACGATCGTACTGCTACCATCGGCGTTATTCATAAGGCGATAATCCACTGGCAGATAGCTTGTGGCGCGGTGGTGGTGTGGAATGTTCCACTCCATTCCGCCTGAGATCCACGCTCCAAGCATGCCAATGAGCGCTGGACGTATTTCCGACTGCCGGTATATGTAGTCATACCCATTTGTCTTATCGGTAGCTGAAAATATCCTCCCGCCAAGTTCAGGAAACACAGATACTTTTACATATTTATTCTCGATATTGATAGCTTTGTATGCCTTGTTATCTCTGACATCGAGAAAATTGTCATAGAGCCCATAGGGATATATTGCGCCCCACGCGCGCTGGTAGACTCGATCGGGCAAGAATAACATTGGTTCCTGATCTGGTGGTCCGATCTCGTAAGTTGGCAGCGTCAAGGGGGCTTTCCACCCTTTGACTGGCGATTGCGCCCAGAACACCCAGGCCGGTAAAAGTAATACCCATACTGCTAAGATCACACTTGCGTAACTTATGCGCTTTTTCATTTGTCTCGCGCATTTTCCCACTAATCGTGCACCGAAACTCCAATTGAATCCACGTCCCCCCAACAAAACAGTAGGATGGCGAGTGTCATTATAGAGATTACTTTGTTCATTCGTTTGCCGAATCTGCATTCCAACAATTTCGTGTGAAGACATCGTCTGCCCGACTCCGTGTTTCATCTTGTCATCCTCTGAAAATGATTCATCCCATCAGTTGATTACCACTAGGCTACTGGACCACAGTGGCCATGAGTCCAGAGAGAACTAGCTTGATTCTTGCTAAACTTCGGCGATTGCGCGGTAACGATTACGCTCCACATTACGCGTATCTTAGAAGAGATGTCAAGGGTGATTTTGCGGAGCTAATATAAATTCGTAAATTCGGAACATGAGACCGAGCTGCTCGTACCTGGTAGATCCTGCGTACTGCCACTTGACAGCGTTGGTCATTGGTCAGTTTCTGTGGAGGGCTTCCATGAAGGAGAGCGCAGTGGGCTGGACATACATGCTCTCTGCTAGATATGTTCGAAGAGCCAAAAGACTTTCGCAGCATAGCCTAATGGTAGTGCCGTCCACGTTGAAGCAAATCGCGCTTACTCGATCGAGTCGATATATGGCCAGTGCATTACTATCGTGCCCACACGAGGCTCGTGGCGTATATTCGTCCCACCGACTATATCAATATGAGTTAGTAGGAAACAGGACTTCGTGAACGGCGCTGGTAAAGCATTCTTCTATGCGTTTCTCCGACAATGCATCACTGAACAGAGGTTGCACGACGTGATCACCAACGCTCAGCACGGGAACTCGAGTTGAATCTGAGCCCCCAGGTTTTGGGGCATCGTAAACCGAATCTACTCGCATGCTGAACCATGAGCTGGTCTGAGGAGTGCATGAACCTTAAAGACCAGAAGGTAGACTCTTATTGCATCAGCGTATATAGCGATGTTCCGATCAGACCTTTCATTAACAGTAGTCGCCCACCCACCTATTTGTTCCTTCTCGACGAACAAGCCCGAACCATCTCGACTATCGCTAAGACCGGTTAAGTCTTATCGCAGTATTGTTGGCAATCGACTGAATGGTCAGATAATAGATTAGGGCTTTGATATTGCTTAAAGAATTCTCCTCCTCCTCCAGACACCTATAACTGCGATGGTGCGATAGCTTGTGGAGGGCCAGCCTGGATCGGGTCCGAAGCTGTAGCTGGCCCTCCGAAAGTCAGCGTTTCAGTCGACTAGAACTGCAAGCGCAGCGTGAATTGTATTTGACGTGGCGTGTTGTAAGACGATGACATCACCTGCGTCCCGTCTGTTGCATTCGGGTTGTTAAATCCCTGCACATTCAGTGCATTGAACGCGTCAGCGTTGAATCGCAGGCTGCTTGATTCCGTGATTGGAAAGACCTTGAACACGGACAGGTCGACTGTGCAGTTGATTGGTCCATCGAGAATGGTATGCGAATAGGGATTGGCTCCCATGGGTCCAGGAGAGAATGCAGTTGTGACCTTATTTCCGTTACTCAAGGTAACCAGCACATTGTTCGTGTTGAAATTCGCGGTTCCTACAGTTGTATCGATCGGACTCTGGTAGGCTGCGTAGTCTGAAGGAAGACCACTGACACCCTTGGTGGAAGCATTGATAACCGCCGGAGAGAGATAGCCGTTAAACCACAGGAATTCCTTCAGGCAGGTGCCCGTGCGGCAATCGGTGATTGGGGCCTTGTGTTTGTAAATTTTGATCGAATTTGTCGGTCCCCAATTCGTATTGGTAACGGCAAAGTTCTGAGAAACGATATTTCCAGCGCCGGCAATTTGGAAGCCGCCGACCAATTCATTCATAAAGTGGTTGGCATTGCCGAAGAACCGCTTTTCGCGTCCGAAGGGCAGATCTACAATTCCGTTGAAGGCGATATGTTGCTTCGGCACATATGTGTCGACTTGGTATCCTTCATATCGGCTCAGGGCGTGGTACGCCTGCCAAGGCAATGTCCCTGCTGGACGAGCCGGAGGCAGCGCAGGCGTGATCACCGTTCCGTATGGGGATGACCATGAGCCCACGGAACCAAGCACGCCGAGATAATTTGCGGCCGGATATTGGGTTGAGAGCGGGTCTGATTGTATACTTCCGCCGAACCGCATTGCCTTGGACCTAACATAGTTGATTTGGTACGCGATCCCGTGATGGAAAATACGCTGGTAGGTGACCTGCAGAGCGTTATCGTTTGACCAGCCATCCTTCGCAGTCCAAATGCTGCTACCCCATGTCTTCTGGTCGTACGGGCCGGTCGCGGTCGCGGCATACTGATTCGATCCGATCGTGGATCCGGTGGGCGGAACAATACCATACGCCGTCTCCCATACGAAGTTTGAAGGGGGGGCGTTGAAGCTATACCAGCGAGCCAGGTTGGTACCATGGCTCCAGAGATAGGTCACACGGAATGCCGAATTTCCCTTGAGTTGTTGCTCGATGGTGAAGTTCATCTGGGTAACATAATCTGGAGACATGGCAGGAGAGGAGTATGTGTTGCTGACACCTGGAAGGATGGCACTGGAACTACTGCTATCCACCACGTTGGAGCTGTTTGTACCCATGATGACCGTCTGCGGGTTCCGCAGAAGATAGTTCGGCAAGCTGTCAGGAGACTGGTTAGCTGACGTGTAACTCCGGGAATAGGTAGAGGTAAGCGGATTATTTCTCATCACCAGTGCCAGATAACTTCGAATGGGCAGCGGATAGGTGTATCTTCCATAGGCTCCGCGGATCACTGTGCCGTACTTGCCACCGAACGGAGTATATGCCAAGCCAACTCGCGGGCCGACGGTAAGGTTGTAGTTTCGCATAAGCGTGGTAGCAGGCATGCCAGCTTGTTCGGGCGTCTCGAACACAGCGCCAATATTCAGCATGTTATTGATGAGAGCCTGTGTCGTTGCGCCTTGAGCAATCAATGTAGCCGGCGGAGCGGCTAACACCACGGCATCGTTCTTCAAGTCGAAGCTGTTCATTAGATTGTTCCCTACCCAGGTGGCCGGATGAGCCTCATAACGCAGGCCGAGGTTCAATGTGAGGCTTTTGCTCACGTGGTAGTTATCCTGGATGTAGGCGTCGACCTCCATGTCGCGGAGGTGGGCATGCGGAGGCTGTTGATTTATGGAGTAGGTTGAGGCCGCACCAAGGAAAAAGTCGCCTTCGGAATAACCGGTATTTGGCGTAGTGCTATAGTTCGTACCCGAGGAGACTTGGTAGAGACCTGTTGCTTGGTTCGAGGAGCTTATGGTATCGCCCAGGAGTTGGGTTCCTTGCTTGAATTGCTCAAGCCGGTAGCGGCCACCGAAATTGATTTGGTGCTTTCCCACGATCTTGGTTAGGTTCTCATCGAAGCTGTTGACCGTCTGGCTCTGGCCATAATGCGGGGTTTGCGTGCCGCTAAGGGTAGCAATTATGCCACTAACTATGGGCATGCCAAGCGCACCGAAGTTGTTGGGCGTTCCCAGCATCGCCTCATAATCCAGATTCGGCCCAGCCGACCCAAAGTACTGGTCGAACCACTGTTCACTCACAATCGTTTCCGCATAGAATGTAGGTGAAAAGACGTGCGTATAGCCGATGCCAGCACCGTAGGTCTTTTGCGGGGCTTTCATTACCCCATTTGCCCAAGCTGGAAAGCCGTCGGCCGCGACCGTTGCCGGGTAGTTTCCGCCGTTGTTCCTCAAGTACGTGTGCGTATTGACCACGCTTGTAAACCGCACATAGGCGCGGTTGTTCTCATTGATGGCGTGATCTAGGCGAAAGGTCCAGGTCGGTATGACCTGGAAAACGGGGTTAACCGCTTGCAAATTAGACTGCACAAGCGGGTTGTAGCTTAGGTTTGATTGGGCTGTGATGTCGTTGATCATCTTCGCCGCAGGCGCTCTTCTGTTAATGGGAATCTGGTTATTTGGAAAGGGAGTACGGCAGTACTGGTTGGCGACGCCGGTACCGTTGCAGTTAGCCGATGACTGCGTTGTCGCAGGATCGTAGAGTTGCTGTAAGTTACCCGAACTGTTGATCAGTCCGCTAAAGTCGCCCGTACGCATGGCGGCTGTAGGCACCGTTACCAGTTCGGTGTTGGCGCTTGCCAGCGAGTACCTCTCATAAGCGACGAAGAAAAATGACTTGTCTTTGCCGTGGTAGACCTTGGGCAGTATGATCGGTCCGCCAACGGAGACTCCAAACTCATTGCGCACATAGTGCGGTGCGGCATAGTTGCTGGGATTCTGACGGGCTTTTGCAATGCCGATGGCGTTATTGCGCGCCGTTTCAAAGAGTGCTCCATGAAGCGAATTGGTCCCCGACTTGGTGGTAACGATCACCGTGCCCGGCTCGCTGTATTGCGCGCCACTGTTGGTGGTTTCAACCCGAACCTCCTGAATCGAATCTGGATCGGGCGTCTGAGCTTGCCCGCTAAAGTTGCTCGATGCGATTCCGCCTTCCCCGCCGAACTGACGGTTGCTCAGAGGCACGCCGTCGGCGACATATTCGAGCGCCTCTGACATCAAGCCATTAGACATCTGGCCGCCGTTTTCCACACCTGGAGTAGTCGTACCCACAAGGCTTATCAGGTCACGTCCGTTCATCGGTAGTTGGTTGATTCTCTGGTTTTCCAGAGTTGAGGCGATGGTGCCGTTGTCAGTGGTGGTGAGTTGGACGGTGTTCGCCTCTACCTCGATCTGCTGCGTCACTGCCCCGGCGGTCATAACTGGGTTGATGACTGCGGCCTGGGCAACAAGAAGTTCAATCGAGGTCCTGTAGGTTTTCATGCCCGGCGCCGCTATTGTTACGCTATATGTGCCCGTAAACAGAGCCGGTACCTGGTAAAAGCCGGACTCGTTGGACTTTGTATTGAATGTCGCATTTGTGCCCTGCTGAACCACGGTGATCGTAGCATTCGCGATGACAGCTCCGGTTGAGTCCTGAACGGTTCCCTGAATTGAACCTGCACCGCTTTGCGCATGGGCACCTGTACAAAACATCGCCAGCCAGAGCGCTGCGATGATTGTGGTACATGCCTGACTTCTCCAACTTTTCCGAACGTTCTCTGCGTTATTGCGTGTGGCCATGATCTTCCCTCCAAAAACTTCCAAATTCTGTGCGAACAATCCTCTGAACCCAACTAGAAGCACCTCTATCAAAACAGGCCCCTTCAGTCGGAAATCAGCTCTTACGAAGGTAAAACTATCCCTGCCAGACAACTCCGCTAATAGATACTTCTCAGATGCTGATCGAACCCTTGGAATTGCAGCCCCACGAACGATAGGTCCAGTATTTCAAGGGGGCGCGGTCAGTTCGATATCGTGTTTCATGTTGTCATCCTCCTAAGGTGGTTCATTACCTCGAGTCATTTAAACTCGACTACACGATCACAGCGGTAAGAAAGTCGATGCGAGCTTAGCTTGAGTATTGCCAACTGGTTCAGAATTGCGGTAACGATTACGCACCCGATACTATTCATATTGCAACGTCGATGTCAAGAATTATTTTTGGGAAGGCTCTCGAAAACTCTGCGAGCGGGTGTTGATACAGGTAATGCGGAAGGCGCGAGGCAGATCGTAGATGCGTCAACTTCCATCGGCATCGCTGCAGCGTCTTGAGAGATACAGGAAGCCTACACGCCGGAGAAGTTTCTGGAGGAGATGGAGCGGACTGTGTCGTGGTCTGAACTGGAAGGGTTGATCGATTAGCACTATCCGAAGGGCGAAAACGAACGTTCCTCTATGGGCCTGAGTATGATGCCGCATCTATTCTCTACAGCTCTGGTTCAACCTGTCGACTCCTGCGGCGGAAGTGGTGCTGCACGATTCAGCGACGTTGCAGCGGTTTGCCGGAGTGGAACTGGGGCGGGTACCTGCGCCAGACGAGAAGATGATCTTCCACTTTCGCCATTTGCTGCAGGAGCACGATCTATGCGGAGCCATGCTGGAGGCGGTTAACCATTATCTGGAGAACCGCGGGCTTCGCATTGGGATGGGAACGATCGTGGATGCGACGATCATTGCTGCGCCGTCGTCGATCAAGAACAGCAAGCAGGAGCGCGATCCTCAGACGCATCAGATGCGTAATGGCAATCAGAGGTACTCGGGAAGTCGGCGTATATCGGGGTGGATTCCAGGCGCGGCCATGTGCCCTCGTTGTATTTGAGGTCAGCCTCGGTAGCTGGCAAGCACATGTTGCCCGACCTGCTGCATGGCGACGAGAAAGAGTGTGGGGACGATGTGGGTTATTAAGGACAGACAGAGACGATCCTCGAGCCGCACCGGAAGCACGGATTATGACCTCGCGGCACGCAGAGACCCGACAGGCGTGGACGAGGCGGAGAAGCCCGGGAACCGGACAAAGGCGAAAGTGCGCGCCAAGGTGGAGTGGCCCTTCCGGGTGCTCAAGCGCGTCTTCGGCTTTGTTAAGGTGCGTTATCGTGGCTTGAAGAAGAATCACGAGTGGCTCTGCGCGGCCTTTGCGGCGATCAACGTTTATCAACACCGCAAGAGGTTGGCCAGGATCAACCAACGGCTGGCCTCTCAAGGGGCATAGTCTGCCCGCCGGAGGCCGTGCGAGGTCTTCGGCGGAAAGAACAACACCAAGAGAAGCAGAAAATCGCTGGTTCGCGCCCATGCCGCAAAATCTTGGGCTCAGACCTTTAAAACTCGGAGTTCTTCGGAGCTTCCCTAGCGGATGCATTGCGCACCACGACGAGTGCCAAAGGATACAAAATGCCAGACAGCGCAAAGACTGGCGCGAAAGAAAACCTGTCCACAGTTGGACCGATAAGCAGTGTTGAAAGCATACCGCCAATCCCTCCAGCAGTGCCTGTCAAGCCGACGATCGTAGCAATGGCATCTCGCTCGAAAAGGTCGCTCAACAAACCTAGATAATTTGTAATCCATACGCCGTGAGCGAGCATCAGCACGGACATCAGAGCGATGGCCCACGCGGTGTTGGTCGAAAGCGACACGATCCACAAGACAGGCGTAACCAGTGCGGCGATTGTCAAAAGCAGCCGCTTGCTCTCAACCGGCGTTGTCCTGACGTTCACCAGTCCATCCGCGAGACGCCCGGCAAACACCTGGCTGAAGCCCAGCACCAGGAAGGGAATCCAGATGTATGAGCCGATCTGCTGCAGGGAGAGGTGGCGATCGCGGGTGAGAAACTGCGGAATCCAGAACATGTAAAAGTAGAAGACCGGATCGAAGAGAAAGCGCGCAAAGAGCATTTTGCGCAGACGCGTATCCTGCAACAGGGACTTCCACGCGACTGGTTTCGGCGCTGATTTCGGCTTGGCATCATGCGGCTTATATTTCGCCAGGAGCCAGAGCGTTAACCAGATTCCACCCAGCGACCCCGTGCACAAAAACGCTCCGCGCCAGCCAAAATGCATGGCGAGTACCACGGTCAGTGGCGGCGCAACAACTGCGCCAAGCGCTGAGCCGCCGTTGGCAAAGCCGATGGCAAAGGTTCTGCGCGACGGAGGCGCAAGTTCGGTTGCTCCTTTGGTGGCAGCAGGAAAGACGGCGCCTTCGCCCAACCCCATGACGAAGCGCGCACCACCCAGACCTAGCGCGCCATGTACCGCTGCTTGCGCCGCACTGGCCAGGGACCACAGGCCTAACGACAGCGCAAGGCCGCGGCGCGTACCCACGCGATCAAGCACATAACCGCCCAGCGCAAACATTGCCGTGTAGCTGAGTTGGAACGAAAAAACCACACGCGAGTAGACAGTATTGCTGATGCCGAACTCCGTCATGATGCGAGGAGCCAGCATTGAGAACACCTGACGATCGAGGAGACTCAGCGCCGTTGCGGCAAAGAGCATCGAACACAAAAACCAGGGGAAGCGCCACTCCGCGGGTTCGGCTGAGTGGCGCTCGGCGGAATGCACTTCCATCATTCGGCCATCACTTTAACGTCTAAATGAAACAGACGTGCAATCTTGCGCAATGTTGAAATCTGCTTGCCAATCCCCAGTGCGCAATGATGTGTCGAACCGGATTCGCTCCACTGCTCGACGAACGTCGGCATGTCGGGGTTGAATTTGCAGCGCGTGTTGGTATTCCCAGTGGCTGGAATCGGCCCATCGAGTGACTCACCCTCCGCGGCAATCAATTCGAACTTTCCATCTTCGCGCACTGTGAGTGCCGCAATGGTGATCGGCCCTTCCTTCACTTTGAACTCCACGGAAACTCCATGCCCGAACTTACCATGATACAGGCTAAGGCCTCGCAGTCTCGGCTGCTCGCTGCTGATCGTCATATGCCCGGGGCCATCGTGTCCAATAAAAATAAAGTCCTCGTTAAAACTGGCCGGATGCAGTTCTGAGAACGATCCGCCCGCGTCAATGCGGTCCATCATCATCATGGCTACGCAGTTTTTCAGATCTCCCTCGCCCGCTACCGGAACTCCCGATGCCGTCAGCAGCGATGCCCCCACAATAATGTTCGCGATCAGTTGTTCGTCTTCGTTCCCGTTCAGGCCGCGATAGTAGTGAGACAACCCATCGAGTTTATAATCGGCCACCAATTTTTCGAGGCCCACAGCGACCCGGGCAGAAATATCCAGCGATTCTTTGCTGACCTTGCCCGCAATCTGCCTGTCAGAACCCGGCTCCGGAAACGAGAAGAACTTCTTTATGCGCTCGCGCATCGCGTCCACTTCCGCCTGGGTGGCGTCGTCCACGCGTTTCTTCAGGTCGCCCATCTCGATCCATTCCACATGCGTGCCAAACGCCACAGTAAAGGATGTGGGATCCACATTCATATCCAACATCCCTTCCAGCGGATGCCCGAGCAGGCCTATGCGTGCATTGCACAGGGTATGCGCCGCCTTGGCCGCATTGGTCCACTCCTTGATCAGCGTCCACGCACGCGGGTCGTCCCGCAACATACCGAAGATTACATCTGATGCAATGCCTGCGCGCCGCAGGGCGTACATGATCTCCGGCAGCGAAGTGCTGTTGTCGTGCGTCAACTGGTCGAACATGGTCACTGTTGCCACGTCCATCGCCGCGGTAGGCTGCAAGCCAGCCAGCACCATGTGCGCCTTGCTGCGCTGCGCAACCGGAAGTACAAACGCCGACTGCACATACGTTGTCACCGAGCAGAAAATCAGGTCGACGCCCTCTTGTGCAAAAAAAGTCACCCACGCGCCGCCCTGAATCCACGTCGTCTACTAATCCACCTGAAATAACTTCTACGTCGAACTCACGAAGCCTGTTTTCAAACTCGACGCGATAGGCTTCGAGCTGTTCCTTCAAGCCAGGAAATTGCGGCCAGTAGCGATGGAACCCTGCATTGAATACGCCGATACGAGCCTTGCCTGACGAACGAGTCTTGATTGCGTTTGTATGAATGTCGTATGAGTTGTCTTTATTAGCCTGATTCATCAATGATTCCCTTCGTGGGTTTTAAGTTTTTTGAAAAAGTGGTTTACCAGGAAATCAAGAGCGTGCCCGTGATGCCGTTCGCGGTAATGCGCGTACCGTCGGCGCTCAGCTGAATTCCATAAGGTCCGGCATCGGCGTGTGAATGAGCGGGTAGGTGCCGGTTGAGTCAATAGTCGAGGCTGTATGGGGTTCAACCGCACTGTCGGGCCGATTCCAGCGA
>OBLU010002873.1_pt1 | contig 15707 bp, 12 predicted proteins | sample 1518681 | NCBI WGS metagenome assembly OBLU01 (sample SAMEA3539304, study PRJEB22396) | soil metagenome | biome: tundra; feature: field; material: soil | place: USA | collected 2010-05 | depth 0.15 m
CGATCTATTTCGTTAAGTTTTTTGACCTCCATTCCGTCAGCAACAAAAGCGCGCCGCACCTCGTGAGATTCTCCGTAGTGGGCCATGCCACGCTCGTGGAGAGTCTCTTCAAGTTGACCGTAGTGTTCGGTGGCAATGAGGTCTGCAATCGTCTTGCGGAAATCCCAAAGAAACCGGTCGCTCGCTTCTGCGCTTTCGACGACATGGCCTGCAAGTACAGGCAACCACTGTGTCGCGTCGTATCCGTGAAGCTTTTTGAATTGCGCCAGCATGTTGTCAGTCCAGTTTTGTGAACCGGCCTCCCAGCTGTCGTTAATCACATATCGGATGCCCTTTTTTCCCATCTCATCGGCACCGACCGTTTCCTTATAACTATCCAGATATTTCTCGAAGTAGTCTTTAACAAATCGTCGATCGAGCTTGTCAACCTCGAGACCAGTCGCTTCGGGCGTAGCAGGGTGATTGGTAATCCCAAGCAGAGAATATCCAATTCGCAGAACCTGCCACTTTCCTTCTGGCGGAGTCCAGTCCAGCGTGCCGTCCGGATGCATCTTCTCCGTGATGTCGATGACGTCAGACTTCCGGATCGCTTCTGTTGAATCAACATGCGGAGTCGCGAACTCGTACAAATCGTTTTCCGGTACAAATGCGGCTTTCTCTTCAAAATGGTTCACCACTGGATCAGAGTGAAGAACCAATTCAGCGAGTTCATAGTAGGCGGGCTTTGACGATGCGTTAGATCCGAAAGCGGACGGGCTGAGACCGTCCGCCCATGCGGGCGGAGCAGGTGGAGGCGTCCGCTTAAACGTAACGCGAAAGTATTTCGCCTTGACGGGCTCGAAGGCGATGGTGCGTTGGGGAGCCCTTCCTCCATTGAGGCTGGCTACCTTCTGGAAGTTCTCTCCATCGTCGCTCGCCTCCAGTGTCTTATCAGGAGCTCCCGTTCCCCAGACAAGTCCCTCTCGAAAACCAGGATCGGTCATCACGTAACTCACCGCGCGAATTGTATGTGGAGAAGAATATTCGAATTGGATCCATGACTCCGAACCCTCAGCAGGGATCGGGACTCTGGTCATTTTTTCAAGATCGCCGTCGCTCAACAGCGCGGCATCAAGTCCGTCTCCGCTCGAGGTAATTTTAGGCGGTGACGTGTCCTGCTCAGATTGCCCTGTTGGGATGCGGAAGGCTACGACGACGGCATCTGCATAGAACTCCGGAGTGGTCTTCGGTCTTGATCGTCCAATCTGCTCGCGGAACCCCATCGTCTGAAATGCTCCAGTTTTGGAGGGTGGATGTCCAAGTTTGCCGGTGAACGGAGTTCCGCCTTCAACCAGCGTTTCACTCCACACGTACTTTTTCATACCCTGCGACGGAGGCACCCATGGTCCCCCGGATTCGCTCCAGCCCGGCGAGCCAGCAATCGCCATCTCCATGCCGTACTGGTCTCCGAGTTGAATGGCATACTTAAAAGCTTGCTTCCACTCGGGTGTCATGTATGCCAATCTTTTATCCACAACTTGAGGCGTCTGAAGTGCGGCATCGAAGTTCTGGAATCCGGCGATTCCCACGCGATGCATCCAATCCAAATCGAGCTTGATGCCCTCCTCGGAGATATTTCCGTTCATCCAATGCCACCAGACGCGAGGACGTGCGGCGCTGGGCGGATTTTCAAAACCCTTCCAAAGCGGGTCTGATGAATTCTGCGCCAGCACTCCAGCCGCGAAACAAAGAGAACCGATTGCGTTTGCGAGGATTAGTGTCCGAACTCGTGTCATTGCTCGTGTAACTCCGAAGAATTCCGCCGAATTGACTTCCGCTTCTTGCGCGAATCGAGGATACACGGTTCAACCTGGGGTTTGCAGAATCGAGTGACGTCCCTTCCTTCGAAGAGACCAAGCCATCCGGATCTGCCGCGTTTTAAGTTCTACGTGCCAGTGTGCGTCCCCCGGTTGATGCATTATGGCTTGGTCCCGGTACGGCCGAGGGGATCTTACTGCATATGGGCGAGCGCCTTGCGCAGTTGTCTAGCTGTGACCACGGGCGGCACTTCAATCCAGCCGAGACGGTTTGCTTCTTTCTGGAACTCCTTTTCGGCCCTTTGCGTAGCAATTCGTTTTTGCACCGCATCCTCCCACCCGGTGATCTCCTCAGCGCTCTGATACTGGTTGTCGTACATGCCAGGTTTGCCGTTGGTGTGGGTAAGCCGGTAGAACTGCATCTTCTTCCGGTTCGTCGGATCTTTGTGATCGTAAACATGCACGATCCTTTTTTTCATGTCTTTCTCTTTTTCGCTGGTGATGCAGTAATACTTCGCACCGACTTTTGTACCTGTCAGTCTCTCGCCCGAAATGTCGAAATCGTACGATTGGGGGTGGGCGAAGTCTTGAATGAGAGTACCGCTGAAAGATTTTACTCCTTTGAGCGAGTTCCAAAACGAGCTCACGGTTATAGATTCCGATAACGTTAATGTCAACCTTAGCCATGTCATGCTCCTTGGGCGTTCCATTGCGGAAATCGCCAGTCCAGCAGGAGCCGGCCAGCACCGTCTCCTCTTTGAGCTTGTAAGCGACATTTTGGTACGAAGAGTTTCACCCGGCGCAAAGAAGTTGTTGATTTGTCCTTCGAAGTGTCCGCCAACTGGCGGGATTGCCATTGTGGTGGCGCTTGCGGAAGATGAACACGCCGCAAACTGATTGGAACCTTGGGGAGTAGTCTGCCAGATTCGGTCCCCCGAACTAGGTATTTGAAGGACTTGCTAAGCGGAATAAATGTTTTTTATGGCTTAAAGATATTGGTTGACCCAACGTATCGCAGATTGTATACAAATACAAAAGCTGGAAGCTTGCCAAGGCAAACCTTGGTGGTGAAGATAGGAACTCGGTTTGATTTAGAGGCGGGAGCGGGGGCCGTGGTGCCAATGTCAACACCGAAGATAACCAAGACATTCAATCGCCGACTGTTTGCACAGCGAGCTGCGTCTGCTGCGGCACTGATCCTGCTGCCGCCGACCGACCTTGCGGCCGAGCAAAAACTCGACTCTGAACTGGATCAGAAGCCCGATGACCTCTCCGCGGCAGACTGGGAAGAAGTGCGGGCCCGACACCAGAATCTGCTTCGCATGTACGGTGACCGCCTATCAGCCGATGAGAAGCGGCGATCGCTTCACGTCCTGATTACAAATCAGCGCATGCTGACTTCCATCCGTTCCTTTGCTGTGCAGAACAACGATCCATCGGCATGCACATTACGGGTAGTCCTCTGAAGTTGAAATCCCGGAATCATTTCAAGCCTCACTTTCATAGACCCTTCGGCCCCTTCACACGTTCCGTCATATTGCCTCGGAGACTTCAGACAACATGCTCACGCCGGATACATGGTTTATGTCCGTTCGGGCTCTCGGAGATGCTATCCGCGAACGCCGCATGTCATCTGCGGAACTGACGGAGGGCTTCCTCGAGCGGGCCCGCACCATCGGTAAGCGTCTGAATGCCTTCGTCACGCTGACTCCGGAACTTGCCATGCGCCAGGCTCAACAGGCGGATGAAGAGATCAAGGCAGGAAAACATCGCGGCCCGCTGCACGGCGTGCCTTACGCTCTCAAAGACCTCGTCGCGGTGAAAGGGTATCCGACAACCTGGGGTGCGGTTCCGTATAAAGATCAGCGTTTCGACTTCAACGCAACCATCGTCGAAAGGTTAAATGACGCCGGTGCTGTGCTGCTCGGCAAAGCCGCCATGATCGAACTTGCTGGGGGTCTCGGATATAGTTCGGGAGCTGCATCGCTCACCGGTCCGGCACATAACCCATGGAACCCGGAATGCTGGACGTGCGGATCCTCGAGCGGCTCTGGAGCTATCGTCGCCGCCGGCCTCGCACCGTGGGCTTTGGGTTCCGATACCCGAGGCTCCATTCTTTGCCCTTCAGCCTGGTGCGGAGTGTCGGGACTGCGACCAAGCTTTGGGCGCGTCAGCCGCTACGGCTCCATGGCCATTGCTTACAGCATGGATAAGCTGGGCCCTATGGCCCGCACCGCTGAGGACTGTGCTCTCGTGCTGAGCGTCATCTCCGGCCATGACCCGCTCGACCACGACTCCATTGCTGCATCACTCCCGGCGTTCGCTTTGGAGTCCACTGATCCCACTTCTGGCAAGCCCTTCCGCATCGGCCGTCTTACCAACGTCTACAGCGATACTGATCCGCAAATTGAGAAGGCACTCGACACCGCATGCACCGTTTTTGAGAAAGCCGGCGCCACAGTTGAACCTTGCGAGTTCCCCGACGGCCCCTTTGAAGAGGCTGCAGAATTGACCATCCTGATGGAAGCGGCCAGTTCCTTTGACCAGTTGATTCACTCGGGCGACTGCAAGCATCTCACCGATCCGCTCGGTCAGATCAACGGCTACATCAGCGAACAGTTCTCGGCAACCGACTTTCTCCACGTACAGCGCGTGCGTCCCATGCTGCAGCGGCTGGCAAACAACATGTTTGATCGCTTTTCGGTGTTGATATCACCCACCGAACCAAGTGCGGCCCAACTCTTGTCCGCCAAAGATCCAGACGACTCAGATTCTAAAACCAAATCGAAATTCCACATGGATCGCCGGGCCCCGGATGGTGTCTCCAGTCTTTGCGGACTGCCTGCCATCAGTGTTCCCTGCGGTTTCAGCAGCAAGAAACTTCCCTTCGGCATGCAGATCATGGGACGCGCCCTTGAGGACAGCGAAGTGCTGCGAGCTGCTCGTCTCTACCAGGCAAACACCCGCTGGCATTTGGAACACCCAAATATTTAACGACGGCTTCGAGGTCCCCGAAACAAAAACCATCTCAAACCGTCATTTCGCTCTGCCGCTCACTGGCTTTCTTTTCCCGTGTTGCTCTCCGGCCCTTGTTCCTTTTTTTAAAAGTTTCGTCTGCATCGGCGATCATCTTCCACGACTCAGGGATTTGCCGTTGCCGCGTTGCCACCCCGTACCCAATATTTCGTCACCGTCACACTTCTCAAGGAGGTAGTATGAAAAAGTTATTCATTTTCGCTCTCGTGATCTTGACGTTTGCTTCCCCACTCGTTTTCGGTCAGGTCGCTATCACCGGACAGATCCGGGGGACAGTGACGGACCCCAAAGGCGTCGCTCTACCCGGCGTCGCCATCACCGCCAAAAGCCCTGCCATGATGGCGCCGCGCAAGCTCGTCACAGATTCGACTGGCGCTTACCTCTTCGATTCCCTTCCGCCCGGCAAATACGAACTCACATTTACCTCGCAGGGATTCAAGACCGAGGTCCAATCCGACATCGCCATCACACCCGGATTCACTGCCACGATCAGCGTGAGATTGCAGGTGGGGGCAACCGAACAATCCATTGTCGTCTCAGCGGAATCGGAGGTCGTAGATACTGCGAACAACACCACCGCAACCACATTTGACGACGCGCTTCTGCAGGGCATTCCCAGCGGTCGAGATAACTTCTCTACCGTTGCCCAGGCACCCGGCGTCGCCAGCAGCGACTTCGATATCGGAGGCAGCCAGAGCTTTCAGCAGTCCGTCATGCAGGTGCACGGTAGTTTACCCGGCGACCAGGTTTACAGCTTCAACGGCCTGCGTCTCAATTGGCCAGGGTCGACCGGCGGGTACACCTCTTTCTATGTCGACAACGATTCGCTCGCTGAACTACAAGTCGTCACCGACAGCGCCCAGGCCGAGGTTGCGGTCGGCGGCGTCTACATGAACCTCGTGCCAAAATCCGGCGCTAACACCATGCACGGCCTGGCGGCAGCTTACTATCAGTCCGCAGGCACCCAGGCCACCATCAGCGACCCGGTTTATGACGGCTCTCCGGTCAGCGCAGGCACACCTTTCATCATGGCGCGCGACGTCGCCACCAACCTCGGCGGTCCGCTTGTCAAAGACAGGTGGTGGCTCTTCGGCTCCTGGCGGCTTTACGACTTGAAGGAAAGTGTCCTCTCGGTACGCAATCCGGACGGCACACCCACCACCGATCCCAATCATCAGAGTAACCTTACGGTTCGCAGCGACTACCAGCTTTCGGCCAACAACCACTTCGACTTCGTGTGGTGGTACAACGAGCAGAACCGCTTCTTCCGCCGCGATACCTCCTACGCCTTCGTAAGCGCCGACGCTGCGTGGCGGCAGATCGAGCCTGCATACATTCTGCAGGGAGAGTGGACCAGCACCCACCATAACTTACTTTTCGACACGCGCTTTGGCTATCTTCACCAGATCTTCCCGCTCAGCAACCAGACCAGCACCCCAACGACCGCGCTCAACCGGCAGGACAGCACTCTCTCTACCGAGTCGGGCGCGCCCCCATACTCCTTCGTCAACCCCGCCAGCGTCTTCTCTCTTGCGGAAGGCGTTTCGTTCTACAAAGACAATTTATGGGGCGCTACGCACAGCTTCAAGTTTGGCGTCGATACCTCGGTAAATCGCAACGGCTACAACTACACTGTCGACAACGGAATCAACGCCATCTACAACAACGGCACACCGATCGAAGTTATTGCTTACAACACACCTGTCGACGTGCGCAGTATCTACCATGAGACGGCTGCCTACGCACAGGACTCCGTCACCGTCAAGCGAAAGCTGACACTGAACCTGGGCGTCCGCTACGACCACTTCAACACCTTTTATCCCGCACAGACCAGCCCTGCGGCAACATTCCCGGATCTCTTCACCCAGCGCACTTTCCCACAGTCACCCAACATCGCTACGTGGAACACTTTCCGTCCGCGTCTGGGCGCGGCCTATGATCTGACCGGGAAGGGCAAGTCGGTTCTACGCGGCTTCTTCGGCCAGTTCGACATCATCGAAGGCGCTGAACTCGCCGAACAGATCAATCCCAATGGCCTGGGCGACCAGGTCTATACATGGAATGACACCAATGGCGACGGCATTCCGCAAACAGATGAATGGAAGATTCCCGCGAATCTGCTGGCTCAGTCTGGCGGCGTCGTCACCAAGGTAGATCCAAACCTTAAGCGCCCCTACTCCAACCAGATCAACGTCGGGTATGAGCAGCAGGTCTTGTCGTCGGTGAAAGTAGGCGTCAACTACTACTTCCGCAACATCAAGAACGAATACGCCGAACGCAATCTCGCTATCCCCACGTCGGACTATATTGCCACCACGGCCGACAGCTCCGGCAATCCGTTCGTCAACCCCATCACGGGGAAGCCAGTGACGCTGTACGATCTTCCGCAAGCCGACGTTGGATTGGCCAACTACCTCATCACCAACATTTCCGAACTCAACACAAATCATTACAACGGCGTCGAAGTCACCGTGCAGAAGCGTATGAGTGACGGATGGCAAGTTCTCGCCGGCTACACGATTCAACAGCAAAAAGGTGTCTACCGCCGTGGATTGACAGACGACTTCAACGACCCTAACAACGAAATCAATCGCGCCAATGCCAACCTCAACTACGATGCGACCCAAATGTTTAAGGTCCTTAGCGATTACACGATCCGCCGCTTCTTCAGCGTCGGCATCAACTTCCAGCACTACACCGGCTATCCGCTGGATCCTAACAACGGTCCTCCCACCGCGGTTTTCACGGGCCTCAACCTTGGACAGGTTGCCATTGTGGGCGAGCAGATCGGGAAGATCCGTTTGCCCAACGTCAATATCGTGAACCTTCGCTTCTCACGACCCACGCATCTCGGCGACCGGTTCAGCCTGGAACCGATCGCCGACCTCTTCAACGTGGCCAACTCCAATACGGTCATCAGCGAAGTTCCCACGGCAGGCGCCGTCTTTGAGAAGCCCACAAACCAGCTCAATCCCTTTGTAGCGCGCTTTGGTCTGCGCTTCAGTTTCTAGCCTTGAACAACCAATCTGATAACCACAGCGCTGCCGAAGTTTCTCTCGATTCAGCGCTGTGGTCAGTTTTTTGAGAAACTCAAGATTTCTCCATCCCACACCGGAGACATGCTTCGTGAAACTGAAGACCGATCCCGCAAGCCTGATATGCACTGCCCTGCTTGCCTGCGTTCTCCTAGGCAGCCCGCTCTATTCCGAAGCCCCGAGGGGCAGCGTGACCATCGATCGCATCGCCGACATCCGTTATCCCAGCGATCAGAAGTGGTCTCCTGACGGGAAGACCATCGCCTTTCTCTGGGATGCAGCCGGAAAGCAGGATCTTTACACCGTGCGTCCCGGAGAGACACCGATCGCACTCACCAACTTCCCCGTTGATCCGAACATCCTCACCTCCGACATCGGTACTTTTGCATGGGCATCGCCCGACTCGCTGATCTTCAGCAAGGACGGCCGGCTATGGAGTGTCTCCACCAGCGCGCGTTCACCTCAGCCTATGCCCGGCTTCGAAGGCGTATTCGCTTTCTGCCTCTCCGCTGATAAGCGACAGATCGCGTTTGTTCAGAATCAAGATGTTTGGGTCGCTTCGCTCAAGGCCGGCACTCGTCGACGCCTCACACACATCGACGAAGGCCTGCGCATCTCGCAACTCTCCTTTTCCCCCGACACGCAATACGTCGCTTTCGACGCCGCACACAACCAAACCAGCCCCGAACCCCTCCCGTATAACGGAAACCTCGTCCAGGTAATGCGCAGCGTCAATTGGGGTGATCGCATAGGGGTCATCTCCGTCTACGCCTATGCCGATGAACCAGTATGGATCCCCGTCGCGACGCGCAACTACGGCTCAACTCCCATGCAATGGGCTGCAGGGCCCTCCATCATTCATGAAGAATTCTCACCGGATCATAAGACTCTAGAAATCAAGGTCACTTCGCTCACCGGCGAAACGCGTACGCTCTGGAAGGATCATGACGACGCATGGATCTCTCCCGCTGACGGAGCCGAAGATGTCACCTCGCCGGACGGCAAGTCGCTCGCCTTCTTCAGCGATCGCACGGGATGGCCACACCTCTATGTAATTCCAACCGATGCCACGAACGAATCACAGGCTCGCCAGATCAGCACCGGCAACTTCGGCGACGGATACGCCGCTTGGTCGCCAGATAGCAAACGTATCGTCTATACCCACAGCGCCGAAGGCAATCAGATGGAGCGCTTTCTTTCGATCGCCACTCTCGCAACCGGGAAGATCGAGCCAGTAGTAACAGCACGCGGAGTCAACCGCAATGCGTCTTTCTCGCCCGATGGCTCAATGCTGGTTTACGAACGAAGCGCCATCGAGCATCCGCTCGAAGTTTATACGGTCGCCGCAAAAGCCGGCGCCACTCCGACCCGTCTTACTAACTCCCTGCCTGAAGGTATCCTCGAGAAGGATCTGGCTGCACCCGTCGCTGTTCACTACCCTAGCCGCATTGATAAGAAGCCCGTCCCTGCGACCCTAATGGTCGGCAACACGCTCGACAAATCGCAAAAGCACCCTGCCATCATTTGGATTCATGGCTCAGGCGCCGACGAGAACTACGTGGCCTGGCATCCCGGTTACTACCGCATGTACTACGCAATGAGCGTCTATCTTGCTCAACAGGGCTACGTGATTCTTTCTCCTGACTATCGCGGCAGTTCCGGCTATAGCCGCGATTGGGCGACCGGCGTTTCCCGGGACCTTGGAGGCGGTGAGACCGAAGACGTGAATGCCGGCGCCGACTACCTCAAAACCTTGAGTTATGTTGACCCCGATCGCATCGGCATCTGGGGCCTCAGCTATGGCGGATTCATGACCATGCAATCCATCCTCAACGACCCTAAACTCTTCCGCTGCGCCATCGATGCCGCGGGCGTCGGCGACTGGGAAACATGGACGACCGGCGGAATGATCCTTGGCCGTTTAGGCGAAACTCCCGTAACCGACCCCGCGCTCTATGACCGCTCTGCCCCCGTCAAGCACCTCGACAAACTCGCAACCCCTCTGCTCATTCTGCAAGGCACCAACGACGCCAACGTACCCTTCTGGGAGACTCTCAAAGTCATCGATAGCCTTGAAAAACTTGGCAAGCCGTTTGACATGGCCATCTATCCGGGAGAAATCCACTTCTTCCGTCGTGCGTTCGTGTTGCGCGATGCATGGCACCGCAGCGAGGACTTCTTCGATCGCTATCTGAAAAACCCTGCCTCTCCCACAAACAACACGAACAAGCCGACACCGATACCTTGAAGATGTTGAGCCTTCATGCGAATGCAGGCAATCATTCGCTTATTCTTGCTAATATCCTTCGCTCTAAGGGATACACTCAATTTCCCAAGGACCCCACGTGCGCACAGCCCATCTTGTCTACGCTTTTTCTATCGGTGCTTTTCTCCTGCTACCCTGCGCCGCTCAGGGCTCGAAGCCCGACGCAATTTCTTCAGCGGCCTTGCAGGGTGCGCCGAACCAGGAAATTGATCCATCCACGCTTACAGCGCTCACCGCACTTCCCCTTTCCTGCATCGATCACCCTCAGCGCGCCGATGACCACCCCCATAACTATCTTTGGGTTCACGACGAAAAGGCTCACCCCGTCGAGGACTACGCAACCCATCGTGCCTTCTACGGTTGCTACGACTGGCACTCAGCGGTCAACTCCACCTGGTTACTGGTGGCTCTGCTCAAACAGCAGCCCACGATGTTTTTAGCACCGGTAATCCGTCAGCGTCTTACAGAGCACCTCGGGAAATCGAACATCGCAGGGGAGGTCGAGTTCTTCAGCTACTCGAAGGCTGAAGACTCGGATAGCAAGAACTTTGAGCGCCCCTACGGCTATGCGTGGCTGCTCAAACTCTTCGGCGAACTCTCGAGCTGGAAAGATCCCGACGGACAAAAACTCTCTGCCAATCTTCGCCCGCTCGCCGACCTCATGGGAGCGAAATATATCGCTTATCTCAAGAGTCTTCCCTATCCCATCCGCGTCGGTGTCCATCCCAACACGGCCCTGACCATGAACTTCGTTCTCGATTACACAGACTCCGTTCCCGACCCAGCGATGCGAACCGCCGTTCATGATGCAGCCGTGCGCTTCTTTGGCAAGGACGTCCGCTGCCCTTCAGCTTACGAGCCCAGCAACGGAGATTTCGCGTCCCCGTGTCTCGCGGAGGCGATGCTGATGAGCCGGGTCATGGACCAACAGACATTTGTTCCTTGGCTCACTGCCTTCCTCGCACCTCTCGACTCTGCTGAGTTCAAGGTCTACGAGGCAGAGATCGACACCACACGCGTCGCTGCCTCGGGCAGTACGGCGGATGCCGATGACAAAGAAGGCCTACTCGGATCCAAGTCTCATCTCATCGGGCTCGCCTTTCAACGTGCTGCCGATTTTCTGGGTATCGCCTCCGCCTTGCCGAAAGACGACCCGCGGGTACTCGCCTTTCGGCGCCTTGCAAAAATCAATGCGCAGCGCGGATTCCAGAAGATTGGCGACGCCGGGTACCTAGGCCAGCATTGGCTTGCCACTTATGCCGTGCTCTATCTACAGGCTGAAACCAGACATACGCAGCCATAGCTTCTCCTGGCGGACAGTAATTGCCAGATTTATCACTGGACTCTAGATTGTCAATGGACTGACATGGGCGGATTCTCGTTGCCGGGAGAAGATCGTCTTAGCGTCAGGAGTCCGTTTACCGTCTGAACTCCTGGCGCCTACAGACAATTGGACTTTCACTTCGTGAGGGGAACAACGACGATACTGGATGCGGTATGTTGTGGATTTTCATGGGGCGAACCGGGGGTTGATGTGATGCTGGTCGAGGTCACCGTGTCGACAAACAAGTTGGCAAAGCTGATGGCAAACAAATGGCCATTGTTGTCCCATGCCATCTGATTTATCGACGAGTCCCAATCGAACTCGGCAGAGGGATGGGTAATCGGCTCACTTCCGTTGAAATGAAAGACCTGGAATCCCTGTGATCCGCCTACTGCTATAAATTCGCCATTGGGTGAAATCTTCAATAAGGAAACCTGGTTGCCATTCTGGTTCGCCTGAGCCATCTCCTTGATCGAGTTGGTCGTGGTTGCATTTCCATTGCTGTTCACGGTATAGCTGGCCAGGTATTGCGTTCCAAATTGATCGTTCACGTCCTGCCAGGCAAGAGCAAGGTGGTCGCTTGAGTCACTGGATATGGCATTCGGGCAGCCATGGTATGGCAACGTAAACGATGCTGAACTCGATGTCATCAATCCATCGGGTTGCCGCTTGTACGACCGGGTAAATGTAGCTTTCTCATTCCAGGCGCAGCCTACGACATACCCGAACTTGTCGTTTCCCAGGGTGACGATTTCCCCTGCGTCTCCAGAGAGAGCGCTGGTGCCCAAGTATTTCAGATGGCCATCATTCTCTATCGCAAACGATTCAATTCGCTGCTCACTTCCTTGACAGTCAGCTACTGGCACATAGATGGTCTCACCAGAGCTGTCAATTTCAATTGGAGTCGTATCCATCGCGAGCGGAGGTGCCGAGTAGCACCAGCCAGATGACTTGATGACGTTTGTGGTAGCGACCAGGCCGAGCGTCCCGTTCAATGCAATCGCATACGTACTGATGTGAGACTTACCATCAAATCCAAAGAAGAATCTCTTGTTAGCAACCGAACCTGTGTAGGACCCAGGGGTGCTTTTCAAGGGTGTCAGCTTGCCATTCAAGGCGACTGAATATGCATCGACCTGATCGAAATCGGTTACATAGACGTATGCAATAGGTCCGGTTACTGCCTCGTTACTTTGAAGAGAAGAGGCTATTTCCTTAAACAGCAACGCGCAGAGGGCGATCATAAGGTAGCGCTTAGTCATAACAAATCTCCTGTTCATGCAATGGTGCGTGCGCCACCCCAAGCGTTACAGGTCTGAGATAGTTCGCTGAAAACTATTCGACACCCTGAGCGCGGCGAGATTGATCGACATTTAAGTCGGCCGGATGCCAGCCTACGCTTGACACACTTCCGCAGACCTTCGACAGAATTCCATCCACCTTACACAGGCTTAACATCTAATCGTAGGGAGTGTCTAAAACGAATGAATTTTGATCTCGAACAAAGTCTGGCCGGCCACGCCTATAAACTTCTGGTGGGACTCGTGGCGCCGCGGCCCATTGCGCTGATCACCAGTATGGATGAGGACGGTCGGCTCAATGCAGCACCCTTCAGCGCATACAACTACCTGTGTACCGACCCTCCAATCATCGGCGTGGGCGTAACCAATCGGCCGGGCGAGCAGTTTGTTCCGAAAGACACGGCTCGCAACATCCGGCGGACGGGTGAGTTCGTGGTCAATGTGGTCACCGAGGACATCGCCGAAAAGATGAACATCTGCGCAACCGATTTCCCGCCCGAGATGAGCGAGGTTGAGCTCGCCGGATTCACCACGGCAACTTCGCAGGTCGTGAAGCCGCCGCGACTTGCGGAGGCGCACGCGGCGCTTGAGTGCCGCGAGTATACGACGATGGAGATCGGGCGTTCCCGGATCATTCTGGGGCGGGTCGTCTCGATCTACGTTGAGGACCAGTACGTGGACCCAACAGGGCCTTATATCAAAGCCGACGAGTTGCATTCGATCGGCCGCATGAACGGCCTGGGAAATTACGTACGCACGCGTGATGCATTCTTGACGATTCCGCGCATTTCGTATGAGGAGTGGAAGAGCAGAAAGTGATAAACGGGTGTGCCACACAAAGCATACTAATCGTGGCACGTGCCGTTCAATACCAGTGGCTTGACTGGACCTTTGACCAATGTCGCATTGTCGATGTGGATGCGGTATTCACCGGCCTGAATCTGTAACTGTTTCGGACTTCGTAGGGTGCCGCTTTGCACAGGGCCGGCTATGGGCGACTTTCTGCTTTATCCGCGGGCATGCGCTATGTTGTAGGGAGAGCCAACTGGCTCGGAATGGAGGGCTCTTTGTCCGATACAGCCAACTCGCAATATTCCAAGTGGGATGAAATTGAAGTCGAAAAGCTCAGCTCCCTGATTGGGCGGCAGTTTGTCGTGGGTAATAACCTGATGCTGGCACGGGTCTATCTGAAAAAGGGAGCGCACGTGCCGGAACATCACCATCCCAATGAACAGATCACCTACATCCTCGAAGGTGCGCTGAAATTCCGCATCGAGGGCAAAGAGATCGTCGTGGGGGCCGGCGAAGTCCTCTGCATCCCGTCGAATATGCCGCACGAGGCGTTTGCTCTCGAAGACACGGTGGACCTGGATGTCTTCAATCCCCCGCGCCAGGACTGGATTAATCGCGACGACTCCTATCTGAGATCGGAACCGACTGCTAAGGCAAACGGAGAAGAGTGAGTCTATGGATCTGGGACTGAAGAATCGAAGTGTGATTGTCTGCGCATCGAGCGACGGCATCGCGCGCGCCGCGGCCGACAAGTTTGCCCAGGAGGGAGCCCGGGTAGCCATGTGCTCGCGCGATGCGTCCAAGCTCAACCAGGCAGCCGAAGCGATCCAGGCGCGCCACCATACCGAAGTGCTGGCCGAGCCGCTCGATGTTACTGACGAAGCGGCGGTGAAACAATTCGTCGCCCATGTGGCCGCAAAATTTGGCGGCGTAGATGTTTGCGTAACCAATGCGGGCGGCCCTCCGCCCAAGATGTTTCTCTCGACGACCAGCGAAGAATGGCATCGCGCCCTCGAGTTGAACCTGATGAGCGTGGTCTACTACGCCCACGCCGTAATCCCTTTGATGCAGAAAAACAAATGGGGCCGGCTGGTCACTCTCACCTCCGTGACCGTCCGCCAACCGGTCACCGAATTGGTCTACTCCAATGCGGTGCGCGCCGGCGTGCTGGGGCTGGTCAAAAGCCTTTCCAACGAGTTTGGCAAAGACGGCATTACCGTCAACAACGTCGGTCCTGGCTACACCGCTACCGAACGGCTCAATCAGCTGATCCGTAAAGCCGCGTCGGAAGCCGGAATCAGTGAGGAGGCGCAGAAGTCCAAGCTCGGCGAGCAGGCGGCGCTCAAACGCGTCGGGCACGCCGAGGAAGTGGCCGACGCGATTGTGTGGCTGGCTTCAGATCGGGCGTCATTTATCACCGGCCAAACTCTACTGGTCGACGGGGGGCTATACAAAGGCATCTGAGCAGCCCTCAGATCTGCCCTACAAAGCGCTGGGCGGAGCGGATGAAGTCGTGGGCGAAGCGGGGCATGGGCCGCCCGGGGTCCCAGGCCGCGGCGTAGTCGAATTGAATGGGCTTGTTGTCGATGGTGAGTTGCAGAGTGTGGACTGAAGCAGTGATGATGGGCGTCTTTGACGGAATAATGGCATAGCCCATGCCGGCCCCGGCCAACGCAATCAAGGTGTGGGGTGCCGTGCTCTCGAGGGCAATCACCGGGCGCAGGCCCTTTAAACGGCAGGCGGCATCAAAAAGGTCGCGGGACTTGAATCCCGGCTTAAGGGAAAGAATCTTGTGCTTGCAAACCTCGGCGATGTCGATCGTAGTGCGACGCGCTCGACCCCGTTCCGGCTGAGTCGCTGCGAGCACCTTGAGATTTCCGAGTTTCTGCATCCGGTAACGATGGTCGGGTCCGAAGGCGCCAATACCAACGTGGAGGTCACCAGCCGAAAGCATGTCAAGAATGGACACTGTATTGGCCTCGGTGAGCCGGACCTCAACTCCGGGGTTCTCTGCCTGAAACGCAGGCAGGACCAAGGGAAACAGCCGTTCCAGCAACTGCGATCGAGTAGGCCGGAGGGATTTCACCTCCAGCCTCTCACGGAACCGTGCTTAAGGCTCTCGCCTTACACGGCTCTTCATAGCGATTGAGTTGCTCC
>OBLU010002874.1_pt1 | contig 15696 bp, 12 predicted proteins | sample 1518681 | NCBI WGS metagenome assembly OBLU01 (sample SAMEA3539304, study PRJEB22396) | soil metagenome | biome: tundra; feature: field; material: soil | place: USA | collected 2010-05 | depth 0.15 m
ACCTGCGTTCCAAGAGGTCTATTCGCCGCTCACGGCACTCGCGGGCTGCGGGACAGTCCCGAGGTCAGATCGTCGATGCCATCTCCATCCGGGAAAGGCCCGCAGAAATTGAAGACCGCGCCATTCCCGGTCATTGGGAGGGCGATCTGCTCAGCGGCAGCAAAAACAGTCACATCGCAACTCTGGTGGAGCGACATTCGCGTTTCACCATGCTGGTCAAAGTGCCCAGCAAAGATACAGAGACGGTCGTCGCCGCGCTGAGCAAGCACGTGCGTAAACTCCCCGCGACCCTGCGGCGCTCGTTGACCTGGGACCGGGGGCACGAGATGGCCAAACACAAGAGCTTCACGGTGGACACGAATGTGAAAGTCTACTTCTGTGATCCGCAGAGCCCCTGGCAGCGCGGCACCAATGAAAATACCAACGGCCTACTGAGACAATACTTCCCTAAGAAAACCGACTTGTCCGGCTACTCTCAAGCCGATCTCAACAAGGTAGCTCTGCGCCTGAATCAACGCCCGCGAAAGACCTTGGGCTTTGAAACCCCGGCGAGTAAACTGCAAGCCAGTGTTGCATCGACCGGTTGAGCCCGCCGTTGAAATCGGCAACTGCTCAGGCCGGGACGTGGAGAAGTTCCAAAGATTCGGCCTGACACCGATGCCAGCCCAGCGAGTGACAGCGCCTCTCGTGGCCGAGTATTTCGCGAATCTCGAATGCATAATGGCCGATACTCGTCTTGTCAATAAACACAATCTCTTCGTCCTCGAAGTGGTCAAGGCGTGGACTGATCCGGCGCAGAAGAATCCGAAGACCATCCACCATCACGGGTATGGCCGATTTGCTGTGGCGGCGAGATGATCAAACTGAAGTCGAAGATGCCATAGTCGACACAGGGCCATGCCGGTAAATAAGAGTTATTGGTGGATGTCCCTTCGCTGGGCCGATGATGGGTCACCGCGACGAGTTCGAACTTCTCCTATCCGCTCCGGTTTCTGAAGGAAGTAGCATGGGTTGGCCAACGTCAACCTTTGTTCTTCGGACTAAGGGGAATATACTGGAGCTGGTCAGCGTTGCATCGTGCGTGTCCGCTATGACCACCCGACCCGATCTATGATTGGCCGGTCGTAGCGCTACCGACCGCATGACGCCAAAGATGGATGACGCCAGCAGTGCCCCGGTTCCGATCGAACAGGACCTCCGCAGTGACCCGCTGACCAGGGATTCCATCCCATAGGGAGGACTTATGGCAGTTTATGGAACGACAACTCCTTCAACCAGTGACGTACTTCATTTCGAAGACCACAGTCGGCTTTCTGCAGAGGAGATAGCCAAAGCGGTTGCCCGCCACCAGCGCGAACATCCGAACAGACAAATGATGAATGCTGCGGCAAAGTCGCAGAAAACAACTCCCCGTCAATAGCGTTGGTAGACGCGCGGTAACAGACGCCGAGTTGTGGCGTGGAAGCGGTCATTCTGATGAAAGTGTATTTGGCCGGAGTTAGATTTACCTCAAGGAATGAGGCCCACCCGCTGCTTTGTTCTACTGCGCCGACTCGGCCGGAAGTGAGTCAAGCCTGCCTAGAGATCCTCCTGAGTGACGGTCTCCGACCACTGGAACATTCGTGAATACTGGCCGAGACATATCAGGACGATGCGCCTGAACATACCGGTCAAGCAACTCATTGTCTGATCCCAACTCGGTCGTGAGACTCCAGGCGTAAGCCGATTTGCGAACGCTCAATCGTCATGAGGCGACCCCCGCGGACATCCTGAAGACGCTGCACGACAGCATGGCCGGTAAAGTCGCCGCACTGCTTGAGAAAGGACAAAACTCGCTGCGGCGCGTGCTGCTGATTGGAGGCGTGACGCGCAACGCTGCGCTGGTTGAAGCATTGCGCGCGAAGCTTTTCGGAACTGAACTGATCGTGTTACCAGAGAGCGAGTGGTTCGAAGCGTGGGGCAGCGCATTGCTCACGCGCGACAAGCCGCTTCACAAGTCCCCGCAGATTTCGCATCCGCCAGTCTTCGAGACGCTCCCGCCGCTTGATCGTTATAAGGACCGGGTGCAGGTCATGGCCGCCCCGCCCGCGCAGGCACCGCCCGACCGGGCGATAGTTTTGGGAGTGGATGCGGGCTCGACGACTACCAAGGCAATTCTGCTCGATCCTGCGACGCGCGGCCTGGTGGCCTCGCACTACACGCGGACGCGCGATGACCCCGTGGCAGCGGTTCGTGAATGCCTCAGAGCCCTTATCAGCCAGGTTGGCAATCGTTCGGTGGGCCTGGTAGGCACAACGGGTTCGGCCCGCGAGCTGGTTGGCGCGTGCCTGGGAACCGAGCAGGTGTACAACGAGATTTCGACCCATGCCGCCGGCGCGACGCACTTTGCCGCGGACGTGGATACGATTTTCGAGATTGGCGGCCAGGACGCCAAATACATCTATCTTCGCAATGCCGTGCGCATCGGCTATGCGATGGGCGAAATAGGTACTGGGAAACAGCAATCTCAGCATCCGGAAACGCGTACACTTGCGTCTCGACAGGAGATATGCTCTGTCCTCTCGCTGGGCTAAGCAAATTGCATTGGCGGCTTTGCTTTTCAACGACGACTGAATTCTAATTCCTGGTGGCAGCACCGATGCAGTCCATCACCATGCCGCAGGCAAGACAACCAACGTCTGCCGTAAGAGCGGCTCTGACGCTCATAGGGTTCAGCGCGGTCATCGGCCAGATCATTCTCATGCGGGAGCTCATCGTCGTCTTCAACGGCAATGAGATTTCGCTGGGGATTATGTTAGCCACCTGGCTACTCTGGACCGCGGTCGGCAGCAGCCTGAGTAGCGGTTTCGCACTGGGCGGAAACGACGCTCGCCGCGCAGTCGCCGTGCTCGAATGTATTCTCGCCGTCATCCTGCTGCCGACCCTATGGGCCTTGCGTACCACAAAGTCTGTCTTTCAGACAGTGCCAGGTGAGTTGGTTGGACCGCTACCAATGATCCTTACATCCCTGGTGTGCCTCAGCCTGTTTTGCCTGGTCTCAGGGGCGCTTTTCCTGGTTGCGGCCCGGATGTACGAACAGGAGTGCGCCGTCTCATCTCGCCTTGCTGCCAGTTCGGCTTACATGCTGGAGGCCGTTGGTTCCGGCCTGGGAGGGATTCTGGCCAGCATCGTGCTGCTGCGCTTTCTTGAGTCCTTCCAGATCGCAACCATCGTGGCCATCCTAAACCTTTGTATGGCGGCGGTGCTGTTGCTCCGGATGAGTCGCAAGCAGTTTGGGGCGTTAACTGTTGCATCGGGACTTTTAGCGATACCTCTCCTTGTGCTTGTTGCACCGTCGTTGAACAGGTCAGCCCAGGCGCACCTGTGGCGGGGCTTCCGCCTGGTGGGATCGCGCGACTCAATTTACGGCAACCTGACGGTAACCGAGACCAGCAATACTCGCAGCATCTATCAAAACGGCGTAATCCTTGCCAACACTCCGGACGAGAACGCCGCCGAAGAGGCGGTCCACTATGCACTGCTTGAGAACCCGGCGCCTAGACACATTCTGATGATCGGCGGCGGAGTGAACGGCAGCGTCGTCGAAGCGCTGAAGCATCCCACTGTCGAGCGGATCGACTACGTTGAACTGGACCCCGCCCTCATCTATATGGCGATGCAGTTCTTCCCCGTTCAGTCTGCTCCTCTGGTCTCGGATCCTCGGGTACACCTGCATTACGCGGATGGCCGTTACTATCTCAGGACGGCTGGCGACACATTCGACGTGATCATTCTTAATGTGCCCGACCCGCAGACCGCACAATTAAACCGCTTCTATACCGCTGAGTTCTTTCGTTCTGCTCGCGAAAAGCTCACACCGGGCGGGTTGCTCGCCTTGCAACTACGATCGTCGGAGGAAACCATCAGCCCCGACCTTGCAGAGTTCCTGCGCTGCATTCAGCGCACGCTACAGGAAGTCTTTCCTTACGTCGTCACCATCCCAGGCGAAACAATCCACTTCTTTGCCGCGACGCGCTCCGATGTTTTGACGGAGAATCCCCAAACCTTGGTTGCAAGGTTGCGCGAGCGGAATCTGAAGACACAGTACGTCCGGGAATACTTCATCCCTTTCCGCATGATGCCCGATCGCATGACCCAGGTTCATGAGCAACTGTGGCCGCTGGCATCGACACCCGTCAATCGCGATTTCGAGCCGATCGCCTATTACTTCGACCTTGTGCTATGGAGTAAGCAATTTAATCTAGGCGATTCCAGCTGGTTCCGAGCCGCAGCACATATCGATTTCATAGTAGTCATCGCTGCAGTGCTTATGATCTCGTCCCTTGCGGCGGTTCTTGGCGTGTTTCTGAGCGGTCGGGAGAGGCGTGCCCGTTACGCGTCAGCATGTTGTATGGCTGCAACTGGCTTCACACTGATGGCGCTGCAGATCGTTCTGCTCCTTGCATTCCAGTCCATCTATGGCTACGTCTACCATCAACTCGCAATTCTGATCGGCTTGTGCATGGCAGGTATTGCGTTCGGAAGTTGGCTGGGTATTCGCCGCATCAGCTTGGGCGATGGAATCGCCTACCGCAGCCTTGCACCAACCCAGTTTCTGCTCGCCCTCTCCGGTCCTGCGTTGATCTTTGTGGTGAGCATGCTGGCAAAGGTTTCTGGAATTGCGACAACGTGGTTGGCAGCACAGTGCGTTTTCCCCGCTCTGGCTGCTATCTCGGGGATGCTGGGAGGATATCAATTCCCTATTGCGACGGAAATCTACCTTCACCATAGCGAAGGCCAGTCAGGACTTGGTGCGCTCTATGCCATCGATCTTCTGGGAGGATGTGCGGGCGCACTCTTGCTGAGTACGTACCTTATTCCGGTATTTGGATTATGGAGAACTGCATGGCTCATTGCAGCGATAAACCTGACGCCGGTTCTGCTTGCCATGCGAGGAAACTTGGAGACCAAGAAATCTCGGATATAAGCGCTTACGGCTTGTGCTCACCAAATACCACAGCAGTAAACATGAAGATGTCTGTGTCCTCATCCCTCCAGCAAGAGGAGCGCATACCCGCTTTGCCGCAGGTTTCTTCCAGAAACTTCTGGCGATCCCATTTCTCTTCCACTGGAACCTGCGGAAGTAACAGACCCTCGTGTTCGCCATTCTTCATCAGCAAACCGTCCTCGCCCACCTTGATCTGTTGAATGTCAACAACACGCCGGAGGGGTGACAGCACAGAGACCTCATATTCGAGCCGCGGCAACTCTGAAGCCGATACCGGATGGAATCGGGAATCGCGCAAGGCGGCGAACGTGGCCGTGTCCCGCACCGTCATGTAGAGAGGCTTCATCGCGGAGGTATAGCCGATGCACCCCCGCAGTTCTCCCGATTCGCGCAGGGTCACGAACGCACCGCGATCCTGATTGAGCGCTTCGCTTGTGACTGCGCCAGGCTCATACTCCACTTTTTCCTTTACCGCATGCTCAACCGACTTGCGAGCCAGACTGAGCAGTTCGCTCTTATCGTGGTCGTTCAGTGAGAATGGCGGTTCCACCGTCTTTCCATTTTGAGTCTTCACAAAGACGTCTGCACTATATCCGACCACGCGCGAGCGGTCGCCCGAGGTGTCCCCTGAATTAGCGTACCTGAGAACCAGTGCCTGGTTGGCTCTCATGTGCTCGGCGGCAATCATTGCGGCTACGATAGGCGCGCCGCCACAGGCTTCCCATATTCGAGACTGGAAGTTCCGCGACATACTCAAGTAGTCCCATGCCCCAAGTGCATTCAGCGTCTTATGATCGATCTTCACCGCTTCGTCGTATGGGTGATAGTGCGACAAATCGGAGCTGGCGACGATCAGAGTGTCCGCACCCTGGATCAGCTTGGCCAGGGCCAGACCCAGAGCACGGCTATTCTCGTAGCTCTGATCTCCCATGACGATGGGCACGAGTTCGAATTCACCCAACACCCGTTGCAACCACGGCAACTGCACCTCGATAGCATGCTCAGCCCCGGCCGGAGTGGGATCGTGCCCCTGGCTAGAAAGTCGCATGGTCGGGCTCATCTTGGCCAACTGTCTTGCAAAGACTTTGTCAACCCGAACTGTCCCCAGTGGCGTTGCGTACGCGTCGCCGTCATAAATGGACGTGAAGTCAAAGGCTTCGTAATGCGACGGAGCAATCACGACGACACGCGAAAACTTGCGCCCCTTCAGCGCCGCATACGTGTAGGCAGCCACGGGGCCGGAGTATTGATAGCCTGCGTGCGGCGCAACCACGGCGAGGATGGGGTCGTTGATCGGCGGCGCGCTCGCATGCGCCAGCATGTCGTCGATCATGGCCGAAAGTGCCTTTGGGTCGGCCGGATAAAAGCTGCCGGCAACTCCGGCTGGTCTCACCTTCGGTGAATCTGCGCCACGGACGCACTGCAACGGTGCAATCGCCAGCAGCGCGAACAACGGAGCTGCAAGCCAATACATTCTGCAACTACTTTTGATATTCATTTGCTAACCTCCTCTGCGCCCTCAGGTGTGCCAGATACCTGGGATCGGGTTCCGGCAGAATGGGCAGCTATCCTTGCGGATCAGCATCTTGCTCGCCGTGAAGCCTATGCGTTCCACCAGCATTTGGCGGCACTTCGGGCAGTAGGTATTTTGCGCAGGGTGTCCTGGGACATTGCCGATGTATACGTAGTGGAGTCCCTCGGCGTCGGCAATGGCCTTGGCCCGCTCCAGAGTAGGCACTGGGGTTATGGGCAGGTTCTTCAATAGGTATTCCGGATGAAACTGCGTGAAATGTAGTGGAACATCCAAGCCCAGGTTTGTCTTGATCCAGCGTGCCAGACCGAGTAATTCAGAATCGCCGTCATTGAGAGTCGGCACCACCAGGTAGACGATCTCCGTCCACTTATCCATCTTTCGCAAAGTGACCAACGAATCCAGCACCGGTTTCAACTGGCCGGTAACTACATCCCTGTAATACGACTCAGAGAACGCCTTCAGATCGATCTTGACTGCGTCCATTTTTCCGTACGCAGTCTTCAGCGCCTCTTCTTGCATGTAGCCATTCGACACGACCACACTGCGAATGCCTGCTTCGTGCCCGGCATCGGCAGCATCCATCAAAAACTCGCTGAAGATCACTGGCTCACTGTAGGTGTATGCAATCGTCGGACAGCGATACTGCTTCGCCAAATCCGCAACCCGTCGCGGGGGAGTGTACTCGGCAGGGACCTGTTCCGGACGCACTTGGGAGATGTCCCAGTTCTGGCAGAATTTGCAGTTGACGTTGCAGCCAGCCGTGGCCAACGAGAAAGCGAGCGTCCCAGGCAGGTAGTGGAACAGGGGCTTCTTCTCGACGGGATCGACGTGCGCTGCGCAGACCCGCGAGTGCACCAGCGTGTAGTAAGTTCCTCCGCGATTCTCCCGCACACCGCAATAACCGCGCTCCCGATCTCCCACCGTGCACTCGCGCGGACACAGCTTACACTTGATCTTCTTACTTTCGAGTTTCTGATAGAACTTGGCTTCGACGGTGAATTGCGAATCATCCTGTTTCGGCGAACCACCCCACAATGGGGAGGCGACGAGAGGAGGAGAAAATTCGCAGACACCCAAAGCTGCCCCCGACGCCAAGGCGCCCTTCAAGAAGGAGCGGCGATCAAGGGGGCACGAGAACTGGCTTCGCTCATCTTGGATACCGAGATTCTCGCTTTCCACCTCGCCGTAAGCCGGGACTATCACGCTGCCTTGCACCTTGAGCTCATGCAACATGTTGACCCCCAATCACACGTGCGTCTGCACCTCAGAAACCGCGATTCTGTCGGGATCGTTCGTACCCAGTCGATGCTGTGCATCGGCGGCGGTCGAGATGTAGTGTGGTGCTCTGCCATCGCCTTCCAGCGTCTTCAATCCTTTTTCGGCTCGCATGCGCTCGATGATTTGCCAGCCGGTATAGTCGAGCGCCACAGCATCCTGTGAAACGATCAGGGAATTGTGTTCCCAACTGTATTGCGGCTTATACGCGGGCCCGCCCTCGTACTGTGCCGTGGTCGCGTCGCAGATGATCAATCGCATCTTTGTTCGGATCTCCGGCAGCATGTTCAAGTCTGCGATGTATGGATTGCAGCCGTCGGGGTGGTACTTATTCGGGTTATGAATGACGCCATACATGTTTTTCAGCGCGATGGTTACGCCGGCACCATCATGGTCTTTCAGTACAGGGACATTGATCAGGACGTTGCAGCGTTGCGTGAGAATTCTGGACAGCCGGCTTCCAACGCTGCCATACGTCACCAGGTCTTGTTCGTAATCAACTCGATCGGTACCGAAGCATTGAACACCGTTCCCACCCGTCGACACATGAAAGCCGGACCGTTCCAATTCGTCCGTATCGCGGTCCCAGACCACGATATCGGAGGCTTTGATTCCAGCCTCCTGCAACCGCTCGCAAACGGCTTCGACGAGTTGTAGATTGCTGGAGATTCCGCGCCCACCAAGTGAATTCACCTTAAGTCCCACCATCTCACCCGGGCGAACCAGCTTTTTCCAAGCCTCGGTCGGATGATCCCGGTCGAAGAGAGTTTGCATGGCGCGATCCAGCAGACTCAGCATCCGGCGCGAATCCACTGTGGAACCCGTGCCGCGCAGTAGGTCATCGCGCGCAATCACTACCCTGGATTTCGCGAGCGGCGACCGTTGTTGTGCTGCTGCGAGCAGTCCCATCGTGCCGCTTGCACGCAGAACCACAGCGCCAGTGAGACACTCCTTCAAGAAATCCCGTCGACTCGCGCTATGAATTGAGCTCATAGGGGTTCTCCACCGAACGCGCAACCACTTCCCAGGATCGGTCTGTTGGAGGGTACGGCATTCACCGCTCGGGTAAACTATTCAACCCACGGCGGTTACCTTCAAGACGGGTCCTCATCATTCAGTGCACCGCATCAAACCAGAATGTACTACCATCGGCGCGACGTTTCAGTGACGACCAGCACATCTGCTCATCATCACCTGGCAACCCACAGCTCAATATTTGCCGACATTGAGACAGAATGCCTAGACCTAAACCAGCAGTGTGAATGCTGCGGGGATCTCAATATAGGTTCCGCTCCGCAGTCATACAAACGTAGCCGAAGCCTCCCAATGGGCGCGCGAGGACAATCCCGTACTCGAAGTGGGAGATGCATAAAACCATTTCAGCCGAGTTGGCTGACTTTGGTGCGGACATGCTCGAAATCCGGTCGTCCCAGTCCGCGCTTCTCGGCCAGTTTCAGGTATGGCAACGAGTTGGCGTCGAGATTCCAGTAAGCTTTGGCGACATAGGCATCCAAGGCCACCGGATCTGTGCCCGCAACCAGCGTCTTGTGCAAGGCAACATCTTCCAGATTGCCTCCGGTCGGACCATTGCGCAGTAGTACCCGGTAACAATCGATCATGGTCAGAGTGGGCAGCATGAAAGCCGCAAGATCGACCAGGCTCTGATGGATCTGTTGGTGCAGCCGGTTGCGCTCGCCGCCAAGAATCCCGTACCAGTTCTTGAATCCCAGCGTGGCTCCAGTGAGGGCATGATGTTTGGCGATGGGCAGATTGATGATCTTGTCGGCCTGGAGAAACGGCTCAAATACCTGCCAGTTCTGCAGGATTTCGCCGCCCAGATTCACCTCGCGGAACCGTGCTGGATCGGGCAGGATCACTTCCGCTCCCTCGCTGCGAGCCGCGGCCGCGATGCCGGAGCGGTGGAAACATCGCTCAGCCTCGTTGCAACTCACATCGGTGACGACTACCCTCTTCGCGCCGGCCTGCCAGCACTGCTTCACCGTTTCGGCGACTACATCGGGATTCGTATTCGCCGCTTGTTCCGGAGTCCGGTCCCAGGCAATATTCGGCTTGAGCACAACCACGTCGTTGTGCGCTATGAACCGGCTGACACCCCCCAGGTCGTCGAACGCCCGCCGGACGAGGGCACGCGGATCTTCACCCTGCACCACAACCATCTCCGGCAGCGCTGCGTTGGATTCAACGGTGTGATCGCGTCGAGCATTTGTCGCGATCGTCGAGACGGGCAGCACACTTCGTTCGGACAGCCAAAAGGCCGCAGCCGCAGTGCCAGCGCCAGCGCCCGTCAGCCGCAGCAACTGCAGCATCGCCTCGCGGCGAGTCATCCTGCCATCAGGAGCCGGGTTGTCGGAAGCCATTGGCCACCTCCTTATGCAATGCTGTGCTCGATCAGCGCAATCCGTGCGGGATCGTTCGTCCCGAGTTGGTGTTGCGCATCCGCCGCAGTGGCGATGTAATGGCATGGCGTACCCGCCTGCTCCAGCGTTTTCAAGCCTTTTTCGGCGCGCTTGCGCTCAAGGATCTGTGCGCTGGTGTGGTCAATTGCAACCCGATCCTCGCCTACCATCAGGCCGTCCTCGTTCCACGCGTATTCGGGCCGGTATCCGGGTCCACCTTCATAGAGCGCGGTCATCATATCGCCAATCACGAAGCGGACCTTCTGCCGTATCTCGGGAATCATGTTGAGGTCAGCAATATATGGATTGCATGCGGAGCCATGCATTGCATTCGGATTATTGATCACGCCATACATGTTCTTCATCGCCATGGTTACGCCCGCTAGATTGTGGCTCTTCAGGACTGGCATGTTGATCACCAGATCGCACTGGGTGAGAATCTTCGAAAGTCGCGTCGTGACTACACCGTGGCTCACCGCCGCGTCTTCATATCCGGCGGTGTCCGAAGCAAAGCAGCGCACCGCGCCGGGCGCACTCGATAGCTTGTACCCAGCCGCTTGCAGATCGCGGCTGCCGCGGTCCCACACAATAATGTCGCCAGGCTTGATGCCGGCCTGCTGCAAGCGTTCGCAGATGGTCGCCACCAGCGCCACATTCGGCGACAAGGCGCGACCGAGGCAATTCAACTTAAGCCCAACCACCTGGCCGGGGCGAACAAGCTGCTTCCATGGCTGGACTGGATTCTGAGTATTGAAGTACGTCTGCATCGCATGGTCGAGCATGGCAGCCACGCGCTTCTCGTCGGGAGAGGGCCCCGGGGTGCGGAGTTTCGCATCACGCACGATGACTACCTTCGACTTTTCCGTGGTCCTGGTCTGGCCCAATGCAAACTTCGTGCTCGTTCCGAGGGCAGCGGCCCCTGCCACCATCTCCTTAACAAACTCACGCCGGTTTTGCATAATGCACCTCCGTGCAGCGTCCACTGCCACTTGTCCTACAGTCTGCTCTCGACACCATGGGCCAACGCCAGCAATGCGTCGGCTTCCCCGGGCGCTGCTTCGTAGGCCGTAATACGCACAAGATACGGCCCATGGCGAAAGACCACGCTCCGTTCGAACAGGCGTGCTGCATCGCCCAACTGCACACTCTTGCTGCCGACCGGCGGATCGGCGTCGAAGATCGTCTTCGCGCCAGCCGTCGTCTTCATGGTGTATATGTCCACCACCGCTTCCAGACTTCCTTGGAATTTGTAGTCCGAAGTCGATGTGGTGACCACCCCGGCATTGACATACTGATCGGCTCCGCCGTCGATGTACTGCCACAGGTTCGCGGCATCGAACGTTTGTGTCTTGTCGCCTTTTTCCCATCCCGTGACCACTCCCGAAGCAGGAAAGTGATTCTTCCTGCACCCCACGCCCATCAGTACCGTCACCGTTAGCAATGCGGTCATCGCTGCTCTCTTCATCCTCTGCATCTTGATCATGACTGCGCCTTTCCCTTTCTTCTGGTCAGCAGAATCTGACTGTCTGCCGACCGGCTTTCCCCAATACTGGTCACGTACACGGCCGGATGCTCCTGCAGCGGACATGCATACTCGCAGGCTCCGCAACCGACACAGCGGCTAGGATCGACGTGCGGTTGCTTCAGCACTTTCTTGTTGCCGTCCGCATCGACGATCTCAACTTCCTGCAGATAAATGGCTTTCGGCGATACCGGACACCACTCTTCACAAACGATGCAGTCGGTCGCCATCGCCCACGGCAGACATCTGCCGCGATCGTAAAACGCCGTACCCAGGCGGACGGCTTTCGCGTCGCCCTGACCAACACCGACCACCCAGCCTTTTTCTTGCGGCGTGAGCTTCCAGATCGCCCCGGTTGGGCAAACCTCCGAGCAGAGCACGCAGCTCGGCTCGCAATATCCGATGCGCGGTGTCAGTACAGGCGTCCAGACGCCTTCTAGTCCTGCCTCGGTCAGCGCAGGCTGCAGCGAATTGTTCGGACACACCTTCATGCATTCGCCGCAGCGGATGCAGCGCGAAAGGAAATCCGTCTCTTCGAGAGCTCCCGGTGGGCGAATTAGACGCTCATTACGGCTCTTTCCCAGAGCCGTATTGGCGCGCAGCAGCGGAACCGCGGCAATCCCGGTGACCAGCCCGGTAATCATCTTGCGGCGAGGCAGATTCGGCCCGGCGACCTCCGTCTCCTTTCGAAAGAATCGGAATTCGAGGCTCTGATGCGGACAAGCACCGACGCAGTTCATGCACATCAGGCATTCAGCCTTGTGCCATGGCACGCCGCCTATCGGATCGTCGCCGCCCTGGCAATGGAGCAGGCAGCGATTACAGCGGTCGCAGGTTGCCGAATCCTTATGCAGGCCGAGGACCGACCAGCGCGATGCCACCCCGAGCAATGCACCCAGCGGACACAGCGCGCGGCACCAGAAGCGAGTCACTCGCAGGTTGGCCGCCAGTAAAACAAGAAGAATCAGTCCCAGGTACACGCCCTGGCGAAAATGAGGCTGCTTGAAGTTCAGTATGGTCACGGAAAGCACAGCATGAAGACCTGTACCCGTCGCCTGAAGTACGCTGACGCCGCTGTGCTGGAGCGCGTTCAAGGTCGCATTCGACGCATAGTTAGTCGCGGGCAGAATCGACAGCCCCATGGACCGCACCAGCAGACTGAAAGGATCGAGCCATCCCACCAGGCCCGTGCCGCACACAGCCGCGGCCAGCACCGCGATCAGGATGACGTACTTGGTTCGCTGCCATAGCTTGTAGCGATTGGCATCGATGCCCTGCTTGCCGCGCTTCTTCTCCGATTTCAGGCTGCCGAAAAAGTGGTGGAGCGTGCCCATTGGACAGATCCAGCCGCAGAAAAATCGTCCGAAAAACATCACTGGCAGCAAGATCAGCAGGCTCCACAACAGGCCGCGATAGAGAGCATGGGTCGCCAGCGCATTCGAAAGCGCCACCAGAGGATCAAGCTCGAAGAACAGGCGCACCGGCCATTGCATCCGGAGTTCGCTCCCTGAGCCAACCGCCCCGCGAAACTCCGTCATGAGGAGAAGGAATGCAAATAACGCAAGAAAGGATATCTGCGATACGCGTCGCAGCGTGACGACCCGGAATCGAGCGAATAATCTAGCGAACATGGGTCGAACCAAGAACGCTCCTTATCCCTTCAGGAGCGCAGTCGGCGCATCTGGTTCTTGCCGCGCGTCATAACCCGAACATTGCGGCAACGTCGACAGGCACGCAGAAAACTAGCATCGATTTTTCGTCCGTGTGCCGCGATGGTCAGTGATGCCCATCACCTGCCAGCGGCTATCTACTGTGCTATACGGTGTCATGGAGACCTCAGAGCAATCGCGTAAACGTCGATTCGACGGGATAAGCACGGCTTAGGAGCGGTTCGAGGTCGCCATTTTCCCCTCCTATGCTGGCTTGCCGATGGAGGTAACTTCATGAAAACAACCACGTCTCGCCGGGACTTCTTGTCTGCTGGATTGACTCTTCCTGTTGTGACCGCGACTTCCAGAATGGGGCTTTGGCAGTCGTCCGAGACTCCCATCCCAGGCACTCCCAGTTCCCCCGCCAAACTCGATTACAGAACCTTGGGCCACACAGGCCTCAAGGTGACCACCGTGGGATTCGGATGCATGATCACGTCGGACCCCAGCGTGATTGGACGCGCAGCCGATGCTGGAATCACATACTTCGATACCGCGCGCGGCTATCAACACGGCAACAACGAACGCATGGTGGGCGCGGCCCTGGGGAACAAACGGAAGCAGGTCGTACTCTCCACCAAGACAGAAGCTCATGACAAGGAGGGAGCCCTGCAAGAGCTCGAAACCAGTCTGCGCGAACTTAACACGGATTATGTCGATATCTGGTATCTCCATGGCAAAAGCCGACCGGCCGATATTCATGACGACATGATCGAAGCGCAACAGCTTGCCAAGAAACAGGGCAAGGCCCGCTTTGTCGGCATCAGCACGCACAGCGGCCAGCAGGAACTACTGCCCTGGATGGCACAAAAGGGCGTCTTCGACGTAGTCCTGTCGGCCTACAACTTCTCCATGGACCCCGGCATGGAGCAGGCGATCGAGGTGGCCGCCAAGGCCGGTATGGGCGTGGTTGCGATGAAAGTGATGGCTGGAGGATTTCGCAGCCTGAGACCCGGCGATCCCACTCGCCAGAAGTTGTCGCAGGATGGCGCCATGTTGGCAGCGCTGAAGTGGGTCATCAAACACCCCAACGTCTCAACGACCATTCCCAGCATGACCGACATGGACCAGTTGGAGGAGAACCTGAGAGCCATGGGGAATCCATTCTCCGCCAATGACGAGAAGCTGCTGGCCGAGCAACTGGAGTTCATCCAGCCGCTTTATTGCCGCATGTGCGGAAAGTGCGAAGGTACCTGCGCAAAGGGATTGCCGGTCGCCGATGTGCTCCGCTCCCTTACCTACGCCGACGGCTATCGCCAGTTCGCGCTGGGGCGGGAGAGGTTTATGGAGCTGACCTCCGAGCAGGTTGCAGTCCGCTGCGGTGATTGTGCCGAATGCACGGTGAAGTGTCCTTTCGGCGTCCAGGTATCGAGCCGGATGGCGCGGGCGCAGGAATTGTTCGCATGAGGTCCGCCCATTTGGCGCTGCTTACAATCCTTCTGGCAGCGGGGCTGGCACGTGCCCAGGACTACCTCGACTGCCATTTCGTGTCCGGCTGGGAACAGTCCGGGCCAAAACGTCAGTACACAGCTGACAACCTCTACGACTACAAGGATGGCGCCGCCGAAGGTTACCTTATCTTCAGCTTCGTGCGCATGCAAGGCATCGACTGCAAGTCGGGCGGGAATACGCTGACGATCGACGTCTCGGACATGACCGATGCGGACTCAGCATACGGCATGTTCGCCGCCAACAGTGATCCCCGCCTGCCTGTCGCCAAAATCGGAATGGGCGGCCAGATCCAACCCCAGAGCGCCATCTTCGTGAAGGGTAAGTACTACGTCGAAATGGTCGAAATCGACCCCAATCCAAACGGCGACCATACCGCGGAACTGAAGGCTTTCGTAATCAGGATGCAGGAGCGCCTTGAGGGCCGGGACACTGCCCCGGAGGCTTTGGAGTGGTTTCCCAAAGAGAACCTCACCTCCGCGACGCTGGTCCCGGAAAGCGTGCTCGGCCTGCGTCTGCTCAAGCGCGGCTACGTGGCGAAGTACAAGCAAGGACAGGCGTTTATCGTGCTGGAGTCCTCGCCAGAATCCGCCGCAGAGGTCCTAAAGGAGCTCCGGGAGCGGTTTGACACTGCTACACCTGCACCGGTTGGCGACGAGGCGTTCCAGGCGAAGGCACCGTACCTGGACGGAATCTGCATCTTTCGCAAGGGTCGTTACCTAGGGGGGTACGCAAACCTGCCCGAACCCCAGCAAGCTGCTTCCAAGGCCGCTAGGCTCGCCGCCCGCATTCCGTAAGAGACC
>OBLU010002876.1_pt1 | contig 15670 bp, 18 predicted proteins | sample 1518681 | NCBI WGS metagenome assembly OBLU01 (sample SAMEA3539304, study PRJEB22396) | soil metagenome | biome: tundra; feature: field; material: soil | place: USA | collected 2010-05 | depth 0.15 m
TGTCGAGATAATCAACTTCGTCGGCGGCGGTTAGCCGCCGCCCGCAAGGTAAATAAACATGCAGGACACTCCATTTGAATTGGGCGGGATGAAATTCCACTCGCGTCTGATCGTCGGCACCGGCAAGTATCGCGACTTCGCCGAGACCAAGGCTGCCGTCGAAGCAAGCGGCGCCGAAATAGTGACGGTCGCGGTGCGGCGCGTGAACATCACCGATCGCGGCAAGGAAAATCTGCTCGACTATCTCGATCCCAAGCGCTACCAGATTCTTCCCAACACCGCCGGATGCTTCACCGCCGACGAGGCGATTCGCACCTGCCGCCTCGCGCGCGAGGTCGGCGTGGGCGATCTCGTGAAGCTCGAGGTGATCGGCGACAACCGGACCCTGTTTCCCGATGTCGTCGCGACGATCGAAGCGGCCCGCGTGCTCGTCAAGGAAGGATTCAAGGTGATGCCGTATGTCACCGACGATCCGGTGACTTGCCTCAGGCTCCAGGAGATCGGATGCGTGGCGGTGATGCCGCTGGCGGCGCCGATTGGCTCAGGCCTGGGAATCCGCAATCCATTCAACCTCGCGATCATCATCGAACAGGCGAAGGTCCCGGTGATCGTCGATGCGGGCGTGGGGACCGCGTCCGATGCTGCCGAGGCGATGGAACTCGGATGCGACGGCGTGCTGATGAACACCGCGATCGCGGGCGCGAAGGACCCGCTTGCGATGGCGCATGCGATGAAGCTTGCGGTCGAGGCCGGGCGCCTGGCGTATCGCGCCGGCCGAATCGAGCGCAAGCTCTACGCGACCGCGTCCAGCCCGCTGACCGGGCTGATAGGGTAGGCCGCCTTGTCGTCGCGGCCGCGCGTCAGCTTTCGACTTTATCTAATCACCGATCGCCGCGTCGTAAGGAGCGGCGATCTCATCTCCGCGTGCGAAGCCGCGCTGACGGTCGCGCGGGAAGCCGCGCCGCCCGGAACTGTCGCATTGCAACTCCGCGAAAAAGATTTATCCGCGCGCGCTCTCTACGAACTGGCGCTCCGCCTTCGCGAAATTTGCACGCGCGCCGGTGCGCCGCTGATAGTGAACGATCGCGTCGATGTAGCAATCGCCGCGGATGCCGACGGTGTTCATCTTCCCTTCGATTCCATCGGCGTCAGCATGGCGCGCAAGCTGCTCGGGCCCCATAGACTCATCGGAGTGTCGACTCACTCGCCCCCCGATGTAGCCGGCGCCGCGCGCCAGCGCGCCGACTTCGCGGTTTTCGGTCCCGTCTTCGATCCGCTATCCAAGCCGGCCACCGGCGCCGCGTGGGGTCCGAGCGGCCTTCGGGCGGCATGCGGCGCGGGCGCGATCCCGGTCTTCGCACTCGGCGGCATCACGCCCGATCGCACGCGCGAATTGTTCGCATCTCCCGATCCGGCCGCGCGGCCGGCAGGAGTCGCGTCGATCGGAGCGATATTTGCCGCCGACTCGCCAGCCCTGGCTACTGCGGCGATGCTGTCGGCGCTCGACCCGTCGTGGACTCGCCCGCAATGACAGACTTTCCCGCGTCGAGCAGCGTATCCGGCCGCGGCAGTTCACGATAATAGGGCGACGTAAAAATCCATCGCACGACACCATTTCGATCGACGATAAAAAACGCCGGTATCGCGTTGTCGGGCTCGGCGTTGCGATGATGTTGCACGAGACCGAGCGGTGCGAGGACGGTCTCGCCGGTATCGCTCAGCAGCGGGATTTTCGTGCGGAGAAATCCCGCGAGCATCTTCGATCTTTCGATGGGATCGGTGCTGATGGCAACCGTATCGACGCCGGCGCGGCGAAAATCGCCGGCACGTGCGGTCAGTTCAGCGAGCTCGAACCGCGCGAACGGGCAATAGTCTCCGCGATAGATGTAAACTAAAGTTGCGCGCGCATCGGAAGCCACCGGTCCACGGCGGATCGAGTCGTTCTGATCGGCGAGCGCGAAGCTTGGGAATCGCTGTCCGACCGCGAGCTTCAGCGTGAAGGGCGGATTGAGCGTCCCGCGCATTGCGTAGCTGACGAATCGGCCGCCGCCCGCTCCAACGACGATGCATGCCAGGAATGCGAGCAGACCGAATCCGAGTTTGGCGTGCGGCGAATCGAGTCCCAGCGCGAGTCGCAACCCCGCAATCGAGAGCACAATCGCAGCCGCCGCGATCGCGAACGCGGGCCACGGAATTCGTTCGTGAATGCCCATCCACGGCACCGACCAGAACGACACCAGCACATATTCATAGAGCGCGAAGCCGCACGCGATCAGGATGACCGCGCCGATCGCCCGGATTGGCTGAAAAGGCGGAATAACCCAGGGCTCGTCGTACAACTCCGGCGCGTCCGCGTCGTCCACGCCCGGATCGCGCGGTTCCGAGGTGGCCATCAGTTGAGCATTTCCAGCATCATCGGGTTGAATCAGAAATGGGGTTGAATCAAAAATGTTCCGGCTCGTGTTCGCGGCGATTGTCGCGTTCAAGCTGCAAGGTTAGATGGTGGATGTCGAACTTGGTCTGCAGCAGATGGCACATCTCGGCGAGCACTCGATCGCGATCCGCATCCGCCGCGACCACCGCGTGCGCCGAAAGCGCGATCTGCCGGGTTGTCAGACACCAGACGTGAAGGTCGTGAACTTCTTCGGTGCCGCTGACGGCCAGCAGGTCGTTGCGCATTTCGTCCAGGTCAATATGCGACGGCACCGATTCCATCAGGATGTCCACGCCCTCGCGCACCAGACCCCATGAACCGTACAGCACCAGGCATCCGATCAATATGCTGACGGCGGGATCGGCCTGCATCCATCCGGTGAAATAGTTGAGCGCGCCGGAAGCGAGCACGCCCACCGATCCAACGAGATCGGAGATGACGTGCACGAACACCGCGCGTATCGCCATCCCACGCCTTGGGCCGCCGGGCGTGTCGGTCGAGGTCATCCACGCGGAGAAGGTATTCACGCCGATTCCGACGATCGCGACAGCCATCACGCCCAGCCCTGAAACCGGGCGCGGGTTTCGCAGCCGGCCGACCGCTTCGATCCAGATGAAGGCCACCAGCAGCCAGAGAAAAAGCCCATTGAGCAACGCGCCGAGGATTTCCGCGCGAAGATAGCCGTAGGTTTTCGCCGACGATGCGGGCCGCGTCGATATCCACAGCGTCAGCAGGCCCAGGCACAACGCTGCGATGTCGGTGAGCATGTGGACCGCGTCGGAAAGCAGCGCCAGGCTGCCCGTCAGATAGCCGCCGACGAGTTCGGTGACGAGATAGACCGACGTGACGCCAAGGACGACTAGCAGGCGGCGCCGATCCGAATCCGCAGTCGCACGCAGTTCGCGATTGTCCATCGGGCTCCGCATCGCTTAATCATAGTGGACTAGCGAGAAGCAGTTGACCGGCGCCAGGCGCTGGCGTCCCTTGAGCGCGTCGAGCTCGACCACGAACGCGCATCCGATCACATTTCCACCGATCTTTTGCACCAGTTGCAGCGCCGCGGCAGCCGTGCCGCCCGTCGCCAGCAGGTCGTCGACCAGGAGCACGCGGCCCAAGCCTTCGAGCGCGTCCTGATGCATCTGCAACGACGCGCTGCCGTACTCGAGGTCGTAGGCCTGATCCACAGTATGGGAGGGGAGCTTGCCGGGCTTGCGAGCAATCGCGAGGCCGACGCCCAATCGATACGCCACGGGCGCGCCGACGATAAAGCCGCGCGACTCGATTCCGAGCACGACGTCCACTTTACCGAGGTAAGGCTGCGCCAACTGATCGACCACCGCGGCGAAACCGCGCGCATCGGCGATTAGCGGCGTGAAGTCCCTGAACATTATTCCGGGCTTGGGAAAGTCCGGGACGTTACGAATCAGTTTTTTGATTTCTTCGGCATTCATCGTTGATTCCATCGCACTGGTTTCGGGCGATCCCGCGGTCGACGGTCAAAGATACTAGCTACCGCCGGCCGCGGCAAAGCTGATCCCGCCGGAGGATGCCGGCTCGGGCAGATAGGCGAGCGGGTCTTTGGCGACGTTGTCGCGGCGCACCTCGAAGTGGAGATTCGCGCCGGTGGTGCGCCCGGAGCGCCCGATCTCTCCGATCTCCTGTCCGCGCGCGACCCGATTGCCCTCGCTGACCAGGTTGCGCTCGTTGTGGCCGTAAACCGTCGCGTAATCGTCGTCGTGACGAATGATCACAGTGTTGCCGTAGCCGTGAAGCGTGCCCGAAAAAATCACGACGCCGCTGTCGGCGGCATAAACGGGAGTGCCGGCCGGCGCCGCGATATCGACGCCGTCGTGCATCGCGCCGTTGCGGATTCCGAATCCCGACGACACCACTCCTTGCGACACCGGCCACTGGAACTGGCGCGACGCCCGCTCGCCGGTGTACGGATGCACCCCTCTCGACGCAGTCCCGATCGACGCGGCCCGATACGCGCCCGGAATCGTCAGCACCTGGCCGACGCGCAGCTCGCGCGGATCGCTGAGTCCGTTCGCCACCATCAAGCGTCCGACGCTGATGCCATATTCATTCGCTATATGGTAAACGGTCTCGCCCGCGACGACGACGTGAGTGACCGGGCGTTGCGAAGCGGCGGGAGTGTAGGTCGAAGGCGGCGAGCCGCCACCGCATCCTGCCAGCGCGAGCGACGCGGCGAGCGCGATTGCCACGCTCGCCCGCGAAATCCAGCGCGTCCCTGTCATCCACTCCCCGATCACATCATCCGCCGTCCGTCACCACCGCTACCCGCCGCACCGCATCCTGCGAGCCGCGCGAATCCAGCGCGCTAACCTTGAAAGCCGTGCTTGCCCGTCATCTTTACGAATCGGCACTCGCCGAAATATTCCTCGCTCCAGTGTCCGGTCTTGTGGCTGATACGCACCAGGGTCTGGAGTTCATCTTCGCCAATCGGCGCGATCAATCGCCCATCCGGCGTCAATTGATTCAGCAGCGGAAGAGCAATTCCAGGCATCGCCGCCGTCACCATCACGACGTCGAAGGGCGCCTCCTCGAGCCATCCATCCGAACCGTCGGCGCATCGAAGATAGACGTTGCTGAAGCCCATCGAGTTGAGAAGCGCGCGGGCGCGATCGTGAAGATGCGCGTTGCACTCGACGGAATAGACGGTGCGCGCCAGACGCGCGAGCACCGCGGCCTGATAACCTGAACCGGTGCCAATCTCGAGAACTTTCTCCGTGCCTTTAAGCTCGGCGACCTCGCTCATGAGCGCAACCATGTACGGTTGCGAAATAGTCTGGGAGTCGCCGATTGGCAGAGGACCGTCATCGTAGGCGTGCTCGTGAAGTTCCGCAGGAAGGAACCGATGACGGGGGATCGTGCGCATCGCGGCGAGCACGCGCGGATCTTTTATCCCGCGGCGTTCGAGCTGCTCGAGCACCATCCGCTCGCGCGCGTTTTCGAGGTCGATCGTCATTGCCAGCGGTATTATACAGATAAGCCGGCCAACGATTAAGCTATCCCGAGCAGGTTCCCGATAGTGCTTAAAGGGCCAAATTCAGACCGGAAGCGGCCTCGGCTGGTCCCACAGTGTTCGTTTCAGCCAATCTGATTTTTGTGAAAAGCAGAGGCGCGACGAATATGGTTATGACACCGGCGATAGTGTAGCGGATGTACTGCAAGATGTATCCCAGGACCGAGAAGTCATCGGCTATTGCTTTAAAGACCTTATCGAGAAGGAGCAGTGCCACCAGCACCATGGCGACGGAGATGGCGAATCGCAGCATTTTCGCCAGTGGTTTGGAGCTTCTGGGATCGAAGTTCACAGTGCTCAACTCAATGGGGCGGGCAATGACGATGCCCGTCAAAAATCCTGCATAGCCCAAAAATGCGCGGGGCTGACCATCGATGCGCCAACCGTTGATTGCGATGGTGGCGATCCAGAGAATCAGGCTCGAAGCAACAACGATCGCCACTTGATGCTTATATGACAGCTTGTTCCATCCGTCGCTGATTTTATCCGTGCGTTTTATCGCTACCAGGGCGACGAGCAGTCCTATCACCCAACCAATGAGAACATCCCCGGGATAGTGGACACCGAGGTAGGGGCGCGAAAATCCAGTGGAAAGAATCGCTATGACGGCAATGACTGCTACGAATCGATTTTCGATAGACGCGTAGAGATAAGAGTAAAAAGCCGAACCGGCCATGGCGTGACCAGAGGGCGTTGAATACTCGGCCGCAAGTGCCTTTGCATTCTCCGTTGATACCACCCACTTCTGAAGATAAGTGCCTTCATGGACGAAGGGCCGAGGATTCTTGATGATTATCTTCAGAACGTGATTGAGACACATTGTCAGCAATAGCAACACCGCAAGCCGGACAGCCAGCGTTTTGTCGAACATGACATAGATTAGTGTCACGACAAGGATGTATCCCTCGGCTTGCCCAACGAAACTGGCGAGTAGAAAGAATTTCGTGAGAAGAAGAATCCTGTGGTCTGCCAGGAATTGCATGACAGCCATGTTGAATGTCAATTGAGCCATGATCCTTGTTTCATGGGTCTGGCTGCGCGATGGCGATGACGGGCGACCGTGCGCATCGCGGCGAGCACGCGCGGATCTTTGCCTGCGCCATTATACAGATGCGCCGGCCAACGGGTATCCGGAGCAGGCTGTGCAAATTCCTCCGCGCCACCCTTCGGCCTGGCGTCTGATTTCCGAGCTGACAGGGATTTAGTTGGTCGGGGTGGCCGGATTTGAACCGGCGACCACACGCACCGCAAGCGGAAACGACGAACGGCTTCTATTCATGTCTCGGGAGCACGCCAGAACCTCGTCGCTTCGCACCGTGCGGAGGCTTCAGGCTTGGCGCAGGACGAACAGCACCAGCCACACGAGCAGGATCGTGCCGATCAGGCCGCTGGGCATGTAACCCCATTGGTTACTGAAAGAATGAATCGGAAGCGCGCCGAATAGTGCGAGTACAATCACTACGAGCAGAATTGTATATAACATTTCTTTTCGAGACCTCGCGACTTACTAGCGCTTGTTGTCGTGGTTGACCGCCGCAACCGCCTTGTCGATCGTCTTTCCGATCGCATCTTTGACGTTGCCGGCAGCTTGATCCATCTTTCCGCGATTTTTCAGCTTGCGATCATTAGTCAATACGCCAGCCGCTTCTTCGACGCGTCCCTTAACTTTGTCAGTTGTTCCACTCATTAGTTGTTGCTCCTTTTATTGAACTGAGATTTCGATTTTGTGCGAATTTACTTGTTCACTGCAGACGCCAGCGGCGCGACTATCACCGGTATGAGCAACGGTCCGTCTGACAAGCTTCGGTCTATTGAACTGATGCGCCCCCAATCCTCATGCTGCCGGTGCTCCAGAATCACGCGCATCGACCACCAAACCAGGGCGAAAACGATCAGCGATGTCAGCAAGGTGGGAATGGCGCCGTGGAGGCTGAGCACTTCCTGATAGCGGCCGGATACGGCGCGACGAAAGGAATCCGCTTCGACGATATATGCGCTGACGGGAGTGAGCGCATTCGCAACAAAGCTCGCGAAGATCGAGTACGCGAGCCCGGCGGTCACTCCGGCGAGCAAGCTCAATTTCTCGGCCCCAGGCGATAGATCGGCGGATACAAGCTGGCGACGAGGTTGTGCCATGGGGGCCTCCTCAAGCCTTGCGATAGTACGAATGGCGTTGGTCTAGCGGAACGTGGTCAAAGGCGAGCGGAAGGGCCACTGTAGGGCTGGATCAAGTCGGGACTCGACTCTTATATCGATTCCGACTTTCTATAGCTTGAACTAGTAATTTACTAGCGTCAAGCCGAGGGAAATATAATCAACTGAGAAATACTACTAATATGTATTCCGCGGCACCCTTATGCTGTTTCAATGGAGATGAGCGCGGCCAACCTAACCCCTTGCGCCCTCATCCGCGCCGGAAACGCGGCTGTGTGTCGGTGACATCTCCCGGGTCAGCAGAACCCTCACTTAATCTCTCCCGTGAAATAACGGGCGAGGGACCAGAGAGCAACGGGCGAGGCAAGCATCGAAGTGGCGCGGAACGCTGCATCCTGACTCGGGCGAGGCGGGCTTGCGTCCGTGCGCGCGGAGAGAGAGATTCAGCCTTCGATGGCAATTGAAACGCAACGCCCCACTATCGCCGAGATTGACCTCGGCGCGCTCCGCTCCAACTTCCGCGCACTGCGGGCCGTGGCCGCGCACGGCGAATTGATGGTCGTGGTCAAGGCCGACGCTTATGGGCATGGCGCGGTGACGGTGGCTCGCACGTTGATCGACGAAGGATGCCGTCATTTCGGGGTCGCCACGCTCGACGAGGCGCGCGAACTGCGGGAGGCAGGAATTCGCACGCGCGTGTACCTGCAGGCGGGCTTCTTCGCCGAGCAGGTGGCCGAGATTGTCGCGCTCGACTCGACGCCGTTCGTCTTCGACGCCTCTATGATCGGACTGCTCGACCGCGCGGCCGCGTCGGCGGGCCGGATAGATTTCCCGATTCACCTCAAGATTGACAGCGGCGCGACGCGGCTTGGAGTGATGCCGGCGGATATTCCCGATGTCATCGAGGCGGTCCGGAGCGCGTCGGCGGTGCGCCTGGAGGGCGTGTGCACGCTGCTCGCCAACGCCGGCGACCCGAAGAGTCCGATCACCGACACACAACTCCGCGTCTTTAATAAGGCGGTCGATACCCTGAATGCCGCCGGGATGCGGCCGTCGGTCTTCCATGTCGCTAATTCGGCGGCGCTGGTGCTCCGCTACGACTCGCATTTCAACCTGGCGCGGCCGGGGCTGGCGATCTACGGCCTGCCGCCGGTGGCCGCCGTGCGCGAGCGCGTCGAGCTGCGGCCCGTCATGACGTTCAAGACCCGGCTGATGCAGATCAAGCGCGCGCCGGCCGGAAGCGGCGTGGGCTACGGGCATACCTTCGTCGCGCCGCGCGAAAGCCTGATCGGCGTGCTGCCGGTCGGTTACGCCGACGGCTACCGCAGAGGGCTGCAACACGGCGGCGAAGTGATAGTGCGCGGCGCGCGCGCGCCGGTAATCGGCGCGGTCTCGATGGACTTGACGACGATCGACGTCACCGACATCGCGGGCGCGTCGGTTGGCGATGAGGTAATCTTGTGGGGCGAATCGGACGGGGAGACTATCAGCGTGAACGATGTCGCGCGGCTGGCGCAAACGATTTCGTACGAGATGCTTTGCACGGTCGGCAAGCGGGTGCCGCGCGTCGTTCGTAGTTAGTTGCATAGCTAGATGCGGAGCTAGATGGCAATGAGCAGCGACAGGGTAGTGATCAGACGTGCGCTGATCGGCGTCGCGGACAAGGCGGGGGTGGCGGATTTTGCCAAGGCGCTGGAACGGCACGGCGTGGAAATAGTATCGACGGGAGGCACGATGGCGGCTCTGGAAGCGGCCGGCGTCAAAGTCAGATCGGTCGAGAGTTTCACCGGCTCGCCCGAGATGCTCGACGGGCGCGTCAAGACGCTGCATCCGAAGATTCATGGCGCAATCCTGGCGCGGCGCGGCGACGAGAGCCATCAGCGCCAGATGCTGCAGCATCGGCTCGAGCCGATCGACCTGGTGGTGGTAAATTTCTATCCATTCGAAAAAACCGTCGCGAAACCCGGCGTGAGTCTTGACGAAGCGATCGAAAATATCGACATCGGCGGACCCGCGCTGGTGCGCGCGGCGGCGAAGAATCACGGCGACGTCGCGGTCGTGGTCGATGGAGCGGACTACGCCGCGATCGCCGCCGAGCTCGATTCGCACCAGGGCGCGATAGCCGCGGACACGCGATGGCGCCTGGCGCGCAAGGCATTCGCGCGCGTGACGGCTTACGACGCGGCGATCTCAAATTATCTCGGCACGCATGCCGGCGACGGCGGCGAGTCGGCCCTCGGCGAGACCTTCAACCTTGCGCTCGAGCGCGAACAGGCGCTGCGCTACGGCGAGAATCCGCATCAGACCGGCGCGCTGTACGGCCGCTTCCTCGAGATCGCGCATCAGCTTCACGGCAAGGAATTGTCGTTCAACAACGTGGTCGATATCAGCTCGGCGATGAACCTGATGCTGGAGTTCGAGGGCGAGCGGCGCGCGGTGGTGGCAATCCTGAAGCACAACACGCCGTGCGGCGTGGGGGTTGCCGATACGCTCAAGGATGCGTGGGACAAGGCGTTCGCGACCGATCCGGACTCGCCGTTCGGCGGTATAATCATCGCAAATCGGCCGTGGGACATGGAGTTCGCGCGCGCGGTCGATGAATTATTTACCGAGGTGCTGATCGGCCCCGCGTATCCGGACGAGGTAATCTCGTTCCTGCGCAAAAAGAAAAATCGGCGCGTGATGACGTTCAATCCGGGCGCGGTGGACCGCAAAGAACTTGACCTCAAGAAGGTGCTCGGCGGATTGCTGGTGCAGACGCCGGACCTGGCGATCGAAGATCCGCGCGAAGCCAAAATCGTGACGCGGCGGCGGCCCACCGACGCCGAGATGCGCGCGCTCACGTTCGGAATCAAGGTCTGCAAGCATATCAAGTCCAACGCGATCGCGTTCGTCGCGGAAGATCGCACGCTGGCGGTTGGCGGCGGCGCGACCTCGCGGATCGATCCGGTGTACGCCGCGCGCGAGAAAGCGGCGCGGCTCAAAGTCGCGCTCGAGGGTTCCGTGCTCGTCTCCGAAGCGCTGTTTCCATTTCCCGACGGCCCGACGCTCGCAGCCGAGGCAGGCGCGACGGCGATCGCGCAACCCGGAGGCGCCGTGCGCGACGATGAAGTGATCGCGGCGGCGGACAAGTTCGGGCTCGCGATGGTTTTCACGGGGGTGCGCCACTTCAGGCATTAAGTGCGGGCCGGGCCATGAAAGTACTGGTTATAGGCAAAGGCGGGCGCGAGCACTCGCTGGTCTGGCGGCTTCATCAGAGCCAGACCGTGCAGAAGATATTTTGCGCGAGCGGAAATCCGGGAATCGATCAGATCGCGCAAGCGGTGCCGATCGCGCCGACCGACGTTGCCGCGCTGGTGGAATTCGCGAAGTCGAAGGCGGTCGATCTGACCGTGGTCGGTCCGGAAGATCCGCTCGCCGCCGGAATCGTCGATCGGTTTACGCGCGAGGGACTTAAAATATTCGGGCCGACCGCGGCTGCGGCGCAGCTTGAAACCAGCAAGTCGTTCGCGAAAACGATCATGCGCGAGGCGGGCGTGCCGACCGCCGGCTTCGCCGCATTCGACGACGCAGAGTCCGCGCGGCGTTATGTGAAGGCGCGCACGGGATCGATGGTCGTCAAGGCGGACGGGCTCGCGCTTGGAAAGGGCGTGGTCATCTGCCACGACGCGAAGGCGGCGCTGGATGCGATCGCAGATGCGATGGAGCGCCGGCGCTTCGGAGCGGCGGGCAATCGCGTCATCGTCGAGGAGTTTCTCAGCGGCGAGGAAGTTTCATTTTTCGCGCTGTGCGACGGCGAAAACGCGATCCCGCTCGGCACCTTTCAGGATCACAAGGCGGTCTTCGACGGCGATCGAGGCCCCAACACCGGCGGGATGGGCGCGTATTCGCCGGTGCCGCAATTCGGGCCCGAGCTCGAAGCGCGCGTGATGCGCGAGGTGGTCGCGCCGACGCTGGCGGCGATGAACGCGCGCGGGATTCCGTTTCGCGGGCTGCTGTTCGTGGGATTGATGATCGACGGCGAACGAATCAACGTGCTCGAGTTCAACGTCCGCTTTGGCGATCCGGAATGCGAAGCGCTGATGATGCGGCTGGACAGCGACCTGGCGGAGAACCTGCTTGCTGCCGCCGACGGGAAAGTCGCCAATGCGGCGATCAGGCTCTCGCCCCGCAGCTCGGTCGCGATCGTGCTCGCGTCAGGCGGATACCCCGGCGACTACAAAAGGGGAATTGCGATCAGCGGGCTGGATCGGCTCGAAGGCAACCTCCCGTCGGACATCAAGATCAAATGGGCGATGGGCAGGATTCGGGTGAAGGTTTTCCATGCGGGCACCGCGATGCGCGACGGACAGTTGGTGACGGACGGCGGCCGCGTGTTGACGGTGACCGCGATGGCGCCGGAGCTGGCGACGGCGGTCGATGCCGCGTACCAGGCGGCGGAAATGATCGAGTTCGAGGGACGTCATTTCCGGCGCGACATTGCGCGGCGCGCACTCGTGCGCGCTTCGAGCGGCGGCGCCGGTTCCGTATAATCGCTGGCGCAGGAGTCTGATCGTCACTTGTCGCGCTCATCGCCAATCAAGCCAAAAAAGCAGCGCGCCCGCGCCGCGGTGTTTGGGCTCGCCGATGGAATAGCGGCGCTGAAAGCCGGCGAGCTGGTCGTCTATCCGACCGAGACCTTCTATGCGCTCGGCGCCGACGCGTTTTCATCCACCGCGCTGCGCCGCCTGTTTCGAGTGAAGGGGCGCGAGCCGGGACGTCCGGTCGGATTGATCGCGGCGGACACTGCGATGGCATTTTCGGTGGCGCGCGAAATACCGATCGATGCACGGCGGCTCGCCGGCGCGTTCTGGCCGGGACCGCTGACGATCGTTTTGCCGGCTCGCGACGGCTTGGCGCCGGAGCTGACCGGACCCGACGGCGTCAGCGTGCGCGTATCGCCAAATCCGGTAGCACGCGCACTCAGCGCGGCAATCGGGCGGCCGATCACGGCGACCAGCGCGAACCTGAGCGGGAAGGCGCCGGCCAGCACGCTCGACGAAGCGCGCGCGGGGCTCGGCGAAAAAGTTAAAGTTTACCTTGAAGGCGGAAAACTGGCAGCGTCGGCGCCCAGCACGGTCGTCGCGGTCAAGGGAAGCGAGTGGAAAATGGTGAGAATGGGAGCGATTTCAGAAGATCAGATCGCGGCCGCGCTGGCGGGAGACGCACTGAAATGAGCGCGCTCGGCAAACGGATCGAGCCATTTCGCGCGCTGATGTATAATCGTCAAATTGCCGGCGAACCGGCGCGCGTCGTGGCGCCGCCGTACGATTTGATCGGCGCGGCGCGGCAGAAACAACTGTACGAACGCAGTCCGTACAACGTCGTGCGGCTCGAACTTGGCCGCGAAGCGGATCGCTACGGCGCGGCAGAAAAAACCCTCGCCGAGTGGCTGGCGGCAGGCGTCGTCGAGCGGTCGGCGCGGCCGGCGATTTATCAATACACGCAGACTTTCCACGTCGAGGGCCGGATGCTTCATCGCACCGGATTTATCGCGCGAGTCCGGCTCGAGGAATTCGATCGCGGGCGCATCGTGCCGCACGAGCGAACATTCCCCGCCGCGAAGGAGGACCGTCTGCGGCTGCTGACGGCGCTCGAGGTCAACACCAGCTCGATCTTCGCGCTGTACTCGGGCACGCATCCCGAGCTCGACCGATTGCGCGAGCAGGTGGCCTCGCGCGAGCCGCTGATCGATCTCGTCGATGACCTGGGAATCCGCAACGAGCTGCGGCCGATCGAGGCAGCCGGCGAAGTCGCGGTCGTTCAGCGCGAACTCGATTCGCCACGCTTGTTGATCGCCGACGGACACCATCGCTACGAAACCGCGCTGAACTACCGCCGCGCCCGCCGCCACGAGAACGCCTCGAGTGAGCCCCAGCCGTATGACTATACGATGATGACGCTGGTGGCATGCGGCGATCCGGGGCTGGTGATTCTGCCGACGCATCGGGTGGTGAAATCGCTGCCCGCCGACGCGATCGCGTCGTTCACGCAACGCGCGCGCGAAGTGTTCAACGTCGAGGAAATCGCGCATCGCGACACATTTCGCACGCGCCTGAACGATTCGGGCACCGGCGCAATCGGCGTGACGTTGAAGGGAAGTTCCAGCTACCTGATCCTGCGGCTGCGCAGCCGCAGCGCGATGAAGGCCGCGATGCCCGACGCGGCGGCCGAGGTTCGCCGCCTCGACGTGTCGATTCTGCACGCGCTGGTGTTCGATCGAATATTCGGCCTCGGCGCCGACGAGATTCGCAGAGGCGGCAACATCGAATACACGATCGAAATCGGCGGCGCGCTCGGCGCAGTCGCGCAGGGACACGCCGACGGTGCGTTCCTGATGAATCCGCCGTCGATCCAGGATGTCGAGCGGGTGAGCGACGCGGGCGCGACGATGCCTGAGAAATCGACTTACTTCCATCCCAAGCTGCTGACCGGCCTGGTGATGAATCCGCTGTTCGACGGCGAATGATTTCTGCCGGGCGCCATCGCAGTTAAATGATCAAGCGCCAAAGTCGCGGATCGCGATTGGTCCTGGTTCGCCACGGCGAGACCGAAGGCGAGTCCAGCATCAGGTATCATGGCCGCACCGACGTGGCGCTGTCGGAACTCGGGCGCGCGCAGATGCGCCTTGCGGGCCGGGCGCTCGGGGCGCATCGCGGGGGCGGCGGAAATTTCGCGCGCATTTTTTCGAGTCCACTCGTTCGTGCCTCCGAAGGCGCGCGAATAGTAGCCGGCGACTCGGCGCCGCTGATCACGATCGATGAATTCGCCGAAGTTCACTTCGGATTGTTCGAAGGACTCACCGCCGACGAGATTCGCGAGCGTTATCCCGACGAGTTCGCGCGATGGAACGACGACCGACTCGCGCCGAGCTACACCTATCCCGCAGGCGAGAGCCGCGCCGGCTTTGCCAATCGCGTCGAGCGCGGCCTGGAACGCATGCTGGCTCTATGGACGCCGCGCGGCGATGCGGGAGCTGACGACGCGCTGCTGATTGCGCATCGTGGAGTGATTCGCGCGATCGTGCGAAAGCTGACGAGTCAGGAGCCGCTCGTCGAGCTGGGATCGATTCAGGTTATCCGCTTCGACGGCGGTTGGCATGCCGAGATGCTCGATCTGATCGATCATCTGGACGGCTCCTGAAGCTCACACGCGGCGCAGCACGCCCGTCCAGCGGTAGCGGCATTTGTCCAGCGGCTTGGTGAATGACAGGTCGCAGTAGGCGGCGGCCATTTTGAACATCCCCGATGCCAGCGCCGCGAGTTCCAGCGTGGATGGGAGCGTGTAGCGCACCGGAATCAAATCGCGAGTGGTCACCGCGCCGGCGGGAAAGTTGATGGTGCATTCGAGTTCGTAGATCGAATGCAGCGGCGAGTGCCACGCAATGGGGCGATTGAACTCGCGGATGTCCAGCGCGACGCCGGCGGCGCGCGCGGTGCGTTCGCGCCACATCGTCCTGCGCGACACGCGCGGAATCGGATCCTGGCGATCGATGTCGATGCAGTACAAGCCGCCGCGCTTGAGCGCACGGCCGACGGATTTGAGATGCGAGAGCAGGCGGGAGTTCTCGACGATCACCGGAAATGTTTCGGACATGAAGATTGCGGCGTCGAAAGGGCGCTCGGGGACAGTGAACTTTTCGATTGGCCGGCGGTAGAAGCGAAGGTTCGCAATTGCCGTCGCTTTGCGGCGCCCCGCCGCGATCATCGCCGGTGAACGATCGATTCCGACGACCTCGAATCCGTTGCCGTTGCCCGCCAGCAGACGGCCGTGAGGTGAATCGCCGCACGCGATGTCAAGGATGCGGCGCACCGGGCGCTCGCGATGGCGCTTCCATATCTGTTGCAGGAAAATCACTTCGGCCGGAATTTCGCCGGGACTTTCCAAATGCGCGCGGCGGAAGACGTCGGGATACTCGTAGATGCTCGGTTTCATCGGCGATGAGCGTACAAGCGGCGCGCCCGCAGGCCAATGGTGGTGCGCGAATGAATCGAGAC
>OBLU010002877.1_pt1 | contig 15670 bp, 10 predicted proteins | sample 1518681 | NCBI WGS metagenome assembly OBLU01 (sample SAMEA3539304, study PRJEB22396) | soil metagenome | biome: tundra; feature: field; material: soil | place: USA | collected 2010-05 | depth 0.15 m
CTGAAGACACTCAAAGCAAAACCGCAACTCCGCAGAGCCCAAGCCGTTTCAACATCGCTCCACGCGTTTGGGCTATCACAGGCTGTGGAAAAACTCGTTCGGGCGTTATACCGGGGATTTATCCCCGGTATAACGCAAGCAAAATCAACGCGGGCTTTTAGCCCCTGAGGCATGCTTTTCGGGGATCTCGGTCGAAATCAGGCCTTTTTCCGCAGCCTGTATCACCTGCAAGAGACAGTTTTCAGCCTTCCGTCCACTCGCAGCAAATGAGCTCAAATGCGCATAAAAGTGCGGTAAAACGCACGCAAATGCGAGCAAATCGAAGCAAATTTACCTGCGTGAAAAGGCTAACGTCTTTCCGATGAAGGAGATGGGGGAACATTCTTTCGATCTCTCAAAAGAGGCTGTGAAACTGTAAAACTGTGGAACCCGTGGAGCGGGAAAGGTCCGACATTATGCCAGAACCCCGCAGACGAGGAAAAGCCGACCCCCTCAAGAAGCTGCGCAAGGCCGCTCTCAAAACCATCCGTGAAAAGGGCGAGCAAATCGCAGATAAACTCCTCGAACTCACCCTCGAGGGCGATATAACCTGCGCCAAATTCCTGGTCACCCTGATCGAAAACGCACCCCCGGCCCCCCAGAGGACCAGGAAGTTCCGAAGCCTCGCAGCGCAGTGGGCCGCGGAACCGGAATGGGTGGACCCGCTCAACGAACCCGACAACCCGCCGCCCATGCCTGAGGTCGAAACGTACCGGGCGAATACTGCACCGGAACTTGCCGAATCAATTCTCCAGAAGGTGCACACTCGACCCGCAGCATGAAGAAGAACCCAAATGACCGGCTTTTGACACACTTCAAGACCGTAAGTCCTTCCGCATGAGTATTTTGCGTCTAACATAAATATTATCAGTATTTTACAAAAAACACCCGGGGGGAGGGGTGGGATCGCGGGGGTACGGACCGGGCACAAAAAAGCCCCCGCTTTGGCGGGGGCCTCGCAGCTTCGTACCGCACTCGTTATCTGGGACGGATGAAGGTGCCATCGTGCAGTTGGTGCATGGCTTGCTGCAATTCGGCCTGCGTATTCATTACGATCGGCCCGTACCACGCCACCGGCTCTTCCAGCGGCTTGCCCGAAACCAGCAGGAACCGGATGCCCTCGGGACCGGCCTGCACCACGATCTCATCGCCGCGGTCGAACAGCACCAGCGAGTGGTTTTTCGCGTCGTAAGCCGGCTTCGCATTGGGGTCCACCGCCGACTCGGTCAGAACGGCCTGCGGACTCGAGGCATCGCGGAAGGTTCCCGCGCCTGCAAAGACGTAGGCGAACGCGTTGCGGGTCACGTCGATCTGAATGCGGCGGCGCTTGTTGGGCGGAACCGAAATGTCCACGTAACTGGGGTCTGCCGCGACCCCCTCCACCGGGCCGCGTTTGCCCCAGAACTCGCCGCAGATGATGCGTGCCCGCGTGCCATCGTCCTCCGTCACCTCAGGAATGGCAGCCGACGGAATGTCTTGGTAGCGCGGATCGGTCATCTTCAACGCTGCGGGCAGGTTGGCCCACAATTGAAAGCCGTGCATGCGGCCATTCGCGTCGCCCTTCGGCATCTCCTGGTGCAGAATGCCGCTTCCGGCAGTCATCCACTGCACATCGCCGGCGGTCATCCGGCCTTTGTTACCCAGGCTGTCGCCGTGCGCCACTTCGCCTGCCAGTACGTACGTAATCGTTTCAATTCCTCTATGCGGATGCCAGGGGAATCCGGCCAGGTAATCCGCTGGATTTTCGTTGCGAAAATCGTCCAGCAGCAGGAAAGGATCGAACTCCTTGGTCTTTCCGAAGCCAAAGGCGCGCTGCAACTTCACCCCTGCTCCCTCGATGGTTGGTTTTGTTTCAAGTACCTGCTTCACTGCTCGAAGCGACATGGTTGACCTCCTCTTGCTTACAGAGGATTAGATTCACGAGGACGTTATTCGTTGCAACGAGTATTTGCAGCCGAAACGCCCTCTGGCTCCGCCCCAGCCTGAATGGCGAGACCTGGGGTGCCCGGCTTCCGCCGTTCAGGCTTTGATGAACTGGACGTCGAGGGTGATAATGACTTCTTCGCCGACCAGCACGCCGCCGGTTTCAAGGGCCGAATTCCAGTTGAGACCGAAGTCCTTTCGGTTGATCTTCCCGGTGGCAGAGAGGCCGATCCGGATGTTGCCCCAAGGATCCTTTGCGGGGGCGCTCGGGCCTTCAACGGCAAGCGTGACAACCTTGGTGACGCCGTGAATGGTGAGTTCGCCTGTCACTTCGTGTTCGCCGGGACCGGTCAGGCGCACCGACAGAGACTTGAACGTGATGGTGGGGAACTTCTCCACGTCAAAGAAGTCGGGGCTTTTCAGGTGGGTGTCGCGCTGCTCGTCACTCGTCGTAAGCGTGTTTACAGGGATGGCGGCTTCGATCTTCGAAGCGGTGGGGTCTGCTTCGTTCAGGACCAGTGTGCCGCTGATTCCATTGAACTTGCCCTTCACGTTGGAAATCATCATGTGTCTGACCTTGAACTCGGCGGCGGAGTGCGCGGGGTCGACGTTCCAGGTGGTAACGGTCGCTGGGGCGGCTGCGGTGACGGGAGATGTACTCATGGGTGTTGCTCCTCTCAGTCTGTTCGATGCGGAGAATCAGTAATCGTTGCAACAACTATTTCGCCCGACCTCTCGACGAACAGTGCTGCCCGGCCAGCGAACTTACCCAGCCGGACGCCACTCCTTCGTCAGCGCTCCCGACTTGCCGGCGACGGGATCCGACTCAGGAAAAGGGAGACGCAGCATCCTCTGCATGTCCGAGGTCGTAGGCGCGGTGCGGCAGATGTCCCACTCCTGACCGGCTGGGTAGGCGCCGACGACCAGAAAGTCCTCACTGCTTTGTAGATTGCAGTGGCCGGTTCCGGTGGGCAGCACCGCAACATCGCCCGCATGCACGGTGATCTCATGCCCATTTTCGCCGCCGAGCATCAGGCGAGCTTGCCCAGCCGCGAACCCCAGAACCTCGTGCGCCGTGGAGTGATAATGGTGAAAATCAAAGACCCCATCCCGCCATTGCGGCGGCCAGCCATTGCGCTCGAAAACGCGCTCAAACAGGGCAGCCGGGTCTGATCCCGCCAAGTCGATGGCGCCTCGGTAGAGCAACACGGGAAGATGCTCGTTGTTGGGCACCCACCCGTTGCGGGACAGTCGAAGCACTTCCGGCTTCAGGGTCTCGCTGCCGGCGAATGCCCTGTTGTCGGAAGAGAGGCCCACTGACGCGAGCATAGCTGTAAATTGACGGCGGTTGACGGGCGTCATCACATCTCCTCAGTGAAGCAGGATCCGCGAACTTGAACATTGGATGCTGCAAAAGGTTCTGCGGTAACACCCGATCAAAAGTCACAAGAGCCCGTCTATTCCACGCGCAAAGCCGTCACCGGATTGATGGAAGCGGCCCGGCGCGCTGGGACGATGCTGGCAATCAGGGCACAGGCCGCCAGTGCGGTAATTGAGCCGGCAAGAACGACGGGGTCCCAGCCCTTTACCTCATACAACTGCGATGCGATGAGGCGCGCACATCCGATCGAAGCCGGAATGCCGATCGCCAGTCCGATCAGAATCTGCAAGAACGCGCCGCGCAGCACCATGCGCACCACGGCCCAACGGTTTGCGCCCATGGCAATCCGGACCCCAATCTCATTGGTGCGCCGCTCGACGCTGTAGGCAGTCACTCCGTAAAGACCCACAGCAGCCAGCACGAGCGCGAGGATGCCAAACAATTCCGTCAGTTGCGCCACGGTGCGCTCCTGGTCGAGCCTGTCGGCGACCTGCTGCTGCAAGGTCCGCATTTCCACCAGCGTGAGATTGGGATCAACCTCGGCGAAGGCCTTGCGCACCTGTGGTTCCAGACCCGACATGCTACCGCGCAATTGCAGCACCACGCTTTCGATCAGGTGGCTGCGGTCATCCACCATCTGCGACATGGGGTCGTCAAAGTGCGAGCGCTGCGCCAGCGGCGCAAAGAATAAGCTAGGCCGCCAATGGCCGCTCGGGTCGGTGTAGTTCGCATCGCGCACAACGCCCACTATCTCGAATGTTCCACTGTTCTTCACCTCGGTGAGACCGAAATGCGTTCCAATCGGATCTTCGCCCGCTTTGAAAAATTTGCGCACAAACGACTCGTCCACTACCGCGACGTTTCGTGTAGACGCCGTGTCCTGCTCAGTAATGCCGCGGCCGCGCACAACCGGCTCACCCATGGCTTCAAGGTAGCCCGCGCTCACACGGTCCCACGAAGACACGACGCTATCGTCGGTTACGTTCGGCTGCGCTTGTCCCTGGCGTACGATAATCTCACCCCAGTTATCGGTGAACGGAGTATAGAGTGCGAGCGACGCGCTTTCGACTCCCGGAATCCTTTGAAGGCGCTCGCGCAACGCGCGGTAAGTAGCATCCAGTTTTTCCGGCGAGTAGCTGGAAAAGGGTGCATTGACGTTGAGAACGACACGATGGTCGGTCTCGAATCCGAAGTTCTGGTGCTCCATTTTCTGCAGGCTTCGCGTCAACAATCCAGCTCCTGTCAGCAACACCACGGACAAGGTCGCCTGCACCACCACCAGCGACTTCTGCGACAAGGATGACCTGTCGCGCGTGCTGCGATTGGCGCCGCGCAGAGCCTCTGCAGGCTCAGCGTGAGACGCGAACCATGCAGGCGCGGTTCCGAACAGCACTCCGGTCACCAGCGATACGCCAAATGCGAATCCGAGAACAGGAAGTGAAGGTGAAGCGTCGATCGGCACAAAGTGCGCGGAACGGAACGCCAGCGCAACAATCAGCTTTACTCCGACAACCGCGATCAAGACACCCGCCGCGCCGCCCATTACCGACAGCACCATGCTTTCAGTGAGTGACTGGCGGATCAGCCGCATTCGCGAAGCGCCCATCGCGACGCGAACGGCCGTCTGCGAACGCCGCGCCGATCCCCGCGCCAGAAGGAGATTTGCGATGTTCGCGCACGCAATCAGCAGCACCAGGCAGCAGACGACCATCAGGATGCGCAGGCTGTCCTTGTAACCGTCTTTCATCTCGGCCACACCGGCGCCGCCCGGAATCAAATTGATGTTCTGCTTAGGCAACACGGCCTTGATCTGGGACAGGAACTGAGGGAATTCGGCCCCCAGGTCCGTCAGCAGCCACTGGCGCATGATGGTCGTGAAGCGGGCGCCCAGTCCATCCGGCTTTGCGCCCGGCCGCAGGCGACCGATAATCCGCAGCCAGGAATTCGGCTGCTTCAGCAGCGTGTTCTTCCCCGTTAGTAGCGGCTCCTGCTGCAGCGGTATAAAGAGGTCCGGAGGGTCGCTGCGCAACGTTTCACCATAGAATCCGGGCGGCGTGATGCCCACGATGGTGAATGGATGACCGTCCAGCACGAAGACAGCGCCTACGACCTTTGGATCCGACCCATATTCCTGCTGCCACACACGGTGGCTCATCATTGCCGCCGGCGCGGCTGTTGGCTGGTCATCGCTCTGCATCAGCGTGCGGCCCGCAAGAGCGCGCACGCCAAATGTCGCGAAGTAATTGCCCGAAACAAACTCCCCGCGCAGTGGCTTGGGCTGCTGATCGGTCTCGCTGCGTCGCACGCTGTATTGCGACCTCCACGCCTGAAACGCCGCCATTTGCTCAAATTCGGGCGCCGCGGCAGCAAACCGCTGATAAAGCACGTATGGAAACAGTCCCCAGTTGCCGTTCTGCGGGCCAGTCTGCACGCAGCAATCGTTGCCATCGCCCACCCGATACAGGCTCGCCGGGTCGGCTACCGGTAGCGACTTGAGCATCACCGTATCGATCAGCGAAAAAATCGCCGTTGTGGCGCCAATACCCAGTGCAAGCGTGAGCATCGCAGTCAACGTGAAGATGGGCGACAAGCGCATCTGCCGCAAAGCGTAAAGAACATCCTGGCGCAGCGTTCTCATGGTGAGCCTCTACCACTGGTTACGGGTAACTGATAGAGGATGTTCCACACTGTGACGGTCAACACACTGACGGTTGTAGTCGTGGGGAGAACACGGTTCAAATTGGCATTCAGGGAGGCTCTCCGGCGCCACGATGCGAGAGACCGACGCGCATGATTAAGAATTCAATCTACAAATTCTTGTGGCTCAACCAGGAAGGACACGTCACCAGATTCTCACTCGCTCATCGGGCGCAAGATAGAGTTTTTCTCCCGGCTTAACATCGAAGGCTCTGTACCAGGCATCTGAATTGCGAACGATGTCCGCACGGAACGGCGCCGGCGCGTGCGGATCGGTAAGCACTTGGCTGCGGAGCGCGGCTTCGCGCGCCTTCGTTGCCCAGTTCTGGCCGAATGCAATGTAGAACTGCTGATCGCCAGTAAAACCATCTTGACTGGGTGGCTCGACGCCGTGGAGCGCGGCCCGGTAACCGTCGTAAGCGGCGGCGATTCCCCCGAGGTCGGCGATGTCCTCATCGATAGTCTGCTTGCCGTTCACATGCACGCCGGAGAAGAGCTCATAGGCGTCGTATTGTTTCTCAAGCTTCACCGCTGCCTCGTTGAAATGAGCGCTATCGGCCGGGGTCCACCAGTTGCGGACGCGTCCTTTCGAGTCGAAGGCACTGCCTTGCTGGTCGAAGGTGTGACTGATTTCGTGTCCAATGATCGAGCCGATGGCGCCGTAGTTGACGGCTGCCGGCCGATCCGGATCAAAAAAGGGCGGCTGCAGGATGGCCGCCGGAAAATTCAGTGCATTTTGCAGCGGCAGATTGACCGCGTTCACTGTCTGCGGGTTCATGCACCACTCGTGACGGTCAACACTCTGGCCAATGCGCGCAACTTCGCGGTGGAGTTCCCAAAGGCCGGCACGCGATGAGTTGCCGAAGGCGTCACTTGGCCGGACTTCGTAAGACGAATAGTCCTTCCATGTCTCCGGATAGCCGATGCCGACATAGAGAGTATCGAGCTTGGCCTGCGCTTCTGCGCGTGTGGACTCGGCAAGCCAGGGCAACGCGGCGATGCGCTTGTGGTAGGCCTCAATCAGGTTGGCAACCATGGCCTGCGTTTGTGCCTTGGCTGCAGGGGGGAAATACTTCTGCGCGTAGATTTGTCCGACACCATCGCCGAGGTAAGCATTAACGACCGCGATTCCGCGCTGCGACCGAGGACGTTGTTGTTGCACCCCGCCGAGTACCTTGCCGTAGAAATCGAATTGCTCGTTGTCGAAGTCCTTGGGCAGGAGAGCTGCGTATGACTCGATAAGGTGGAACGCGAGCCAGTCTTTCCACGTCTCGAGCGGGGTTGACGCAACCAGCGCGGACTCGCCAGTGAAGGCAGTGGGCGTCCATACAATGAATTCCTGCTGATGCCCGAGGCCGGCGCCCTCAAAGTAGGCGTCCCAATCGAGCCCGGGCGCCTTCGCTGAGAAATCGCTTCGCTTCCAGGGATTGTTTGCCTTGGCGATGTCTTCGATTTCAGCCAGGCTGATGTGCGTCTCAGCAATGGAGTGTTCAAGGGCAATGACGCGAACAGAGCGGGCGTCTACATCGTCGAATCCGGCAAGCCGCAACATGGCGGCTACGTGCGTAGAGTATTTTGCGCGAATTTGCTGCATCTGAGGGCTGTCGGCAACGTAGTAGTCCCGGCTGGGTAGTTCCAGGCCCCCTTGGAGAAGATAAGGCATGTAATGATCCGAGTCGCTGAAGCCCGGAGCGACCCAGAGGCCAAAGAGATTGGGCGTGTGAAAGACGGCGGTGTTCAGCAAGTCGACGTCGGCACGAAGCGCTTTTCCCAAAGCCAGTGAGAGCTGATGACGATCCTTAATCGCGGCAATCTCCTCCAGATGGGGCTTGAGGGGAGTCAGCCCTTGGGCCTCGATTGCCGTTTCATTCATAAATGAGTTGTAGAGGTCGGCGATCTTGCGCGTATTGGAGCCCGCGGGAGCCCTGGACTGGGCAGCTTCTTCGACGATGGATGCGGTTTGATTGCGGCTGATGTCGTCGAGGATCGAGAAGACACCGACCCCTGAGCGATCTGGCGGAATCTCGGTGCGCCGGATCCATGCGCCGTCCGCGTAGAGATAAAAATCATCCCCCGGCTTGACGGCGGGGTCCATATTCGCAATCGCGATGCCGTGGACCGGTGCTGTCGTCGCAGCGGGGGCAGAGGTCTGTGCGCGCACTGCGTAAGCCGCGAGAAAAAGCGTCGCCAAAGCGATCATTGCGAGGCGAGCAAAACTGCTCGATTGGCGCGTCCTGCGAGCAGCCAAGAGAGAAGAAGCTCCCCCGGATAGCCGTCTCAATGCGATTTCAGTGTGCTGGAACATCTTGGAGGGAGTCCTTCTTCGAAAAGTTGATCGTTCGCATTGTACTTCTCTGAAGCAGGTTGGCCACCGCACCCCATCCCGAGTGAAGGCCGGAAGTTTCGCCGGATGCCGTCCCGCTTTCCACGTCTTCCACATTCGATACGGCGCGGCGGCCTTATGCTCAATACAGACCCCCGTGAGCGACTTTGCCCAATCCGTAAAGCAGCAGGTCGACATCGTCAAAGTGATCGAGGGCTACATTCGGCTACGCAAGGCGGGAGCGCAGAACTACTCCGGGTTATGCCCGTTTCACAAGGAAAAATCGCCATCATTCTCCGTGCACGCGGTGCGGCAGTTCTACCACTGTTTTGGTTGCGGCGTGTCGGGCGACGTTTTCAGCTTCGTAGGCAAGATTGAGAACGTCGGCTTTCCCGAGGCGGTCCGGATTGTGGCCGGGAAATGCGGAATCCCGCTGCCGAAGCGGGAGTTTTCCTCGCCCGAAGAGGCTGCGGAAGCGCGTCAGAGAGCGAAGCTGCTGGACTTGCATGAGATCGCCGCGGCCTGGTTTGAAGACCAACTCCAAGGGCCCGACGGGGCGGTTGCGCGCGAGTATTTGGCGGGACGCGGGCTGACGCCGGAGGGAATCAAGACATTTCGCATCGGGTATGCGCCCGACAGCTTCAATGCCCTGCGTGACCGGTTGAGCGGTATGGCCGACCAGGAGACGCTGCGGGCCAGCGGCCTTTTCAGCTCAAAGGAACAAGGTGATGGCAGCCAGGGACCTATTTACGACCGTTTTCGCAAACGGGTGATCTTTCCCATCGCAAACGAGAGCGGACGGGTAATCGCCTTTACCGCCCGTACTCTGGAATCCGGAGACAAGGCCGGGGCAAAGTACATTAACTCACCGGAGACACCGCTTTACTCAAAGGGGCAGGTGCTGTTCAACCTGGACAAAGCAAAAGCGGCCATTCGGAAGTATGCCTATGCCTTGCTGGTTGAAGGGCAGATGGACTGCATATCGCTTTTTCTCCGTGGCATTCAGAACGTGATTGCCACCAGCGGGACTGCCTTCACCGAACAGCAAGTGGCGATTCTCAAGAGGCACACCTCGAATGTCGTGGTGAACTTCGACCCCGACGCCGCAGGAGCGAACGCCGCGGAAAAGTCGATCTCCCTCCTCACCGAAGAGGGCTTTGCAATCAAGATCGTGACGCTGGATGACGGGCTTGATCCGGATCGCTTTATTCGCGAGCGGGGGGTGGAGGCTTACACAGCGGCAGTGCGGGGGGCGCGCAGACAGGCCGACTACCTGATCGAACGGGCGCGGCAGATGTTTCCCGGCGCCAGTGCGGAACAAAAGGTGAAAGCGATGAACTACCTGCTGCCCCACATCCGCCGCATGCCGGAAAAGCTGGCGCGGGATCAGTTTGCCGCTGATGCCGCACAGAAGCTCGGCATCGATTCCGCGGTTCTGCGCGAGGAGTTGAGGCAGGCGGCTCTGCGCAGGCGTGACCATGTGGAAATACGTTCCACCGGACTCAGCGAGGTGGAGCGGGTCTTGCTAAGGGCGCTGGCCATTACAGATCCGGAATTTGAAGACTCCCGGCGAATTGCGGCGGAGGCCGTCAATAGCCAACCGGCGCTATTCGAAGGACTTGGCGCGTTTGCGGCACTGCAAGCCTTGTCTCGGCGAGGGTCACTGGACCCCATGGACGCAGTAGAGGATCCCGCCCAGCGAGCCATACTGGCCGAGACCCTCCTGGCCGAAACGGAGCCGCCTTCGGCCGACGCGGTTCAAGGTTCGATTGCGAGTCTGCAACAGCGCCAGTTCGAAAGTGCCTTGCGCGATTTACGAGCGCAGATTGCGGACGCCGAACGCCGCGGCGACTTTGCCGAGCTAGCCCTCCTGACACAGCGCAAGTTGGAGTTGGACAGGGCGTTGCGGCACTTGCACAGGCCGCGTCCGCCAGAGCTGTAGCCGCGGTCTGAATGCCTGCATAAACTGCTCATTCTTTGCGTCGAATTGACTTCGTGAGCGTCTAATTTAGCAGGAACAGAGCGGGCAGAGGACTTGATGTTGCCCCGGTCCTGGTTCGACGTGAGCCACTCGTTGAATATTCCCGTCGGGCGCACAATTTTTAACCTTGGCGAAAGCCGGGTGGGCTGTGGTATTCTATTAATCTCTGTGAGGATGCGCGCCCCCTCTGCCCCACACATGAGCTGCGGCTCGCGGGCGAACCAGGCAAAACCTGAAGCGCTGTCATCCTGTTCCGAGCAATACCCTAAGACCGCTATTTTGCGGGAAACCGCAGGTCTGCGTCCACATAAGCGCGGAGATTTACGTTGTAAATCTTTTTTTGAGCGCATGGGCCAGACCCCGCACTGGTGCGCGAGCCAGTGCTGAAAACTTCGCTCGCGCTGGAGAGCAGGAACATATTGGCTATTGACGAAAAATTCGAACACGACATTGACAACCTGATCGAGGTTGGTAAAGAGAAGGGCTATTTGACCTACGGCGACGTGAACGACATGCTGCCGGAGGAGATCGGGGCGGCCGACGACCTGGACGACCTGATCACTACGATCGGCACGCAGGGCATCGACTTGCTGGACGGCCCCAAGTTTGGCCACGACAAGGAATTCGACGCGGAAGAGGGCGAGGACGTCGAGCTCGACCTGACGCCCGGCACTCTGGAAAAAACCAATGACCCGGTGCGCATGTATCTGCGCGAAATGGGCACCGTGCCCTTGCTTACCCGTGAGGGCGAGGTCGAAATCGCCAAGCGCATCGAGCGCGGTCAGATGCGCGTGCTGAAGGCCATTTCGCGCTCGCCGATTGTGATTCGCGAGATCGTGGCGCTGGGCGAGGACCTCAAGCGCGGCGTGCGCAACGTGAAAGAAGTCGTGATCTTCGACGAGGAAGAGCTCACCGAAGATGTAGTGCAAGCGCGCGTACGATCCACAGTGGCACGCATCGACGCGCTGGTGAAGCACCAGAAGAAGATTCAGCAGCTTGAAGAGAAACAAGCTGCAGCCACGAGCAAGACAAGCGCCCGTGAGGCGCGCCGCACCCGCTGGCTGATCGCCCGGGAGAAGGTCTACGTCTCTCGCATTGTGCGCGAACTAAAATACACGGGCCTCGAGCGGAAACGCCTGCTGGACAAGGTCAACAAGACCGTAGACACGATGCGCACGCTGGAGCGCCAGGTACGCTCACTGGAACAGAAGCACGAGGCTAGCAAGAGCGAGGAACTGAAGAAGGAGTACAGGCGGCAACAGAAAAATTGCCGGGCCGACCTCGAAAAGATCGAAGCCGATGCGGGCGTGGCGATCACGGAACTGAAGCGTACGCAACGCGAGATGATCCAGGGCGATATGGACGCCGAGCAGGCGAAGCGCGAACTGATCGAAGCGAACCTGCGACTGGTCGTCTCCATCGCCAAGAAATACACCAACCGTGGATTGCAGTTCCTCGATCTGATTCAGGAAGGCAACATCGGCCTGATGAAGGCGGTGGACAAGTTCGAATACCGACGCGGCTACAAGTTCTCGACCTATGCAACGTGGTGGATTCGCCAGGCGATCACGCGTGCGATTGCCGACCAGGCTCGCACCATCCGTATCCCGGTGCATATGATCGAAACCATCAACAAACTCATCCGCACCAGCCGACAACTGGTGCAGGAACTGGGTCGCGAGCCTTCAAGTGAAGAGATTGCGCGGCGCATGGATATTCCTGTTGCGAAGGTGCGTAAGGTTCTCAAGATCGCCCAGGAGCCGATCTCGCTGGAAACACCGATTGGTGAAGAGGAAGACTCGCACCTCGGCGACTTCATTGAAGACCGACAGGCAGTTTCGCCCTCAGAAGCAGTCATCAGCGTGAACCTGAAGGAGTACACTTCGCAGGTCTTGCGTACCCTCACGCCACGCGAGGAGCGGGTGATCAAGATGCGTTTCGGCCTGGAAGATGGCTCGGAGCACACGCTGGAAGAAGTGGGCCAAAGCTTCCAGGTCACACGCGAGCGCATCCGGCAGATCGAAGCCAAGGCGCTGCGCAAGCTGCGCCATCCTTCGCGCAGCCGAAAACTGAAGGCATTTGTTGAAGGCGTAAAGGAAATGTAATTCCAGTTGAGTTCCAGCAAAAAGAGCCACGGCCTAAGGGTCGCGGCTCTTGCTTTTTGCGGCCTTTCCGCTTCCCTGGGCCGCCCTTTCCCCGCTGACGAGCGTGTCGCATCCTGTTCTGATAGAATTCCGTTGATTCTCGCCCCAAGTAATTGCTCAAACGTTTTGCTTAAGGCGATCCGCACTTTATGGGCAAAAGGAATTCGAAAATGAAAAGCTTTACTCGCCGCCAGTTTGGCAAAACCGTCGCTGCAGCAGCCACGGTCGCGTACGCCGGTGTTTCGTTGCCGAAATTCGCTTTCGGCGAGCCTCTGCCTGCCGCACTCCACTACCCCGACGGCTTTCTCTGGGGTTGTGCTACCGCCGCTTATCAGATCGAGGGCGGGGCGAAAGATGACGGTCGCGGCCCATCCGTCTGGGACACTTTCTCGCACACGCCAGGCAAAACCTACCACGGCGAAACGGGAGACGTGGCCGACGACTCCTACCACCGATACACGCAGGACGTGGCACTGCTGAAGGATTTGGGTGTCGGCGGCTATCGCATGTCTATCTCATGGTCGCGTGTGTTTCCCAAAGGCACGGGCGAGCCTAATCCCAAAGGCATCGACTACTACGAGCGCGTAGTCGACGAATTGCTCAAGAACAACATCACGCCCTATGTCACGCTCTTCCATTGGGATCTCCCCCAGGCTCTACCCGGGGGATGGCAATCCCGCGATACTTCAAAGGCTTTCGCGGACTATGCGGCATTTGTGACCAAGCGGCTCGGCGATCGTGTACATCACTTCATGACGACGAACGAGTTCACCTGCTTCACAGACTCGGGCTATCGCGACGGGACCTTTGCCCCGGGCCTCAAGCTCCCTGCCGCCGCGGTGAACCGAGTGCGCCACCATGGCATTCTGGCGCATGGGTTGGGCGTCGAGGCGATTCGCGCCAATACACCCAGCGGAACCCAAGTGGGAATGGCGGAAAACGCGGTTGTCTATGTGCCCGTGATGGAAACTTCGGAGCACATCGAGGCCGCTCGCAAGGCGACCCGCGACGGAAACGCGCCTTTTCTGACTGCAGTGATGGAGGGCAAATATACTGATCGCTACCTGGAACAGGAAGGCGCGAATGCCCCCAAGGCAGAGCCAGGGGATATGCAGGCTATCGGAAGCTCGTTGGACTTTGTCGGTCTCAACATTTATGTGCCGCTGTATGTGCGCGCCGATGGATCGGTGAAGGGCTACGTCGTGGAGCCCATGCCCGCTTCGTATCCTCATATGGCTTCGCCCTGGATAAACTTGGGGCCTGAATGCATCTATTGGGGAGTACGTAATGTTTCGGATATTTGGAAGCCGAAGGCCCTCTACATCACCGAGAATGGCACTTCTTCCGATGACGTGCTCTCGCCCTCGGGGCGCATCGAAGACGTGGACCGCGTCATGTACCTGCGCAACCATCTGACTCATCTGCACCGGGCTGCGGCAGAGGGTTATCCCATCAAGGGCTACTTCTTGTGGAGCCTTCTGGATAACTTCGAGTGGGCAGACGGCTACAGCAAGAGGTTCGGTATCCACTACGTGGATTTCAAGACAATGAAGCGCACGCCGAAGTTGAGCGCAGAGTGGTACAAGGACGTGATCGCGCATAATGCATTGGAATAGCCGGACTCGAGCGGATCGCTGATCGGGCCGGCTTTCTGGCGGATGCTGACCTATTAACCTTTCAATGCATCGCTGGGTAGCCGGTTCAGTTCTTGGTTTCTTGAGAAGTTGTCCAGTCCGTTCCCCGACCTCGAGGCGGCGATTCCAAACGACAGTGTCCCTCCGACTCACGCTCGGCGGTTTGGGAACTCCTTTGCTGAGCGCAGCCTCAACCGAGGATTTGGTCAATCGAGAGTCATATATAATCAGATTTGCTGTTGAGCCGCACAGCGTTACCTCGTCGCAGTGGTGGAGGCGTCTTTCCGCCAACACAATGCTGATCCCGAGGTCGCCGCTCTAGAGATCACCATTGTTGCTGATCCTGGAGCAAGCGGTTCTACCGTGTGGAGAGATGGCCGAGTGGCTGAAGGCGGCGGTTTGCTAAACCGTTGTAGGGTCAAAAGCTCTACCGGGGGTTCGAATCCCCCTCTCTCCGCCATAGCCTATAAGTCGTTTATAATCAATAAACAGGACTCCATGTTACACATCGTGTGACACTTTTTATTTTGGAGAATCTGCAAGATAAAACCCGCAAAATCCGCTCCTGAGCTGTATTACCCCTTAGGAGCGTGGCATGAAAGCGCCAAAAGTTCGCCTCTATATCCGCGTCCGTCATCCAGATGGGCACTACTCTTACCTCGATCCAGCCTGGAATCGGAACCGCGCCCTTCGGGCGGGGTACGCCCTTGTTGCCGGTCAGCCCGAGCACCACCCCGAAGGGGTTTACTACCTCCGCTTTCTGCAGGGCTCCAAGCGAGTGTGGCAGTCTGTCGGCCCACAGCCGGATCGGGCACAGGCCGCTCTCCGAAACACCGAGCACGACCTCGACTCGATCGCCTTAGGCCGAACACAGGAACCAGCACCCGTCCATAATTCACCGCCGCAACGCGATCCCGTACCCCTGCATGTGCCGGTACCAGGGCTGCTGGCCGAGCCCTTGGCCTCCACGTCCGTTTCCCTGAAGGACGCGATCGACTCCTACCTTTCAGAGGTCCGCCGGTTCCGGTCGAAAAAGACCATCGCGGCCAGCGAGCATATCCTCAACCTCTTTGGATCAAAGTGCGCCAAGCTGACCGTTCAGGACATCGAGCGCAGTGACCTGCTCGATCACATGACGTTTTTGCAGGAACAGGGGCTGCACCCGCGCACTATCCACAACCACATCGCCCGCATTACGACCCTGCTGCGGTCGCACAAGATCCTCGGACTCCTCGCCCGACACGACAAGCCCCAGTACGACGAGAAGGTGCCGGATGCTTACGATTCGGACCAGCTCCAGGCGCTGTTCAGTGCCGCGCTCCCGGAGGAGCGCATCCTTTTCGAGTTCTTCCTTGGGACAGGATTCAGGGAGCAGGAGGTCATGTACTGCACCTGGAAGGACATCGACTTCAAGGGCAAGGTCGTCACCGTCCGGTCGAAGCCCGCGATGGGATTCCGGCCCAAGGACAAGGAGGAGCGGTCGGTTCCCGTCCCCAATTCATTGGTACATGCCTTGGCTGCCCGGAAAGCGGCGAGCACCTCGATCCT
>OBLU010002880.1_pt1 | contig 15665 bp, 11 predicted proteins | sample 1518681 | NCBI WGS metagenome assembly OBLU01 (sample SAMEA3539304, study PRJEB22396) | soil metagenome | biome: tundra; feature: field; material: soil | place: USA | collected 2010-05 | depth 0.15 m
AGCGCTCGCGCATGATGGTATCGGCGATGATGCCGTTGATCTCGACGGCGGTGACGTCGGTGCTGCCGCTGTAGAGGGCGCGGGCCACGTCCCAGCCGCCGCCGGGTCCGATGATGAGGGTTCTGGCGCCGGGGCGGACGGCGTAGGGGAGCGCGGGGCCTTGCAGGGTGAGGTCGCGGACGTTGTCCGGGGTGAGGTTGGCGAGATCGAATTTCGCGATGGCGGTGGCGGCGTCGGCATCGATGACGATGCTGTTACTGCCGTCGGCCTGGCGAACGATGCCGATGCGCGAAAGATCGTTCCACGTGGTGAAGATCTCATTGGCGATGGCCTGCCCCTTGGCGTGGCGGATGGTGAGCACGGGATGCTTGTGGTTGTAGACCAGGAAGGCGACCAGGGCGAGGGCCAGTGCCACGCTGCCGGCGCGCCCGCTGACCGACCCCGCCAGGCTGTGCCAGATGGCGGCGGCGGCGGCGAAGGTGACTGCGGCGGCGATCACGGTGTCCGGACCACCGACCAGTTTGAGCAAGGGCAGCAAGAGGAGGCATCCCACGGCGGCGCCGGCCAGATCGAAAAAGTAGACCCGGTTGACCTGCTGGATGGTCTCGCTGATCGCTAGCGAGACGATGGCGCCGGCAGTGAAGAAGGGCAGGGCGGTGGTGAAATAAACCAGAGCCAGGTCCCAGTTGGAAAGATTGTCTCCCTGGGCCAGAAGAACGGCGAGCGCCAGGATGACGAGCAGGCTATTGGCGACGCTGAGGCGCCCCAGGCGGGTGAACAGCGGCGCCTTCCAGCCGGCCACCACATAGGAAAACACTCCGCCCAGTCCCAGACCGAAGAGCGCGATAGAGATGGCGAGGAACGCGAAGTGGTAGTAAAACACCACCGAAAAGATACGGGTGAGAGCGAGTTCCACCAGGAGGGTCGCCATGGTGGTGAGAGCGACGCACAGGTAGACTTCGCGCGATTGAGCGGAGTGTAGTTTCACGGAGTCCAACTTCAATGGTAGTGGGTGGCGGCGAACCCGCGCCACTACTGAATGAAGATCAGCACGGAATTGCTGGCCGAAGTGTTGAACACGAGGCTCACGTAGACGTTGCCTTTGGGGGCATTGTCCGGAATCGTCACATTCACCTGGTAGAGCCCGGCGAAGCCCGGGCTGAGACCTGCGAACGATGGCACGGCGGTGGGGCTGCCGAATCCGCCGCCAAACACGACCATCGGCGTGGATGTCAAGCGGGCCAGCGGTTCGCTGGAGGGTGCGGGCTGCCCGGTAGCGACATAGGGGCTGGTCGGTCCCAACCCGATGGTCCATAGCGTCAATGTGTCGCCTGCTTTGGCGGCGTGAGTGGCCACGCCTGGAAAGGAGCCTTCGGGCATGGGCCGGCTATAATCCTGGTTGGTGACGACGCCGAACTGGCCGACACCGGCGAGCAACACCCGCGGCGCCCGTTGAGCGATGTCTACCGATACCAGGTTGCTGACCTGTCCGTCCTGCCTTTTGACTTGCACCAGCGACGTACCGAGGGGCGCATCGGTGGGAATCTGACAGTTGATCTGACCGTAGGATGTGTAAAACAGCGGCAGGGCCTGGCCGTTGAACAGGACTTGGGTGTCGCTGAGTTGGGTGGAGAGAGGCGGCGCACCGGCAGACGTGCCGTCTTTGGCGGACAGTTGCTGGCCTTTGACCGCCACAATGTCGCCCGGGGCAACCGGGTCGCCGGGAACATACGTCGCGTTGTCCTGTACGCCCTGGAAATCCAGAATGGGAGGGCCGGCGCCGACAATTTCCAGTTCCACCGGGACGGTGAGGCTGGTGGTATCGCCGAGCGCGCCTGCGTAGGCGGCGGCATTGGAGGTGAAGGCGATTCCGTCCTTGTAGGTTCCAGGGGCCAGCGTGCCGGGGTTGATGGTAAGGACAACCCCATCGGGTATCAAGCCGCCGAGCGAGTAAGGGGTGGCAGTGATCCAGGCGGCGCCGGACGTCTTGGCGTCCTGCAGATGCAGGGTTCCCTGCCCCAGATTAGCCAGCGTAATGGCGGTCGTGTAGACGGGCGCGCCTTGCGCCAGGCGGACGTGGAGAAGGCTGGTGGAGGGTTGGGCAATCGGCTGCGCGGTCACTCGCATGGTGACCTGGATGGTCTTATTGTCGGGAGTGAACGTGGAACCCGAAGTGGCGATGGTGGCGGGGTAGGTTCCCTGCGCCATGCCGGCGGCGGGGGCAAAGTGGACCAGGTAAGGGAGCGGGAAGCGGAAACTACCGGCGCCATCCAGCGCGAGCGAGAGCCACGCACCGCCATCGTTGGTCTTGACGGTGGAGGCGAGCTGGCTGTTGGTGGAGAAGCGCAGATCGCGGGTGGAACCGGGAGCCACCGAGACATCCATGCTGCCCGGTATGACGCCGCCGATTTGTACGGTGACGGTGATGGTTTGGGGCGCATCGACGGCGTTGGGGTCGCTCACGGTGACGATGCCGGTGGCGGCTCCGGCGGGCAGGGCGGAAGTGTTCAAGACGAACTGGAGCGGGGTGCAGAGCGCGACGGCCACCGACAAACACGCACGCTGGGCGAGTTTCGTGGGGACGATCCAGGAAACCGACGAGGAGAGGCTCAGGTTGAGCGAACCATCGGCGGCGTTATAAGCCTCCAGCGTCTGCGTTTGCAGGGCGCCGCCGCTGGCGCCTTGGGCGATGGAGAGCGGCCCGACGGTGGACGATGCCAGACGCAATTTGGGAGCCGCGCGCAGACTCGCTGCACAAAGCAAACCAACCGCGGCCAGCGCGGCGGCACGTCGATGGCTCAGACCCACTCGAGAGCCCCCTTCTTATAGGCCCAAATGTAACCGACGGCCAGGATGACCAGGAACACCGCCACTTCGGCTACGCCGAACCATTGCAGCTGGCGGTATCGGACGGCCCATGGGAATAAGAAGACGGTCTCAACGTCGAAGATCACAAAGAGGATGGCGATGATGTAGAAACGTACGGTGTAGCGGCCGCGGGAATCCGAGGCGGCCTTGATGCCGCACTCGTAGGCTTCCAGTTTGACCGCGAAGGGCGCCGAAGGGCGGATCAGTTTCGCCGCCATAATGGCAACCACCGGAAAGCAAATCGCAATGGCCAAGAAAATGAAAATCGGGATGTAGCCGCCAGGCATGGCAACACTATAACACGGAGTCCGAGCTGGGCTCGGATGGACAAGGCGAAGCCTTATCCCACTGATAGAATGCAGGGATGGACTCACTCAACGGTAAGAACGCCATCGTTACGGGCGGCACGCGGGGCATCGGCCGCGCCATCGCCGAGCGGCTGCTGCGCGACGGCGCCGCGGTAGCCATTTGCGGACGCACGCAGGCATCCGTCGATCGGGCCGTCGCCGAAATGCAGTCGCTCGGCAGGATCTTCGGAACGGTAGCCGATGTCAGCCGGGTGGAAGGCGCACGCGCGCTGTTTGCCGCCGTGGACGGCGAGTTCGGCGGACTGGACATCCTGGTCAACAACGCCGGTCAGGGCCGTTTCCGGAAAGTGGGTGAAATGACGCCCGAAGAGTGGCACCTCAACATCGATCTCAATCTGAACGGGGCTTTCTACTGCGCGCACGAGGCGCTGGCCCGCTTCGCCGCGCGGGGCGGCGGATTCATCGTGAACATCTCCAGCCTGGCGGGGCGCAACGCCTTCAGCGGGGGCGCCGGCTACAACGCGTCAAAATTCGGCCTCAACGGTTTCAGCGAGGCGTTGATGCTGGACCACCGGCACGACAACGTGCGCGTCAGCTGCATCATGCCGGGCAGCGTGGACACGGAATTTTCCGGTACTCCGGGGAAACCCCGACCCGCGGACACGAGTTGGATGATCGCTCCGGAAGACGTCGCCGAAGCGGTATATATGGTGTTACGGATGCCGGCGCGCACCATGGTCAGCCGCGTGGAAATTCGTCCGTCGCGTCCACCAAAGTGACTATTTCGCACGTTTGATTCCCGCCCCACCATCTGGCACTCAACGTGCTAGGTCGAAATGGTGAAGGGGTGCGATAACGACAAATGGGGCGCCTGAACCAACAACTCAATCCAGCCCAGACCGGATTTGAGGCTGAAAAGCTGGACTCGGATCTGCGTAAGCGGGTTGTAGGCCAGGACGAGGCCATTCAGCAGATCATCAGCATCTATCAAACTCACCTCGCCGGCATGTCCAGTCCCGGAAGACCAATCGGCAATCTTCTGTTCCTGGGACCTACCGGAAGCGGCAAGACGCGGCTGGTGGAAGCCACGGCGGAGAGCCTGGTGGGCGATCCGCGCGCGGTAATTAAGATCGATTGCGCGGAGTTCCAGCATAGCCACGAAATCGCCAAACTGATCGGCTCGCCTCCCGGATACCTCGGGCATCGCGAAACCCACCCCCTGTTAAGCCAGGAGGTCCTGAACCAATACCATACCGACAAGATTCAGTTGAGTTTCGTGCTCTTCGATGAAATCGAAAAGGCCAGCGACGCGTTGTGGAATCTGCTGCTGGGAATCCTGGACAAGGGCACGCTGACCCTGGGCGACAACCGCCGGGTAGATTTCTCCCGGGCGCTGGTATTTATGACCAGCAACCTGGGCGCCACGGAGATGGGCTCGATGCTCCGCCCCAACCTTGGCTTCGCGGCCGGCGATGGCGAGCGCCAACATGCCGCGGGTGTCGTCGATGAAGCTCTCGGCGCAAAGGTGGCGCGCGCGGGGGTGGAAGCCGCGAGGCGCAAGTTCTCACCCGAATTCATGAATCGCATCGATAAGGTTGTGGTATTTCACCCACTCGGTGCGCCGGAGTTGCGTAAAATTCTTACAATCGAGCTGAATGTGGTGCAGCAACGCATCTTCAACGCCGCCAACTCAGCCCCGTTCGTCTTTATGGTCACGGAGGCGGCCAAAGACTTCCTGCTGGTGGAGGGCACAGACCTGAAATACGGCGCCCGTCACCTCAAGCGAGCCTTGGACCGGCACATGGTTCACCCGTTGTCGAACCTGATCGCCACTGGTCAGTTGCGCGGCGGAGATCTACTGCGGGTGGATTTCAACCCGGCGCTCGGCTCCCTCACTTTCTTCAAGGATGCCGAGGATATGCCGGCTTACGTGATGGCCCGGATGGTCGACAATTCGGTGGCGCCACCGGCGGGTAAGCTGGCGGCGGGCGCGGTCGCTGAGCCCACGCGCGCGGCGCACAACGCCAAAAGCACCAACAAACGCTAGGGTGGGACAGGCACTGGCCTTGCGTGGTCTGTCATACCTCGCAAAAGCATCGCTGGTTGACAGGCGACAAAAGGCGATCGTCTGTCCCACTGGGCAGATCCCTGCGTCACTTTGGTACCATACCGCGTAAGTGAAACTTCCAGCAGAGATGCAGAGTTCCCGACTCATGCGGGCCATGTTCCACACAGTGGCGCCGCGATATGATTTCATCACCCGGACTTTTTCCTACGGCATGGACCGCCACTGGAAACGCACCGCCCTGGAGCGCGCCCATCTCCCCGCGCAGCCGGTAGTGCTCGATCTGGCCTCCGGCACCGGCGATTTTTCCCTGATGGTCAAGCAGCGATTCCCCGGATCGCACGCCGTCGCGGTAGATATTACCGAGCGCATGCTGCAGCTGGCGCACAGTCGCGGGGTAGAGCGTACGGTGTGCGCGGATGCCGGCATGCTTCCCTTCCCGGACCACTCATTCGACTGTGTCTTCGTGGGTTACGGACTACGCAATTTTCCCGATCTCGGCCTTGCGGTCCGCGAGATCGAACGCGTCACCCGTCCCGGCGGGTCGCTGGTCTCGCTGGATTTCTTCCTGCCGGCGAACGCCGTCCTGCGCCCGCTGTACCTGGCCTACCTCTATGCGCAAGGCACATTCTGGGGCCTGGTCCTGCATGGCCGCGCCCGAGTCTATACCTACATCCCCGATTCGCTGCGGAGTTTTGTCTCCATCGACGAATTTTCGTCGCTGCTGCACCGCACGGGCTACCGCCGGGTGGATGCCCACCGTTACATCCTGGGCGGCATCGGGCTGCACTGGGCCGTCAAAGGCTAGGGCAGCCACGTGAACGAACGCCTTCGCGCCAACGACTACCGCTTCATCCTCATCTGCGCGGCGCTGCTGGCGGTCACTACGTGGTTCAGCGTGCGCAACTTCCACCGTGCCTTCCCGGAAGCCTCCATCGATTTCAAGGTGAGCCGCGACGACGCCCGCAACGTTGCCGGGAAGTTTCTGAGCGATCAGGGCTATCGCCTGGCGGACTACCGGCAGGCCGCGCAGTTCACCTTCGACGACGAGGCCAAGACGTTCCTGGAACGGGAACTCGGCCTGGAGCGCGCCAACCGCATCATGGGTAAGCGCGTCCGCCTGTGGCGCTGGGGGTATCGCTGGTTCCGTCCGTTGCAGAAGGAAGAGTACAACGTCGAGATCACGCCGCTCGGCCAACTGGCGGGATTCGAACACGAACTGCCCGAGGATGCGGCGCGTCCGGCTGCCAGCACAGGGGAGGCGCGCGCCCTGGCGGAAGACTTCCTGCGCGCCCGCCTGGGCCGCGACCCCGGCGCGCTGGATTTCGTCGAGGCCACCGACGCCGCGCGCCCCCATCGCATCGACCGCACGTTCACCTGGAAGGAGCGCGATTTTCAGGTGGGCGACGCCACCAACCGGTTGGAGGTCACCGTCCTGGGCAACGAGGTGGGCGGCTATAGGGAATACCTCAAGATCCCGGAACAGTGGAAGCGCGATTATCAGCGGCTACGTTCCAAGAACGAAGTCGCCTCGGCTGTCGATACCGCCGTGATGCTGGTGCTGGTGGTGGGCATGGTGATCGTGATCGTGCTGCGCGTGCGGCGCCACGATGTGCCGTGGCGCCGCGCCGCCATGGTCGGGCTGGCCGCCATCGTGCTCGGCTTCCTGGCGCAGTTGAATGAGTTCCCGCTGCACGAGTTCGGCTATCCCACGACGGATTCCTACGGTAGTTTCCTTTCCCGCGAGTTTCTCAACGCGCTGCTCACGGCGCTGGGCGCGGGCGGCCTGCTGTTCGTCCTCACGGCGGGCGCCGAACCGCTCTATCGCGAAATGTTCGGTGACAAGATTTCGCTGGGCAATCTCTTCACGCTGCGCGGCCTGCGCACCAAACGCTTTTTCCTGGGTTCCATCCTCGGCATCACCCTGACCGGGGTCTTCATCGCCTACCAGACCGGGTTCTACATTGTGGCTTACCGTTACGGCGCATGGTCGCCGGCCGACGTGCCCTACACGGACCTGCTGAACACCAGATTCCCGTGGGCCTTCGTCCTGTTCGGCGGTTTTCTGCCCGCCGTGAGCGAAGAATTCCTCTTCCGCATGTTCGCCATCCCGTTTCTGCGCAAGCTGACGCGCAACATGGCGATTGCCGTGGTGCTGGCCGGCTTCATCTGGGGTTTCGGCCACGCCAGTTATCCGCAGCAGCCCTTCTACATACGCGGCGTGGAAGTGGGCATCGGCGGCGTGGCGCTGGGCATCGTCATGCTGCGCTTCGGCATCCTGCCGACGCTGGTCTGGCACTATTCGGTGGACGCCATGTACAGCGCCATGCTGCTGGTGCGCTCCGAAAGCCTGTACTTCAAGCTCTCCGGGTTGGGTGCGGCGGGAATCATGGTGCTGCCCGTGCTGATCGCCCTGGCCGCGTACTGGCGTCACGGAGGCTTTGCGCCGGAGACGGGACTGTTGAACCGCGAGAACGCCGCCGAACCCGAGACGCGCCACGAAGCGCTTTCCGACGCGGATGCCTCAGCGGCGCCCGCCGCCGAATCGGCGCCGCCCGATTCGGTGCCCTACCGCCCGTTGGGCGTCCCGCTGCGCTGGGCAAGCGCCGCGCTGCTCGCTCTCGGATTGGCCTCGCTGGCCATCCCGGTGGCTCACTTCGGCGAATCGCCGGATTACAGGCTCTCGCGCGAACAGGCGCGCGCCGCTGCGGACGTCTTCCTCAAATCGCGCGGCCTCGACCCGGCGGCGTTTCAGCACGTCACCTACCCCGCCACCCATTGGGACGGCCCCGATGCACTGGCCGGCAAATACTTCCTGGAGCGCCTCCCGGTGCGCGCCGCCTCCGCCCTGTTCGAGCGCAACCGTCCCATGCAGGTGTGGATGACGCGCTATTTCAAATCGCTCGACCCGGAAGAGATTACGGTCAGCGTGCACCCGGAAACCGGCAAAGTCACCGGCTTCGGCCACACCATCCCGGAGACCCGTCCGGGCGCGGACATCCCGACCGAAGACGCCCGCGAAATCGCCGCCCGATTCGTGGCATCGCTGGGATGGGACACCACCGCGATGGACCTCAAGGAGTCGTCCGCGGAGAAGAAGAAGGCGCGCCGCGACTACTCACTGATATGGGAAGCGCGCCCCGGCGACGCGCGTAATGTGGACCAGACCCGCTGGCGCGTGGGGGTGAGCGTTGCCGGCGACCGCGTCACCGCGGCGCGCGGCTTCTGGAAACTGCCCGAGGCGTGGGAGCGCTCCCGCGAACAGGAAAACGCTCTCGCCATCGCCGTCACCGTAGTCAGGATCGCGGCGATCGCGGGCCTGGTGGTCTATGCCCTGTGGCTCCTCATCCATGGCACGCGCCAAGGCGTGGTCCGCTGGCGCGCCGCCATCCGCCTGGCGCTGCCCGCCACGCTGATTTTCCCCGTCGCGCCGCTGCTCTCCGCGGGCCTGATGCTGAAGGGATACCGCACGGATGTGCCGCTAGAGACCTTCCAGGCGATGACCTATCTCTCGCTCGCCATGGGAGCCATCTTCGGCTTCCTGCTGATGGGCGCCGCCGCTGCCGTGGTGGTCACCTTCTATCCCGATGCCGTCCCCGCGCTGCGCCGCGGAAACCGCGCCGTCATGGCTGCGGACGCGGTCGCCGCCCTGCTGGCGGGCGCCGGCATCGCTCTCATTCTCCATCGGTTCGAAGGCATCCTGCTGGACCGCTTCCACGCGCAGGCCTTGCTTTCGATCGGCAGCCCCGACATCATCGCCAGCGCCGCGCCCGCCGTGGCGGCCCTCGCCGACGCCGTCCGCGTTTTGCTGATCGATGCCGCCCTGCTCGGCCTGCTCGCGCTCCTGGCCTGGCAACTGACGAGGCCCTGGATGCGCTATGCCGCGGCACTCCTCGCCCTGTGCGCCACCGTCCCCGGGCAGGTCCGCACCCCCGGCGAGTTCCTGCTGCACTACACGCTCTCGCTCGCCGCGGCGGCCGCGGGCGTCGCTTTCTGCTGGTTCTTCGCCCGCCGCAATTATCTGGCATATGCGCTGGCCATCTGGCTGGTGGCGCTGCGCACGCCCATGATGCAACTGCTCGGCACCGGCAATGCAACGCTCCAGATGCAGGGGTGGCTGATCGCCGGCCTGGGGATCGCAACCTTAGTGTGGGCTGTCGCGCCGGTTCTGCTCGGGCGCGGTGCGGCGGATCGTATATAATCATCGGGACATGACAGACCACGGAAGGCGATGGTCTGTCCCACCTATATGAAGAAAAGAACTGCACTCTTCCTTGCCGTGACAGTGGCGGCGTCGGCGCTCATCGTTTTCGCGCAGGCTCCGCCGCCTCAAACTCCGCCGCCGGCGGCGGGGAGAGGCGCTGGCCAGCAGCCCATGCCGCCGGGCCCGAATCCGAATTCGCAATACCGGCTGGGTCCCGACTCCATGCCGCAGGAAGGCGTGCCGAAGGGCGAGATCCGCGGGCCGTACACGCTGCCGAGCAGCGTCTATCCGGGGACGCAGCACACGTATTGGGTATACGTGCCGGCGCAGTACGATCCGGCGGCGCCGGCGAGCCTGATGGTGTTCCAGGACGGGCAGGCGTTCAAGGACGAGAACGGCGATTTGCGCGCGCAGAACGTGATGGACAACCTGATCTACCGGCGGGAGATCCCGGTGATGATCGGCGTGTTTATCAACCCGGGCCGGCGGCCCGACCAGGTCGAACCCAGCCCGCAGACCGGTTGGGGCGATGGCACCACCAATCGCGGCATCGAGTACAATACGCCGGACGAGAAATACGCCCGCGTGATTACCGAAGAGCTGCTCCCCGCGCTCAACAAGGAGTACACCATCTCGAAGGACCCGGAACAGCGCGGAATCGGCGGATCGAGCTCCGGCGCCATCGCCGCGTTCATGGTGGCATGGGAGCGCCCCAACCAGTTCCGTAAGGTGCTGAGCAATGTGGGCAGTTTTGTGAATTTGCAGGGCGGCTATGTGTATCCGGAGCGCGTGCTGGCCAGCGAGAAGAAGCCGATTCGGGTGTACCTGTGCGACGGGCGGAACGACAACCGCGGCCTGCGCGGCGGGGTTTACGACGAAAAGCGCGATTGGTTTTACCAGAACGTCCGCCTGATGAAGGCGCTCACGCAGAAGGGTTATGACGTGAACTACTCCTGGAGCATGAACCTTCACGGGCAGAAGTTCGGCGGCATGATTCTGCCGGAGATGATGCGCTGGCTGTGGCGCGACGGTCCGGTTTCCACGGATGTCAACGACATGGTGGAGCGCAGCTTCCGCCAGCCCGCGGCGAAGAAGTAGGACAGGCCTCCTGGCCTGTCTTCCCGCGGACTCATACCTCACCGCGCGGGCGGATTGAGGAACGCGGCGATGTCCCTGGCGGCCTTGGTTTCCACACCGGGTTTTTGCAGGAAGCCGAGATCGCGGAACCACTCGATGAAGCGGTATTGCCAGGTGCCGAACGGCGTGTCGTTGCGGTCGGTCAGACCGCCGGTCATGCGGCTGCCATCGGGCAGGGCGTCGCCGGGATGGCGCCCGTTGCCGTAAATGTGCATCTCGATGTTCGGCACGCCGATTGCCAGCATCGCGCTGAAGTACTCGATTGCCCAGACCGCATGAACCCGGTCGCCCGAACCGCCGCATACGAGGAATGCCGGCGGCACATTGCGCGGAATCTCCGGCGCGGTGCGATTGCGCGCGAAGGGCGAGGGACCGGGGTAAATGATGCCCACGAAGTCGGGGCGCGCGGAGATTCCCGCCAGGGGATCGCCGGGGCCGGCATTTTTCTGGTCAAAATCCGCGAACAGGACCGCCGCCGGCGCGGCCAGCTCCGCGCCCGCCGAGAAGCCCATGATGCCGATCTTATTCGGATCGATGCCCCATTCTTTGGCGTAGGCGCGCACCAGGCGGACGGCTTGTTGGGCATCGTTGACCGCGTCCTTCTGCACGTCGTAGCCGTCCTTGCGCAGGCGATTCCGCAGGATGACGGTGTTGACCCCGTAGTTGTAGAAGTAGGGAACGAAATCGGCGCTTTCCGAGCCGACGTTGAGCGTGTTGTGCCCGCCGCCCGCCACCAGGATCACGGCGGCGCCCGTATTCAGCCCGCGATCCACCGTGTGTACTTCGATGGACGGATTGTGGATGTTGACGATGCTGTTGATGCGCCCCGGCACGGCCTGGCTCAGGTTGTACTGCTCGGCCTCGCGGACGCGCTCGGCTTTGAGGAACGGCGAGCCGGGCGGATAAAGCGGGACCACCACGCCGCCCGGCAGGATGGGCAGCGGAGCGTACGGAGTGTCGGCCGCCGGCCCCGGCTTGGGCACGGCAAGCGGCGCGGGAAGCGGAGGCAGCGGCGCGCGCGGGGCTGTTTGGGCGCCGGCCATAGCCGCCGTCAGGAGCAGCGCGGGAAGGAAGGCTCCCATAATTCTTCCTTGCATAACCCTACGGCTGCAGCGCCACCGTGGCTTTTCCGGCGGGACCGTTGTAGATCAGCTCGACCGACTTGAGGCCTTTGGTCTTACCTCCGTACTGGAAGAAGATCAGTCCGGCCACGGGGAGTGCCCGGTCGCCTTCGGGCAGGGTGGCTTTCTGCACCTTCTGTTCCATGGCGCGCCGTTCCGGGAAGGTCATCTTGGGCACCGGGGGCGGGTCGTTGGACTGACCCTGACCGCCGCTGTCGCCGGTGCTCATGCTGGATTTTTTCTCCACCTTGACGGGCGGCTCCCACTCGGGATCTTTGAGTGAGCTGAGCACCACGCCATATGGTTGGCCGGGCAAGGGCGACTTCTTGGTGTTGATGCGCAGCGAAAAGTCGCCGATGGCTAACTTGGCACGCGCCTCCGCAGGACCGAAGAACCCCACTTCGACCACCAGGTAGTCCTCCGTGGTGAGCGAACCTTGCGGCGTGCCGACGGCATGTCTCGTGAACTCGGCCGCAATCGTCACCGTGCCCGCCTGAGCGTGGGCCTGGTACTCGGCTGGAGAAATCCGCGGCGGCATGCCCTTGGACTCGATGACGGGCGCGGCCTTACCGGGCGCGGTATCGGGTGCGGGCGCAGGAGCGGGAGCGGTTTGCCCTGATGCGCACAGGCAGAGGGCGCTAATCGAGATGGCAGTCTTCAACACAGGAGAAAGTTGCATTCCAGCTTACAAGCTAGCATAGCTGGGGCACTTCGGTTACATTGAAGCTGTGTTCGCCGCATGAAGACCGCCGTCACCCGCGACCTGGCGCAGATCCGCGTCCAAATCGAGGAGTTCCTGAAAAACGCGCGTGAGCCCGCCCTGCTCGAACCCGGCGAGGAGCTGCTGCCCCTCAGTGGGGAGAATTACTCGCTCGAAATGCGCGGCTCGCGACTCACCCTTCAGGCCTGGGACCGGACGCGCAACTGGAGCCGCCGCCTGACCGCCATCACGGAGAGCGGTAACGCGCGCCTGGCCATGACCGTGGAACACTTCGCCCGCCGCGAAGGACAGATGTTCCTGCTCGATCTGGGCCGCCGCTCCGGCGCGGAGCTGAGCAAACGCACCGGCCGTCTGGTGTTCCGCGAGCGCTTCCGCCTTTTCCTGCGCCGTCAGTTCCCCGAGTGGACGCTGGCCGAGGTCAGCGCCGAAGCCGACCTGGAACACTCGCTCTCGCCCGCCTTCCCGCGCGCCTACCTGAAGCATGGGCAACACGGCTGGGCGGCGATCGCCTGCCCGCCCGATGGCGATGCTTCCGCGGTCCTCACGTTTGGCCTCATCTGGCTGGCCTACCTGCGGGCGCGCGAGCGCCGGGTGGCGCTCGAAGGGCTGGCGGTATACTTCCCCGCCGGGCAGGAGCGCGGCGCCGCGCTCCGCGTCCTCTGCCTGGATGCCCGGTCCGCCCGCTTCGAACTCTTCACCTACACCCCTCAGGACGACATGGTGCGCGCCGAACCGCGCGATTACGGCAATCTGGATACCCGCCTGGAACCCTGCCGCCGGCCCGCGCCCAACATCGCCGAGCCCTGGCAGGAGATCGGCGATCTTCCCGGCGTGGAGCGCATTTCCCAACACGATGGACGCACCAGCCTGCGGGTGCGCGGCATCGAGTTCGCGGAACTCCGCGGGGGCGACCTTTTCTTCGGGCTCGCCGAACGCCGGCCGGCACGCGCACAGCACGCGGCGGAAATTGCGCGGCTCGCCGGTGAGCTCGACCGCGCGCGGCAGCCCGGCGCCGATACCGCGCACCCGCTCTACCGGCAGTATCCCGAGGCGTGGCTGGAATCTCAGGCGCGCGCGCAAATCGAAACCCTCGATGCCACCCTGTGCCGCGACCCCATCTACGGACAGGTGCCGGCTTTTGTGGCCGGCCAGCGCGGCGTCCTCGATCTGCTGGCGGTGGACCGCACCGGCCGGCTTACCGTGGTGGAGTTGAAGGCCAGCGCCGACCCGCACCTTCCACTCCAGGCGCTCGACTACTGGGTGCGCGTCAAGTGGCACCTGGACCGGGGCGAGTTTTCCGCCAACGGCTACTTCCCCGGCATCGAACTGCGCGCCGACCCGCCGCGCCTCCTGCTGGTCTCGCCATCGCTCGAATATCACCCCACCACGGAGACGATACTGGGCTTTTTCGCACCGGGCATTGAGGTGGAACGGGTCGGCTTGGCGGTAGAATGGCGTAGGGGGTTGCACGTCATGTTCCGCCTGAATGGCGCGCAGCGTCCCCAGTGACCTCTATGCTCAACGTCCTCAAGCAAGCCAAGTCCGCCTTCTCCCTGCTGAGCGCGGACGAAATCCGCAAACAGGCCGACCTGCCCGTGCACTTCGGGCTGGTGGCCGATAGCAGCGCCGCCTATGCGGAAATGGAGGAGTTCCTGGCGCCCTCCACGCTGCCGCGCCAGGAGTGGCGGCAGCGCATCAGCCAGGTGCATCGCGCCAACGATGCCAGCGTTCCCGGCCACGTGGATATCGTGCTGTACGAGCCGGGTCTTCCCTGCCCGGCGGGCGCGTATAGCTTTCGTCGCGGCGAGGAAGAGTCCACCTGCGCGGAGATCTTGAAGGATAAGACGGAGCTGGATCTTGCCCTGGGCCGCCAGTTCCTGCCGTTCCGGCGTCCGGTGGTGGATCGCATTATCCAGTTGGTATCGCGCGAGAACGCCTTGTTCGCCATCGCCTCGGCACTTCCCAACGTGGTGCCGAGCATGATCGAACTTCCCTGGGCGTTCGGCGAGTTCGCTACCGATACGGCGTTCCTGACGGTGAATCAGGTGCGCATGGCGTTTCAGATCGCCGCCGCCTGCGGGAAGGAGGTCGGGCTGGGCAAGCAGAAGAGCGCGGTGCTGACCATTGCCGCCGGCGCCTTCGGATGGCGCGCGCTGGCCCGCGAACTGGTGGGCCACATCCCGCTGGGCGGCGGACTGATCCCCAAGGGGGCCATCGCCTATGCCGGAACATACCTGGCCGGCAAGGGACTGGAATACCTCCACGTACACGACGGCGAGCCCACGGCGTCGCAGCGCAAGCAGCTCTATCAGGAGGGTCTGGAGCACGGCCGCAGCTTCGCCAAAACCGTGCATCTGGGCGCAAATCGGGCGTAAACCTTTCGGCCGTCGCATGCGTCGTACAATGTGATGAAGAAACCGAGGGGGACGCTTATGCAATTGGCTTATGTTGCCGGAATTGCTTTAGTTTGTGCAACTCTGGGGTTCGCCGACACCATCACGCTGAAAAGCGGACGGGTGATCAATGGCACGTATCTCGGCGGCACCGCCCGCACCGTTCGAGTCGACGATGGCGTCAATGTGCGGACGATCGACGTGTCGGATATCGCGCGCATCGAGTTCAGCGGCAATTCCGTGGAAAGCTCTTCCCGGAACTCGGGCGGATATTCCAACGGGCCCACCCTGCGAAGAGCCCCCTCAAGTTCCAGTTCCGATTCGAGCGATGTGCCTACCCTGCGCAGGGCCCCTTCGACTTCGAGCGCCGACTCGGACCCGGACCCCGACCGGCCGGTGTTGCACCGCAGCCCGGAAAACGTGATGCGGCCCGACGATTCCGCTCCTCCGCCTCCGCTTCCGCCTCCGGTGGCCACCGGCACGCTTCCCGCCGGCACGAACCTGGTGATCCGCATGATCGAGTCAGTGGATTCGGAGACCAACCGGGTGGGCCAGAGTTTCCGCGCCAGTTTGGATCAGCCGGTGATGGTGGACGGCCAGACGGCGATCCCGCGGGGCGCCGATGCGGTGGTCAAACTGGTGGACGCCAAGGATTCCGGCAAGCTCACGGGGCGGGCCGATCTGACGCTCGCGCTGCAATCGGTGAGCATCAACGGACACTTCGTGGATATCAACACGCAGAGTATCAGCAAGGAAGGCGCTTCGCAGGGTGCGAAGACGGCGAAGGTGGCGGGCGGCACGGCGGCGGTGGGGGCAGTCATCGGCGCCATCGCCGGCGGCGGCAAGGG
>OBLU010002882.1_pt1 | contig 15659 bp, 10 predicted proteins | sample 1518681 | NCBI WGS metagenome assembly OBLU01 (sample SAMEA3539304, study PRJEB22396) | soil metagenome | biome: tundra; feature: field; material: soil | place: USA | collected 2010-05 | depth 0.15 m
ATCGACCTTCGATTCAATCCTATGTCCATTAAGGTCCAATTACAAGCGGACTGAACGAACTCGCCCGAAAACCTCCCCGAATCTGGGAATATCCCGGCTGCCGGGCGGCCTTGCGAGTCCGCGTCCGTGCTAAAATTGCCGTTGGAGCGTATCTGCAACGCGTCGCCGGTCCACCTATTTTGATCCAACATTATCAAAATAGGGAGTCCGACTCGATCACTGTGCGCTGGTGAGCAAGCTCCTGGCCTAGGGCCCCCACGGGCTCTGCGCAAGGGAGAAGCCTGAAGGCGCTCGGCGGACAACCCGCCCCGTTTACAAACGTGGGTCAATAACGGGGGTCGGCACAGCCGAGCGATGCGCTCCAATCCTCTAGCGGCCGGCCTTAGCGCTTGGCCGGTGTTTTCTGGATTCGCGGAGCGTACTGGTTTGTAATTACCATTTTGCCTTTGCTAGTCGCCACCGACGTGACCACCTGCTTTGGCAGAAGGTACGGTTGCGCTTCGCCCGGCAAAGACGCCTTTTGAAAGTCCCCCTCAGAATGGAAACTCAGGACTTGCACGTCCCCGAAATCGGCAACCTTTGCCGTGGCCGGAAGGTTGGTAACGTCAAAGCTGAAATGCTGGAACACCAGGTCGTTCGCGGGATCGCCGGCGAGGCGGAATTGCGCGGAAATACAGAGTTTCTCGGGGAAAACCCAGTTTCTCAATAGCTTGAACTCAGGGCATTCCCCGTCCTTGGCGCTCACAAGAAACGGTCCGCCCGGCTGGGCCGGCTGCTGGATTTCAAGATGAGGAGACCAGTCCTTCGCCGGCGCCAGGCGCATCGCTGCGGCGAACACCGCCAGGTCGCCGCTCAGGCTGTCCCGCAGCGCCCGGGTGTTAAACCATCCGGAGTTCGAACGGAACGAGAACTTGCCGGCTTCCTGGTTGTATCCGCGAAAAACGAAGCGAACCGACGATTGCGAACGCCGCTTCAGTTTCCCGCGCGCGTCGGTCACGACCGTCGTTACCGCGACGTCCATGGGCAACTCGGCGGAATCGCGGAAATACATCTTGGCCAGCGCTGTTACGCGGCCGGCATCCAGTCCCGCCGGGCGGGCGGGACTGGTCTGGCCGTAACCTGGCGCCTGGCAGCACGGCATGACCATCAGGATCAGCAACCCGATTCTTCTCATCCCCGAAATAACTCCTTGCTTATGATAGAGCGGCTCTGCGCGCCGGGGTTCCACCCGTTTCGGCGGGCGTGTCAGAGAACGTCCGCGAAGCCGCTCTTCATGTGCCGGAAAAAGAGCCCGCCCGCGACGAACACGACAGCCCCAAAAACCAGCGCGATCCCCAGGTCCCCAGCCCTTGGCGCAACGGAGTAGATGAGCATTGCCCGATAGCCGCGCACTACGTACGCCATCGGGTTGGCCGCCAGCAGATATTGGGTCCAAGCCCGCTTCTGATAATAATCCTCGGTCAGAAAGATGGGAGTCACCCAGAACCAGAACGTCAAGACCACGCTCAAGACCTGCGCCGTATCCCGCAGGAATACGTGGAGGCTGGCGACGATCCATCCCAAACCCACTGCCATCAACCCGATCGCGAACACGTACGCAGGTAGCAGGAGCAGGAAGGCGCTGATCTGGTTCTGCCAGACTCCTGCGACCACGACCAGCAGCAACAGTGCGAGTGCGTGGCCAACCAGTGCGGAGAGGAATATCGAAACTGGTACGATCTCAGCAGGGAAGACGGTTTTCGTGATCAGGTTCGCCTGCTCCAGAAGGCTCGATGCGGAGCGCTGCAGCGTCTCGCTGAACAGCATCCATGGCAACATGCCCGCAAAGAGAAACAGCGAGTAATTCCGCACACCGGGAGGGGGCTTCTGGTTCAGGCAGACCTGGAATACGAAGGTCCAACTCAGAAGCAGCACCAGCGGTTGAATCAGTCCCCAAATCCACCCTATGGCCGAACCGACGTACCGCTGCTCGAAATCCCGGCGCACGAGCTGGAAGAGCAGGCTCCGCCGCTCCACCAAATTCCGCAAAAATAGCGTTCCCGGGATTCGTCTCGTCACGCTGAGTTTGAAAATACCAATTTTATCAACAACTTGCAACCGAAAATGAAGCTTGACACACTTGGCGCATGTTGGTACAGTTCTAATTTCGCCAATCGGTGTGTCAAATAGCCCCACCGGGCCCAAGGGAATGAGGAGCCGGGTTTTGCCCGGCAATTCGTCCCGAATCCAAGAGGTCCCGGCCGGAGAAGACTATGAATCAGGGGTACTTCGTCGTAGTGCTGGCCCATTCCATACAGGGCCGGCTTCGCCGTATTCATATTCCGCATCAGGCAGTCTACGTCATTCTGCTCCTCGCTCTCCTCGGTGGCGTCTCGGTTTTCGGGTTTGTCGCCAGCTATGCCCGCATGGTGTGGAAGGTCGGCAATTACAACACCCTGCGGCAGGAAGCCGATAACCTCCGCGTGCGGTATCGGGATCTTCAGAAAAAAGTATCCGAAAAAGACACCCAGCTCGCCACCCTGGAGATGTACGCCAAGGAAGTCTCCGTCGCCTACGGCATCAAGCAGAAACTGGAAGGTCCGGCGGACATTTCGGCCGAGGGCGCGCTGGTTCCGACGTTCCCGGAGAGCATTCAGGATTACAGCTTCCTGCGCAGGGCCGACCAGATTTCGTTCAAGCACAACGCCGCGCGGCGTTTCCAGCCCACTGTTTCCCGTCCTTCCGTCTGGCCTGTCGTGGGCCGTCTCATGGACGGATTCGGAAAACGGCTGGACCCGTTTGCGGGTGAAGGCGAGCGGGAGTTCCACACGGGCGTGGATATCAGCGCTCCTCCCGGCGTGGCCGTGAAAGTGACTGCCGATGGCATCGTCACCCTCGCCCAGCCTACCGCGGGAGGCTACGGGCGCATGGTGGTCGTGGACCACGGCGGGGGACTGGAGACCTACTACGCGCACCTTTCGCATATCTTCGTCCAGGTCGGCCAGGGAGTGCGCCGCGGAGAGACGATCGGAGCCGTAGGCAGTACGGGCCGCGTCACCGCGCCGCACCTGCACTACGAAGTCCGCATGGCCGGCAACCCCGTGAATCCCTACAACTACATGAAGACCGCGATTTTCGACACGGCCTCCAAGACCGATTTCCCGTTCTAAAACCACTCCCTGACGGTCGTGGCTCCGCGCGGAGCCGCGAGCGTCAGAACCCGCAAAAAAATCGGTTGGCAGGCGAAAGCGCCTGCCCCACACGCCTGCAAGCCCTTCGGCAGCAAGGTGGGGCAGGCGCTTTCGCCTGCCAGGTTTCCGGCCCGAGTCCTTCCTCCTTTCGCGGTACCCTGTAGCTTGACCATGCGAATCCTCGTTGTAGCCGCGGCGCTGGCGGCATACGCGTGCGGACCCGCCTCGCAAGCGGGCGGGATACCGGAGTACGGCTATGAGGTGCTCCACGCCTACCCGCACGACCCCTTGGCTTTTACGCAGGGCCTTTTCTATCTGGACGGGTTTCTGTACGAGAGCACGGGGCTCGAAGGCCAGTCTTCTATCCGCAAGGTGCGCCTGGATACCGGAGAGGTGCTCCGGAAACACGACATCCCCGAGTCTTACTTCGGCGAAGGGATCGTGAACTGGAACGACCGTCTCATCGAGCTAACCTGGACTACTCAAGTGGGCTTTGTCTACGACCTCGCCGGCTTCGGCCTCCAGCGCGAGTTCCATTATCCGGGCGAGGGCTGGGGCCTCACCCAGGACGGAAAGCGCATCATCATGAGCGACGGTTCCGCGCAACTGCGCTTCTGGGACCCGCAGACCTTGCGGGAGACCGGCCGGATCGCCGTGACCGCGGATGGCGAGCCGGTGAAGGGCCTCAACGAGCTCGAGTGGGTCGACGGTGAGATCTACGCCAACGTCTGGCAGACCGACCGGATCGCCCGCATCGATCCCGCCAGCGGCAAGGTTGCCGGCTGGATCGATTGCACGGGACTGCTCGGCGCCGCGGATCGCACCGGCCGGGAAGACGTGATGAACGGCATCGCCTACGACGCCAAAGGCGGCCGCCTTTTCGTTACCGGCAAGAAGTGGTCCAAGCTATTTGAGATCCGCCTGGTGAAACGGTAGTCCGTTCCGGCTGTGGGAGAATCCCTGGGCACAAACCATCAGGCGATGTCGGGGAGCAGGAAACGGTCGGGCCTTCCGGCGGCTTTGGCGACCTCTTCGGCGGCAATGTAGCCGCTGCGCACGGCGCCTTCCATGGTGGCGGGCCAGCCGGTGCGCGTCCAATCCCCCGCCAGAAAAACGTTCGGCGGCGCGGATTGCGCGGCGGGGCGCAACGCCTCGGTTCCCGGCGCCGCCGAGAACGTGGCGCGCAGTTCCTTAATCACGTGCGCTTTCACCAGGTTGGCCTCCAGGACGCGTGGGAAGAACAGGCGCAGGTCGCCGATCGCGAGATCGACGATCTCGGCGCGCGAGAGGTTGGTCAGGTCGCGGGAGGCGCTCACCACCAGTTGCAGGTAGCGCCCGCGGTCCTTGTTGAACATCCACTGCATGGTGCGGTCGAGCAGGGCGGCGTGCGGCAGGGTAGTGATTTCGCGGTCGAACCACAGGTGTACGCCAGTGATGGGGGAGTGCTCAAGCTTGGGCGCGGGCAGGCCCGCGGCTTCCAAGCGTTCGAAGGGCAGCGCGCAGATGTAACGCTCGGCCGTGCGCCGCTCGCCGCCAACCACGAAGCCTCCGGCATCGATACGCTCCACGGCGCTGCGTAAATGGATGCGCACGTTGCCGAGACGCCGCCAGGCCTCGGCCGAGTAAAGCTCGCCGAGCGGCACGGCGGGCACTCCCATCTCGTAGGAATCGGGCCGCGCCAGGAATCCCAGCCAGAAGACCTTGAACCCGTGCACGGCGGCCATGCGGTCCAGGTCCTCGTTGACGGCGCTCACCAGCACCTGGCGCCAGAAGCGGTCGATGGCGCGCGGCGTCTGCCGCTTCTGGAGCAGCCAATCGAGCATGCTGATGCGTTCCAGGTCCGTGCGGCGCACGCGTTCGCGGCGCAGGGCGGCCAGCGCGCGGGCGATGCCCAGCTTGTCGGCGCGCCCGAGGCACTTCAGGCCCAGGAACGAGCCGGCGAAATGAAACGGCGCCGGCAGCCTGCCGCGGCGCAGCGCGGAGATGCGCCCGCCCGGCTCGATGAAATAGAACTCGCGGTGGAAGCGGATGCGGTCGCCGACCCCCATACGCCGGTAGAAGTCCAGCAGGTTGACGCAGCAGCGCAGCAGGATGTGCTGGCAGTTATCGATGGTTTCTTCCCCCAGCGGATAAGACGTGGCGCGTCCGCCAAGAAAAGGCCGCGATTCGAAGAGGTCTGCCTCGAATCCCGCGCCGCCCAGCGCGGCTGCCGCGGACAATCCGGCGAGACCGCCGCCGGCGATCAGAACCGTGGGCATCAGTTGACAGTATGGCAGGCCCCGCTCCCGCGTGGTGCGGATCGGCTATGCAGCGGCCGAGAGGGTGGCAAAATACAGCGGGGAAAACCGGCCGTGTCTTGAGTCTCGACACAGACTGATGCATTTGTACTCGGGGATTCACCCTATTCATCGGATGTCCTTATCGGAAATAAAAAGGATCAAACGCTTGTAATCCTCTCGTGATTCGCGCTAGACTGGTCCGAAAATCAGTCAACGAACTACGGTGAGCCGCAACTGTTTTTTGCGGCAAGGGCTGCCGTGTTCGTCCAGACCAAAAAAGAATATTGCTCGGCTGGATACCGAGGTTTCCGGCTGAAAAGGGGTTCTATGAGTCGTTCGCGAGTTTTGGCATTTACGTTTGCGGCGCTGTTCGCCGCGGCGATGACGATGTACGCGCAAGTTACGGGCACCGTGACGGGCGCAGTGATAGATCCATCCGACGCGGCCGTCCCGGAGGCGGCGGTTTCGCTTCAATTGCCGGGTAGCGGAGCCGCGGCGTTCACCACCAAGACCAGCACGAGCGGGGACTTCACGATTCTTTCGGTTCCGCCGGGCACGTATGACCTGGTTGTGGAGGCGAAGGGCTTTCTGAAGGCAGTGGTGGGGGGTCTCAAGGTCGATACAGGCCGCACGGTGAGCGTTCCGGCGATCAGACTGGCGCTAGCCAGCGTCACGCAGACGGTGGAAGTCACCGAAGCCGGGACCGCCGTCGCGACGAGTAACGCCGAGGTGACGAACACCATCTCGCAATCGCAGATCGCCAAGCTGCCGGTGATCGACCGCAGCCCGATGGCGTTCGTGTATACGCAAGCCGGCGTAAATTATGGCGCCGGGTCGACCAGCATCAACGGACAGCGCTCCAGCTACACGAACGTTACCCTGGACGGCATCAACATCCAGGACAACTTCATCCGCACGAACGACATGGATTACATCCCGAACCAGTTGCTGCTGGACCAGGTGTCGGAAGTGACGATTTCGACCTCCAACGCCAGCGCCGCCAACTACGGCGGCTCCGCGCAGGTGTCGATTTCCACGCCGTCCGGCTCCAACGAGGTCCACGGCCAAGTGTTCTGGACCAACCGGAACAACTACTTCAAGTCCAACTCGTTCACGAACAACCAGTCGGGCATCAAGGTGCCGTTCCTGAACCGCAACCAGATCGGGGGCAAGCTGGGCGGCCACATCATCAAGAACAAGCTGTTTTACTACGGCAACTATGAGGCTTCCAGGGACCACGAGCAGACCACGAGGAACTACACTCTGCTGACGGCGAACGCCCGCAACGGCATCTACACTTACAAAGACAGCGGCGGGGCCATTCACCAGGTGAACATTCTCACGGCGATGGGCTATGGTTTCGACCCGACCATGAACAAGTACCTGGCGCAGGTGCCCGATGCCACCAACATCAACAATTACAATGTCGGCGATTCCACCGCAGCCTTACTCCGCAACACCGCCGGGGACACGCTGTTGAGGCGGGACAACGAACTTCGAGACAACGTCACCGGCAGGGTGGACTACATCTATTCGACGAGGAACTCTTTCTCCGGAAGCTACGCCTGGAACCGGGACATTCTGGACCGGCCGGACCTGGACACCACCTACACGGTGGCTCCTCTCCAAGCCAACAACAACCCCACGAAGTTTTTGTCGGCGATGTGGCGCTTCAACCCGAAGGCCAACCTGACGAACGAGTTTCGCGCCGGGTTCAACCTGGCGAATGGCGTCTTCCTCGATTCGCAGACCACCCCGGCTTATTTCATCACGGGCACGACGTATTCGAACCCGGTTTCGGGGGTGACGCGGACGCAGGGCCGCCACACCAACACCTACAACCTGGCCGATAACGCGAGTTGGGTGCACGGCTCGCACAGCGTGCAATTCGGCTACCAGATGCAGGATGTGCGCATCGAGCAATTCAACGACGCCGGCATCACGCCGTCCTACTCGTTGGGTCTCGGCCTCAACACGCCCGGACTGACGACCACGCAGATGCCGGGGGCCAGCAGCACGGATATCTCCGCGGCGAACGGCCTGATGGCGACGCTGGCAGGGCTGTACAGCAACTACACCGCGACCTTCAACGTGAAGGACAGAACCAACGGCTACGTGCCGAATTACGGCACCTGGCGGCACGATATCCAGAACAACTACGCGCTCTACGTGCAGGACTCCTGGAAGGTCAGCCGCCGCTTGAGCGCCAATCTCGGCGTGCGTTGGGATTACTACCCGCCGACCGACGAGCGCGACAGCCTGGCGTTGCTGCCGGTGCTGGAGAACAACAACGTCATACAGACGATCCTCGACCCCAATGCGCGGCTCGATTTCGCGGGCAACTCCGTCGGCCGGCCGTGGTGGACCCCGAGCAAGCGGCACTTCGCGCCGAACGTGGGTCTGGCTTGGGATCCCACGGGCGATGGCAAGTGGGCCATCCGCGCGGGATACTCCATGTCGTTCGTGAACGACAACCTGGTCCGCGCCGCGGACAACAGTCAGGCGAGCAACGCCGGTCTTACATCCTCGGTCACCTCGCCCACGTCGCTAGACGGCAGGTTCGCCAACGGGGTGGTAGCCATTCCGACTCCGGTGTACAAGGTGCCGCGAACCAACGCCGACAACTACGCCCTCACGACTTCCAACGCCGTGGCGATGCCGGCTCCCAACCTGACCACACCGTACGTGCAACAGTGGAACATCGGCGTGCAGCGTTCCATCAAGAGCACGCTGTTCGAGGTGCGATACGTGGGCAACCATTCCTCCAAGCAGATCCGGGGATTCGATTACAACCAAGTCCTGATCAACCAGATCCTGCAACCGTTCCAAGCGGCGGCCAACAACGGCTGGCTGGCGCAAGCGGCCACGGGCACCTTCAACGCCACCTACAACCCGGCCATCCCCGGCAGCCAGCCGACGACGTTTTTCAACGCGATGCCGAACAGCGGCTATCTGACCAACTCCACCGTTCGGAGCTACCTGCAAACCGGACAGGTCGGCGAGCTGGCGAACTTCTATCAGACCAACCTCGTCAACGGCCCGTACAACTTCTACCGCAATACGAACGCGCTGGGCGCCAACGTGCTGACCAACTACGGCAATTCCAGCTACAACGGCTTGCAGACGGAGATCACGCACCGCTTCGCCCATGGCCTGCAGTTCCAGGGGAGCTACGTATTCTCGAAGGTGCTGAGCGACAACGATGGGACAGGCCAGACGGATTTCGAGCCATTCCTGGATATGAACAACGCCAAGATCGAGCGGCGACGGGCCTATGGGTACGACATCACGCACCAGACCAAGGCCAACTTCTACTACGAGTTGCCCTTCGGCAAGGGGCATGCGCTAAGTTTCGCCAACCCGGTCCTATCCAGGGTCATCAGCGGATGGAACATGTCTGGAATCTGGACGATGCAATCCGGCACGCCGTTTTCGGTATACTCCAGCCGCGGGACGCTGAACCGGGCGGCGCGCTCCTCCGGAACGAACACAGTGAACAGCACCATGACCTTGCCGCAACTCGACCAGTTGTTCCAGCTTTACAAGAACGGCAACGGCGTGTGGTTCTTCCCGCAGGCCAACCTGAACCCGACCAACAATTCGGCCGTGGCGGCGGATGGGGCCGCGCCCTTCACGGGCCAGGTTTTCACCCAACCTGGCGCCGGCACGCTGGGCACGCTACAGCGCAACATGTTCTCCGGGCCATGGGTCTGGAACTTCGACTTCAAGATGGCCAAGATGACCCGCATCTCGGAGCGCGTCAACGCGGAGTTGCGCATGGATGCCCAGAACATCTTCAACCACGACACGTGGTTCGTCGGCAACCAGACCATTACTTCCACCACGTTCGGCAAAGTCACGAGCAATTTCTACGGCAGACGTGAATTGCAGTTCGGGCTGTATTTGACTTTCTGATCTGATGTTCCGACGACGGGCCGGCGCTCCTCGGCGACGGGGGCGCCGGCCCTTTTGTCTTGGGGCTCGTTTTGCATCATCGGGCCGCGGGGCCCGGTGTTGTTTTTCTCCCCGTGCTATCATGGGACTTACGCCATCGCTTCTTTCCCGAGGTTGAATCCTTTTGCCTTTAGTTGAAGGTTGCAGGCACTCGCTGGAAATCTCCATCCCCGTTCAAGTTGTGGAGCGTGAGACCAGCCGGGTGGTTGAAGATGTCCAGAAACGCGCCAAGCTCCGGGGGTTCCGTCCGGGCAAGGTTCCCGTTACCATCATCCGCAAGGAGTTCGCCGGCGAGATCCGGCGGAAGGTACTGGAGAGTCTGATTCCCACGCACCTCCACAAACAGCTCGAGGCCGAGAACCTGAGCGTGGTCGGCACTCCCGACGTCAAGGACGTCCATTTCCACGACGGCGAGCCGCTACGGTTCACCGCCGAGTTTGAGGTGGTATCGGACATCGAGTTGCAGGACTACAAGGACGTCGAAGTCCCCTACCACGAGCCCGAAGTGACCGAAGCGGACATCGATAAGCGGATGGAGGAGCTTCGCGGCCAGAAGGCGCAGCACGTCAACGTGGACCCCAGGCCGGTAGAGGACGGCGATTTCGCGGTGCTGTCGATCCGGAGCATCGGCGGGGTGGAGGGCGAGCCGTTCAGCCAGGAGGAAATGGTGCTCGAAATGGGCGGCGGCGACACTGTCCCGGCGTTCACGGAGAACGTGCGCGGGCTTTCCCCGGGCGATGAAAAGGAATTCGAGGTCGCCTACCCCGCCGATTTCGGCGCCGCGCGCCTGGCCGGCAAGACCGTGCAATTCCACGCCACGGTCAAGGGAATCCGCCGCAAGGACCTGCCGGAATTGAACGACGAGTTTGCGCAAGACTTGGGAGACTATCGCAACCTGGACGAACTGCGCGAGGCCCTCCGCAAGAGCATCTTTGGCCAGCGCCAGTACGAGGTGCAGCAGGAAGCCAAGAACCAGATCGTGGCCAAGCTGGTGGAAGCGCACGAGTTTCCGGTGCCCGAGGCGTTCGTCGAGCGGCAGATCCGCAACCGCGTGGAACAGAGCCTGCGCGTCATGGCGGAACAAGGCCTGGATCCCAAATCCCTCAAGGTGGACTGGGAGAAGGTGAAGGAGACGCAGCGTGGGAAGGCGGTGCAGGAGGTCAAGGCGTCGCTGTTGCTCTCCCGGATCGCGGAGCGCGAAGCGATCGGCGCCACGCGCGACGAAGTCGATAAAGAGGTCGAACGCATGGCCCGCCAGGAACGGCAACCCGTGGCGGCCGTGCAGATGCGCTTCGAAAAGGACGGCACATTGAGACGGATCGCCGACCATATTCAAACCGAGAAAACACTCAACTTTCTTTTCGAACACGCAAGGAAAACCGCGGATTAATCCGCCCGGCCCATGCAACCCTCAACTAGGGAAACATTGCTAAGGAAATCCGTTCAGGTGATAATAGAGACGAACCGCATTGACGTTTCCCGCCCGGAGGGACCGAGAGGGCGACCGCGCCTCGCGGCTCGCGGCGGAAGAGGAGAAACCACGTGAAGCGTGAAGGATCCGCTGATGCTTTACGGTGTTCGTTTTGCCACAAAAGCCAGGACGTAGTCGGAAAGCTCATCTCCTCGCCCAGCGACTATCCCCGCGCGTATATCTGCGACGAGTGCATCGCGGTTTGCAACTCGATTTTGGAGGACGACAAGGTTGAGCCGCAAACCGGCGCCCCCAACAGGATTCCAAAGCCGCTCGAGGTGAAGGAGTTTCTGGATCAGTACGTGATCGGGCAGGATGCCACCAAGAAGAAACTTGCGGTCGCCGTGTACAACCACTTCAAGCGGGTTCACATGAACCGCATGCGCAACACCGAGGTGGAGCTGCAGAAATCCAACATCCTGCTGATCGGGCCCACGGGAACCGGCAAGACGCTGATGGCGCAAACCCTGGCCAAGATCCTGGAAGTGCCGTTCGCGATCGTGGATGCCACCACCCTGACCGAGGCCGGCTACGTCGGCGAGGACGTCGAGAATATCATCCTGAAGCTCTTGCAGGCCGCCGACGGCGACGTGCAGAAATGCCAGCAAGGCATCATCTACATCGACGAGATCGATAAGATCTGCCGCAAGGACGAGAACCCGTCCATCACGCGCGACGTATCCGGCGAGGGCGTGCAGCAGGCGCTGCTGAAGATCCTGGAAGGCACCGTGGCCAACGTTCCGCCGCAGGGCGGACGCAAGCACCCGCATCAGGAATTCACGCCGGTGGACACCACCAACATCCTGTTCATTTGCGGCGGCGCGTTCGTTGGGCTGGAAAAGGTGATCGCGCGGCGCACCGGCAAGAAGTCCATCGGCTTCCTCCAGGAAGAAGAAAGGAACGGGATGCGCTTGTCGAGCGCCAGCGGACGGCGGGATATCGATTTGCTTTCGCAGGTGCAGCCGGTGGATCTGATCAAGTTCGGCTTCATCCCCGAGTTCATCGGGCGCCTGCCGGTCGCCGCGGTGCTGCAGGATCTGGAAAAATCGGCGCTGGTTCAGATCCTGACCAAGCCCAAGAACGCCATCGTCAAGCAGTATCAGAAGCTCTTCGAGTTCGAGAACGTCCGGCTGAAATTCAGCGACGACGCCCTGGAGGCGATCGCCGAACTGGCCATGGAACGCAAGGTGGGGGCGCGCGGGCTGCGCATGATTCTCGAGGATTTGATGCTCGATCTGATGTACTACCTGCCTTCCTACAAGAAGGTACGGGAGTTCCTGGTCACCAAAGACATGGTGCTGAATCAGAAAATCAGTCTTACACTATTGGAAAAGGCCGGTTAGCGCGGGACTCGCCAAACCGGCATTCTGGGGACCAGGGGGAGAGTCCGTTTCCCCTTGAAGGAACAATGCTGACTTCTAAGGAAAAATCCGATACAAGACGTCTGCCGATGATGCCTATCCGCGACGTGGTCATTTTCCCGTACATGATGATCCCGTTCGTGGTGGGGAGGGAATCGAGCGTGCGCGCGTTGGAAGAGGCTATGGCGGGCGATAAGAAGATTTTTCTCGCCACCCAGCACGACGCCTCCATCGACGAGCCCAAGCCGAACGAAATCTTTAGCGTAGGCTGCGTCGTGAACATCGTCCAAAGCCTTAAGCTTCCGGACGGCAACATCAAGGTGCTGGTGGAAGGCGTGGAGCGCGCCAAGCTGGTCTCGGTTTCCGACGACGATGGTTTCTTCCGCGCCACGGTTCGCACGGCCGCTTACAAGGTGGAAGGCGGCCCGCAGTTGGAAGCGCTGGTCGGCCGCGTAACCGGGCTGTTCGAGCAGTACGTCAAGCTGAGCCAGAACCTGAACTACGAGACCATGATCGCGGCCATCCGGGTGGACGATCCGGGGAAGCTCTCGGACACGGTCGGCGCCAACTTGCCGCTCACCATCGAGGAAAAGCAGGATCTTCTGGAGGTTTTCGACCCGATCGACCGCCTGACCCGCGTGGCCGAGATGCTCGACATCGAGATCGAAAAGCTCAACGTCGACCGCACCATCCAGGGCCGTGTTAAGCGGCAGATGGAAAAGGCCCAGAAGGAGTACTACCTCAACGAGAAGATCAAGGCCATTCAGAAAGAACTGGGCCGCGGCGAGAAGAGCGAGATCGACGAGCTGAAAAAGAAAATCGAAACGTCCGGCATGAGCAAGGACGCGCTCGATAAGGCCATGGCGGAGTTGAAGCGGCTGGAGAACATGCCGCCGATGTCGGCCGAATCGACCGTGTCGCGCAACTACCTGGACTGGCTCCTGGCCGTGCCATGGAAGAAGAAGTCCAAGGAAATCCGCGATTTGAAGTTCGCGGAGAAGGTCCTGGAATCGGACCACTACGGCCTCGAAAAGATCAAGGAGCGCATCCTGGAGTTTCTGGCCGTGCGCCGGCTGGTGAAGAACCCGAAAGGCTCGATCCTGTGCTTCGTGGGACCTCCCGGCGTGGGCAAGACTTCGCTGGGAATGTCCATCGCCGCGGCTACCGGCCGCAAATTCGTCCGGTTGTCGCTGGGCGGCGTGCGCGACGAGGCCGAAGTTCGCGGCCACCGGCGGACCTATATCGGCGCCTTGCCCGGCCAGATCGTCCAGATGATGAAAAAGGCGGGTACCAGAAACCCGGTCTTCATGCTGGATGAAGTGGACAAGATGTCCATGGATTTCCGCGGCGATCCGTCGGCCGCTCTGCTGGAGGTGCTGGACCCCGAGCAGAACTTCATGTTCGTCGACCACTATCTGGATGTCGAGTACGATCTCAGCCAGGTCTTCTTCATCGCCACGGCCAACGTTCTCCACACGGTTCCACCGGCTTTGCAGGATCGCATGGAAGTGATCCGGCTTTCGGGCTATACCGAACTGGAGAAGATGGAGATCGCCAAGCGGTTCCTGGTCCGGAAGCAGATGGAGCAGACCGGGGTTTCGAAGGACCAGATCGAGTTCGCCGACGAGGGTCTGAACGGGCTGATTCAGTATTACACTCGCGAAGCCGGCGTCCGGAACCTGGAGCGCGAAATCGGCAACTTGTGCCGCAAGGTGGCGCGCCAGTTGGTGAACAGCCGGAGCGGCAAGGACAAGCAGCCGGTTTCCAAGACCGTGATCGACGCCGGCAAGCTGCCGGAAATGCTCGGTCCATGGAAGTTCCGCGACTTGGGCGTGGAAAAAAAGAACGAGATCGGAGCCGCGGTTGGCTTGGCGTGGACGGAGGTGGGCGGTCAGATCCTGACCGTGGAATGCACCCTGATGGACGGCAAAGGCAAGCTGACCATCACCGGCAAATTGGGCGATGTGATGCAGGAATCGGCGCAGGCGGCCATGAGCTATATCCGGTCGCGGGCGCATGCCTTCGGGTTGCCGCGCGATTTCTACCGCAACCTGGACGTTCACATTCACATCCCCGAAGGCGCCATTCCGAAGGACGGCCCTTCGGCGGGCATCACCCTGGCCACTACCATCTGCAGTGCGCTGACGCGCATCCCGGTGCGCTGCGACATAGCCATGACGGGCGAAATCACCTTGCGCGGCAAGGTGCTGGGAATCGGCGGGTTGAAAGAGAAGTTGATGGCGGCGCACCGCTATGGCATCCTGGAGGCAATCATGCCCCGGGAGAACGAGAAGGACCTCCCGGACATTCCGGACGCCATCAAACAATCCATGAAGCTGAATTTCGTGGATTCCATGGACGAAGTGTTGAAGATCGCCCTCGAGCGCGCGTTGGTGGCGCTTCCCATGCCGCCGGGTCCCGCGGACCTGGATGTCCAGCCCGTGCTGGAAGAGAGCCGGGCGCACTGAGCCGTTGCATACCGAATTTGTAGTCAGCTCGGGCAAGCCGGAGTCGTTCCCCTCCGACCGGCTGCCGGAGATCGCATTTTTGGGGAGAAGTAACGTAGGGAAATCCAGCTTGATCAACTCCCTGGTGGGGCGGAAAGGGCTGGCTTTCACTAGCAATACCCCGGGTCGAACGCAGACGATCAATTTTTATCGCGTCGACGGAGCGTTCTACTTCGTCGATCTGCCTGGATACGGATATGCCCGGGCGCCCATGCGGAACAAGCTCGAATGGAAAGAACTGGTCGAGCAGTATTTGGAGAATGCGGAAACCCTAAGACTTTCCTGCCTGATACTGGACGCCCGCCGCGGATGGATGGACATGGATCTGGACCTGAAGCGGTGGCTCGAGGATCGTGGCAGACAGTACGTGGTAATCGCCACGAAGTTCGACAAACTGAATCAATCTGAACGAGAGCAAGGTTTGCGCGCCATCCGCCAGGAGGGCGTGGAACCGCTGCCGTTCTCGGCCTTAACCGGCCGGGGAGCGAGGGAAATTTGGCAAGCAATAACGACAACACTCCGACCACGGTAGGAAACGTCCCACCGCAGGATAAATCAGACAAGCCCACCGAAAAGCAGGCTGGGGCGCCCTCCGCGCCGCCGGTCCGCGAACCCGCCACCCCGGCGCGTGCAACTGGAGACAACGCCGCCGCCGGAAACAACGCCGCTGCCGAGACCGCCGAGAAAGCCGTCCGGCCGGAGCGAACCGCCGAGAGACCGCTGAGCGAACGTCCGGAGCGCGCCGACCGCACTCCCCTCAGGCCGGTGATCGCGCCGCCGCCGGTGGAGAGCAAGCCTCCGGAAGACAAGCCGGCCGAGGCGCCCGCGGCCGCACCGCCCGAGCCGCCCATGCACGGCGGCCCGGGAATGCATCGCCGCAAGGCCGCTCAGGGCCTCAAGAACGGCACCCCCACCCT
>OBLU010002884.1_pt1 | contig 15656 bp, 8 predicted proteins | sample 1518681 | NCBI WGS metagenome assembly OBLU01 (sample SAMEA3539304, study PRJEB22396) | soil metagenome | biome: tundra; feature: field; material: soil | place: USA | collected 2010-05 | depth 0.15 m
ACCTCGAACCCGGACATTACACGCTGAAGGTCAACGTGGATGTTGGGTTGAGCGAAATTCAGCAAGGCACCGCGGACGTGGCTGTAGAAGCCGCGCCACCGGCGGCAGGAGCCAAAACAGCGCCGAAATAGGCGCAGACTCGGGCCTTTGCCCGGCGACCATCAAACGGTTGTCTCAATCAGAATCTGCAAGTTCGCGTAGAGACAACGAACGCAGATGGTGAATGGTGTCGTGAAAAGAACTGATTGCCTGACACAAATCGCACGTTGTTCACCGATCGTGATGTTTCTGGTAGCTTCTATGTTGTACAGCGGTGAAATTCGGGCACAGGAGTCCGCCGGGCAGGCAGAGGTGGCCGTGCAGGGCTACTACATGAGCGGAAGCGGACAGTCTCTGATTCAGACCTCAGGGATGGCCGAGGACTACAGCCAGTTCGTCGACGGCCTCGGCCTGATTACCACCAACGTTGAGGGTTACGGCGGCGACGGATTCCGCACCGGCAACCTTTCCGCCGGACTGCACGGAACGCCCATCTGGGGCTGGCATTGGGACTTCGTCGGCGGCGACTTCCATTTCTCTTCGTACATGGTGGAGAATCCGTTCTCCAACGTCTATTCGCCCGAAATCGCGGGGCGGGGCGCGCAAATCGCCATGCGACGCACCAACAGCACCTACGAGTTCTTTGTGGGTGAGGACACCGTGCTCGAAGGTCCGCGCATTCCCTTCCGTCTCATATTGCCGCAACGAGTCATGGGCGCCTCAATGCAGCAGAAGGTCGGCACGCGCTGGGCGTTTGGAGTCCGCTATCTGAACCTGAACACCAACCCGAGCGCGTTAACCGGCGACTCGACCTTTATTCTGCCGGGCCGCACCTATCAGGGTTCGAACAGCCTGACGTTTCAGTCGACGTACCACGTGAGCGAGCACCTGAAAATCTATGGCGAAACCGGTTACGGGAGGGTCTCGGGATTCACTCCTTTGACAGTGGCAGAGGTGCCGTTTTCGTTCCTGATTGGCCCCTCGTGGGAAACCGACAAATTCAGTGTCCGCGCCAATTATGTGCGCCAGAGTACTTCGTACATGCCGCTTCTCGGATACTTCGCAGGCGATCGCAAAGGGCCCTACGTCGAAGGCCACTACCGGCCGTTCGGCCGCATGGAGGTCTATGGCTCCGCCAGCGCCTACGCGAATAACCTTGAGAACAATCCCGCATTGCCGAGTTTCAGTAGCTCAGGATATACAACGGGCGCTTCGTTTACTCTGCCCTGGAAATTGAGCGCAGGCACCTCGCTCACGTCCCTACGGTTGACGGAGCACGAACCTTCGCAGCCCGTTGCGCTTCCTTCAAACAACAGCCAGATCAACTTGACCGTGAGTCGTCCGCTCTGGCGCCACAACCTGCGGTTTTCGCTTATCGACATGAAGCTCAATGTCAATTCACAGCCGCAGTCGCAACGCTTTGAGGAGATTGAGGACACGTTCACCTGGAAGCATTTCGTGCTGGGCGGCGCCACCAGGCTTCAAAATACGCAATCATCCACACAAAATCTGAATACAGTTTTCTATCGTGGATCGGCCCAGGCCAACATCAAGCGCATCTCCGCGTACGCATATATGGAGAAGGGCAACGACCTAGTGAACAAGAGCGTCTTTAGCACCAACTCGGTCAGCAGCACAGTGATGGGATTGAGCGCGCCACTCTTTGATGGATGGACCTTGCATTTTGAAGCCTTCCAAAACCAGCTTCTCACTGCCCTCAATCCCGAGAACATCTTTCTTCTTGGCAACAGCGACCAGGGCCTGAATACCCAGTTGGCGGGCTTCAATCAACGGAGCATCTACTTCAAGGTCAGCAAGCGCTACTCCTGGGGTAAAGCACTGGAGCAGGGGAGCACCATGGAGCAGTATGCGGCGTCGCACGCGCCCTTGGTGGGCAGCGTGGAGGGCCTGGTAACAGAGGCAGCTCTCGCCGGACCGAAGCCGGCCTCCAATGTCGCCGTCATCCTTGATCACAACCGTACCGCGATCAGCGACACTACGGGCCGCTATGCATTCGCCGATGTTCCTGAGGGGATGCATGAGGTGGCGCTGAACATGGAAGAACTTCCCGCCGACTACTCGCCAGGCCCCGCCAATGTAGCACACGTAAGCGTTGCGCCGCGCGCCATTGCCCGGACCGACTTCGACGTGGTGCGACTTGCGAATCTCGCCGGAAAGATCGCGGCGCCCAAAGATGTGCAGATTGAAAACGTGGTGGTTCGCCTGGTGGGCACGAAGTCTTACACCACGCCCTATGAGGACGGCACGTTTTCCTTCTACAACGTGACCGAGGGGCATTACGAGGTGGAGATCGATGTAGCGACGCTGCCCGAAGGTTACATCCTGGCATCGCCTGCGCGCGTTACGGTGGCCGCATCAAGCACTGGCACCGCGGCAGCCTTCGGCTTCGAATTGAAGATCAAGCCCGCGGTGGAGAAGCCTATCCGCGAGATGTTGAAACAGGAGATACACGTCAACACACCCGGTAGCAGCCCTCGCCACTAATGATCGTTCCGAGCGGCTGGAGCCGAACGAAGTGGGCCATTGAGATTGAGTCATTGAGGCAGCAACGCAGCGATCGGGAACGAAAGAGAACGATGAAAGCAAGGCGATCAATCGGCTCACAGAAAGCGGACAGAGGAGCATGGAGCCGCCGCATGGCACGTGAACTCTGCAGAAGTCTGGCGCTCGCCGTCCTCGTCGCCGCTGCTATCGTGGCAAGCAGCATTCATCTCTTCGCCCAGAGCAAAACTGGCACCGCAAGCCTGGCGGTCCAGGTGGACCCAGCAGACCTGTTGACGATTTCAGGTGGTACCACCGTGTCCCTGAAGATTCGCCTCGGGACAGGGCCGGCGTACCTGTGGGGAGACAGTGCCTTTGACTGCAATTCAGCCCCAACGATCGGAAACCCGACGACCATCAGCACGTCAGGAACGTACACTCCTCTCCTCACCGCCGTTCCCTTCAATACGACGAGCAACGACTACGTTTGCGTCTACGATCCTGGAACCACAAGTTTGAATACCTATGTAGCGTGGCCGCATAACGGCCTCGCGTTGGCGTTCAGTCAGCAGCCCACCAACACCGCAGCGGGGGTTTCCATCTCCCCAGCGGTGACAGTGCAGGTGAAGGACAGTAATGGAATCCTGGTGGCCAGCAGCACAGCGTCGGTGGCGCTCGCAATTACGTCGGGAACTCCCACTACAGGCGGGCCAGGCACGCTAAGCGGAACGCTGACGCAAACGGCGGTCAATGGCGTTGCCACGTTTAACAATCTCTCGGTAAACACGGCGGGGACGGGCTACTCGTTGACGGCGACGAGCACTGGGGTGAGTGCTGGCACCAGCAGCACCTTCAACGTCACGGGTGGCGCGGTCGATCACTTTGCCATCTCGACGATTTCCTCTCCGCAGACAGCGGGCACAGCGTTCCAAATCGCAACGATCGCGGCAAAGGACACGAACAACAACACGGTTACGGGCTTCACATCGACCGTAACGTTTGGCGGCACGGCGGGTGTGACGGGGACGTCGGCGGCGTTCACTGCGGGAATACTTAGTAACGCCAGTGTGACACCGACTGTGGCGGGCAGCAACCTGACGTTAACGGTGACTGATGGCTCCAGCCACACCGGCTCGGCATCCATCGCAACGATTAACCCGGGCTCGCTGGCATCATTTGCATTCGCCCTCGCGAGTCCGCAAACCAATGGAGTTGCGTTCACTGGCCCGAACACGCTCACGGCGAAAGACGCCTCCGGCAACACCATCACCAACTTCAATGCGTCCACGAACAACGTGATTATCTCGGCTGTATCTCCGCTGTCCGGAACGGTCTCGGGCATCCATGGAAGCAACGTGCTGAATCTGTCCGGGGACTTCACCAACGGCGTGGCCAACCTGACGTCACTGGGAATGATCTACACGGGCAATGCGGCAACAGGAACCTTCACGGCCACGTCCGGTGGTAAGACGGGTACCTCGGGCAGCGTCACCGTAAATGCGGGTCCGCTTGATCACTTCTTGGTAGAGAAGTCTGGTGGCGGAGCGATTGGGACGCAGACGGCGGGCACGGCGTTCAGCCTTCGCATCACAGCGCAGGATGTGAACAACAACACGGTCACGTCGTTTACTTCGTCGGCGTCGCTGACCTCGACAGGCGCCCTAACCGTCAGCCCCGTGACATCAGGAGCGTTCACGGCAGGCGTGCTCGATCCGCAGAGCGTCACGATTACCAATACTGGCTCGTTCACAATTACGGCGACTGCCTCCAGCAAGACCGGCACCGGCGCGGCTTTCACTGTCAATTCGGGCGCGCTGGATCACTTCAAGGTAGAGCAGTCCGGTGGCGGAACGATTGGGACACAGACAGCGGGCACCGCGTTCATCCTGCGCATCACAGCGCAGGATGTGAATAACAACACGGTCACGTCCTTTACATCGACGGCGTCGCTGACCTCCAGCGGTGCGTTGACGGGCAGCCCGGTGCCCTCCGGAGCATTCACGTCAGGCGTACTCGATCCGCAGAGCGTCAAGATCACCAACACCGGCTCGTTCACGATTACGGCGACTGCCTCCGCCAAGACCGGCACGAGCACAGCGTTCACCGTCAATCCGGGCGCGGCGGCCAAGTTGGCCTTCACGACGCAACCGGGCGGCGGCACGGGCGGAACGGCCTGGACGACGCAGCCCGTAGTAACGGTAGAAGACACCAACGGCAACACGGTGACGAGCAGTTCGGCCTCGATCAAGCTCAGTCCGAGTAGCGGAACGTTCACCTGCACGACCAACCCGTTGGCCGCCCTTTCCGGTGTGGCCACATTTGCGAGCTGCGAGGTTAACAGCATTGGCAGTGGTTATACTTTGACGGCGACGAGCAGCGGGCTGACCTCGGCGACTAGTAGCGCCTTCACCATCACGGCGGGCACGGCGACGCAGTTGGTGTTCACGACGGAGCCTGTCGGGGGCATCTACTCGAATTCGTTCCCAACTCAGCCGGCAGTGACGGTTCAGGACGCGGGCGGCAATACGGTGACAACCAGTTCGGCGTCGATCACGCTCGCGATCGGGACAAATCCGAGCGGCGGTGTACTCTCCGGTTGCTCGTCCAACCCGCTGACCGCAACTGGGGGCACAGCTTCGTTCTTGAGCTGCAAGATTTCTAATGTGACGTCTGGCAATGGTTTCACTTTGACGGCGACGAGCAGCGGGCTAAGCACAGCCACCAGCACCTCCTTCGACATCACGGCGGGGGCGGGCCTCAGCACCCCCACGGTTGGTGCGCAGACTCCCAACCCACTGCCTCGTGGAGGTTCCGCCACGTATTCGGTTAGCGTGAGCATTAGTCCGGTGTCGGCTTGCACTGCTACTCTGAGCATTGCGGGCCTGACGGGGGGAGCCAGCGGCTCGTTTAGTCCTAGTCAGCTAGTCTTTGATGCGCAGTCCCCACTGACTTCTACACTGACTGTAACAACGCTCACCACAACTCCCGTGGGCACGCAATCTGGAATTAATATAAGCGCCAATGGAAGCAACGGTTGCTCGGGAACGTACACACACACGACCACATTAGTTGTCAGCGGGGCTGCAAACCCGGCCAACCCCTCCAACTCTACGGTCACCGCGAGCCCGATCTCGATTGCAGCCGACGGCTCCACGCCCTCGACGATCACGGTGACGCTGAAGGACGCGAGTAGCAACCCGGTGAGCGGCAAGACCGTGACGCTAGCCCAGGGTTCAGGACACTCGACGATCTCGGCGGCCAGCGGCCCATCCAACTCAAGTGGTGTGGTGACCTTCACCGTCACGAATGCCACGGCCGAGGCGGTCACTTATACGGCCACGGACACGACCGACAGCATCACCATCAATCAAAAGCCAGTCGTGACTTTTACGGCCAGCAAGCTGGCGTTTATCACGGCGCCGATAAGTGCCACGGCAGGCGTTTGCTCCTCGCAGATCACGGTGCAGACGCTGGACGGCTCGAACAATCCAACGAATCCATCGAGCCTGGTGACTGTGGCACTGAGCAGCAACTCTACGGGTACCAAGGGCTTCTATAGCGACAGCGGTTGCACAGCATCAATAACCAGCGTGACCGTCGCTACCTCGGCGAACGCGGCGAGCTTCTACTACAAGGATACGAAAGCGGCCAGCCCGGTGATCACGGCTGCGGCGACTGGAGGCGTAACTAGCACTCCCACGCAGACCGAAACCGTGAACGGTGCGGCGGCGGGCGCGTCGCTGTCCACGGTGAGTGCCAGTCCGACGTCTCTCGTCGCAGACGGCGCGACGACCTCGACGATCACGGTCACGCTCTTGGACGCATACGGCAACCCTGTGAGCGGCAAGACCGTGACACTGGCCCAGGGCACCGGGCACTCGACGATCTCAGCCGCAAGCGGCTCATCGAACTCAAGTGGCGTCGTGACCTTCACCGTTAAGGACACGACGGCCGAAGCAGTCATCTACACGGCCACCGACACGACGGACGGAGTGACAGTAGCGCCGTCCACGGCCACGGTGACCTTCACGGCTAGCAAGCTGGCAATCACTTCGGTGAATGGTGGTGCGAATCCCACGGCCGGGGCTGCCTTCTCAGTGGTTGTGCAGGCGCAGGATTTCAACGGGAACCCAGCCAACGTGGTCGCCAACACCGCTGTGACTCTGAGCCGGAATGCGGGCACAGGAACCCTCGGCGGAACGCTGACAGGGACTATCTCCGCCGGCACAAACTCGGCCACGATCAGTGGTGTCACTTACACGAAGGCCGAGAGCAACGTGATTCTGACTGCAACCCGGACGAGCGGTGACAGCCTGACAATAGGAAACAGCGCACCCTTCACCGTCAATCCTGGCGCGGTTAATAGCTTTGCGATCTCGGCGATTTCAGGGTCTAAGACAGCGGGCACTGCGTTCACCATCACAACGATCACGGCGCTCGATGCGAACAGCAACACAGCTACGGGCTTCACTTCCCCGGTGACGTTTGGCGGCACGGCCGGCGTGACGGGGACGTCGGGCGCATTCACTGCCGGAGTGTTGAGTAACGCAAGCGTCGCACCGACGGTGGCGGGCAGCAACTTGACGGTCACGGTGAACGATGGTTCCGGGCATACGGGTTCGGCGACCATCGTCACGGTCAATCCGGCAGCGGCGACGAAGCTGGCCTACACGACGGTGCCAACTACAGGAACGGCAGGTACCGCTTTCAGCGTGACGGTCCAGTCACAAGACGCCTACGGCAACCCGGCAAGTCCGACCAGCAACACGACGATCACCCTGAGCAAGGCTTCAGGCGGCGGGACGCTGAGCGGAACACTGACGGGGACGATTTCAACCAGCGGCAACAGCGTGACGATCTCCACGCCGGTCTATTCGAAGTCGGACACGATGACATTGACTGCGACGGCGGCGGCGGGAGAGACAAGTCTGACAGCCGTGACAAGCGGCAACATCGTGTTCTCCGCGGGCGCTCCCTATATGCTGATTTGGAGTGTCGGGCCACCCAGTTCTATCACAAGAGGCACCGCAATTAGCAATGCGATGATTGTGCTGATTGAGGACCAGAATGGGAACCTTACAACCAGCACGGCATCCGTTGCATTAACCTTGTATAAGCCCACTGGCAACGATTCTGTCTCCGTAGGAACCCCTGTGACTGCTGTTAGTGGTACGGCAACCTTCCCCAGTAACACTGTAAAGCTCGGCGGTAATCAAAGTCATCCGCTGTCGGACGGCTGTTACCTCACAGCGTCCAGCAGCGGTCTAACCAGCGCCAATAGCACTACCTTCGCAATCCAATGAATTCCCGGGGCGTGGTCTTTTCAGCTGAGAAAGGGTTCAAGGGGAAACGCAGACCTCGATGTTGAGGTATGCGACCTTCAGGCACAAGGCGGTGTCAGCGATGCGCATATTCCGACATTGGTTGAGCGCATCGCCGCTGGCATCCCGAGCCTGGGAAACTCTACTCGGAACTGGCCTAGCCTCTGCGATTAGAAGAATTCGTTTCCGAACCCACACCCTATGGAAACCTGGGAAAAGTGACGGCATTCTTCGCAAAAGGCCAGAAGTGAAGTATTCCTTTATTCAACACCACAAGCGGATCTGGCCGACCCGGGTGCAATGCCGAGTTCTCGGCGTGAGCGTATCCGGAAATCCGAATACCACCGACACCTTGCGCGGCACAGGGAAATGGCGCGTCGCCGTCATCTGAGCGACGAGGCACTAATGGTGCACATCGGTGCAGCCTATGCAGAGAATCACGGGGCATATGGATGGGCGCGCATCTGGCGGCAACCTCGTGCTGAAGGCATCCGCGTGAGCAAGCAGCGAGTGCAACCGCTGATGAAGGAGCACGGCATTCGTGCTCGCGGCAAGCGGCGCTTTCGCGTTATGACACCGACAGCCGGCACGATCTGCGCTCTCGCTCTGCTCCGGCACTGCTTCCGGTGGCTCGTCGCCATCCACGCAAACCGGAAGCAGTTGCATCTTTCGCGGCTGCTCAATGCACTCGTCCCCGCCAAGTTGCCCGGCGCGGTAAAGCTTCCGCCAGTAGAACAACTGGTTCGCGTTCACGCCATGCTGGCGGGCAAGCGACGCCACCGATAAGGAGGACGATAACGTCTGTTCCACGATCCGCCGCTTCGCTTCTGTCGCCCAGTGCCGCCGCCATCCAGAAACGACATCTACAACCTCGACACCCTCATCCATCCAAGCCCCCCCTTCGGTAATAGCGCCAACACAAGTCGAGCTTGAGGCCTCAACGGCACTTAGACAAGGCGGCCAGAAAACGACGCTTACATTGGAACTCGCCCGCAAAGTGATGAAGGATGAGCGTACGGTGTTGCGGAAACTTGCGAGTAGTTAGCGATTCAGATGGAGAAATCAGTTCCGAGAGAAGCCCGGATACACAAACGCCGCTCGAATCGCTTCCGCGTCGTTTTCTGAAACTCCGCAAGCCCGTGCAGTGCTGTACCACGTCTTCTCAATCTGTTCTTTCATCCCATCGACGATCCTTCTAGCCTCTTCCGTGTCTAGAAGAAATCGGGCGTGCTGAGACAAAATATTGCTTTCCTTCGCAAATCGACCTTGATCCCCGCACTCCATTGCGAGGTCCCGGCGATCTCGGCTGACGACGGGCGATGGCGTCAAGTCATATGCGGGTGAGAGCCTCCAGTCGCGGTCGACGGCTATGAGGGCGTGGTTCCGTGGATGTTCGTCGAGGTTCGAAATCAGGGCGTTGAAGCAGATGCGACGGAATAACTCCCGCGTATCATCCTTCGGTCTCGAGACGATGCGTCGCAACTCCTCGGCGAGAACGACGTATGACCAGCGGGTTCTTGTTTGCGGAGATTCGTCGGCTCGCAACACGGTCAGGCTGCTGATCATCCGAGCACGAGTATAGCCAGCAGGTGTCTTTTGCCGATCGAATCTCTTGATCAAAAGGACGTCTCTGCCTGCTACAGACTCGATCCGGCTTTGGGCGACTTCGATTCCGCATTCTCTTGCCAGGCGCAGCATGGCGTGCTCAACGCGGGGGTAATTCCATCGATCGTCCGGCCTGGAGAATTTGGCAACCCAGAGCGCATCCCCATCCTCGATCACCGCCTTTGGGCGCGCACCGCCCATGGAAGTTCCGAGCAGCAGGAGTTCCTCAACCTGCGCGGCATCAGGACCCGTTGGTATTTCGTCTCTGACGAGAGTGTCTGCCAATTCCTGAAGCTTCTCAAGTTCGAGTGTTCGATTGAAGTCGCGCTTGGGAGCAGGAGGTATTTGGCCTAGTCCGAAACCCAAGGCTCCTGCACGATCATCGGGGGAGTGCAGCAGATAATCCAGTTCTCCGAGCAGCGTCTTTCCAGCGTGCTTTTCTATGACGCGACGACCCCAAAAGTCCGGCCCGGCATCGCGGAGGGCGCCGAAGACGCCATTCAGTTGAGTGGTCTCGTATGTGGTGTCGGAGAGTTTGAGTTCTACAGGATCGATATCGACTGCATCGGGATTCCGAAGATAGGACCGGCCATAGATGAACCGTCCAAACGGCTCCCTGTTGGAAGTTTCCTCGAGTACGAATCTACCTGCCGTGGTGGCGGACTCTGCGCGCGGCAGGGTGATGTAGACAAAGCACTCGGTAGAAGATTTAGAAGTCATTATCAAGTCCGTGACTGTGGCGCGCACGTTCAGGCGCATTGCGATCCGCTAACGCAATTCCGTGTTTGTCTTTGAGAGGATTGGCAAGATCCTCAAATGCTGGAAGAAGGTCATAGAGCCAGAGCAGTGACGCATGGACCGCTATTCCAGTGAATGCGTTGCCTTTTTCGGCATCCATAATGGCGCGCACCCCGGTTCCGATCTTTTCGGCAACCTGCGCCATAGTAAGCTGACGTCGAATCCGCGCTCTGCGAAGATTCGCCCCGAGATTCTTGATGGCGCGTTCCACTGGGTAGGGCTGAGCGGTAAAGAGCTGATTTCGACGCATGGATGCCTTTAAAAGCAGTGTATAAGAGATAATCTGCTTTTAAAGCATAGCGATAGTTTCAAATAAATGTCAAGCTCTGAATACCATTAAAAGCACTTTAAGCTAATTAACATGCTTTTAAAAGCATTAAATACTAGCCAGAAGGATGAAAACCTCACAATTCGGGCCCGAGTCGGCCAAAGAACAGCTGTCTCGAGCAGCTTAAAGAGATTGACTGGAAGTTTGAGGAAGTATCCACCTACGACGATTACCTCGCGGTCTTCGGTACGGATTTTCACGATCTGCGGGGCAATCGCCCGCGGGAATAAGAAATACCTCAAAGCTGGCGCGATTCCAGAGTGCTATCGCGACTCGCAACAGTTGGCTGCGAACTTGCTCATGCTAGGATCTAACGGAATCGTCTATCCAAGCGTCCGATTAAGCGGCGGAACCTGTGTGGTCTGTTTCCGTCCGGCGCTCATAGTAGATACAGGTGAAGGCATAACCTGCTTTCTGATACTAGAGGCCGGCCATTACAGCACGCTCTATCGCTGGTTGAGTTTGGGCGACATCAGCCCGAATCTGGCGCACGATTTTGCGTTCCTCTGCAGCCTTCACGAATCTCATTTGCTTAGAGTCGTACAATCGCACGGACCAGGGATGCTTCAGGCAGGTCACGGTGGTGACCGTTCGGCCGTAATACCGTTCGTGAGCACGAGTGAATGGCCAACTCCAGTTCACGCTATCTACCGAGCAGGAACACGCAGTACGATTGCGAAATATTCCTAACATCACAACCTCTTAACCGACGATCAGGTCGTGGTTACTCATTCCGGGTGTATCTCCGTCCAAAAGCTTCAAGGCTCGCTCGCCGTCTGAACCTGTAATCGGCAGCAGGTTGAATACGGCAAAACAAAAGTTGGCCAAACCGAAATTCGGTAACCAATGCCAAGTTGCAATCAGCGTGAGATTGATCAGCGGGCCTGCCAAAGCCACAAGCAAGCTCTTATTCGCCGGTCCAGTCTCCCGCATGGTATAGATCCCTTTCCAATTCAGTCCGACCTTCTTGATTCGTAATCCCAACGCCAGTGCAGTTGCAATGTGCGCAGATTCGTGGAGTGCCATAGCTGCGACACCAAAGAAGCAACCCTGGAAAAACGAAAAGTACCAGTTCAAATGTAGAAATGGCATGATGATTTCACTTTCACGGTTCAAAATCCTGGATTCAAATCTGTTGAGCAGGTGGAAACTGATGGCTTCATTCGCAAACGAATCGCCAGGATCCTCAGAATCTTCTGACATTGTGGACTGTTGCCCAAGCCAGGGCGATGAAAGCGGCGAACATTGAAGCGATCGTAAATCTCTGGAACGGTGAAAGAGCAAGGGTGCTTGCACCCCAGATTATAATGGCCCAGAAATATGTGTGATCCCGGTCGGCATAGCTACTTTGTACAGCGCTAAGAACCATCCTCCGATGCGCCTCTTGATTTTCGAGGTATCGCGGATCAAGTCGCTCAGATCGTGTCGGGCGGCGACTGAATAAGCTCTCGTTTGCTTTCTGTTGTCTACTCATTTCCGAGCCTCTCTTCTTCGAACGGTTGGGGTGTCGATTGCTGAAACCCGATCGACATCGATATTGACTTAGGTAGCGCGGGCTTCTAAGCGCTATCCATAAGACTGTGACGCTAACTTATATTGCAATCTCATCGCCATTCCGCTCCCCGGGGCAATCCGTTTCATATGTCATTGATTAAGAATCAAATACACCAGTTGCATTTCCAGGTACAATTCGACGGACAAATAAGAATGTCCAAATTCCGTACATAATCAGACAAGGCGTCTAATGTATAGACATCTCTCGCCGCAGGGAGACGTCTGCCGCCTAACGACCAGGATGAAGCGGTGTCCGGGATTGGTGCTCTATGGGAAAAAGAGTTCTTGTAGTTGAAGATGATGAACTGATGCTGGAATTCCTTGCCGGTGGGCTGGGAGTCGAGGGATTCGAAATCATAAAAGCGATGAGTCTTTCCGAGGCGTTCAAGGAAATCCTGGATTCGCCGCCGAACATCGTTTTGGCGGACTACGAGTTGGGGGATGGCACGGCCTTTGATCTTCTGGCCTGGCTCAAACAACGTGATATCGGCATACCGCTCATTGTTCTTACAGCGCACGCGAGTATTGATCTTGCGGTCGATGCGGTCAAACATGGAGCGGAGCATTTCGTTCCCAAGCCCGTCGATCTCGGGTTCCTGACCACAGTGCTGCGCCGCACGCTGGAGAGGTTGCGCAGTCTGCAGAAAGACTTGGCAAATAACCTTGAGCGAGCCCGCTACGAGCGCGACCCGTTCCTCGGTAAAAGTGCGTCTATTTTGGAACTAAGGAAGGCCGCAAGAAGAATGTCCGAAACCAAGAACACCCTGCTGATCCAGGGAGAAACGGGCACGGGGAAAGGAGTGCTGGCGCGCTGGTTGCACAAAACTGGTCCGCGTTCGAGCGAGGCTTTTGTGGAACTGAACTGCGCAGGACTTTCAAGCACGCTGCTCGAATCGGAACTGTTCGGCCATCAGAAAGGAGCTTTCACAGGCGCAGTGATGAACAAGATCGGGTTCCTGGAGGCTGCCAATCACGGTATCCTCTTTCTCGATGAAATTGGCGATATGGACTTGCAGGTTCAGCCCAAGATCCTAAAAGTCGTGGAGGACAAACGGTTTTACCGATTGGGAAACGTTCATGAGCGGTTGGTGGACGTCCAAATTATCGGAGCGACCCATCGTAATTTGAAGAAGCAGGTAGGGGAAAACGAATTCCGCAGCGACCTTTTTTTCCGTATTAGCACCTTGACTCTGAATATTCCCCCGTTGCGCGAACGCCTCGAAGACCTCCCAATCATCACCGATAAGCTGCTGGAGCAGTTCAGCTGGGAGATGAAACGTGGTCCGCTGCGGATATCTGACAATGCGCGATTGGAATTACGGCAATACTCGTGGCCAGGGAACATTCGCGAGCTGCGTAATGTGCTGGAACGAGCTGCGCTCTTGTCCGACGACCGAGTGATCGATAAAACTGGTCTCGAGTTCGAATTTTCTGAGCGCCAGGCCCTCGCTTCAGATGTAGGGATGAAAAACTTAACCCTCAAGGAAATGGAAAAGCGCCACATCGCCCAGGCGCTTGAATTGGAGGGTGGCCGCGTGACCCGTACTGCGAAGCTTCTTGGCATGCCGAGGAGCTCCCTTTATGCAAAGATGCGCGAGCACGGGCTTTAGTACCTCTGACTTTCTTGGGATATCTCCAACTCGACAATTGGAACCCTTCAGAATGCCTTGACCCAAAACCCAAAGACTCAACCGTTTTGAATTAGAGAGATTGCGGCCTCCGTGGTTTCCTGAAGAGCGTGGTTTTTTCGGGGACTAATCATTTTGGCGATCGTCGGGTCTTGCAACCATTAAACAAAGATCCCGATGACGGATTCGATTGCGAATAGCGCGACAACAGGTTTATCGGTATAAAAGCGAAAACGAGCGGATTTCTCCTCCGGCATCCTTACGCCAGTGGTCAAATTGCGGATTAAGAATATGATTGGTGCATCTTCTTGTAGCGGAGTGGATTCGCCTTGGCACCAACGCGCATTAGGCACAAGGAGAGTACTGGTCACAAGCGGCAGTAAAGGTTCTTAAGAGTGTTGGACTCGGTGAGGGCTTTTGGAATGAATAGATGGCGTTCGAGACGGGGGACGCCCGTCCTATTCGCGTGCGTCTCCGTGGTGCTCTTGCCCGTACTGGCGGACGTTTCGGCTCACTGCCAGGCGCCGAGCCGGCCCTCGGCGCGGCTGCCCCTGCTTACGACCACGCGGCAGGCCCACACCCTTAGTTTCGAGCAGGCGTCGCGTGGTTATCCGGTCCACCTTCGCGGGGTGGTTACCTTCTACGATCCCTATCAAGAAGGGCATCCAGCTCTCTTCATTGCAGACGCGACAGGCAGCATTTTTGTCGCTTCGGCACCTGGCCCAGTGCTGCCCTTGCGTGCTGGTTCGGTTGTCGAGGTCTGCGGTGTGACCGACCCTGGTGGCTACGCGCCAATCATCATTCAGCCTAAGATACGGGTTGTTGGCGGCTCGGGACCTCTGCCCAATCCCCGCAAGTTGACGCTTCCACATCTGCTCACGGGCACCGAAGATGGGCAGTGGGTAGCGGTTGAGGGGTTGGTCCACTCCGTTGAGTCGTACGGGATGCATGAGGTCCTTACACTGGCCACCAACGATGGCCTGCTCACGGCAACCACGGTGAAGGAGGATGGAGCGAACTACGCGGGCCTGGTCGATTCCAAAGTGATGATCCCTGCTGTAGCCGCGCCTCTAGTGGATAACAATCGGCAGATGATGGGCGTACGTCTATTGTTTCCCGAATTCAGGGCCATAGCAGTCGAGGAGGCTGGGCCCGTCGATCCCTTTGCGTTGCCCATCCGCCATCTCAACAGTTTGTTGCAGTATTCATCCGTGCTATCCCTCCAGCACCGGGTCCATGTTCGGGGCAGGGTCACTCTCCACTGGCCCGGCCGAACGCTCTGCATTTTGGAGAGGACAGATGGACTGTGCCTCCAGGCGGTGGACCAAACTGTACTCAATGAGGGAGAGCTGGTCGACGTGGCTGGCTTTCCGACGCGGGAAAACTACGAGACCACTTTATCCGACGTGACCCTGCGACCGGCCGGCAACCGTCTTGTTTCTCCCCCTAGAAAGCTCTCGGCAGAAGATGCCTTCAAAGGCGAGCACAATGGGGAACTGGTCCAGATCGAAGGACGCTTGATTGGCAGAACTCTGGTCATGGGCGATTCGGCTCTTCTGCTTTCATCAGGGAGGTTTGTATTCCCCGCGGTTTTGCCCGCTGTATCGATCAATCCAGAAAAAGAACATGGCCCCGCATGGGTTGATGGAAGCAGGGTACTCGTCACCGGAGTCTTCTCCGGAAAAGTTGACGCGTGGCAAATCACCCGGTTGGAGGGCATTTCTCGGCTTGAGTCGTTTCAGATTCTGCTGCGATCGCCCAGGGATGTCATCATCCTCACGACTCCTTCCTGGTGGACCAGCCAGCATACGCTGATGGTTCTGGGGCTGGTGGTCATTCTGACCCTGGCTGTCCTGTTCTGGGTCGTAGTCCTTCGCCGCC
>OBLU010002885.1_pt1 | contig 15653 bp, 16 predicted proteins | sample 1518681 | NCBI WGS metagenome assembly OBLU01 (sample SAMEA3539304, study PRJEB22396) | soil metagenome | biome: tundra; feature: field; material: soil | place: USA | collected 2010-05 | depth 0.15 m
GTAGACAAGTGCGGACAGACAATCGACTTCAGGCTCAGCAGGACACGCGATGTATCCGCAGCCAAGGCCTTCTTCATGAAGGCAATCAGGCATGAGGGGCAACCGCCACATACGATCACCCTCGACGGCTATGCGGCTTCGCATCGCGCTGTTCGCGAGATGCGTAATGGCGGTCTGTTACCCGAGCGAACGAAGCTGCGCTCTTCAAAGTATCTGAACAACCTGATCGAGCAGGATCACCGCGGCGTTAAGTCCAGAACCCGACCTATGCTCGGCTTCAAGAACTTTCAATCTGCCGCTATCACAATTGCTGGCGTGGAACTGCTCCGCCGGATTCACAAAGATCAATTCTCGTTAAGTCGACTGAGGATCAAAGGCCAAGCTGCGCCCGCAATCTGGAATGCCGTGCTCGCCGCGTAAATACCAGAACGTCAACGTACCGTTTTATCGACGGCATCCGGACTATATTAGCGAAATTGCACCAGAGCCCTTCAAGCCTCGCGATCAGTTCATCTGCAACAGACACTCCGAGCAATCGCGCGGTGCCGCTAGCGTCGCCAATACGGTCCATATCTGTTCGTTCTCACAGACGTAACTGACGATGCATTTAGACGGACGAACGAATCGTCAGTGAATGACCTGTCGGTTGGCGTCAAGTCACTCCGCACAACTGATTTGTCAAAGAAATCTGACGGAGATAACCAAATCTTCGGACAGCCTGCTGCGGCGTTTCCGTCGGTTTCCTTAGATATCAGCACTTTAGCGACGGCCTTGATTTGGCCAAGCACCTGCATTAGTAAAAGCGTGTGTTGCTCAAGGCAAGCACGGAGAGGGGTACCATGAAATCTCAATCGATGTTTCGCAGCTTAAGCGGTTTGGTCGCCTTGGCGCTTGTTTTGGCGGCAGGCACGCCGACCGGGTTTGCACAAACGGCTGACTCAGAACACATCTCGAACCTTCTAAAGCAGGCGAAAAGCCACGCAGTGCTTGCGGAAGTTGACGCGGCAAAACTTGAATCGTATACGAGGTCCAAGGCGAGTTGGCAATTGCATGCCGGGCAACTTCAGCTCATTCGAGAGCATGTCAACGAACTTGGCAAGCTAAACAAGCAGCTCCGCGATTCGCGCACTGAAGGATCGCCCTGGCAGCAAATGGCCGTCGACCAAGTGGACGCTCGTCTCCGAGAGATGGCGGATTTGCTGACAGTCACAATTAATCACCTCAACGACAATCCGACAAACGTTCATATGCAAGCGTATCAGGAGTACGCGAAGGCAAATCGCGAGTTGACGAGCAGGATCGCGGAGATGCTCGACGACTTCGTGGATTACGACGAGGCGAAGTCGAAGGCCGAGTCGCTGGAGCAGAAGTTGGAACTGCCTGTTGTTGCGAGCAGCAAGTAAAGCTCAGAGCCTGCTTTCGTAGTCTTCCAACGAACAGGCAACGTTGATCATTTCAAGCGCCTCAACCTGGCTGTCCTTATAACCCCCAGGTGACAAGCGCAGTTGGAGATGGGAGCTGTTGGCATGAAGCTGGCTAAGTCTTCGCTGGTGCGCCGCCTCACAAGGTGACGCACCAGCAAAAGTCAAAGCGTCCGGCCGAATGCCATCCCAAAGAAGAAGATGCGGAAACCTGCACTGCTCGCTCTCGTCAACGCGTAAAACCGGTTCATAACCAACGATCGACAAGGAGAGATCGCTATGAAACTCGCACAGTTTCGAATAAGCCTTACCGCAGCATTAGCATTTGTATCTGCAATGCCTGCGTTGTTGAACAGCCCTCACGCATTTGCCCAATCAACCGTCCAAGAAGAAGCTGATCAGGGCGACTACCGGATCCAGGTTGACCTTGGACATCAGCTCAACAAGGACCGATTTAAGGACGTTCGCGTTTCAGTCGCGGACGGCGTGATTACCCTAACGGGGAACGTGGCGCTATTTGCAGACAAAGAAGCGGCCGAAAAGAAAGCGATTCATGCCAAGAAGGACGTCGCTGTTCGGAACGAAATTCGCATCACGGGTGCGCAGATTTCCGACGGAGATCTTCAGTCAGCACTCGTGAAGAAAATGGAATACGATCGCGTTGGATACGGAACGACAGCCTTTAACGCAATCAGCGTCAGCGTCCGTGATGGAATCGTTACACTCGGAGGACATGCCTATGGACCCATTGATAAATCTTCCGCGGTATCGGTTGCCAGCTACACTCCCGGCGTCCAGGACGTAATCGATGCCATTGACGTCGATCCCGTGTCGGCAATGGACGACATGATTCGCTTGCGCGTTGCTCGCCTCGTCTATGGCCACCCGTCGCTTTCGAAGTACGCGATCGACCCGGGCAAGCCAATCCGCATTTCCGTTCAGAACGGCAATGTGACACTCTACGGTTCTGTGGATTCCCAAGCTGACAGGGACATAGCGGGCATCCGTGCCAACAGCGCCTCGGGGGTTTTTAAGGTTACCAACGAACTGCAAGTCGAGAGCGCAAGTTCCGAACGCGAATGAGTGCCGGAAATTCGATTTCTCCTCACGCTCCGCCCCGCATACGGGCGGAGCGGTTTGCGTTCTGAGCGCGGATAATCATGCGAGCTTAGTGAGCGGGTTCGTCGGACCTCAATATGGTTGATCATAGGAGAATCAGGTCAGCATGCTTGTAACGGAGCTGTCACTCGCTACATTCGGTCATCTCTCAACGAGATAAAGAGAGACGGAACCCATCCGGCGAGCGAGAACGCAAGAGCTGATGCGTGCAATACCTTCAGAACTGCGTGATGGTACGCGCGTCACGCGATGTTTTGTCGGTACTTTTCCTTAGCGCAAATGAGACGGCCAGCCTGTTTTTGGTCCAGAATTCGGACGTCTCCGAGTTGATGCGCCAGAAGACAAACATGCGCAAGATGTTCCAGAGTCTCCATTTTAAGAAACGCGTCAACAATGTTGTGGCCGTAGGTCACAGCGCCGTGATTGGCCATGAGGATTGCTTCGTGCCCTGCAATCAGAGGTGCGAGACTGGCTGCCACCTCGCTTGTTCCTGTGGTTGCGTAGTTCGCCAGCGGGACCGCCCCGAGCGTCATAACCGCCTCCTGGCAAAACATCTCGTCGAGCGGCCAATCGACGCATGCGAAGGCCGTTGCGATCGGTGGATGTGAGTGGATGACGGCTTCGACATCGCTCCTTTGCCAATAAATCTCGAGATGCATTCCTATCTCGCTGGTCACTTTTCTGGATCCTTGGACGTGTCGGCCTTCAAGATCAACGATCACCATGTCAGCAGATTTCAGCAGGTACTTGCTGGTCCCGGTGGGAGTGGCAAGTATCCTTTCACCATCCAATCGGGCGGAAAGATTGCCCGATGTGCCCGGCATGAAGCCTAGTCGATAGAGCCATCTGCCAAATTTGACGAGGTCGCGCCTCAATTCTTCCTCGGTTCGACGATTTTCGCAAATCAATGCTCGCTCCTTCCTCATTTGCGTCGATGCGCAATTTCCTCGAAGCCTACGGTTCGAGGATGTTAAACGGTGAGAGTTCTGGTTGATCTACGGATCTGCGTAACAAGCTCCTCCGGAAATTCAGCCAGTTTTTGCCTAACCGATCCGAGACCATAAAAATGTTTCCAGCTGTGAGTCGTCCCAAAACGCGGTGATGCCCCACTGCCGCCAGCCCCATTGAAGCGATACAACCGCACCGCTCACAGTCAGGGTTCCCACCGAATTGGCATGGAGTGATCGCGGTTCTGAGATCGGCCGATATCGTCTCTGTGGTTCTCGCAAAGATGCATTCTTGCGGATCCTTCGGCGGGGAGTTCATCTCCCGAATGAGGGCGTCCGACATGTCCAGCGTAGGATACTTCAGCCGTAGTTGCCGCAAGTTTGCAATCGTAGAGATCCTTTGCGCTGGCGTAAGTATCTCTGGATCCGCGGCGCCTCGCTGCGGAGTAAAGATGCTGAACCAGACTTTCGTGACTTCGGTGTGATTTGTCCAGAAGCGGAGGAACTCGTCGAGGTAGCCCGGGCGTTCTGCTACCTGCGCGGTGATCGTGCAGTGGACGGTCACTCTCGCCCCTTTGATGTTCTTCAGGATGCGGTCATAGGTCGCTGGAGATCGGCGCGCGTCGTGTTCGGGCTGCAAGCCGTCCACTGACACGACGACGTTCAGTTTCTTCAATTTTCTCCAAGCGTCTGGAATCGGTCTGAATGCGCTCGTCACAACCTGTGTGTGCACACCACGGCTCGCGATCTGCGGCAACAGCAACCCAAGTTCGCGATACCGCACCAGCGGATCGCCGCCCACGAGAGAGACGTGCAGGGGCTTGCGCTCATCGATGAGGGCAAGCACTCTCGTGACGAGCTCGTCGCCTTTAAAATCCGAGAACTGGCGCAGTTGGGTCGTGCCTCCGAGATGCGCGGCATCGAACGCGTAGCAGCCGGGGCACCTCAAGGGACATTCCTTTGTGATCTCGATCGAAAGGGAGGGCGCGCGGCCGGCCCAAATCCTCGCCCAGACGTGTAGCACTTCAGATGTTTTCATGATCTCTCCACGTAAAATTGCCTATTGCCGAACGCCTGGTAGTTCCTCCGGCCTTGGGACCGTTCAGATCTTCGCTTCTCTGTGGGACAGTAACGTAGTGTCGTTGAGGCAAGACCTCGCCAAGAAGCAAACCTGTTTGTGGAGGAACAGACGGTGCCCGCGACTGCGAATACTCGTTCATCATCAGAAGTTTGGACAGGCCTGAAAGTTGGTGGCCCGGGACATGTCTCCGTCCCAAGCCATCAATCGATTGCTTGAATTTCGCAAGGCGACAACATTCACTTTGAGGGGCGCATGACCTACAGCGGTTACTCCTTTACAGCTTCTGCGATGGCCTGATCCTTCGCATCTCTCATGGCATTGAGGAAGGACTCCGCCGTCTTTGGCGCCGCGATCTTACCCAGCAGTGCTGTTCGCGTAGTGACGTGACGACCATAGATAGCGTGGAATGAATCGTCATCCCGGCGAATCCACGCGCCGTTGAGTGTTAGTCCGGCAAAAGCACCTCGTGCGCGGGAATAGGTGAGGATCTCAGTCTCCAGCTTCCAGTTAGTCGATGCCGAAGCATGACGTCCCACTGGCCCTGCTGCGGCGGATGCGGTTGCCCCGAGCTGAAATTTGCTCGCCAGCAATCGCTGCATGTCTTTGTCGTTCTGAATAATCGTCACGAGGTCCACGCCCTTAACGCCGATCTGTAGTCCCCAGCTGCCGCCCGTAATTACGAAGAACGCTGGCGCGCTCCATCCGGTTGCTGTTCGGCATGTTGCGACACCTCGGCCGTTTTGGGCACCGAATATAAAGCCGCCATTGATCATGTGCGGTACCACGGCCACACACCTTGCATGTTCGAGTACTTCTTGTGGAATGCCATTGTCCGGAGCCGCCATGATTTCATGTAGCACGCTACCTGCATGATCCAGCCGATCGATCGATGACTCGCGGTTTGAATCCGTCCAGCCCACACTAGCTAGTCCGAGCGCCCCAACTATAAGAATGATTGTCCTCATTGTTTTCACAGCTCCGTTGTCCTTCTCGCGTATCGTGTGTTACCAAATGGGCATGCTACTGAAGCAAGACCATCGAAGTTGAGGGAACATTGAGTAAACCTCACGATGCCTTCTCTGTGTGCCCTTTGCTGAACACACGCTTTGAGAAGGAAGCGACCCAAAGAAACAAGAGCTCGCTCACAAGGATTTGGCGGTCTGTCAGGTGCCTTGCACATGCCAAGAAGGGGCAACCGAGAGCTACCCTGAAATGCTGACGGCGATTCCCACGTCGGGATATCTGCGGTTGAACAGGTAGTAGCCGTCTGCGGTGTAGGCAATGTAGACATCGTCCGTCTCATACCAGTCTTCCGCCCAGTATTCTGGCCACGGGTCAACGAGACTGAACCAATATCCGCCGTACAGAAAGCGCGGATTTCCGTTGAAGACCAAGACCGGCAAATCGTGAATTCGAAAGAAATGCCTCGGGCCAAAGTATCGTCCAAACCGGTATTCCGGGATACGGTATCCGCGATATCCGCCGCGCTGTTCCCACGTACGGTGATCTGATCGCCAGTCGCGCGCGCGGAGTCCCTGCCAATCGTTAGGGTGGTCATGCCTGTTGCCATGGTGATGGTCCGTTCGTCCATAGTCCCGTCCATCACGGTTGTCACGATCCCGCCTTCCGTGTTGCTGATCGAAAGGCGGTCTGGATCTGTTCTTGTCGAAATCTTGCCTATGCTGGCTGTCCTGGTCGCGCGTGTCCGGCTGCTGCGAATGATTAGGGCCAGATCGGTCCTGTGGACTCTGTGGTGTCGGCTGTCGTTGCTGGGTCCGATCTTGGTGTCCCCGATCGACATGCTGATAATGTTGCTGGGCATTATTGATGGCCGGCTGTGGTTTCGCCTGAGGCACCGACTGCGGGGGCGAAATGGGCGGCGGTTGCTCCTGCGCACGCCGCTGTTGAGGCGCAATTTGGGTCTGCTTATTCTGATCGCCTTGGTCCTTCTTGTGCTTTTCGTCTTGCTGAAGCGGCAAGCACGGTACAGCCGCAGTCATTCCGAACAGCAAAGACAACAGCGTGGTGCAAGCAATCTGATTTGGTTTCATGTGTTGCCTCCGTTGGTATCCGTTTTGTCCGATCGAAACACCAATCTCATGGCTCACAGGACGCAAACTTGCATTCAGCCGAAATGGCCCTAAAGCGCTCTGGTGACTGCACTGAGGTTGAAGTTGTATGAGGATCTCGCGGGTTGGACCGTTCGGGCTCAAGCCTCAAGCCCGTTGCCGCTCGCCTGGAAAAAAGAAGTACCTCGCAATGCGGATTGTGTTGACGAACTTGACTCGCCAATTCGGCCCCTGAGATCAACGGCATCGCAGAATCGGAGATGAGCATTTCAGGTGCTTCTGAGCCCGCAGCCGATAAAGCCTTGAGCGGATCAGTGAACGATCGTGCATCGAAGCCCTGATGCCGCAATAACGCTGCAAGGCTCGAAGCAATGACAAACTCATCGTGGACGACAAAAACACGGTGCTCTTTGCGTGAATCGGGCATGACGTTTCTCCTTTGCAAATCGGGTTAACCCACGTCCAGAAATTCCTCTTCAACTTGGGCGGAAGCATGGACGCTGAAAGGGGCTGAATCGGATGCACTCCCCGTTCCCCGTGCGTTACGGTATCGCGAATCCAGGTGTTTCGGAGCAAGAAGCACCCCTTCAGGCGTCCACCTCCAGAGAATGAAATCGCGACTACAGTCGGCACAAAGCCAGAAGTATTTTTGTGGCGCCGCACAAACCGGGAACTCGTCGCTGCTGCTTCCCATCAGCTCATTGCGAGGCATTTCAAGTTCCAAGAGCCATATCGATCCACCCACCGGTAGATCGAATATGCTGCGACAATGCTTCAAGCAATTCGGATTGGCAAACCATCACAACTCCTATCGAGCCTTATCAGCTCAAGGTGATTTGTTGGGTTTCACGACTGGATTGAACGTACAAGCCCTCAGAGTCGACCGAGTCGTACAACACCTCTCTAGAAGTGTCTGAGCCCGCCGAGTACTTGATTGTGAGTACTGGGCACTCCGCCTCCTCAATCACGCGATGGACAACGCTCGTACCGAGAATCCACGAGATGAGGGAAGGAAATGGTGCGCCAAGAATGATGAGATCCTGGGACATCGAGCTGATGGCAGCTGGAATAAAGCTTGTCGGCTCTCCTTCCTGTGTTAATACGACACCTTGGTGCCTGCTCCTGGCCTCTTTTGGAACCAGCCAGGACAACTGTAGTTGAGCCTTGCATCGCGCGACTTCCCGCTCTTGCTCGGTCATGCCGGCACAATCGAGCACATGCAAAAGGGTGAGGTGTGAATGGTGCGATTCGGCGAGAGCATTCGCAAAGCCTGCCAACATTGGGCTCTCTCGCTGCAAGGACGTCGCTAAGAGAATGCGCTTAGGTGGAGTGGTGCTCGCCAGCGGCGGGAGTGTATGACGGCCGATGGTGCATACGGGAATCGCAACACTCGATATCAACGCCTCGGCGATGGAGGCACCTATCAAGCGCTCGACTCCACTCGCGTTTCTCGACGCGACAATGATCCTATCCACCATTCTCGACTCGACAAGGGTTGGAATCTGATCTTCGGGAAGCCCGTTAAGGATGATTGGCTCACACCCAATCCCCTCGCACTGGAACTCCGCCGCCAACTCGTCCAGTTTCGCCCGCACATATTGGCTAAGGAGGCTCGGCTGGATGAAAGGCCGCCCATAGACCGATTCGGTCCGTAGGTAAGAGGGTGGGATGACGTGGAGAAGGAGAACTCTCGCTCGACTCAGCTTTGCCTGATAGATGGCGTGAAGCATGAATGTGTGGCCTTCGACTAGGTTCGTTGCAACAAGAATTACCTTCGGGTTAATCCATCGGGCAATCGTGTTCTGCGTCATCACACCCTCCTCTCGCTGTCTAATCCGCGTCCTCGTTCCGAATCCACTTGTCCGAACGATGCTTGTTACAAAGCATTCAGCGAGCCAAAATCTAAATGACTGATTTCACAACGGTCGCCATGTTCAAGGGCTTCGTCCGGCGTAGCCATCGTCAAAGGATTACTACAACAATGCACAAATCTTTTGACACACGATGGCCCTCAACGCGCATCGCTACGTAGAATCAGAGGTTTGGCCGACGATCGAAAGTGGCAGCATGAATGCTTCTGTAAGCGGTGTGCATGCGAGGCAATCTCGAGTTGCCAGTTGGATGGAAGCATCCAGTCAACTGGCTTTACTCGGAATCATGGCGCGGTTACCGTTCGCCCTGGATGGTCGGCATTGTCGCTTGTTCCGAGTTCCCCCAACCGGATGGGATCCGTTCTCCGTACGGATCCCGCCCGTGCCACTTGACTGGAGCATTGCCTGCATGACTGAGCAAAATGTCGGTTCGCATCTGCCGCCTGCAGTCGCGATTTGCAGGATCTTCGGCCACCCGTCGAGGGCGACATCCACACTGGCTTTGCCTCGCACTTCCATCGCAGGCGTAGATCCAGAACCTTCCGCAGTCTCAGAAATCGGGTATTGTGTCCGAGCATGTGGATTCCCTTAGTAGTATCCGTGTGGTCGAATAGCGGATCGATCGGGCTAATCCTTTTCTTCTACGCATTGGCGTGGGCAAAATGTCGCTGGTATGCGTGCTGGATAAATGGCCGTGTGTTTGAGAGCAGGGGTCGAGACAAAGACTGCAGCGCCTCGCCATTGCACCGATTCCGATCCATGGGTCATCTTGCTCAACAAGCTGTACCTGATCGGTTGACTCTGCTTCCGATCGCTATTCGTTCCAATTCTCATCTCACAACCATGTCGTGGCTATCGTTGCTGGCTTGTCCCACCTGGCATTGGTCCGCACAGCGACTGCGCCGCGGCGTATCTTCCACAACGTGTATATTGCCGGTCCCACTAGTAATTAGGAGAGTTAGAAAATGAAGACAGTTCAACTTGGAATGTGCCTTGCAGTCACGCTAGCTTTTGCGACAGTCGCGCCAGCGCTGTCTAACCCGCTTGCCGCGGTCCCAAGCCCGACCGGCCAGGAATCAGCTGCGAACTACGATGCCGAGATCCGATCTGATCTAATGTCGGCTTTGGATAAGAACAGGTTCAGGAACGTCCGTGTCTTTGTAACCAATGGGGTGATCGACCTGCAAGGAAGTGTAGAGTTATTTGCCGATAAAGAGGATGCAAACAAGAAGGCTCTTCACGAAAAGAAGATCGTCGCGGTCCGGAACGACATCAAAATTGCGGGCGCCAAAATACCCGACACGGATCTCGAAGCAAAGCTCGTAGAAAAACTGAAATATGACCGCGTAGGCTACGGAACCACGACCTTCAATGCCATCACTGTCAAAGTCCGTGACGGGGCCGTCACGCTTGGCGGGAGTGCCTATAGCTCAGGTGACAAGCTGTCTGCGTTGTCCGCTGCTAGCTTTACTCCGGGCGTCCAGGATGTGATCGACGATATCGAAGTTGATCCTCTATCGCCGACAGATGATGAGATTCGGTTGTCTGTAGCGCGCGCCGTCTATGGCGACCCGTCACTCAACAAGTACGCCATCGATCCCGGAAGTCCGATCCGCATCTCCATTCGGAACGGAACGGTTGTTCTGTCTGGTGTTGTCGAAAACGATGCAGACAAGGACCTCGCAGGGCATCGAGCGGTGAGCGTGTCGGGAGTTAGTCGGGTCTTTAATCGCATCCAGGTTGAGGGTTCCGGGCAGAAATAGAAACAGGGCGTTCACTTCTTGCTGGGCGAGCAGTCGGTCGTGCGGCCGCATAAATGTTCGACGCTACGTTGCCGCACGGATGGTCAGGGTCAGCAGTTTCACCCTCCACCGGCCGCTCTCCCGGTGCTGCTCAGCGTGCGTAAGATAAGCTCGCAATTAGATGGGTCCCTGCTTCGAAAGCGTTCACACTACTCTCACTATAATCAGCACGAAGGAAATCGCGCCGAACCGCGCCCATGAATTTCTCGCCCCGAAGCGCACTATGGGCACGAGGTTGCGACCCGCCGCACAGCCACCGCAATTAGAAGGGGCCCGCACCCAGAGCGCAGACCGTGAAGTACAGACCACGAAAGACAATACAGAACAGTTCGCCAATTGGAACCCGTTTCCGACACTTCTTTCATCGACTGGTTGACCGGTAGGGGCGACCGAGCATTCCTACGCAGCATCACCCGAAAACTGTCCACCCACGGACTTAGGCATGATCAAAATGGGCGACGGTGACCGGAGCTTGTCGGAACCTTGCATCAGTCCTTTCATCGATTGCCGATCTCTTTCGCAAACCTGTCGAACGAGCAAGAGCAACGCATGAAGTGAAATGGGGCCAGGACCGCTATCCAGTAAAACATGGGAACAGCCAACACCGGACAATTGCACTTACCTCTTAATCGTCTGGCAAGCCGTTTCTGAGGGTGATCGGCTGCAGAGCCATTCAAAGGAAGTACAACAAGGGAAGCATTCACTTCCGAGGCTCTCCTCGGGATTACGCTTTCTGGCGGACCGAACGATAGAAGACTCACCGCGCTTCTCCTCAGAGCTCTCGCCCTCTTTGCGAGCATTTCAATGCTGAATTGAGCCCCCATTTGCGCATCGGGACTTGAATGGGCATGTTCAGGGTCGATGACGTGCAACAGCTGGAGGTCGGCATTTTGGCTCTCCGCCAACCTGCATGCGAAGTCAAGGATATCGGGGCTCCCGGTTAGAAAATCGGCTACGACAAGCAGCGTGCCATTACGATCGTTGCTAGCGATCGGCTTCTCAATGTTATTTGTTGCCATGCTCAACTCCTGATGGAACTGGGTGCGATTGACGTTGATGTGATTCCGCAATTTTCATTGGGACTGCAGGTGAACACTCTCAACTAAATCCAGGTTCGCCACCGTACGAGCACATCGAAAGCCAAATTCCTATGTTACCGAGTCTCATTTATTTTCTTGTAGATAAGGGGACTTGACGATTGGCAATTTCACCGGTCGTTCAAAATCCTTGACAATACGTCAAAGGCTTTGGACGCTGATAGCTCTGGCCGGGCACTGCCAAAATGTGATTCGCGTACTCCGACGGCGTAAGTGCAGGTTTTGGATTGGCAGTGGAACTGCAGATGGAGAGATTGTGCGATCATGAATCGCGCGCAGGACAAATGATTAGGATCGGCTCCGGATTTTCGGCGCCGGATATGCGAGGCCCCTGACGGCCAATCCGCGCTCGTTCCAGTCCGTCAAAGAATGAGCGTACTCTGAATGCTGGAAACCCTGCGTTCTGAAGCTAAGATTGCCTTAACAGACCGTGACAAATTGCGTATAAGTCCCCGGAACGTTCTAGATTGCGGGGGAAGGCCGGCCGTGAGCTGTCAAAGGAATATATGACCACTCAAGCAGCAGAGTTCGAAGGAGAAATGCCAGTCGATGGTCTGGTCAAGCAGAATTCTATTTTCTGCATTATCACACTCATTGTCGGTGTATTACTGCTTGTGATGCACGCGATGTTCGCTTCAATCCTGGGAGCACCATCGCTTCCTGTGATCGGGCTGCTTGGCGGGATGCTTGCGCTTCGGGCTATCGAATTACTGTCGTTACATAGCCGGCGTCGAAGGCTGACGGAAAGGGAAGCCAGATTAGAAAGTTACGTCTCGATTCTATTCATGTTCGTGGTCACCGCGCTTCTCACTTACTTCACGAATCGAGACGAGAACCCGTATTTTGTGCTTCTGGCGATTCCAATCCTGCAATGCGCCTACATGTTTGGTTTGACGCTCACCGTCCTCACGATTGCGGCGGCCGATACCATGATCCTCTTCTGGATTTGGCACTTCTACACGCTGCATCCGCCGGCTCGTCCTACGGAATACCTTGAAATAGGAATTCTTTGCGTGGTGTACATATTGATGGGCTTGCTTGTATGGTTCCTTGTGAATCAGCTAAAAGCGAATCAATCGAGGCTAAAAAGCAGCCTAGAGTTGCTGCAGGCCACTCGCGAACGTCTGATTAGCGAGGAAAAATTGGCCGCTATCGGGAGGCTTGCAAGTGGAGTAGCGCACGAGATTCGCAACCCTGTTGCCATGATCTCGAGTTCTTTAGCTACGGCATGCTACCCAGGGGCCGAAATTGAAGAGCGGGAGGAGATGTTTGCAATCGCGGCGCGCGAGTCAAAGCGGTTGGAGTCTCTTACAGCGGACTTTCTTACGTATGCTCGGCCAACTCCCCTGAGGCGTTCGCCGGTTCTAATGAATGACCAGTTGAGCTACATTGCTGCGGTCACCAGGGCACACGCGGCTAGCCGCGGCATTACGATTGTGGCAGAGTTGGACGACGAACTTTCTGTCGATATCGATGCACCTCAAATTGAGGGTGCACTTCTGAATTTGGTCCTGAACGCCATAGATGCCACGCCGAGCGGCGGAACGGTCAAGCTTAATGCTTCGCTGGCGGGAAATGTGCTCATCATAGACGTCGAGGATTCAGGCCCGGCGATCCCCGAGGCGGATATCCCTCAAATCTTTGAGCCATTCTTTACGACCAAGCCGACCGGGACGGGGCTCGGCCTCGCAATCGCCAGGAGCGCCGCAATCGCGCATGGAGGCGATTTGCATTTGAGTGAAAATCGGGATGGTTGTGTGACATTCTCGATGCAGCTATCACGGTATAGCCTGAACGAAGCTTGAAAGGGAACATGGCATGAGTAATGTACTGATTGTTGACGACGAGCCAAGCATGAGGCGAATCGTCAAAGCAAATCTTCGCCAAGGTTCCCATATCGTCGTGGAGGCCTCAAGCCCATCGGAAGCCATTTCCCTCTTGGTGAAAGAGGACTTTGATGTTGTCCTCACAGATCAGAAGATGCCGGGCGGCTCTGGACTGGATGTGCTCCGTGCGGTTCAGGAGAGTGATCCGACAACGTCGGTCATCTTTCTGACCGCCGTTGGGACTGTGGAACTCGCCGTCGAAAGCATGCGTCAAGGCGCCTTCGATTTTCTTACGAAGCCCTATGTGCTTGACGTGATGCTAGCGACAATCAGGCGTGCCTGTGAGCGCACGGCGCTCCTCCGCGAGAATGCCGTTCTCCGAACGACAGTTCGGAAGCTGGAAGGCGCTGACGAGATTATCGGAGAGAGCAAGGGCATTCGTGCTGTGCGCGAAATGATTTCGCGCGTCGCTCAAGCGAATTCCACCGTACTGATAACAGGTGAAACTGGCACCGGAAAAGAACTTGTCGCTCGAGCCATTCACCGCACAAGCCCACGAGCGAATCGGCCGTTTATTGCCATCAATTGCGCAGCCGTGACCGAAACACTCTTGGAAAGTGAATTGTTTGGCCACGAGCGAGGCGCCTTTACAGGAGCCGACAAGGCAAGGAATGGACTCTTCGAAGCGGCCCACGAAGGCACGCTCTTCCTTGATGAAGTTGCAGAAACGTCTCCAGCTGCGCAGGCCAAGCTTTTGAGGGTTCTTGCGAACGGAGAAATCCAGCGTGTTGGCTCAACGACTCCACGCAAAGTCGATGTCAGGGTGCTGGCAGCGACACACCGCGATCTCCACGCGCGTGTCCATGCTGGACAGTTTCGAGAGGATCTCTACTATCGATTAGCCGTTGTTCCGATTCAACTGCCGCCCTTGCGCGAACGAAAAGAAGATATCGAAGTTCTTTGCCAGATGCTATGCACCAGAATCGCAAAAGAGATGAAGGTACCGGGAAAACCATTGAGCCCGGGGGCTGTGGCAAGGCTTCGTAGCTATGCGTTCCCAGGCAACATCCGGGAGCTTGCAAACCTGCTTGAACGAGCCCTCATACTCGGCCAGCACGCCGAATTGCAGCCCGAGGATTTTCCTCTTCAGGCAGGTGGACCGCCCGCAAGTCGGGTAGGCACGGAGGTCACAATAGAACAAATCGCGTTACAACTTCCAGAGCAGTTGGACCTTCGGGAGGCGCTTGCAAAACTGGAAAGAAGCTTGATAGAGCGCGCGCTCAACGCGTCAGGCGGGGTGCAGGCGGAAGCCGCTAGACGCCTCGGTCTCTCTCGAAGCGATTTCGGCTACAAAGTGGGCAAATATTCTGAGTGAATGGCGGTCCCACTGACAATCCTGCTACTATCTTGAACCGCCATTTGCTCTGCTTCACTTCCGAACGGGTTCCACCGTGGCCTCTGCCTACGCTAAACGTATACGACTGTTTGCCTGCGCCAACTGCTGACGATTCTTCATGTTCGCAGCACCGGGCGGAACCGCATTTCCTCACTATTGAATTCGCCCAACTCGGTGTTGCAGAAGAAGACCCGATGCACGTCTTCATCCATCTGCTCGAGCCCGATCTCTTCGTTTCGAAAGACTTCGCTAACGAAAACCCGACCTTTGTGCCAGCTGATGTCTCCGCTGTTGTTTACTCGTCGAGTCTGGAATGATCTGGGATACACGAAGCTCTCTACTCTGCTAGGAAGGAGCCGCGCGCTGGGGACGTAAATACTTCCCGGCGTCTCGTTCGCCAGAGCTTCGTGCGGGCGTTCATGGTTGAATACCAAACGGAAGCGATCGAACTTCTTCTGTTGCGCTGTCACCGTGCGTGCCGGTGGCTTCGCGGTGTCCTCTTTCAGTGTGCGGTGCATCCGTTCATGTCTCCCGTTTTGTTGCGGTCGGCCCGGCTGAATGCGCTCATGGATGATGCCGAGCTTCATCCATCCCAACGATAGCTTCGATAGACCCAGCAGGCCGACGCCTGCGAATGGCGCTCCGTTGTCCGTGCGGATGCGTTCTGGTACGCCATACTCGCGCATCGCAGCATCGCAAACAGCGCTCACTTGTGCCAGGTCCATCCGGGCGACAGCTTGGCAGCGAATGAGAAACCGGCTGTGGGTGTCGGTGATGGTGAACGGATCGCAGCGATAGCCATCGCCTGTCAGAAAGTATCCCTTGAAATCCACGCACCAAAGCTGATTGGGTGCAGTGACCATCGAGAACGGTTGCGAGCTCGGCGTGGCACGCCGTTTCTTCCTCTTCGGGTTGGTGAGCCCGGCTCGGCTGAGGATCTGACCCACCGTACTTGCGGCCGGCCAGCTCACGTTAGATTCTTACCTTTTCATTTGTAAACAGGAATACTTCAACAACTTCAAGC